>Ga0075471_10003194_pt1 | contig 10662 bp, 9 predicted proteins | sample DEB19_08_DNA_2_FD_74787 | JGI IMG/M metagenome (GOLD analysis project Ga0075471, IMG submission 74787) | Aqueous microbial communities from the Delaware River and Bay under freshwater to marine salinity gradient to study organic matter... | ecosystem: Environmental > Aquatic > Marine > Coastal ... | reverse complement strand
TCTCCCTACACCTGGCTCGAGGAATACACGCCGAAGGCGAAATGGCTCGGTGGTCGGCGGGAGCACGGGGAGCCGCTCTCCACGTTCGCCGGTCTGGCGAGATCGCTCGCCGGCACCTTCAGCCTCGTCCATCGGCAGGACCTGCCGTTCGTGATCCGGGAGACGGCCCGCAAGCATCAGCACACGATCGCCGAGATGACGGTCTGGCGTCGTCACGACGGCCCTTCGGGCGGTCAGTAGGCACGATCCAGGATCGTGGCGAGGGTTTTGGGATCGAGTTCGACGGGGTTGCCCCGCATGCTCGCGCCGCCGGAATGCTCCGCGAGCCAGGGCAGCCGGCGACGGTCCAGGCCCACGTCCGCGAGACGCCGAGGTGTGCCTGCCGCGGCGCAGAGGGCCCCGATCCGGGCGACGAACGCATCGGCCGCTTCGTCCGGGAAGGCGGCCGCCGCCGGATCGACGGCCCGCTCGAGCATGGCGAATTCGTCGCGGCAGACGGAACGATTCACGCTCATCGCCACCGGCAGCATGACCGCGCATGCGATGCCATGCGGTGTTCCGCATTCGATGCCGAGGGCCGCCGCCACTCCGTGGGCCATGCCGAGACCGGAGTTGGTCAGCGCGATCCCCGAGACGAGCGCCGCATGGCTCATCGCGGCACGGGCATCCATGTCGGCGGGGTCGGCGAACACGCGGGGCAGCGCCGCCACCGCCCGCGGCAGGGCGTCGAGCACGAGGGCCCGCGGCAACGCGGACCAGAAGCGGCAGACGAAGGCTTCGACGAGCTGCGTGATGCAATCGAGGCCCGACGCGGCCGTCACGGGCCGCTCGCAGCCCACCGTCAGGGCCGGGTCCACGACCGCGGCACGCGGCACCATCAGCGGGCTCCGCATGCTCTTTTTGAACCGGCGGCGCGGGCACGAGAGCACTGCGTTCCGAGTGGCCTCGGCACCGGTGCCGGCGGTGGTGGGCACGGCCACGACCGGCAGGGGCGGAACACGAATCGGCAGCCCTCGTCCCACCCCCTCGAGGTGATCGGTCACCTCCCGATCGAGATCGGTCGCCTGCGGATCCCGGTTGGTCGCCACGGCGGCGACGGCCTTGGCGAGGTCGATGGCCGCGCCACCGCCGATCGCCACGACGACCGGGGCGGCGCCGCCTGGAGGTGGCAGCCGCCGAAGCGCCCCGACGACGTCGTCGACCGTCGGCTCACCGGTCGACGTGGCGATCCGAACCATGTCGAGCCCCGCCTCCGCGAGCAGGCCGGCGACGGCGGCCTCACCGCCGCAACCGGCGAGGCCGCGCGTGCCGGCGACGAGCCAGGCGACGTCGCCCAGCCGGGCGACCACGGCACCGAGTTCGCGAAGGCGGCCCGACCCAAAGACGATGGAGGCAGGCGCCACGAAGTCGTACGGCGTCGGGGCGATGATGCCGGGAATCGGCGGCGGCGAGGGGGACATGAACGGTGGAAGCCGGAGACGGCCAAGGGCCATGGACCGCGACGGAGCGGTGGCCTACCCTTGGCCTTCGATCGACCGTTTTCCCCGTTCCCGTCGGCGGCTGCAACCATCCGCCCGCGCCAAGCAGTCTTCACGCCTTCCTCCAGCACGCCCTTGGCCGATCATGGCTGACCACCTCGTCATTCCCGTGTGCCGATCGCCGGTCTCGGGCCGCATCCTGCCCCCCGGATCGAAGAGCATCGGCAATCGCGCCTTCGTCTGCGCGGCGCTGGCCCGGGGCACGAGCCGTCTGACCGGCATGCTCGACAGCCAGGACACGCGTGTGATGGCGGGGGCGCTCGGCGCGCTGGGGGTGGCGATCGAGGCCGACTGGGAGCGGGGCGACGTCCGCGTCACCGGCGTCGCGGGCGCGATCCCGGCCGTCGAGGCGACCCTCGATTGTGCCGCCAGCGGCACCACCATGCGGTTCCTCGCGGCCGTCTGCAGCCTCGGCCATGGGACCTACCGCCTCGACGGCACCGCCCGCATGAGACAGCGGCCGATCGGCGATCTGCTGGCCGCCCTCCGCGAACTGGGCGTCGACGCGGAGGCCGGCAGCCCCGGCGAATGCCCCCCCGTGACGATCCGTTCCCGTGGGCTCGCCGGCGGCACCGCGTCGATCCGCGGCAGCACGTCGAGCCAGTTCGCCAGCGGTCTGGCGCTGGCGGCCCCGTGCACGCCCCAGGGCATGACGCTCGAGTTCACCGGCACGCTCGTCTCCCTGCCCTACCTGGAGATGACGCGCCGCGTGATGGCGAGTTTCGGCGGCCTGTGCACCGCGGCGGGCGAGCGGACCTGGCATATTCAGCCGGGCGGCTACGCGGGCCGCGACTATCGGATCGAGCCCGACGCCTCGGCCGCCAGCTACTTCTTCGCGGCTGCTGCGATCACCGGCGGCTCCGTCACGGTCGAAGGGCTGTCGCGCCAGAGCATGCAGGGTGACGTCGCATTCTGCGATGCGCTCGAGCGCATGGGCTGCCACGTGCGGTGGGACGAGGGCGACGCTTCCGGGACGGGCAACTCGATCACCGTCAGCGGTCGAGCGTCCCGCGGTATCGATATCGACATGAACGCGATCAGCGACACCGTGCCCACGCTGGCCGTGGTAGCACTCTTCGCCGACACGCCGACGACGATCCGCAACGTGGCTCACATCCGCGACAAGGAGACCGATCGCATCGGCGACCTCGTCCGCGAACTCCGCAGCCTGAAAGCCGACGCCGCCGAGCACGCGGACGGCCTGACGATCACCCCCGCACCGCTTGCCGCCGCGAGCCTGCGCACCTACGACGACCATCGCATGGCCATGAGCCTCGCGCTGGCGGGTCTGCTCGTGCCCGGCGTGGGCATCCAGGATCCAGGCTGCGTGGCCAAGACGTTCCCCGGCTACTGGAGACGACTCGGCAGCCTTGCCGGGTTTCCTCCCGGCTGGCCGACGACAGGCTGATGGCCGCTCGGTGCGGGCTCTCGGCTCACGACGTCAGCGTGCCGAAGCCCGCGTGGGCCCTGCCTGACGGTCGCCCGAGCCGGAGCCTGCCTGCTCGAGCAGAAGGGCGGCCCGCTCGAGGAGTTCGTCGACCTTGTCGGACCGGTCCGTCTCACGTCGCTCCACGGCCGCTGGCTGCATCGATGCATCCATCGCGATGAATCCGCCACCACAGTGCTGGCAGAACACGCGCCGTCCAAGCAGCTCGACGTCGATCTCCAGCCGCCGGCCGCAGACGGGGCAGCCCTGGTGGAAAAAGACATGATGGCCATCCGCCTGCCTGGTCCGTACCGCAGCGGAAGTAACGGCATGATGGATCGTGTGCATGTCACCCATGGATCGTCCTCCCCGAAACCGCATTCAGCCGAAGTTTAGGGATTTCCGGCCGGCACGACAAATCCGATCGGAAACCCCGCAGGCAGTCGAAAAGACGGGCCTCGGCCACCGTCACGGCCGGCTCATTTTCGCCCCCGCGGCTCACCGCTACACTGGGTGAGCGTCGGTGAGGGAGTGCTCCGATCGATGGCCGGACGATGGCCAAGGTTCGATCCGGAAGGTGCGAGTCTGATGCTGCAACGGCCGCTGTTGACTCCCATCGTCGTGGGCTTCTGGCTGGTCACCAGCGGGTGGCTCTTCGTCACCAAGATTCTGCCCTCGTTCAACCCCGGATCCCCGCCCGGCCACCAGGCCCTGTATGCCGCCGGCCATCGGCTGATCCCGGTGGCCTGGTCGGTGCAGTGGAACGAGCGGCCGGTGGGCTGGGCTCTGGCGACGTCGCGGCTCACCAACGAGGGTGGGCTCATCGTCGACAGCCAACTGCACTTCGAGAAGTTGCCCCTCGACGACATGCTCCCCGGCTGGGCCGGATTCCTCGTGCAGCGGGTCGTCCGCAGCGGTGCGGCTTCGACCTTCGACGCTCGCGGCCAACTCGATATCGACGCCGCCGGCCGGCTGCGGTCGTTCACGTCGCGGGTCGCCCTGCCCGGCGCAAGCGAACAGGTCGTGCTGGCGGGATTCGTCGATGACGGGAAGGTGGCCATCCAGATCAATGCCGGTGGCATGCAGTATGAGACGACCCGCCACCTGCCCACGCACATCATGATCGGCGACGAACTCTCCCCGCAGGCGACGCTCCCGGGGCTGTACGAGGGCCGCCGCTGGACCGTTCCGATCTACAGCCCGCTCCGCCCGGGGCAGTCGCCGATCGATATCCTCCACGCCGACGTGGGCCCGGAGGAGGCTCTCTATTGGGAAGACGGCCTCGTGCGGGTGCACGTCGTTTCCTACCGCGAGGATCCCTCGAGCCATCGGGAACCGCGGTGTCGGCTCTGGGTCGATCTCTCCGGCCGCGTTCTCAAACAGGAAGCGGCGCTCCTCGGCGCGAAGATGACGTTCCTCCGCCGAACCGACGAAACGGCCGCGTGGCTCGCCGAGTCGCCTCCGGAAAAACAGGCCTCCCTCGCCGCATCAGGCTCCGCCGACGAGGCGGCACGATGATCGAGTTCGACCACGTGACGCGGACCTACGGCCCGAAGACGGCGGTCTCGGACCTCACGCTCGCGATCCCACGGGGGGAGTTGTTCGCTCTGCTCGGGCCGAATGGCGCCGGGAAGACCACCACGATCCGCATGCTCGTCGGGCTGCTGCATCCCTCGCGTGGCGCCGTGCGGGTGTGCGGCCATGACCTCGTGAAGGATTCGCGTGCCGCCCACCTGCACCTCGGCTACGTGCCGGACGAACCCTGCCTCTACGACAAGCTCACGGGCAGGGAGTTTCTCTGGTTCATCGCCGACATGTTCGGCATGCCCGGGCGTCATGCAGGGGAGCGGATCGACCGTGAGATCGAGCACTTCGAACTGGGCGAGTTCGCCGATGATCTCGCGGAAAGCTATTCCCTGGGCATGAAGCAGCGGCTGGTGTTCGCGGCCTCGCTGCTCCACGATCCTGACGTGCTCGTGCTGGACGAGCCGATGGTCGGCCTCGACCCGCGGAGCGTGAGGATCGTGAAGGATCTGCTCGCCGCCCGCACCCGCGAAGGCATGACGGTCTTCATGTCGACGCACACCCTGGCGATGGCCGAGGAGATGGCCGACCGGGTGGGCATCATGGTTCGCGGGCAGTTGCGCTTTCTGGGCACGGTCGCCGAGCTTCGCGACCAGATGGCACTCGAGACGACGACGCTCGAGCACCTCTATCTCGAGCTCACGTCACCGCGGAGCCCCGCCTCATGACGGGCCGACCGGCCACCCCGGACGCAGTGCGACTGCTCTCGTTCGAGGCGGAAGGCCGGCTCTTCATGCGGCTCCGGGCCACGCTGGCGTGGGAAACGATCCGCTCGATGTTCGCGGACTCGCGGCTCAGGCTATCGCTCGTCGTGCTCCTCAGCGGCCTCTTCTGGGCCGCGCTCTACGGGCTGTTTCTCGAGGCGTTCTCCTTTCTCGACGCCCTGCACGCGGAGGTGATCTCGCTGCTGTTCAATGCCTTCTTCTCATCCCTGATGGTGATGCTCGTGTTCTCGACCGGCATTCTCGTCTACAGCGGGATGTATTGCTCGACGGAGGCCAAACTCCTGCTCACGTTGCCGGCCCGGCCGGAGACGATCCTGTCGCATACGTTTCGTGAGGCGATGTGGTTTTCGAGTTGGGGGTTCGTCCTCCTCGGCAGCCCGATGCTCACCGCCTACGGAGTGGTCCGACACTCCGCCTGGCCGTACTTCGTGCTCCTTCTGCCGTTCATGATCTCATTCGTGTTCATCCCCGCCGCGATCGGCAGCATCTGCTGCATGCTGCTGGTGGCCTGGATGCCCCGGCTGAGGGTGCACGCGCTCTCGATCGGTGTCGCCACGGTATGCATCGCGGCGATCTGGCTCGGCTGGTCGATGGTCTCCCAATCGCGGATCGACGCGATGTCGGCGGCGTGGTTCGAACGCACCTTCGCCCGGCTCGCGGTCACGGAGCAGAAGCTGTTTCCGAGCTGGTGGCTCTCCAGCGGCCTCATCGAGGCGGCCAGGACCGAGCGGGACGGAAGCGTGGCGGGGCTGGCCCTGGGAGAGGCGTTGAAGTTTCTGGCCTTGCTCGTCGCCCACGCGATCATGCTGCAGTTCCTGGCCGGCTGGGTCGCGCGGATCACCTACCGCCGAGGCTACAGCCAGCTTGCCGGGGAGGTGCCGGCTCGACGACGACGGCCGCTCGGCTGGTTCGACCGCTCGCTGAGCCACGCGGGCTTCGCCGCCGGGCGGCCCCTGCGGCTCCTGATCGTCAAGGACCTACAGCTGTTCCGCCGCGACATTTCCCAGTGGTCACAGTTCGTGATCTTCTTCGGGCTGCTCGGACTGTATTTTTTCAACCTCCGCTCCTTCAACTACAACAACGCCTATGCGTCGATGATCGGCTACCTGAACCTCGCGGTGGTGGGCCTGATCCTCTCCACCTTCACGACCCGGTTCGTGTATCCGATGATCAGCCTGGAAGGGCGACGGTTCTGGATTCTCGGCCTGCTGCCGGTGCACCGCGATCAGATCGTCTGGTCGAAGTTCCTGTTCTCCTTCGTGGGCGGGCTGATCCCGTGTTGCAGCCTCGTGTTTCTCAGCGACTCCATGCTGGGAATGCCGTGGCGGCTGATCGGCCAGCACGAACTCTGCTGCGTGATGCTCTGCATGGGGCTTTCCGGCATCGCGGTCGGCCTGGGGGCACGGATGCCCGATCTTCGCGAATCCTCGCCGTCGAAGATCTCGTCCGGATTCGGCGGCACGCTCAGCCTCGTCCTGAGCTCGCTGTTCATCATGGCGGTGGTGGTGCTGGCCGCCGTGCCGACCCACCTGTTCATCGTGTCGCGGGCCTTCGGCCCGACCTACGTCTCCCCGCACGGCATCCTCGCATGGGCGGGGGGGCCGTGGGGAAATGCCGTCAGCCTCGTCCTGGTTGTGGCGTTGGGGCTCGCGGCGACCTTCATCCCGCTCGGGCTCGGACTGCGGTCGTTTCGTCGCCTCGAGGCATAATTCCTGCGTCGGGCGGGTCGGCCGCATCTGGTTAGCGGCGGGCCCGAAATGCGGTTGATTCCTCGGTGGATTTCCGCCGAGAATCTCGCCCTCCCCCCCAGCGACATGATTTACCAGTCCCCGCCATCCCGCCCCCTGCCGTTTCCGCGGTCGTCCGCGGCCGGCCTGCGGATCGGTGCCGTCCAATACCTCAACACCCGTCCGTTGGTTCACGGGCTGGCGGCCGCGGGTCTGGCGGTGTCGTATGACCTGCCCAGCAGGCTGGCCGACCGCCTGGCCGGCGGGACGCTCGACGTGGCCCTGATCCCGTCGGTCGAGGTCTTCCGGGGTGGGTATCAGGTGATATCCGACGCGTGCATCGGCTGTCGCGGGCCGGTGATGAGCGTGAAACTCTTCTTCCGGACGGCACCCGGCGACGTCCGCACGCTGGCCGTCGACGAAGGATCGCGAACGAGCGCCGCGCTCGCCCGCGTACTCCTGGCGAAGCGGCATGGTGTTCGGCCTCTGATGGAGACGCTGCCGATCGGATCCGGACTCGCCGACACCCGGGCCGATGCCGTCCTCGTGATCGGTGACCGGGCGCTCGATTCCCGCGGCTCGGCGGACCGCCACGCCGGCTCGTTCCAACTGATGTGGGATCTCGGTGACGAGTGGTGCCGCTGGACGGGTCTGCCGTTCGTGTTCGCGGTCTGGGCGGCGCGGGACGGTGTCGAGGTCGCTTCGCTCGAACCTCTGCTCACTCGGGCCCGCGATTCCGGCCTCGCCAATCTTGCGGCGATCGCCGCCGCCGAGGCCGGCAGCCATGGCCTGACCGTGCCGCAGTGCCTCGGCTATCTCCGCGACAATCTGCACTATCATCTCGGCGGCAGCGAGGCCCAGTCATTGTCGCTCTTCCAGCATCACGCCGCCGATCTGCAACTCGCTCCGGCCGAGAACAGGCTTCGGCTTCCTTGGAACCCGCCGACGGCAGCCACGATGGCCCCCGGTATGCGACCGTCCGGCATCGCCCTCCCTGGAAAAGCATCGTGATCGCCCGGCCGCCCATTTCCGCCATCCTCGAGGACGTGATCGCGGGGAATCGGCTGTCGTCCGGCGACGCGGTTCGGCTGCTCGAATCCCACGACCTCGCAGCCATCGGCCGGGCCGCCGACACGATCGCCCGCCGTCTTCATCCGGAGCCATTCCGGACCTACAACATCGACCGCAACATCAACTATACGAATGTCTGCACCGCGGTCTGCGATTTCTGCGCCTTCTACCGCGGTCCCAGGCATCCGGAAGGCTACGTGCTCGACCGGGAGGTGATTCTCGGCAAGATCGCGGAGATGGTGTCGGTCGGCGGCGATCAGATCCTGATGCAGGGAGGCCTGCACCCGACCCTCACGCTTGAGTGGTACGAGGAGTTGCTCCGCGACATCAAGCGGCATTTCCCACAGGTCAACATTCACGGCTTCTCGCCCCCCGAGATCCATCACTTCACGAAGGTCTCGAAGCGGCCGCTCGACGAGGTCCTCGAACGTCTGGCCCGCGCCGGGCTCGGATCCCTCCCGGGCGGTGGTGGTGAAATCCTCGTCGACCGTGTCCGGGGGGCGATGACCCGTGGCAAGGTGATGACCGACGACTGGCTGGAGGTGCACCGCCGCTGGCATCGGCTCGGCGGACGCAGCACCGCGACGATGATGTTCGGCCACATCGAGACGCTTGCCGAGCGGATCGAACATCTCGACCGATTGCGGCAACTCCAGGACGAGACCGGCGGATTCACGGCGTTCATCTGTTGGTCGTTCCAGCCCGGCAACACAGAGATGGACGACATCCCGCCCGCCGGCGCCTTCGAATACCTAAAGACGCAGGCCGTCGCCCGGCTGTATCTCGACAACTTCGCCAACATCCAGTCGAGTTGGGTCACCCAGGGGAGGGAGATCGGCCAGCTTGCCCTGCTGTTTGGCGCCAATGACATGGGCAGCCTGATGATGGAGGAGAACGTCGTCAGCGCGGCCGGCACGGTGCACCACCTGACGCTCGAGGAGATGAAGTCGGCCATCACGGAACTGGGCTGGATTCCCCGACGCCGAAACGTGTTCTACGAGCTGTTCGAGGAGGATCCGGCCGCGCCGACCACCCAGGAGCGGGAACGGCGATGGAGTTCGCTGCCGATCATCGAACCCGCGCTGGCCGCATCCCCGACATTGCCGTGACCACCCAGGGCCCGGGTATGGTCACGATCCGCTGCCGGCAAATCCTGCCGGTGACCGGACCTCCCCTCGAGAACGGCTGGCTGAGAATCCGTCGTGGCCGCATCGTCGACCTGGGATCGGCCGCCTTGGGGTGCGACCGAACGCCGGCGTCGGGCGGTCCGCAGCGGGTGCTCGACTTCGGTGACGCGGTCATCGTGCCGGGGCTCGTCAACGCCCACACCCACCTGGAGTTCTCGGACCGGTCCCTGCCGCTGGAGTCATCCGACGGCCTTCCCGGCTGGATCGGCCGCGTCGTCAGGCTGCGGCGGGAACGTCCGGCCGAGGACGAGGGTCGAGCCGTGGGGGCCGCGATTCGCGACGGCCTTGCCGAGAGCGCCGCTGCGGGAGTGACGGCCGTCGGCGAGATCGCCACCGTGGCTGCCGGCGAGGCGTACGCGGGCGGGCCGCGCCTCCGGGTGTTTCGCGAAGCACTCGGCCTGTCACCCGTCGGCATGCCAGTGGCCCTCGCCGCGGCCCTCCGCGACGTGGATTGGCTCGGCCGGCGGGGCGTATCGGTCGGCCTCTCGCCGCATGCCCCCTACTCGGTGGCAGCCCCGCTCGGCACGGCGATCATTCGGGAATCGGTTCGTCGCCGGCTGCCGGTCGCGATGCACCTCGCCGAGAGCCCGTCCGAGGAGGAGCTCGTGGCTTTCGGCAGCGGAACGTTTCGGAGCCTGCTCGAGGAACTCGGCGCCTGGGATGCGCTGCGGCCTCCGCGACTCCTCTCCGCGGCCGACTGGATCCTGAAGCTCGCCCGAGCGCACCGGGGCATCGTCGTGCACGGCACGCATCTCGGTCGCGATCCGATCGCGGTCGCCCGGCTGGCGAGGCATCGCGATCGGCTCTGCGTGGTCGTCTGCCCGCGGACCACGCGGGCGATCTCGGGCGTGCTGCCGCCGGTGCCGCTCTTTCACGAAGCCGGGATCCGCGTGGCGATCGGCACTGACAGCCGTGCCTCCAACCCCGACCTCTCCGTGCTGGCCGAATGCCGCACGCTCGTCGATGGCGGAGTGTGTTCCCCTGCCGAGTCGCTTCGCATGGCGACGATCGAGGGCGCCTGGGCACTCGGGTTCGACCGCCAGGCGGGCGTTTTGGCCCCCGGCCGTCCCGCCGACCTCGTGATCCTGCGGCCGACCGCCATGCATCGCGATCCCCACGAGGCCGTCCTCGATCCCTCCACCCGCATCCAGGCCACGCTCCGCGGCGGCAGGATCATCGCCGGCAGGCTCGACGCGTGATCACACGCCACGCCGGCTCACGGCCGGTCGGCTGGCACCGATGCTTCGCCCGGTCCAAGCCCGACGCCATAAGGCGTGGGGTGCCCCCAGCGAGGGGCTGCCCGTGCCCCGGAGCCGGCGTTGCTGGCCAGCGGAGGCATGGATGCCGGAGCGCAGCCAGCATCGAGTGAGCGGAGGGCAGGATGCCCGCAGCGAACGTCCGGCG
>Ga0075471_10003188_pt1 | contig 10669 bp, 7 predicted proteins | sample DEB19_08_DNA_2_FD_74787 | JGI IMG/M metagenome (GOLD analysis project Ga0075471, IMG submission 74787) | Aqueous microbial communities from the Delaware River and Bay under freshwater to marine salinity gradient to study organic matter... | ecosystem: Environmental > Aquatic > Marine > Coastal ... | reverse complement strand
GCGAGGTCGGAGCGTCCGGCGGAGGCCACGGCGAGAGCCGCGAGCGGCCCGACGCGCTGGCGGCGGTCGAAGTCGTCGAGCCCGTCGACGAGACGGGGCTCCACCAGGTCGGCCGACAGGGGCCAGGGGGGTCCGGCAGGCACGGCGTGCCACTCGTAGCGATCCGCGAGGTCGCGGGCGAGCACGTAGTTCGTGGCGGTCGTCGCCTCGCGGGCGAGCCTCTCGTCCCCGGGATCGGAGCGAAGCCAGACGTCGCGCAGCCAGGGCAACTCGCCGAGTCCGCCGAATTCGCCCACCGCGCGCACGAGCAGGAGCTTCGAGCGTCGGTCCGGCGCCGCCGCCGCCTCGACCGCCCCGAGTCCGCCCGGGGTGCGCCGGGCGAGCCCCGCGAGCCCGAGCAGGCGGGCGCGGCGCACCAGCCGGTCGGGGTCGGCGAGGCCCGCGGCCGCGCCCGAGGCGTCCTCGACCGTGCCCGAGACCGCGAGCCGCCGCGCCGAGCGGATTTCGTCGCGGTACGCCCCGTGGGCGAACGCCGCCGAGAGCGGGCCCCCCAGGGTGCGCGGCGACTCCAGGTCGTCGCGCCCGGCGACGAGGTCGGACCGAAGCAGCACGTCGTAGCGCCCGAAGCGCCGCGCGAGGCGATAGTGGTGGAGCACCCAGTCGCGCAGCAGGAAATAGTACGCGGGAGACGACGCGAAATAGCCGAGCCGGTCGTTCAGCGTGACCAGCACCTTCGGCCGGTCGGAGTCGAGCGTCGCCAGCATCTCGGCTTCGTCGGCGTGGGACGGGCGGCCCGGAAAGAAGTAGTCGTGCGGCACCGGCGACGGGCGGCCCGTCATGAACGAGAGCAGACCGAGCGCCGGAAACGCGAGCATCCGGTCGCCCGGGACGGTCTCCGAGGCGACGAAGTCGGCGGTCCGCTCGAGTTCGAGCAGGTCGTGGTCGCGGTCGCGCTCGACCTCGACGGGCAGCGCCGCGGAGCGGATGCGGGTCATGCGGCGCAGCCCGACGCCGTGCGAGAAGTCGAGGCGCGACTCGGCGAGCGGCGCTGCCCGCGCGGCGAGCGCCAGCAGGACGGGGGCGAGCGAGATCGCGCGGCCGATCACGACGGCCCGCCGGGTGGCCGGGGCGTCCGAACGCTCGTCGACGCCGAGCGCCGCGAGCCACCGACGACGCACCAGGACGAGCGCCGCCGCGGCGACGACCAGCGCCGACGGCATGCTGATGACCACGTGCATGAAGTCGATGCGCGGGTACACCTGGATGAACAGGAGCAGCGCCCACGCGAGCGCGACCGCCCAGGTCGAGCCGGGCGCCGCGGCCGGCGGCGGACGGCGCGCGAGCCGCACCTCGTCGCGCAGCTCCCTCGCGACCGCGCCCGCGAGCAGGATCGGCAGCAGGAAGAAGCTCAGGTTCTCCACCTGCATCGAGGTCGAGATGACGAGCCCCTCCGGCGCCACGGCGAGCCTCGCCGCGGCCAGCGCGAGTCCGAGCAGCGCCAGGCCGAAGGCCGCCGCGAGGCCGCGGCGCCCGATCCAGCCCGCGCGGATCGCGCGCGGGACGAACAGGGCGGACAGGAGTGCCGGGATCCCCAGCAGCGACCAGGGGCTCGGCTCGGGGTAGCCGAGGCCGTAGATCCGCTCGACCCCCGCTCCGAGCAGCAGAACCTCGCGGCCGAAGCGGGCGAGGCCCATGCGGGGCAGGAAGTAGCCGAGCCAGCCGACATTCGCGGCCGCGAAGCCCGCCGCGAGCACGAACCCGTCGGCGAGCGCCGCCGAGAGCGGGCGTGCGGCCTGCGCACCGCCGCGGGACCGGCGGCGAGCGCGCAGGACGACGGCCGCGAGCAGCCAGGCGACGAGCGGAAGGCCGAGCCAGGCGAATTCCCGCGTCACGACGGCGAAGCCGAGCACGGCGGCGACGCTCGCCGCGGCGAGAACCAGGACGACCGTCTCGAGGACGAGTCCCGACCCCCCGGCGACCGGGGCGGTCGCGAGGAGCTGGCCGAGCACGGCCGCCCCGAGCGCGAGGATGCCGGTGTTCGGCTTGAACGAGAACGCGACCCCGCAGAGCAGCCCGGCGAGCCCGAGCCAGGCGCGCCGTCCGGTCTCGACCGCGCGGATCGCCGCGAGTTCGGCGCCGAGCCAGGACGCGAGCGCGTACCAGGCGGGATACGGGATGTTGAACGCCGCGAACTGCCCGGCGAAGAACGGCATGCACAGCGCGTAGGCGAGCGCCGCCGCGGCCGACTCCGCGACCGGCGCGAAGCGCAGGGCGAGGCGGAACACGAGCACCACCGCCGCCGTGTTCACGAGCGCGAGCAGGGCCCGGACCGGGAGCACCGAGGTGCCGAAGACCCGCAGGAGCGCCGCGTTCAGGTAGAAGGTCGCGGGCGTGTAGCCGGTGTGGAAGTCGAGGTAGGGCCGCTCGCCGCGCGCGGTGCGCAGGACCTGGTTCAGCACCGTGCCCTCGTCGTCGAGGTTGACCCCGTAGCGGACGAAGCAGGCGTAGAGGGCGAAGACCGCCGCGCCCAGCGCGATCGTCGCGCCGACGGCGCCGGGCCCCGCGGCCCGCAACCCTTCGCCCTCGCCCGCGTCCACGCTCACGCCCGCGCCCGGTCGTCGGATGCCGCCGGCGACGCGAGAGGCCCGAGCAGGTCGGGCTCGGCGGGCAGGGGCTCGCGGCGGGCAGCCGCGCGCATCATCTCGGCCATCGCCGCGGCCGCGATCTCCCAGGTGAAGCGCCCCGACCACTCGAGCGCGCCGGCGGCGAGGCGGGCGCGGAGCCCGTCGTCGCCGGTCACGCGGAGGATCGCCTGGGCGAGCGCGCCGGGGTCCGCCGAGGGCACGAGCAGCCCGGTCTCCCCGTCGCGCACCGAGTCGCGGAGCCCGGGGACGTCGGCCGCGACGACCGGGGTGCCGCAGGCGTTCGCCTCGAGCACGGTGAGGCCCCAGCCCTCCTTGCGCGACGGCTGCACGACGACCCGCGCGCGGCGCATCGCGTCGACCTTGACCGCGTCGTCGACGAAGCCCGCGAACTCGACGCCCGCGATCCGCTCGTCGGTCACGCGCCGGCGCATCCGCTCGAGTGCGGAGCCCGCACCCAGGATCGAGAGGCGGGCCGCGGGACGGGTCCGCCTCACCTCGGGCCACGCCGACAGGAGGACGTCCACGCCCTTGTAGTGCTCGATGCGGCCGACGAAGACGACCCGGTCGGGATCCGGCGACACGCCCGGGTCCGGCCGGTAGAGCCCGTGGTCGAGGCCGTTGGTGACGACCCGGACGTTCTCGCGCGGAAGACCGCGCCGCACCAGGTCCTCGCGCGTGCTCGGCGAGACGGCGACGAACGGCCAGCGCCGGTAGAGAATCGGGAGCGACGCCTCGGTCGCGAGCACCGCGAGTGCCGTCGGCAGAGCCACCTGCCGCAGGGCGCTCGTGCCGAAGAGGTGGTGGACCAGGCCCAGCCCGGGCACGTCGCCAGCCCACAGCGGCGAGAGGAAGACGAGCTTGCAGAGGTTCTCGACGAGCAGGTCGAAGGAGCCGGTGCGGAGCAGCGCGCGCGCACGCGCCGGAAGCCGCGCGTAGTATTCCGGCCTGCTGCGACCGATGCGCACCAGGTCCAGGCCCGAGCGCGCCTCCCGGGCCGCCCCGCCCGGGAACCCGGCGCACAGCACGGTCGTCTCGACGCCGTGGTCGCGCGCCATGCGGGCGCCGATCCCCTCCAGGTGGACCTCGACGCCGCCGGCGAGCGGGTGGCCCAGGTCGCGCTCGTTCAGCATCAGGACGCGCAGGGGCCGCGTCCCGGCCCCGCCCGGATTCACAGTCGTCCCAGCGCGTGCCGAGCCTTCAGCTCCCAGACCATCCAGAGCGCCTCCATGCCGATCCGCTTCGACATCTTCGAGGTGCCGACTTCCCGGTCCATGAAGATGATCGGGAGCTCCCGGATGCGCAGGCCCTTGCACCAGGCGCGGTAGGTCATCTCGATCTGGAACGAGTACCCGTTCGACCGCACCTGGTCGAGGTCGATCGCGAGCAGGGCCTCCCGGCGCCAGCACTTGAAGCCGCCGGTCGTGTCGCGCACGGGGAGACCCGTGATCCGCCGCACGTACTCGTTGCCGAAGTACGAAAGGAGGAGCCGCCCCATCGGCCATCGCACGACGGTGATGCCGTCGAGGTAGCGGGATCCCAGCACGAGGTCGTGGTCCTCGGTGCCGGCGAAGAGCTCCGGCAGCGAGCCGATCGGGTGCGAGAAGTCGGCGTCCATCTGCACGATGCGCTGCGCGCCGAGTTCGAGCGCCCGCCGGAAGCCCGCGAGGTAGGCCGGGCCGATCCCCTGCTTGGGCCCGTGGTGGACGACGTGGACGCGCCCCGTGCGTCGACCGATCTCCTCCGCCGCCGCCGCGGTACCGTCGGGCGAGTCGTCGTCGACGACGACGACCTCGACGGCCGGGTCGAAGGCGAGCAAGTCGGGCAGGATCCGCTCGATGTTGCCGCGCTCGTTGTAGGTGGGGATGACGATGACCTTCTCGGGCACGGCGCTCACCGATCGAGGCGCCTTCCGCCGGGCCGCCACCGTCGCTTGCGGCCGGCGCGAGGTCGCGCTCGCGATCGGTCTAGGGAAAAACCTGCCGGATCACAATTTCCGGCCTCCGGGCCCGGCACCGGCCGCCGGGCCCGGCGGGCGCCCCGAGAGCGCCGCCCCGAGCGCCTCGATCTCCCGGCGCTCGACGCTGCCCGACGCCCACAGCAGGACGGGAAACGCGACCAGCAGGACCGCCGCGCGCGCCGGCGGCGGGCCGGGCAGCAGGCGTTCGCAGGCGAGCAGGAGCGCGGCACAGGCGACCGGCGCGGCGGCCGCCTGCAGGCAGGGCCGGACGAGGTCGCGGGTCGCCGGCAGGAGCGCGAGCGCCGCATGGCTCGCGAGGCTCACGCCGAGCGACACGGACGCCGCCCCCGCCATGCCGAGGCGCGGCACCACCAGCCACTGCAGGACCACGAGCCCGGCCGTCGCCACCACGTTCGTCCACAGGAGCACGCGCTGTCGCCCGGTCGCGACGAGCAGTCCGCCGTAGAGGGTGCCGAGCGCCGCGAGCAGGGCGCTCCACGACGCGATCGCGAGCGCCGACGCCGCGGCGGCGAACTCGGGCCGGAACAGCCGCGCCAGCAGGTCGGGCGCGAGGGGCGCGATCGCGAGGATCGCGGCGAGCACCGCGACTGCGAGCAGCCGCGCCGTCGGGCGCGCGATCGCGAGCAGCCCCGCGGGATCTTCGAAGGCACGGCGGGCCAGCACCGGGAAGACGGTGAGCATCGCCCCGTCGGCGAGCAGGTTCAGCGACTCGGTGAGGCGCGTGGCCGACGAGTAGAAGCCGACCTCGGCCGGGCCGCGGGCGCGCATGAGCGCGAGCGCGCCCATGCGGAGGCCGAGCGTCACCACCAGCACGTTCGCGCCGACCGGCCAGGCCTCGCGCAGGAGCCCGCGCCAGAGCGAGGGATCGACGCGCAGGCCCACGAGGTCGCCGCGGCGAGCGGCGAGTGCCGCGGCGAGGAGCCCGGCCGCCTGCGCGACCGCGGCGGCGAGGAAGATCCAGGGCAGCCCGAGCCCGGCGACCACGGCGGCGACGGTCGCGACGAGCACCGCGGCACTCGTCGCCGCCGCGACCGAGAAGACCGTGCCGATGCGGAGCTCGGCGCGCAGCAGCGAGCGAAACCCGGGCTGTCCCTGCAGGAGCAGGGCCGCGGCGCCGCAGGCGACCAGCAGGCGGGCCTCCCTCGCGGAGTCGCCGGCGCCGGCGAGCGGCGCGAGAGCCACCGCGAGGGCGGCTGCCCCCGTCGCGAGCATCGCGCGGAGTGCCAGCCCCGAGCCCATGAGCCGGGGACGGTCCGCCCCCGGCTCGGCCAGCCGGCGCAGCAGGACCGCCTCGAGCCCGGGATCCGCGAGCACCTGGAACGCCGCCAGCCACGACACGACGAACGCCCACTGCCCGAACGAAGCGGGTGCCAGCAGCCGCCCGAGCGCGACGATCCCCGCGAGCGCGAGCGCCCGCTCCGCGATCACCGTCGCGAGTCCGAGGGCGCCGCCGCGCGCGAGCCCGGGGAGCGACATCAGTCGAGGCCCAGCTCGCTTCGCGGAATCGGACGGCCGCGAAGCGCGTCGAGCACCCCGGCGACCTTCAGTCGGACACCCTCCTGCTCCCCGGTCAGGGCCCGTCGCATCCACTGCAGCGGAAGCGTCCCGCCGAGGAACGCCCAGAACCGCGCGCGCTGCGCGGGAGTACCGTGCGCGCGCACGAAGCGGACCATGTTGCGGGCCGCGAGGTACTGCCGGCGACTCACGTAGACCGGACCGCCGGAGCTCGCCTGCCCGCGGTGGAGGACGACCGCCGCGGGCTGCCAGACGACCCGCAGCCCGGCCTCGCGGGCCCGCGCGCACCAGTCGACCTCCTCGTGGTAGGCGAAGTATTCCTCGTCGAAGAGCCCGATCCTCTCGAGTGCGCGCCGCGCGAGCAGGATCGCGCAACCGGAGACCCAGGGCACGTCGCGCGCGCCCGACCAACGCGGCCCGTCGGGCGCCCCGGCGCCGACCAGCCGCACGAGGCTCTGCCGCCAGCTGATTTCCCCCCAGCCGAGCCAGAGGCGCGACGGGTCCTCGGCGCACAGGATCTTCGCGCCGACCGCGGCGATCGCGGGGTCGGCCCGCGCGGTGTCCACGAGGGCGCGGATCGCCCCGGGCCGCAGCACCGCGTCGTTGTTCAGCACGAGCACGAACTCGGCACCCGCGTCGAGCGCGAGCCGGATGCCCTCGTTGTTGCCCCCGGCGTAGCCCTCGTTGCGGGGATTCGCGACGGTGCGCACGGCGGGATGCCGGCGACGGACCTCGTCGAGCACGGGTTCGCGCGAGGCGTTGTCGACGACGATCACGTCGAGGTCGACGTCGCCGCGGTCGGCGACCACGCTCGCGACGGCGGCGAGCGTGTCCCGCGCGCCGTTCCAGTCGAGGACGACGACGCCGACCCGCGGCGCGGCCGCGGGATCGGACCGGGGCTCCACGGCTGCGCGATAGTGGCGGGTGCCCGGGCGGTCAAGCGGGCCGTCGGTCCGCTGCGCGCTTTGACCGACGGGTGCAGCCCGTGCAAAGCCGCGCGCATGCCTCGGACCTCGCGATCGGGAGATCCCGGGCGGACCGGCGCGAAGTCGGGGCGCGGGGCGCCCGCGGCGGCGGCCCCCTCGCCGGCCGCGCGCGCCGCCGCGAGGAAGGTCGCGGGAGTGCTCGCCCGAGCGATCCCCGAGCCGCGCTGCGAGCTCGACCACGACGGTCCCTGGCAGCTGCTCGTCGCGACCATTCTCAGCGCGCAGTGCACCGACGAGAGAGTGAACGCGACGACCCCCGCCCTCTTCCGGCGCTGGCCGACGCCGGAAGCACTCGGCGCGGCGCCGCTCGCCGAGGTCGAGCAGGCCGTGCGCTCGACCGGGTTCTACCGCAACAAGGCGCGAGCGATCGTGGCGGCCTCGCGCGAGGTCGCCCTGCGCTTCGGCGGCGAGGTGCCGCGCACGATCGAGGAGGCGACGACGCTTCCCGGGGTCGCCCGCAAGACCGCGAACCTGGTGCTCGGCACGGGACTCGGGATCGCCGCCGGGATGGTGGTCGACACGCACGTCGGCCGCGTGGCCCGCCGCCTCGGGCTCGCGACGGGCGACTCGCCCGAGATGGTCGAGCGCGAGCTCTGCGCACTCTTCCCCCGCGACGCCTGGATCGACGGCGGCCACCGCCTGCTCCTCCACGGACGCTACGTCTGCGTCGCGCGAAAGCCCCGCTGCGCCGCCTGTCCGCTCGCCGAGGCGTGCCCGTCGGCGGAGTCCGCCCCCGAGGGCTCGCGGCGTGCGCGGGAGGCGGCCGAGGCGCGGCTGGTCGCGTCTCGCGGCGACGGCTAGGCTTTCGCGCATGCGCCGCGCCCTGGCCGCGCTCGCGACGGTCGCGTCGATCCTCGCCTCCGCGAGCGATGCGGGCGCGCACGCCCGGCTCGTCGCCTCGAGCCCGCGGGCCGGCTCACGCCTCGCAGCGTCGCCGCCGGCGATCGAGCTGTGGTTCGACGAGGTCCTCGACGCGGGCTTCCACGAAGTCACGGTCGTGTCCGCCGGCGCGCCGTCCACCGGCGCGGCGAGTCGCGCGCGCGCGGTCGCGGTCGACCCGAACGACGGCACGCACCTCGTGGCGCCGATCGAGCCGCTCGGGGACGGTGCGTGGGTCGTCCTCTGGCGCGTGCTCTCGCGCGACGGCCACGGAGCGCGGGGGCGCTTCGAGTTCCGCGTCGCACCCGCGCCGGGCGGGGACCGCTGAGGCGTGGAGCACGCGGCGCTCCACGGCGCCCAGCTGCTGGGGCTCCTGCTCTCGCTCGCGGCCCCGCTGCTCGCGCTCGCCGTCCTGCGCCCCGTCCGGGGCGACGCCCCCGAGACCGTCGCGCGCACGAACCTGCTCGCCGGGTCGCTCGCGCGCTGGACCCGCTCGGCCGCGGCCGTGGGCGCCTGCGCGGTCGTGGCGAACCTCTTCGTCTCGGTCGCGGAGATCGAGGGACGCAGCGCCCTCGGCGGCGCCGACCCGGCGACGGTGCTCCGCTTCGCGACGGCGACGACCGTCGGCCGGCTCGCGCTCGCGCGCGCCGCGCTGCTGGCGCTCGCAGCCCTGCTCGCCCGCCGCATCGAGCGCCACCGCGACCCGGTCGGTTGCACGACCGCGTGGACGGCGCTCGCGGCCGTCGGCGCGGCCGCCCTCGTCGCCTCGGCTCTCGTGAGTCACGCGGCGGCACTCCCCGCGGGCCGCGCGACCGCCGTCGCGGGACAGGTCGTGCACCTCGCGGCGGCCGCCGCCTGGATCGGCGCGGTCCTGCACCTGGCCCTCGCGCGGCGCGCGCTCGCCGGAGCCGACGACGCAGCTTCGGTCGCGCTCGCGGCACGCGTCGCACGCCGCTTCTCGCCGCTGGCACTCGCCGCGGCAGCGCTGGTCGCCCTCTCCGGGGTGCGCGCGGCCTGGCTCGCGCTCGGCACGCCCGTCGCGCTGCCGACGTCGGCGTGGGGCCTCACGCTGCTCGTGAAGCTCGGACTCCTGGCCCCGGTCGCGGCCGCCGGCTGGACGAACTGGCGCGTGGTCGGCCCGGGCCTCGAACGGGCCGCGCGCGACGGCCGTCCCGCCGCCGGCGTGCTGCGCGCCTTCGACCGCGCGCTCGAGCTCGAGGCGACCGCGGGTCTCCTCGTGATCGCGGTCGCGGGCGTGCTGGGGTCGGTGTCGCCGCCCGCGCCCTCCGGCGCGGGGCGCCTGTCGGCTCCGCAGCTGCGCGCGGTCCTGACTCCGCGGCTGCCGCGGACCGACGTCGTCGATCCCTCGACCTGGGTGGGGAGCGCCACCCGCACCGACGACGACCTGCGCTACTCGGAGTTCATGCACGGCTGGTCGGGCCTCGCCGTCGCGATGCTCGGGGTCGCGTGGCTGGTGCAGGCTCGCGGCGGAAGCGTCGCGGGGCGGGTCGGCTCGCTCTGGCCGCTCGCGCTCGTGCCGTTCGCCGCCTTCGTCGCGATCGCGAGCGACCCGGAGGTGTGGCCGATGGGCGACGTGCCCCCTCTCGACGCCCTGCGCGACCCGACCGTCCTCGAGCACCGCATTGGCGCGCTCCTCGTGCTGGTGCTCGCGGGGCTCGGCCTGCGCGACGAGGGGCGCGGCGGCGCGGATCGCCCGCTCGGTCGCGCACTGCCCCTGCTCATGATCGCCGGCAGCCTGCTCCTGCTCGGGCATGCGCACTCGAGCTTCGGCACCTCCGAGTCGCTCGGCACGCTCATCGACGTGCAGCATGCGGTGATCGGCGGGCTCGGGCTCGCGGCCGGGACGGTGCGCTGGCTCGAGCTGCGCGGACTCTTCCCCCGGCGGATCGCCCGCGTGCTCTGGCCGTCGCTGGTGATCGCGCTCGGCTTCGCGATGGCGTTCTTCTACCGCGAGCTCGCCTGACCGCGGGTCCGGCCCCGACGGACGGCGAGGCCGCCCGGCCTCAGCGCCTGGGCACGAGCACGGTGGCGTCGCCGTGGGTCGCGACCGTCGTCCAGCCGCGCGCGAGGTGGTCGGCGAGCCGGTCGTAATAGGCGTCGGCGCCCGCGAAGGCCGGCTCGGGATTCGCGTGCAGGACGACGACCGCCGGCGGCCGTCTCTCGATCTCGGCCAGCAGCGCGGGCTGGTCCTCGCGGGCCGGCCGTCCCGGCACGAAGTAGAGCCAGGTCCACGGGCTCGGTCGGTCCGCGAGCCAGCCGAGCCCCGGCAGGTCCGGGAAGGCGAGCACCGTCTCGCCCGGCCGGCTCCGCTCGCGCACCTCGCGGACGGTGCGCGAGAGCCACTCGAGCTCGCCCGCGTGCGAGGCCGCGAGGACGATCGGCGCGCGTGGCCCCAGGTCGACCGCCACCACGGGCTCGCGTGCCCGCTCGAGGGCGGTCGGCAGCGCGCGGCCCGCCGCGAGCGCGGCCGCGAGACCGACCGCGCCTGCGACGAGCGCCGCGGGCCGGCGGGCCGCCGCGAGCGGCGCCTCGGCGAGGCGGCTGCCGATCACCGCCGCCGCGAGCAGGATCGGAGGCGCCGCCATGGCCACGTGGATCAGGTCGACCCGCGGGAACACCTGGAGGTGGTAGAGCGCCGCGAACGC
>Ga0075471_10003187_pt1 | contig 10670 bp, 5 predicted proteins | sample DEB19_08_DNA_2_FD_74787 | JGI IMG/M metagenome (GOLD analysis project Ga0075471, IMG submission 74787) | Aqueous microbial communities from the Delaware River and Bay under freshwater to marine salinity gradient to study organic matter... | ecosystem: Environmental > Aquatic > Marine > Coastal ... | reverse complement strand
CGTATTTGACCAGCGCAGGCATGGATGCCGGAGCGCAGGCACATCCGAGTGAGCCGGAGCCTGGAGGGCGGAGGCGAACGTCCGGCGACGGGATATGGGGAGCCCGAAGCCGGAACGCACTCATTGGACCGAGCGTCCGGCGAGACGGTACGGGGTAACCCCGAAGCCGGCGCGCTGTTACCAGGGCATGACAGGCTGAAGCCTATCCCACATGAGAACCTGCGCAGTGACGAGCCACCGCGCGGTTACAGGCGCTTCACGCGGATGTTCTTGTAGTGGACTTCGCTGCCCGGATCGTGGGCTTGCAGGGCGAAGGTGCCGGTGGAGAGTTTGCGGGTGCCCGTCACGCCTTCCGGCTCCACGAATTCGAAGAGCACGCGGCCGTCCACGATCACCGCCATTGCCTTGCCCTTCACGATCAGCTCCTGCGTGAACCAGGTGTCGTCGTTGGCGGGAGGCACGAAGTTCTTGACGACGTTGTAGATGCTGCCGGTGCGCACCGGGTCCTTCTGCGAGTTGTTCACCTGCATCTCGTAGCCCACGGCCGGCCAGCCGGTGTCCTGAAACTTCGTATGGAAGAAGATGCCGGAGTTCGAGCCCGGCTTCGTCATCACGTCGGCCTTCAGGTGGAAGTTGGTGAACTCGGCCGGGTGTTCGGCGTCGGGGCCCACGTAGAAGAGGTGGCTGCGGGGGCCGTGGCACACGATCTGGCCGTCGGCCACCTGCCAACTGTCGGCGTTCTCGTTCGCCTTCCAGCCCGCGAGGCTCTTGCCATCGAAGAGGGGCTCGAAGCCGGGCTCGTCGGCCCTCGCAACCAGCCCCGTCGCCACCATGCAGGCGGCCGCCACGAATCGAACAAACCTGCGATACTCACCGTACGCCATGAACAGGCTCCTTGTTTCGCCACGCTCCGCCGAGAAGGTCACTCCGATCGCCACCGCGACCGAGACTCCCCAGCAGGATACGCGCCCGGCGGGGGCCACGCCAGCGCCGCCCCTGCTCGAGATCGACACCGACGTCTCGCTCGACGGCCTGCCGACGCCCGAATGGCTCGTGGTGACGGCCGACGAACTCCGTGTCACATCCGACGGCCGGCCCCTGCGCGCGCTCGCACGGGCCGACGTGCAGCAGGTGCGCACCACCCCCGGCGTGGGCGGCGGCACGCTGCAGGTGAAGGTCGGCGGCGACTGGGTCGATCTCCTGCGCTATTCCAACGCGATGGCCACGCGGTTTCACAAGGTGGCCCGGGCGCTCGAGCGGCCCGACTCGCCGGCGCCGCTGCTCGCGGCCGACGACGTCCTTGATCCGCCGCGCTGCCCCTCGTGCCGCCTGCGGCTCACGACGAAAGACCAGGCCTGCCCGCGCTGCATGCAGAAGGGGCGCATCCTCAAACGCGTGGGCGAACTGCTCGCCCCCTACACCCGCGGGGCGATCCTGCTCTGCGTGCTCACGCTCGTCGGCGTGGTGGCGGAGCTCGTGCCCCCGAAGCTCCAACAATACATGGTCGACAACATCCTCTCCGGCGAGGCCACCGCCGGCGGCGATGCGGCCACGCTTCCCGACTTCAAAACGGCCCTGCTCGTGGTGGTGCTCGCGCTCGCCTTCTCGCGGGTGCTCCTTTCGGCCGTCAGCATGATCAAGGGGCGGCTGGCCACCGCGATCGGCACGGGGCTCACCGGCACGCTCCGCGCCGAGATGGTGGCGAAGCTGCAAAACCTCTCGGTGGCCTACTACGACCGCCACCAGGTTGGCTCGATGATCAGCCGCGTGGCCCACGACAGCGAGGTGCTCCACGGCCTCATGCAGCAGCTCACGGGCGGCTTCCTCCTCCAGATCGTGCAGCTCGTGGGCGTGGGGGCGATGCTCGTGTGGATCAATCCCAAGCTCGCGCTCTACACGCTCATTCCGGTACCGCTCGTGATCCTCGGGTCGTGGGTGTTTTGGCGGCACGTCTACCCGCGGCACTACCGGCTGTGGGACGCCTCGAGCAAGCAGATGTCGGCCTTGAACGGCATGCTCTCCGGCATCCGCGTGGTCAAGGCGTTTGCCCAGGAACCCCGGGAGAGCGACCGCTTCAAGGCGGCCAGCGATCACTTGAGCTCGTGGCGGCTGTGGGTGGAGCAAACCAATGCCACCTACGCGGCCACGATGCAGATCGTGTTTGGCCTCGGCGGCCTGATCGTGTGGTATGTCGGCGGCCGCGACGTCATCGGCGGCCAGATGACACTCGGGCAGCTGATCGCGTTTCTCGCCTACCTCGCGATGTTCTACGCGCCGCTCGGCGCCCTCTCGAACTTCACCACGTGGCTCACGAGCTTTCTCTCGGGCAGCCAGCGGGTGCTCGAATTGCTCGACACACCGATCACGATCGAGGAAACCGCGACGCCCGTCGCCTGGGACGAGCCGCGTGGGGCGATCCGGTTCGACAACGTCACGTTTGGCTACGACCGCAACCAGCCGGTGCTCCAGGACGTGTCGTTCGACGTCGCCCCGGGCGAGATGGTGGGCATTGTGGGCCGCTCGGGCTCCGGCAAGACGACGCTCGTGAACCTGCTCGGCCGGTTCTACGACGTGCAGGAGGGGCGGATCGAGATCGACGGCATCGACATCCGCACTCTGTGCACGAAGCAACTCCGCGAGCGGCTCGGGATCGTGTTTCAGGATTCGTTTCTGTTTCGCGGCACGATCTGGAAAAACCTCGCCTACGGCCGCCCGCAGTCGACGATCGAGGAGGGGCTCGCCGCCGCGAAGGCCGCGGGGGCCCACGACTTCATCTGCCGGCAGCCGCTGGCCTACGAAACCCTGCTCGGCGAACGCGGGGCGGGGCTCTCGGGGGGCGAGAAGCAACGGCTCTCGATCGCCCGCACGCTCCTCTACGACCCGCGGATTCTCGTGCTGGACGAGGCCACGAGCAACATCGACGCCGAGGCGGAGAAGAGCATCCAGGAGGCGCTCGGCGTGCTCGTGAAGGGCCGCACCACGATCGCGATCGCCCACCGGCTCTCCACGCTGCGCAATGCCGATCGGATCCTCGCGTTCGATCGCGGCCGGCTCGTGGAGCAGGGCACGCATGCCGAACTCCTCGCCGCCGACGGCATCTACGCCCGGCTCGTGCGCATCCAGACGCAGGTCTCGAAGCAGCCCACGGTCGACACGCTGCTCGCCCAGGAGGAGCCGAGGCCGGCCGACGCCGACACCTCTGCCACCAAGCCTCGCGACAGCGACCTCCGCTGGCTCGACGCGGCCCGCCATGCCTTCAGCGTCGGGCAGCACGGCCGGATCGAGGTGCATGAAGACGGGGCCTTGCTGGCCGCCGGCATCTTCGTGGTGCGCGCGTTCCCGGCGACCCATCCCGACGAGTATCTCTCGGTGCGCGGGTGGAGCGACTCGGGCGACGAGATCGAGCTCGGCATGCTCCGGCGGCTGGCCGACTGGCCGGCGGAGGGGCAGGGCGTGGTGCGGACAGCGCTCGCCCGGCGGTCGCTCGTGCGCCGGATCGACCGGGTGCACGACACGAAGCTCGCGCACGGCTACGTCGATTTCGACGTCGAGACCGACGTCGGCCGGCAGGCGTTCACGATCCGCTGGACGGCGAGCCAGGCGGTGGATTTCGGGACCGACGGCAAGATGCTGATCGACACCGAGGAAAACCGCTGGGTGGTGCCGCGGGTCGAAGCCCTCCCGAAGCCCGACCGCGAAAAGTTCCTGCACTACGTCTATTGGTAGGGCGGTCGCGAATCGACCGCGTCTGCAAGGGTTGCGAGAAACTCCGACAGGGCAGCCGGGTTTGCCAGAACGCAGCGTGCCTCACTCGGCGCCGCGGGCCCGACCCCAAGCGACCATCCGCCGCAGGCGTTGACGAACGCCATCGCCGGGGCATCGTTGCCGTCGTTGCCGCAGTAGCAGATGCGCACCTGCTTTCCACCGGCTCGCCGGCGGAAGAACCTGACGGCGGAGCTTTTGTCGCGTTTCGGAAATGCCGTCATCTCGATACCCAGCGAGCCTTCGATCACCCGGCATCGCCAGTCATGCCGCCGAGCGACGGCGGCGGCGACTTCGCGAGCGGCGAGCACCGAGGGCGCCGGCGCATCCCGATGATGGATCGTGACCGCACAGTCTTTCGCCTCCACCCACACACCGTCGAAACCTGCCATTTCTCTCCGCACGTCATCGACGACCGAGGCCATCAAGACGACGGCCTCGCGGTATCCGGGAGGCACCAGCCGCCGGCCGTCGCAGAGCAACTCGAGTCCTCCGCTGCCGGCCAAATATCGGAACGGAATGCCGACGATGCCGGCCAAATCGTCGAGGGACCGACCACTCACGATCCCGACGTGGCACCCGGCCCGCGCGGCGAGCCGGACGAGGGCGGATCGCGCCCGCGGGAGAACCGCTGCCAAGTGCGGGTGATCGGCAGTGGGGCTGAGCGTGCCGTCGAAATCGCAGAGCAACAGGAACGGACTTCCTGCGGCGACGGCCGTGGCAACGCCTGCAACGACGTCCAAGGCGGCGATCGTCATCTCCCGCCACCCAGCTGGGCGGTCACCTCCGTCGACTCGCCTCCGCGGCGCATACGACTCGGCGCCGGCACGTCTGCCAGAACGCCGGCTGCCCAGCGATAGATATTGTATCGCTCCACCTGCTGCCGGAGCCGCTTCATGCGCTGGATCCGTTCGTCTGCAGGCATTTCGGCGGCATACCGGATCGCGTCGGCAAACTGTTCGGTGTCGTATGGATTGATGACGAGGGCTTCCGGCAGTTCCTGGGCTGCTCCCGCGAACTCCGACAGGATGAGGCAGCCCCGCAAGGAATCCTGCGCCAGCACGTATTCCTTGGCCACGAGATTCATGCCATCGTGAAGTGAACTGACGATGGCCATGCCGGCCATCGTCAGCCATGCATGCACTGCTGTGGCGTCGTGCTGGGCGACGAGCAGATGAATCGGTTTCCATGTCGCGGTGCCAAACTCCTCGTTGATCTGCTCCGCGTAGCGCAGCAATTCGTCGAGATGATCGCGGTACCTCTTCAGATGGATCCGGCTTGGGGCCGCCAGTTGCACGAGGCTGATGCGGCCACGATGCGCGGGATACTTGCGCATGAAGTGGGCAAACGCCCGAAATCGTTCCGGCAGCCCTTTCGTATGGTCGACCCGATCGACACCTACGGCCACATCAATGCCCTCTAGCCGGTGGGTGGCTCGCAACGATGCGATCATGTCATCCAGCCGGTCACCGGCCGGCACACCGCGCTCGCACCACGGTTGCACGCTGATCGGCTGCGGCCGCACCATCGTGACATGGCCGCGCGCCCGTACCGCGCAGTGGTCTCGATCCACGCGAGCCTCGACCATCCTGTCGACGGTATCCATGAACTGGTTGCAATACTGTTGCAAATGGAACCCGATGAGATCGGCACCGAGCATGCCGTCGATGATCTCCTCCCGCCATGGGCAGATGCGCACCGCCTCGATACCCGGCCACGGGATGTGCCAAAAAAGACACAAGCGCAAATCGGGCCGCACCCGCTTCACCATCCGAGGTACGAGCGCCATCTGGTAGTCCTGAACGAGCACCACCGCGTCGGCTGCCCCCGCTTCCTCGAGCACGGCATCGGCAAATCGCTGGTTGATCGCCACGTACTGCGACCAGTCGGAGGTGCGAAACACGGGCCGCTCGTGAGCCAGAAGGCACATCGGCCAGATCGCATCATTGCAGCAGCCGTAGTAGCCGTCGTGCTCGGCCTCCGAAAGCCAGATGCGTCGCAGCGTATACCGCGGATCGCCCGGTGGCACGGCCACCCGGCCCGCCGCGTCGGCGGTCGCTCGATCGGCATCGCCCGTGCCGTGAGCGATCCACACGCCTCCGCACGCCTGCAACACGGGGTCGAGTGCCGTCACCACGCCCCCGGGCGGCACAATGAATCCCCTGTCTCCGTGGGCCGACGTGTGCATGTATGGTTCGCGGCTGCTCACGGCGATCAACTGACTCCCGATGCCCAGGCAATCGAGAGCGTGGGCTCGAAGCCGATCGCGATTCCATGACTTGTCGATGACGGCCACACGGCTGGCCTCACTGAATGTGGCATGACGAACCGCACGGAATGATGCCGCCAATCTCCGCGTCTCGCTCGCGAGCTGGCCGGATGGCAGCGACAGCGGCGGGGATTCCGGCGCATCCTCCGTTCTCAGCCTTTGCATCCACTCGGCGAGATGTTGCAGCGGGCGGTCGTAGATTGCCCATGTGGCGACGAGCACGAGCACGAGCAGCAGCAGGGTCGACATCACGATCCAGAACAGCGACCGCAGGAGCCGGGTCAGGGCACGCTGGTCGATGAAACTGATGTCGTGAAGCACGACGAATGTGCCGCACACGGACCCATCGGCCTTGAGGATCCGTTCCGCCCGCATGCGCAGTGGCGGACCGGCCGGTCGTAGCGTGGCGTTGCATTCCAGATCTTCCGGCGGCAATCGCGCGAGGTGCATCGCGATGAGCGGCTCAAATTCCCGCACCTGGGCGCCTGAGGCCAACAATGCCCCATCAACGCCAAACACCGCGCACCCGACGAGACGGCTGTATCCATCGAGCCGCTTCCCCAGGCGTGTCGCGACGTCGCCCGGTGGACCGAGCAAGGCCTCGTGAAGGGTATAGGACAGCACATGCGCCAGCGCACGCGCCCGCCGGTCGACGTCCTCCGTGTCGATCGCCCGCTCCGCCTCGGCCTGATACCAGGCGAACGCCCCGGCAAGTACGCCGATGACCCCGGCGATGATGATGGCGGTCCGTGCCGAACGGGCTCCGGGCTGCCTGACGGTCAGGTGCATGGTTTCCGCTCCTTCGGATGCTTACGAACCAAAATCATACGGCCTCGCAGAGCCGGCTGCGAAAAGTTTCTGCACTACGTGTATGGGTGAGGGGTAGGACAGGCTGAAGCCTGTCCTACAAGATCGCGAGCGGATTCCTCCGCTCTTCGAGCGTGCCGCGGGTCACGCCCACGCGGTTGGCGGCGTTCAGCAGCGTCCACACCTCGCGGCCCGTAAGCGCGCCCGCGAGCAGGTCGCGATAGGCCCGCACCACGCGGCCGATCTCATCGGCAGGCTCGTCGAGAAATTCCACGCGAAACTTGTGCACGCCGCAGGCGACGAGCGCCGGCACCGCCTCGGCCGCACTCTGCGGCACGGCGTTGAAGAGCGTGTTGCGGCAGCCCACGTCGGCGGTGAGGGGATGCTCGACGCCGATCCGATCGCGGAGCTTCACGGCATGGTCGTCGCAGGGGCGGCCGCAGTTGGTTTTGTTGGTGCCAGGCGAGAGCACCGCACAAAACACGCAGTGCTCCATGTGAAACATCGGCATGTGCTGGTGGATCACGACCTCGAGCCACCCGGGCTCCGTGGCCGCCACGAGTGCGAGCAATTGCTCGCGATTGCAGTCATACGACGCCGTCACCCGCTCCACCCCCTCGGTCATGAAGAACTCCGCCGAGAGTTCATTCGTGACGTTGAGCGAGAAATCAGCCACGACGGGCAGGCCGCGGTCGCGGAAATAGGTCAGCCCCGCATAGTTGCGCACGAGCACGCCGGCGGGGTCCTGCTTGGCCAGGAGGGCGAAGATGCCGAGCTCATCGGGCTTCTGGATCCGGGGCGTGGCGGGATAGAGCACGGCCCCTGCCGCGCGGGCGAGCGCGATCGCCTCGCGATACTGGCGGATGTCCGCGAAGTCGGCATAGAGCGAGCGCTCGCCGAGGGCAAGCAGGGTGCGCACCTGGTCGAGTGACCGGGCGAGAAACGTAGGACAAGCTTCAGTCTGTCGCTGCCCCGTAGGAGCGGCTTCAGCCTGTCTCTTCCCCGTAGGATAGGCTTCAGCCTGTCTCTTCCCCGTAGGATAGGCTTCAGCCTGTCTCTTTTCATGACAGGCTAAAGCCTGTCCTACAAGCTGCTCCACGAGCGATCGCCGCACCCTCCCCAGCACGCTCAGGGGCAGCATCGGCCGCCCCTCGATCGTGGCCGTGAGCCCGCGCAGCTCGAACGGCGTGCCGCCCAGCCGGCCGAGCTGCTCGCGGAGCGTCTCGGCGGTGAGCGGATGCTTTTGGGCTTCGACGGCAGGCTCGTCCGAAGCCACCTCGCACGTGGCACCATTCGCGAGCGTGGCCCGCACCACGAGTGGCTTCCCCACGGCCGCGGTCACCACGAGATCGATCGGCTGCCGCCGCTTGAGCTCGCCGCCCGAAAATGTCTTCCGCAGCCGGGCCGTGAGCTCCTGATCGTCGGTCTTCCACACGGCCTGCCCCGGGGCGAGCCGGCCGAGTTCGAAGGCCTCGCGGGCAAACGTCAGCTCCACTCTCCCTGCCGCCACCGGCTCGGTGAGCGATCGCCCCCCCTGAAACACCTCGTACACGCGGCCGCCGATCGCGTCGTCGCTCGTGGCTCCGCAGTCGAAGGCCACGCCGTCGCCACGCTTCACGCTCGCCGTGAGCTCCACCGTCACGCGCCCGCGGCCTGTGGCCACGATCCTGCCCAGCCGCACACCCCGCTTCGCGCTCGTCGTCGCCGGCACGAGCATCTTGTGGTCGCAGCCCCCGAGCCAGCCCGGCGAGAAGCCACGCGAGAAGGAAAGCTCCATCTCCTCGACGTCCTGCGGCGAAAACACGGCCGGTTGCGCCGCCACGGCGGCATCGATCGCCCGCCGGTAGTGCTGCGTGATGTTGGCGACATACTCCGGCGTCTTGAGCCGCCCCTCGATCTTGAACGAGGTCACGCCGGCGGCGATCAGTTCAGGCGCCAGCGCATACGCGGCGAGATCCTGCGGCGAGAGCAGATATTTTTGCAGCCCGAGATCGACATCCTTGCCGTCGCACACGAGGTCGTAGGGAAGGCGGCAGGCCTGGGCGCACTGGCCGCGGTTGGCACTGCGGCCGCCGAGCGACTCGCTCGTGAGGCATTGCCCCGAGTAGGCCACGCACAGCGCGCCGTGCACGAACACCTCGAGCGGCATCGACGTCTGCCGCCGGATCGCCACGATCTCGTCGATCGAAAGCTCGCGGGCGAGCACCACGCGCTCGCAGCCGAGCTTCTCGGCGAGCGCGATCGTCTCAGCGCTCGTGAGCGTCATCTGCGTCGAGGCGTGCAGCGGCAGCGCTGGGCAGATGCGGCGCACAAGCCCCGCCGCCCCCACGTCTTGCACGAGCACGGCATCGACCCCGGCTCCCGCCACGGCCTCGATCACCTGTGCGAATTCCGCCAATTCGTCGGAGAACACGAGCGTGTTGAGCGTGGCATAGCCCTTGAGGCCGCGGAGGTGGAGCGTCTCCATGAGCCGGGGCAGGTCGGCGAGCGCGAAGTTCGCAGCCCGGGCCCGGGCGTTGAACCCGCATTCGAGGCCGAAATACACGGCATCGGCACCGTTCTCGATCGCCGCCCGCACGCAGTCCCAGTCGCCAGCCGGGGCGAGCAGTTCGGGCGCGGCGATCGGGGGGCTGGGCGGCAAAGTATTTCGAATGTAGCGGCTGCTTGAGATGCCCTCCACGAGCGGGTAAGACCACGGCTCTCCCGGATGGATTGAACCGGGTTTTTCAGGGCGCCAGGGACGGCCGCCACGACAGTCTTCTTCTGGAGCAGACCATGAATCTTGTCGATCTCGTCAAGGATCAGCTCACCAGCCAGGTGCTCGGCAGCCTCGGCTCGCTGATCGGCGCCGATGAATCCCAAACCCGTTCAGCCACGTCGGCCGCAGTGCCGGCGATTCTCGGAGGCCTCGCCAAGCTCGCGTCGAGTCAGTCGGGCGCAAGCCAGATCGCATCGGCGCTCGGCGGCCTCGATCTCGGTGCCCTCGGCAATCTCGCCGGGCTGCTCGGCGGCTCGAACGCCTCGCGCGTGGCCGACCAGGGCGGCAGCCTCCTCGGCTCGCTCTTCGGCACGAGCGCCACGGGCAAGATGGTGGAAACCCTCGCGGGCTTCCTCGGCATGAAGCCGGGCATCGCCCGTAGCCTGCTCGCCTACCTGGCGCCGATCGTGCTCGGCATGGTGGCCAAGCAGTTCACCGGCGGGCGGGCCGATGCGGCCGGCCTGCAGCGGCTGTTCGCCGATCAGGCGGGCAACATCAAGAGTGCCCTTCCGGCCGGTCTCTCGCTCGGCGACTTCGGTGCCGTGGCGGGTGGCGGCAAGGCCACGCCGGCCCCGAGCCACCAGCCCTCGGGCGGCGGCTTCCCGGCGTGGATTCCGCTCGTGCTCCTGCCGCTCCTCGCCATCGGAGCGTGGTATGTCATGAACCGCGACAAGATGGCCAAGGAAGACGGCGGCGTGATGATCGAGGAGATCCGCAAGGAAGGCCCGATCACGATCGACCGCACCGAAGTGATCGAGCGCGAGGGGAAGAAGCTGATCGACACCGTCTCGGAGACGATCTCGATCGATCCCAAGTTCGTGGAGGCCGCCCGCTTGGCGGTGAACACGACCGACCTGTTCGGCGGCCTCTCGAAGATTCTCGGGGGCGTGACGAACGAGGAGACGGCCCGGGCCGCGATCCCCGAACTCGAAAAGCTCGGCCCGGTGCTCACCGGCGTGCAGAGCGAGGCCGAGAAGCTCGAGGGGGAGAACAAGACGGCGTTCGCCGAATTTGTCTCCAAGAACCTCGGGCTGCTCCAGAAGGTGATCGACACGGCGATGGCGATCCCGGGCG
>Ga0075471_10003185_pt1 | contig 10676 bp, 4 predicted proteins | sample DEB19_08_DNA_2_FD_74787 | JGI IMG/M metagenome (GOLD analysis project Ga0075471, IMG submission 74787) | Aqueous microbial communities from the Delaware River and Bay under freshwater to marine salinity gradient to study organic matter... | ecosystem: Environmental > Aquatic > Marine > Coastal ... | reverse complement strand
CGGGAGGTTCTTGGCGACTTCGGTGATGACATTGCCTTTGAGCAGGCGGGCGAGGTTGGTGCGGTGCGAAGCGCCGAGCATCAGCGCATCCGCGCCGATGGTGGCGGTGATGTCGAGGATGGTGGCGGTGGGGTTGTCGCTCACGACGTAGATGGGGATGACGGGGACGCCGATCTCCTGGCCGAGTTTGATCATGGCATACATGATCTGGGCGGCCTGGGTGTCGTCCTGCCAGCGGGGGCGTTGCTGGTTGGCGAGGGGGCCGGGGAGGTTGACGGCGAGTTCCTTGATGTAGAGGACGTAGAGGTTGCCCTGGCGGAGCTTGGCTTCCTCGATGGCGAAACGCAGGACGGGGGTGAGGCCGCGGGCGGCGACAAGGATGGATTGGCCGGGGGTAAGGTTGGGGCGGAAGCCGGCCAACAGCTCGGGGTTCACGGCCTGGGCGAGTTCGCGTTTGATGATGATGGTCTCAAAGCCCTGGTGTTTCATGGCCCACCAGCGCAGGGCGAAACCGACGCCCAGCACCCAGGCGACGAAGAAAAGGGCGTTGCGGCTGGTCTTGGCGATGGTGATCTCCACGGCGAAGAGGACGAGGAAGGTGACGACCATGATGCCGCGTTCCCACCATTTGAGTTGCAGGCGCTGGTTGAAGCAGCAGGAGCCGAGGTTGACGGTGATGGCTCCGACGACGCCGATGGCGTAGAGGTCGGCGAGGGAGCTCAGGTTGTCGGCGAGCAGCACGAGGATGGCGGGCAGCACGGTGGCCACGGCGAGGGGGAGTCGCGGCACGCCGTGGCGGTTCAACTTGGTGAAGGGCTGCGGCATCTCGCGGTCGCGTGCGAGCATATACATCAGGCCGATGAGGGCGCTGATGGCGGTGTTGACGGCGCTGAGGAGCAGCAACCCGACAATCAGACCGATCAATACGCCGAAGATCTGGCCGAAATGCGGGCCGAACAGCGCCCCGCCGTAATGCTCGCCCAGAAACCGCAGCATGTCTTCCGACCGCCGGGTGATGGTGTCGGTCAGGGTGGCTGGCAGCGACAGCATGGCCCAGCCGAGGAGGGCGGTGCCGAGGACGACTTCGGCGGCGACGGGCCAGATGGATTTGCGGGCGGTGGAGAGGATGTGGGGTTTTTCCGGCGTGGCGCCGGGGTCGAGCTTCATCACGCCGGTGAGGTTGGCGATGGCCTCGACGCCGCTTAAGGCGAGGATGACGCCCACGAACGCGACCCAGTTCGCCTGGAAGGTGAGGTGGGACGGCTCCAGGTGTGTCAAGGTAAGGTGCGGCAGGCTGAACCCGATGATGGTCAGCACCACCAGCACCATCGGCACGGCCATGAGGACGGCCAGGCTGCCGGAATGTTTGGGGCCGAAGATGTTGATGACGCCGAGCAGGAGGATGCAGCCGATGGCGGCAGATTTGAAATAGACGGTCGGCACGCCGAAGTAACTCATGGCCGCCCAGCCGCTCAACGCGGCGGTCACGGTGAAGTTCGCCACCAGCAGCAACGAGCCGAGCACGGCGAGGACGCGGCTCTGTTCCCGCGCCGCCGAATAGACGCCGCCGCCGTCCGGGAAGTTCTTGCAGACGATGACGTAGTTGTAGGCCACCAGCGCGGTGAGGCCGCAGACGGCGAGGATAATGGGGAACGAGGAGAACCCGGCGGCCACGAAGGCGAGGCCGATAACGTAGGCCTTGCTGGTGCCCCAATCGCCGTAGAGCAGGGCGGCGGCACGCGCCCAACCGAGGTTGCGCGGCCGATGCATTCCGATGCTTTCCATCGGCGGGAAGTGTAGGGATCGGGGGCTGAAACTCAATGGCGAAACCCGCGTCCGCCGCTCACATGGTCCGCCCGCAGGGTGGGGATGGCTTGTGGAGTCCGCCGGATTGCAGCTAAGGTCTCCGAAACCGTTCAGGCCGCCGGTGCATCGTTGGCCTTGCTTTGGCGCAGCGAAAATTGGTCGTAACTCTGTGGAGTTCACGGTCGTCAGTGTTGGAAACAATCTCTCGCACCCGCGATTAATTGAAATGAAAATCAAGATCCTTGGAGTCATTCTGGCCGCCGCTTTGATCGGCGGCAGTAACGCCATTCATGCGGCGGACAAACCTGCGCGGCCCAACATCGTGTTCATCATCTCGGACGATCAGGCTTGGGGCGATTACGGCTTCATGGGGCATCCGCAGATCGCCACGCCGAATCTGGACAAGCTGGCGGCGCAGTCGCTGACGTTCCAACGTGGTTATACGCCCGTGCCGTTGTGCCGGCCGTCGCTGGCGAGCATCGTCACCGGTCTGTATCCACATCAGCACAGGGTCACGGGCAACGATCCGGAGTTGCCGGACAAGGGGGTCAAGTCGCAGGTCGGCCGCACCTTGCCCCAATACGCGCGCTACTATCAGACCATCATCAGCAACTTCGCCCGCTGCCCCAACCTCGTGCGCGACCTCACGGCGCGCGGTTATGTGTCGCTTCAGACCGGCAAGTGGTGGGAGGGCGACCCCGTCAAGACGGCGGGCTTTTCGCACGCGATGACGGTGGGCACGGGCAAAGGCGAGCGGCACGGCGGCAAAGGATTGGAGATCGGCCGGCAGGGCTTGCAGCCGGTCAAGGAGTTCATCGAAGGAGTGGGCGACCGGCCGTTTCTCGTCTGGTATGCGCCGATGCTGCCCCACGATCCGCACAATCCGCCCGCGGACTTGCTGGAGAAATACGCGAAGGTCGCGCCGACCAAACCGGTGGCGGCTTACTGGGGCAACGTGGAATGGTTCGACCGCACCTGCGGCGAACTGCTGGATTATCTGGATCAGAAAGGCTTGCGCGAGAACACCATCATCCTCTACACCACCGACAATGGCTATATCCAAAGCCCTACGAACGCAAACCGGTTCGCCCCGCGTTCCAAGCTCACGCCCTACGAAGGCGGCGTGCGCACGCCGATCATGGTGAGTTGGCGCGCCAAATTGAAACCGCGCATGGATCAGGAAAGCCTCGCGAGCACGGTGGATTTCTGGCCCACGCTCGCCGCATTGCTCGGCACGGAAGCGCCCAAGGATTTGCCCGGCATCAACCTCACGGATGCGGCGGCCTTGGCCAAGCGCCAGCAGGTTTTCGGCGAGTCCTCCGCGCATAGCATCCCCAATGTGGATCACCCCTCCCGCAATCTGGAACATCGCTGGATGGTGGACGGCTGGTGGAAAGTCATCGCCCCCGACCCGCGCAATCGCCCCGGTGCAAAACCCGAGCTTTATGATCTGAAAGCCGACCCGTGGGAGAAAAGCGATCTGGCCGCCGCGCAGCCGGAGCGGTTGGCGAAGATGCTGCAGCAACTGGATCAGTGGTGGTCGCCCGAACGTCCGACGGCGAAATAAGAGGGTGCGTTTCAAAGTGGTGCGGTGACCGCTTCCCAGCGCGCGGCTCTGCGCGAAGCGTCAGCCGTGGCAACACTCGCCCTGCTGCGGCTGGTATGCGACCCAAACGCGTTCCGGCGGGTTCGGACGCTTAGAAATTTATATGAAACCAAATAAACCCCTCCAACTACTGCTGCTCGCCGCGTTCCTCGCCATTCCCGCCGGGGTGGTCCGCGCCGCCGCGCCGGTCCCGCCTGCGCGGCCCAACATCGTTTTGATTTTCATGGACGACCTCGGCTACGGCGACATCGGGCCGTTTGGCTCGAAGTTGAACCGCACCCCCGCGCTCGACCGCATGGCGAGTGAAGGCACGAAGCTCACGTCCTTCTACGCCTCGCCGGTCTGCTCCGTGTCGCGGGCGCAGGTGATGACGGGCTGCTACGGACCGCGCGTGTCGTTGCCGGGCGTGCTGTATCCCGGGCAAGCCATCGGCATCAGCGCCGAGGAACACACGGTCGCGGAACTGATGCGGGCGCAGGGCTACGCCACGATGTGCATCGGCAAGTGGCATCTCGGCGATTCCCCGGAGTTCCTGCCCACGCGGCACGGCTTCGACCATTACTTCGGCATCCCGTATTCCAACGACATGATGAAACCCAGAGCCGGCACGACCAACCGCGTCGTGCCCCTCGTGCGCGATGAGAAAGTGGTGGAACTCCTCGACGGCGCGGCGCAGGAAAACCTGGTGCGCGATTACACCGCCGAGGCCGTGAATTTCATCCACGCCAACCGGCAGAAACCGTTCTTCCTCTACCTGCCGCACACCGCCGTCCACACGCCGGTGCATCCCGGAAAAGAATTTCGCGGCAAGTCCGCCAACGGCCAGTTCGGCGACTGGGTGGAGGAAACCGACTGGAGCGTGGGCCGCGTGCTCGACACCTTGCGCGAACTCAAGCTGGCCGCCAACACGCTCGTCATCTTCACCAGCGACAACGGCCCGTGGCTCTCCCAAGGCAAGGACGGCGGCACCGCCGGGCCGTTGCGCGGCGGCAAAGGCAGCACTTGGGAAGGCGGCGTGCGCGTGCCCACCATCGCGTGGTGGCCGGGAAAAGTTCCGGCGGGCCGCGCCACCGACACCGTCGCCGGCACGATTGATTTGCTTCCCACGTTCGTGACGCTCGCTGGCGGCGTCGTGCCGGCGGACAAGCCGATTGACGGCGCGGACATCAGCAAACTGCTATTCGGCCAGACGGAGGAAGCCGCGCGCGAGGCGCATTATTTCTACAACAACTACGACCTTCAAGCCGTCCGCTCCGGGCCGTGGAAGCTCGCGCTTGTCCCGCAGAAATTCGCCATGGGCGTCAAGGACGACGCCATCCGCTTCGCCGAGAACCGGCCCGGTTTGCGGCTCTACAATCTCGCGGCGGATATCGGCGAATCCAAGAACGTCGCGGCGGAAAATCCCGAAGTGGTGGCGCGGTTGAAGGCTTTGGCGGACAAGATGGCGGCGACGTTGTGTGATGGTTCAGCCAAAGGCCCGGGCGTGCGGCCGCCGGGCCGGGTGGAGAATCCCAAGGGTTTGTATCCCATGACTTCCACCAAGCCGAAGGTGAAATCACCGTAGAAGACCCAAGGCAAATGAAATTCCTCCGGTTCCTCGCGGCCGGCGTGCTTGGCTGCCCGCTCACTGCGGTCGCCGCGCTCCCGGACAATTCGTTGACCGCCCGCTTTCAGTCGCCGCCGGACCCGGCGCGGCCGCAGCGTATTGGTATTTCATGGACGGCAATCTCAACGGCAAGGAGATGGCCGCCGATCTGGAATCCATGAAGGCGGCGGGCTTGGGCAATCTGGTGTTTCTGGAAGTGAACGTCGGCCTGCCGCAAGGGCCGGTGAAATTCATGAGCGCGCCGTGGCAGGATTTGTTTGCCCAGACGGTGCATGACGCAGAGCGGCTCGGCCCATCAAGGCGGAGGATGTGCTGGCGGTGTTGGCCGAAGCTATCCAGCAACATGGGGTGCCGGAATACATCCGGAGTGACAACGGGCCGGAGTTCATCGCGCAGGTGATTCAGCGGTGGCTGAAAGAGAACGGTATCAAAACCATCTACATCGAGCCAGGATGTCCGTGGTAGAACGGGTATGCGGAGAGTTTTAATGGGCGGTTCCGGCGGGAATGCCTAAACTGCGAGTTGATCTACACCTAGAGCGAGGGGCGAGTGGTGTTTGAAGACTGGCGGTGGTATTACAACCAGGAGCGGCCGCATCGTTCACTGGGCTTGCAAACGCCAGCGGCGTTTGCCAAGAATCAGCGTGAATCAGTTTCCGATTCCAGTCGGGCTACGCCCGCCTTCCACCGGAAACTGGTAGCGCAGAAAAAACCAAAACTGCCGCAAAAATTCGCATCAAAAGTGGCGTGACTAGTGGGGGTCAATCAATTCCACTCGCTTCAGCGCATAGATAACCTGCTTGTTGCTACATGATGGATTTTTTGAACGGGAGCGAACCCTGGTTTCGCGTAAACCTCACACCCGTGACCCTCTTGAAAGAGCAACTGCCAGGAGTTCGTAGATGTCGTAGCATAATGCTACGACGTTCATGATGCGGTTTGCATCTGCAGCGTCTGTTTGGTTTTTGCCCAAGCTTCGTGCCCCCAAAACCCCAATAAAAAATGGTCGGAGCGACAGGATTCGAACCTGCGACGTCTTGGACCCAAACCAAGTGCTCTAGCCAGGCTGAGCTACGCTCCGATGAGCGATAGTAACCCTCAATTTTATCCCCGAGGCAATGACTAATTCCACCGCAGAATTCCATAACTGAAGATTGACAAAATGACCCCGGGCTAGGATTCTCTGCCCTTGTTGTGGCTCGGTAGCTCAGTTGGTAGAGCAGTTGACTCTTAATCAATTGGTCCACGGTTCGAGTCCGTGCCGGGCCACCACTTCTTTCCACTTTCCCAAAGTTTTTTGTAACCAGATCCAGACCATAACACTTTCAAATCGAGATTTTCCTGGGGCTCAAAAAATCTTTCGTTCATCCGCTTAGGGGGTGACATTATGGCGGTTGCGATTAGTATTTCGCGACCCAAAAATGTGTGTGCCTAATTTTTTCCGCTTGATTGCGATAAATGACCCAAAGTCGGCGGCGTTTGCTATGACAGGGCGCTGCGTGCGGATTGTTTTGGTCTGTCTGGGCGTGGGATGCGGCGGCTTTGGGGCGGGTCGTGCCGCCGCCGCGTCCGCGCCGGTGCAATACAACCGCGATATCCGCCCGATCATTTCAGAGAATTGTTTCACCTGTCACGGCATGGATCCGGGATCGCGCAAAGCGAAGCTGCGTCTGGACAGCTTTGCGGAGGCGACGGCGCTACGGGAGGATGGCTCGCCGGCGATTGTTCCGGGCAAGCCGGAGAAAAGCGAGGCCATCCGCCGCCTCTTCGATGACGGCGATGATGTGATGCCGCCGGTGAAATCCCACAAAACGCTGACGAAGCAGCAGAAGAAGTTATTGCAGCGTTGGGTGGCGGAGGGGGCAAAATACGAGCCGCACTGGTCTTTTATCGCCCCGGTGAAAGCACCGGCGCCGGCGGTGAAGTCCACCAAGTGGGTGCGCAATCCCGTGGATAATTTCATCCTCGCCCGGCTCGAGAGCGAGCAGCTTCAGCCCGCGCCGGAAGCCGACCGCCGCACGTTGGCGCGGCGGTTGAGCTACGACCTTACTGGATTGCCGCCCGCGCCGGCGGAGGTGGAGGCGTTCGTCGCCGACCTGTCGCCCGATGCTTACGAAAAGCTGGTGGACCGCTGGCTGGCCTCGCCGCATTGGGGTGAACATCGCGGGCGTTATTGGCTGGACGCGGCGCGTTATGGCGACACGCACGGCATCCACTTCGACAATTTCCGCGAGATGTGGACGTATCGCGACTGGGTCATCAACGCCTTCAATGCCAACATGCCGTTCAACCAGTTCACCATTGAGAACCTTGCCGGCGACCTGTTGCCCGATGCCACGCGCGACCAGAAAATCGCCAGCGGCTTCAACCGCTGCAACATCACCACGAGCGAGGGTGGCGCGATCAACGAGGAGTATCTGGTGCTCTACACGCGCGACCGGACGGACACGACTTCGCTGGTATGGCTGGGGATGACGGCGGGCTGCGCGGTCTGCCACGACCACAAATACGACCCGCTCTCGCAGAAAGAATTTTATTCGATGGCGGCATTTTTCAACAACACCACCCAGAAGGCGATGGACGGAAATGTGAAGGACACACCGCCGGTGGTCGTGATTCCCAAGCCGGAGGAGGAAGTGCGCTGGGCGGCGATCGGGCCGGAGTTGGCGGACGCCGAGAAGCAGGTGGAGGCCCGCAAGCGGGAGGCGCGGCCCGCGTTTGACTCCTGGCAGCAGCAGCCGGACGCCACCAACTCCTCCCAACCGCTGCCCGAAGCGGGACTGGTTTTCCACGCGCCCTTGGATGAAGGGGTGGGGAACGAGGTGCGCGTCGAGGTAGCCGGCGAGCCCCGCAAGGTTGATGGCGGCATGAAGAGCGTTTGGAAGGAAGGCGCGATTGCGGCGAAGGCCTGGTTTGTGCCGAAGGCGGGCGCGTTGGAGTTCCCCGGGGTGGGCGACTTCGAGCGCGACCAGAAATTCAGTTGTGCCACGTGGGTGAAACCGGGCAAGGACAAGAACGGCTCCCTCGTCGCCCATATGACGGAATCGGCGGAACATCGCGGCTGGGATTTGTTCCTTGAAGGCAAAAAAGTAGTGGTGCATCTCGTGAGCGATTGGCCGACAAACGCCATCAAGGTCATGGCGAAAAAAGATCTGCCCAACAACAAGTGGAGCCACGTCTGCGTGACTTATGATGGTTCTTCCCAAGCCGGCGGCGTGAGCATTTTCGTCAACGGCGAAGCGCAGGAATTGGAAACCGCCGAGGACGCGCTCTCCCGGAGTATTCACACGGAAGTGCCGTTCACCCTCGGGCAACGGCATCGCGGTGACCGGCTCGATGATGCCGGCTTGCAGGATGTCCGCATCTATTCCCGCGAACTTACGGGCATGGAAGTCGCCCAACTAGCCTCGTTGCCGCGCCTCCAGTGGCTCGTCCGCAAGCCCGTTTCCAAGAACACCACGAATGAGACCGAGGAAGCCTACGAGCTGTGGCTCAATTCCTTTGACGTCCAATATCCCGGTCTCGCCAAGCAGCAGCTGCAGCTGAAACGGGAACAGACGCTGATCCGCCAACGCGGCACGGTGGCGCACATCATGCAGGAGAAAGATGAGGCCGCCGAGGCCTTCCTGCTGTTCCGCGGCCAGTATGACCAGCGGCGCGAAAAACTGACTCCTGGCACGCCGCAGGTATTGCCGCCGATGGCCGCCGATCTGCCGCGCAACCGCCTCGGCTTTGCCAAGTGGTTGGTCACGCCGGAACACCCGCTCACAGCGCGCGTCACGGTGAACCGGTTCTGGCAGGAACTGTTCGGCACCGGCCTGGTCCGCACGGCGGGCGATTTCGGCATCGCCGGCGAAACGCCGTCCCATCCGGAATTGCTCGATTGGCTCGCGGTGGAATTCCGTGAGAGCGGCTGGGATGTGAAGAAATTCTTCAAGTTGCTCGTGACCTCCGCGACCTATCGGCAATCCGCCGTGACTCCGCGGGAGAAACTGGAGCGCGATCCCAAAAACCGCCTCCTCTCGCGCGGCCCGCGTTTCCGCATGGACGCCGAGATGATCCGCGACACCGCCCTCGCCGCCAGCGGCCTGCTCGTGCCCAAACTCGGTGGCCGCAGCGTGAAGCCGTATCAGCCCGAGGGCGTATGGGAAGCCGTGGCGATGCCGAACAGCGACACCAAGTCCTACAAACCGGACACCGGCGAATCGCTTTACCGCCGCAGCCTCTATACGTTCTGGAAGCGCGCCGCGCCGCCGGCTTCGATGGAAATCTTCAACGCCCCGAACCGCGAGACCTGCACCGTGCAGCGCGAGCGCTCCGACACGCCGCTCCAGGCGCTCGTCACCTTGAACGACCCGCAATTCGTCGAGGCCGCGCGCAATCTCGCTGCGCACGCGCTCCAGCAGCCGGGCAGCAATGCCGTGGCAAGGATCGATTTCATGGCTCAACGGCTTATCGCCCGGCCGCTGCGCCCGGCGGAGAAAAAAATCGTTTCCCAATCACTGAAGGATTTGCTGGCCCACTATCAGACGGCGCCGAAAGCTGCCGCCGCCCTGATCGCCGTGGGTGAATCCAAACCCGACGCCACGTTGGACCAGCCCACGCTGGCCGCCTACACGATGGTCGCGAACCAGTTGATGAACTTGGACGAGGTGTTGAACAAATGAATCCCTTTCCTGAATTCAACCCGCATCCGATCTTCAAAGACTACGTCCGCTCCGAGTCGCGCCGCCAGTTCCTCCGGCGCGGCGCAAGTTTCCTCGGCACTGCCGCGCTGGCAACGCTAGCGCCGCAGCTGCTCTTTGCCCGGGACAACAAATCCGCCGCCGCCCACGCCGCGCTGAAAGCCGTCGGGCCGCACTTCCCTCCCAAGGCCAAGCGCGTGATCTACCTGCACATGGTCGGCGGGCCGTCGCAGATGGATTTGTTCGATTACAAGCCCGTGATGAACGAGTGGTTCGACAAGGAATTGCCCGACAGCGTCCGCATGGGCCAGCGCATCACCGGTATGACCAGCGGCCAGAAGCGGTTTCCGGTGGCGCCCTCCAAATATAAATTCGCCCGGCACGGCAAGAACGGCATGTGGGTTTCCGAACTGCTTCCGTGGACCGCAAAGATGACGGACGATCTCACCTTCATCCGCACGATGCACACGGACGCCATCAACCACGAACCCGCCATCACCATGATGCAAACCGGCAACATGGTCACGGGCCGGCCGTGCCTTGGCTCGTGGGTTTCGTATGGGCTCGGTTCGGCGAACGACAACCTCCCGACCTTTGTCGTGCTCGTGGCGCGGCCCACGAACACCGAGCAGATCCAGGCCATCTCGGGCCGGCTCTGGTCCTCCGGCTATCTGCCCGGCGAACACGCGGGCGTCTCCTTCCGCTCGGCGGGCGACCCCATCCTGTTCATCAACAATCCCGCCGGGGTGGATTTCAAAGTCCGGCGCAAGATGCTGGATGGCTTGAAGGCTTTGAATGAAATCAATTATCGCGCGGTCGGCGATCCGGAGACTCATACGCGCATCCAGCAGTATGAACTCGCGTTCCGGATGCAGGCCAGCGTGCCCGAACTCACCGCCATTACCGGCGAACCGGAATCCACATACGCGCTATACGGCGCGGACGCGAAGAAGCCCGGCACGTTCGCCAACACC
>Ga0075471_10003183_pt1 | contig 10681 bp, 9 predicted proteins | sample DEB19_08_DNA_2_FD_74787 | JGI IMG/M metagenome (GOLD analysis project Ga0075471, IMG submission 74787) | Aqueous microbial communities from the Delaware River and Bay under freshwater to marine salinity gradient to study organic matter... | ecosystem: Environmental > Aquatic > Marine > Coastal ... | reverse complement strand
GCGCGCTGCCATCACGATGCGCGCTGCCATTGTAATGCGCCGATCACGGTTCGCCAGCGGCCTTGATTGCCGCCCCCAAGGCCTCTTCGACTCGAAACAGCCGGCCAAGTTTCTCGGTCGGCAGATTGAATCGGTGCGCCCAGTCCCGCGGACCGTCGACGGTCGGGGCCACAGCGGGTCGACCCACGAGTTCCCGACGTAAGCCGTCGAGCACCGCCCACACCCCAGGGCAAGTTGCGGCCCTGAACTCGACCGCCGAGATGCGCTGCGCCGCATCAAGACGAACGAAACAGCGAATCCGCGCGCCCTCGCGAAGACTCCCCGCCTCGCCCATCCCCCAGCCCTCGCCCGTCGGTGACCCCGGCGCATCTCGAGCGCGCAACATCACAACAGACTCACGAAGCAGCGCGGCCGCGCGTGTAGCGTCGTCATCGGTATTGAAGCGGCCGAACGCGACGCGCAGCGTCGACTGTGCGAGCTCGGTCGGCACACCTTGCGCCCGCAAGACGTACGACGGTTCGCCGGTCGCCGAATCACAGGCCGCCCCGCTCGACACGGCGATCGCCGGCAGCGCGGCCATCAGACTTTCACCCTCGACGCCTTCGATGCTGAGCGAGACGAGTCCCGGCAAACGATGAACGGGATGATCGTTCCAGCGCAGACCCTCGAGATCGGCGAGACCGGATCGAAATCGCGACGCGAGCGCCTCGACGTGACGCGCATCGGACTCGCGTTGCTCGCGCACTCGAGAGGCCGCGCGACCGAAGCCGATGATCTGATGGGTGGCGAGCGTGCCGGGCCGAAGCCCCCTCTCATGACCACCGCCCCACATGAGCGGCTCGATCCAGGGTCGAACGCGCGGCGAGACCCAGAGGGCGCCGATGCCTTTGGGTCCGTAAAGCTTGTGCGCGGAGATCGACAATAGGTCGACACCGATCGAATCGACGTTGATGGAGAGTCGGCCCGCCGATTGCGCCGCATCGCAGTGCAGGAAAATATCGCGCGCTCGGCAGGTCGCCGCGATCGCGGCGATGTCTTGCACGACGCCCGTCTCGTTGTTCGCGTGCATGATCGACACCAGTTGAGTGTCGGGGCGCAGCGCCGCATCCACCGCCGCAGGATCGATACGACCGTCACGATCGGGCGTCAGCCAACTGACCTGCCAGCCGCGCTTCTCGAGTTGTTTGACGGGGTCGAGCACCGCCTTGTGTTCGGTACGAGCGGTGACGAGATGACGACCGCGATCAGCGCGACCGCGCGCGACACCCAAGAGGGCGAGATTGTCGGACTCGGTTGCACCAGAGGTGAAAACGATCTCGTCTACGCGAGCGCCGATGAGCGCCGCCACGTCGGCGCGTGCCGCTTCAATAGCCGCGGCCGCATCGCGCCCGTAAGCATGCGTGCTCGAGGATGGATTGCCGAGACCAAGCTCACCCCTGAGCACCTCGGACATGACCTCCGCCACCGCAGGGTCGATCGGCGTCGTCGAGGCATGATCGAGAAAGATCGGTTTCACGAGTCGGACTTTCCGGCGGTCGAATTATTTGACCGCGCGCCGGCCGGGCGTCGTCGACCCTGAATCGCCGTAAAAATACCGCGCAAAATGTTCGCTTCGTTCTGATCGAGCTCGGCGCGGTTGATGAAGCGGCGGATACGCTCCATCAACCGTGTGCCGCTCGTGGTCCGATCACGAAAGCCCACTTCCTCGAGCACTTCTTCGAAATGAGCGTAGAGACGCTCCATCTCCTCGCCCGTCGCGAGCGGTATCGGTCCCGGCGCCGAGACGTGCTGCGCACCGCGCGCACGATAGATTTCATAGGTGACGAGTTGTACCGCCATGGCCAAATTGAGCGAGGAGTAAGCCGGGTTCGCCGGAATGCGCAGCAGAAGATGCGCGAGTGAGAGCTCCTCGTTCGTGAGACCCGTGCGTTCGTTACCGAACAGCAGCGCGACGGGCCCACGAAGGCTTTCAGACACGATGCGCTGCGCACCATCGCGTACGTCGAGCACACGGATATTTTGATCTCGGTCACGGGCCGTGGTGGCCACAATGAACCCGCACTCGGCGATGCCCTCTTCGATTCGATCGACAACCACGGCGCGCTCGAGCACGTCGGTGGCACCCGAGGCTCGAGCACTCGCCTCGGAATGCGGGAACTCCTTGGGACGCACCAGCACGAGCTTCTCGAGGCCCATGTTTTTCATGGCGCGAGCGACCGCGCCGATGTTGCCCGGATGGGAGGTCTCGACCAGAACCACGCGTATGTCGGCGGCAGCAACCATGCGCGTGGTATTCTAGCGGCCTTTTCCGACGCTCTTTGCCAACATGCAGCCACTTCTCAACATTGCCGTGCGTGCCGCGCGTCGTGCGGCCGATCTCATCGTCCGCAGCCTCAATCGACTCGATTCCCTCGAGGTCTCGAGCAAAGGCCGCAACGACTACGTCACCGAGGTCGACCGGGCTGCCGAGGCCGAGATCATCGCCACCATTCGTCGCGCCTATCCCGATCACGCCTTCCTAGGCGAAGAGAGCGGTCAGATCGGCTCGGGTCCCGTGGAGTGGATCATCGACCCGCTCGATGGCACCACCAATTTCATCCATGGCATGCCTCATTTCTGCGTCTCGATCGGTGCCCGAGTTCGTGGACGCATCGATCACGGCGTCGTCTACGACCCGATGCGCCAGGAAATCTTCACCGCCTCGCGGGGTGATGGGGCCCATCTCGAAAATCGACGCATTCGCGTGAGCTCGCAACGGGGACTCGAAGGCGCCCTGATCGGCACCGGGTTCCCCTACCGAGCAAACACCGAATATCTCGATACCTATCTCGCCATGCTCAAAGACGTGATGCTGAACACCGCGGGCGTGCGACGCCCTGGTTCGGCTGCGCTCGACCTCGCGTACGTGGCGGCGGGTCGTACGGACGGTTTCTTTGAGATCGGTCTCGGTCCGTGGGACACCGCGGCCGGTTCGCTACTCGTCGAGGAAGCGGGCGGTCGCATCGGCACGCTGTCGGGCGGAGAGTTCAAGCAGGGCGGCAACATCGTCGCGGCATCACCTAAAGTCTATGATGCGATGCTCGCCTTGCTCGCGCCGCATCTCACGCCCAAGCTGCGTGAAGACTAAGGCACGATCGTCGTAAACAAATAGACGGCGAAAATCACGAGGTGCACGGTGCCCTGCAGGATGGTCGTCCTGCCGGTACTGAACGACTGCGTGCACACCAGTAGCGACAACCCGAGCAAAACGATTTCTCGATTACCGAGGCCGAGATCGAGCGTCCAACCCATGGCGATAGAGATCACGGCCAAGGTCGGAATGGTGAGGCCGATGGAAGCCAACGCCGAGCCGAGCGCGAGATTCATGCTCGTCTGCAAGCGGTTGGCTCGCGCTGCGCGAAACGCCGCCAGACTTTCGGGTAACAATACGATCGCGGCAATGAACACGCCCGCTGCAGCCACCGGTGCGTTGATCATCACGGCGAGTTGCGCAAGGCTCGGCGCAAGGGTCTTGGCAAGCAAGACTACGACGACGAGCGCCACCACCAGCAACACGAAGGTGACGCCGAGCGGCGCACGCTCGACGTGCTCGACGGGCTGACCGCTCGTCGCGACCGCTTCGTTCTCCGCCAAAATCTTTTCGTGAATTTCATCGAGAAAGTAATCGCGGTGGCGAACGGTCTGTACGAACACGAATGCACCGTAGAGAACGAGCGAAACGAAACCTACGAACGCCAGTTGCGAGGGTGAGTACGCTCCGCCCGCCGCTGACACGGTGAAGTTCGGAAGCACGAGCGTCAACACGGCGAGCGCACTCAAGGTGGCGAGCGCTGCACTCACGCCGCGACGGGTGAAGGTCTGCTCACCGTGCTGCAACGCCCCCGCGAGCATGCACAAACCCACCATGCCGGTGATGATGATCATCACGGCAGCGAATACGGTATCGCGGACGATGGTGGCGACCGGCGTCTCGGTGCTGAGCATCAGCGAAATGATGAGCGCCACTTCGATGATGGTGACCGCGACGGCGAGAACCAAGGTTCCGTAGGGCTCACCGACGCGCTCGGCGATGACCTCGGCGTGATAGACCGCGGCGAGCACTGTCATGACCAAAGCAGGGATGACGAGCGCGAGGTCGAGCGTCTCGGGCAGCAAGCCTCCAAAGATTCCGAGCATCAGCGCGATGATCGGCACCCAAGTTTGCCATCGACTCAGAATGTCGAGTGTCACGGAGCCAGCACCTCCAGCACGCCGACCGCGGTCATCCCTCTCCAGAGCCTTTGCGCTCCAGCGCATCGACCACCGCGGTGGTCACCATGTCGGCGCCGACATTCACCATCGTGCGGGTCATATCGAGCAGGCGATCGGCGCCGAGAACGATACCGATCCCCTCCGGCGGGATACCAAAAGTGATCAGCAACCCGGCAATGATGGGCAAGGAACCTCCGGGGATGCCAGCCGCCGCGACGGCACCGAGAACGGCGAGCAACAACAGCGTGAGCTGTTCGCCCATACCAAGAGAAATACCGAACACTTGAGCCACGAAGAGCACGACACAGCCTTCGTAAAGCGCTGTGCCGGCCATGTTCATGGTGGTGCCGAGCGGCAAGACGAAGCCGGCGGTCGTCGGCTTGATGCCGAGATCATCTCGAGACGACGCCAGCGCGGCCGGCAAAGTCGCGCTACTCGAGCTCGTCGAGAAAGCAGTGACGAGCACAGGACGAATGGCGCGCCAAAACTCGAGAGGACCGAAACGAGAGAATAGTTTGAGCCACAGCGACATGGTGCCGAACAGATGCACCATCATGACGACGAGGCAGCCGATCACGAATACGCTGAGTGCGATGAGAATATCCCAACCAATTTTGACGACGACGCTGTAGATCATCACCGGCACTGCGATGGGCGCGAGCTTCAGCGCGAAGCGAACGATGCCCGTCATGAGCTCGGTGATGAGCTCGAGCCCCGACTGCAACTGCTCGCGACGCCTCGACTGCATCTGCAGCGCCGCTGCACCGAGCAGGATCGCGAAAAGAATGAGTGGCAATACTTCGCCAAGCATCGACCGGTCGTGCCCGGTGATCGCGCCGAGCAAGTTACGCGGCATGAACATGTCGACGACGGTCTGGAAGGTCATGTCGGGCTGCGCCGCCTGCTTCTCGATGAGCTTGCCGGAGGCCGAGCCATATTCCTCGAGCAGACGCGCCTTGGTTTCGGTGTCGACCGCGCCGCCCGGCTGGACCACGTTCATCATGACGAGGCCTAGCACGCAAGCGATCGACATGTTCATGAAGAACAGCGTGAAGGTGCGAACTGCTAACGGACCGAGACGCGTGAGCTCACCCAACTGCGCGACGCCCGCCGCGAGCGAGGCAAACACCAGCGGCATCACCACGAAGAACAGCATGCGCAGAAATATTTGCCCGATCGGATCGAACACCTGCGACGAGACGCTGCGAGCCCCTTCGAGCAGCGCCGGAAAGGGGCCGCCCAACACGAGCGTCAGCGCCCCTGCCGCGGCCCCGATGACGAGGCCGAGCAGGATGCGGTTGGCGAGCTTGGTATCAGACTCCGCCATGAAGAGCGCAGATCAGCCGCGCGACTTCGCGAGCGGGCTCTTCCAGAACCCGTATGCGAAGTAGACCACGAGACCCGCGATCGACCAGTAGAGGAACGTGAGCTGCGTCGCCGGCGGCAACGAGAAGAACAGGAAGCCGCAGCCCGCCAGCGACAGCGGACCCACGACCCATACCGCAGGCGTTTTGAACGGACGCGGACGGTTGGGTTCGCGTACGCGCAGGACGAGCACGCCGATCGACACTGCGAGGAATGCGAACAAGGTACCGCTGTTGGCGATATCCGCGAGCACGCCCACCGGGAAGAACGAGGCGAAGATCGTCACGGCGATGCCCGTGATGAGCGTCACGACGTACGGCGTGTTGAACTTCGGGTGAACCTTGGTGAGCGTATCGGCGCCCGGCAGCAGACCGTCTCGCGCCATCACGAAGAAGATGCGCGTCTGACCGAAGAGCATCATGAGAATGACCGAGGGCAGCGCAAGGAACGCCGCGAGACCAATCAACTGCGAGACCTTGTCCCAGCCGAGCAGATCGAGCACGAATGCGAGCGGCTCACCGCTGCAGGCGAGCGCCTGTGCGTTCTCGGGCAGCGCGCAGATGGTCGCGAACTCGGGGCTTCCCGGCGGCACCGCTCGTCCCATCGCATCGACGACCGGCTGAGCGCCGATTGATCCGACGACGCCCGCCGATACGAGCAGATAGAAAATCGTGCAGAGCGCGAGGCTACCGATGAGGCCGATCGGAATATTGCGCTGCGGATTGGTGGTTTCTTCTGCGGCCGTCGAGACCGCATCGAAACCGACGTACGCAAAGAAGATGGACGCTGCGGCACCGGCGATACCGAGACCCGTCGCATCCCAGAATCCGTTCGGCGCGAAGGGTTCAAAGTTGGCACCCGAGACGACGGGCAGCGCGAGCACGACGAAAATGCTGAGCGCGGTCACCTTGATGACCACCAAGAACGCATTGACGGTCGCGCTCTCGCGCGTACCGATTACGAGCAGCGACGTCACGAGCAGCGCGATGGCTGCGGCCGGCACGTTCATAATTCCGCCGGCGTAAGGCCCTTTGGTAATTGCATCGGGTATATCGAGACCGATGCTACGCTCCATGAGCCCGACGAAATAATTGGACCACCCGACCGACACGGCACTTGCCGCGACCGCATATTCGAGCACCAAGGCCCAACCCACGATCCAGGCGATCATTTCGCCCATGACTGCGTACGAGTAGGTATAGGCAGATCCGGAGACCGGCACCATCGAGGCGAGCTCCGCGTAGCACAACGCCGCCACTGCGCAGACGAAGCCCGCGATGACGAAGGAGAGCATCATGCCGGGACCGGCCTTTTGGGCGGCCTCTGCCGTGAGCACGAAAATGCCCGTGCCGATGATGGCGCCGACGCCCATCATGGTGAGCTGAAAAGCACCGAGAGAGCGCTTGAGACTCCGACGTTCGGCGTTGGCCAAAATGTCGTCGAGCGGTTTGATTCGCCAGTTCATGACTTTCCCCCTCAGGCTGTATCGCCCGATTTTGATTCGGCCGATTGTAGGGGGGTGGGCCGCCCGGCCGCTACTGCCCCGTCAGGGCAGATCGTCGATGGCGAGCTTCTTGCGGGTCGGGAATAGGCTTTCGGCGGTCAGACCGCAATCGAGCGCGACGGCCGAGGCGATGTAGATCGACGAATAGGTACCGACCAAGATTCCCACGATCAGGGCCGCCGAGAACGGCTGCAATACCGGCCCACCGAGCAACAAGAGCACGACGACCACGATCAAGGTGGTCAACGACGTCATGATGGTGCGCGAGAGGGTCTGGTTGACCGACTGATTGAGTACTTCGTCCGGCGCGAGGCGTTTGTTGGCCTCGAAGCGCTCGCGAATACGATCGAACACCACCACGGTATCGTTGAGCGAGTAACCGATGACCGCGAGCAGCGCAGCGATGACCGACAGGTCGAACACGATGCCCGTGACCGCAAAGAAACCGAGCACGATGACAGGGTCGTGGATCGCCGCAAAAATCGCGCCGGCGGACAACTGCCAAGCGTGGAAGCGGATGAACACGTAAATAAAGATCAGCACCAAGGTCGAGATGAGCGCCACGACTGCCGAATTTCGCAGCTCGGCACCCACCTGAGGGCCGACCACGTCGAGACGACTGACCGAGACATTGGGATCTGCGGCTTTCAGCACACCTTCAATTTCGCCACGAATCTGATCGGCCGACTGACCCTCGGGGGGCGGCAGACGAATCGCGACGTCGCGCGAGGAGCCAAAGTTTTGCACCTGCACATCTTTGAAGCCGGCTCCCTCGAGCCCCGCCCGCAACGCGTCAGGCTTCGCCTCAGTGGTGAACTTCGCTTCGACCGTGATGCCACCCGTGAAGTCGACGCCGAGATTGAGCCCCTTGGTCAACAAGGCCACGATCGACAAAACGAACAGCACTGCGGAAACGGCGTACCACAACTTCCGCGGGCTCATGAAGGCGATGCGGCTGTTGCTCTTGAAGAATTCCATGACCGGATACTCCTTGGGCGCTGCGTCAGATCGACAGCTTTTCAGGACGTCGCGCACCACCGTACATCAGGGTGAGCAATGCGCGACTGCCGAGCAGCGACGTGAACATCGAGGTGAGAATGCCGAGCGAAAGCACTACAGCAAACCCGCGGATCGGGCCCGTTCCGAAAGCCCACAGCACGACACCCGCGATCAGGGTGGTGATGTTGGAGTCGGCGATCGCCGAGAACGCCTTCTCGAAGCCCTTGGCAATTGCCGTCTGCGGCGTGACGCCGTTGCGTAACTCCTCACGAATACGCTCATAGATGAGCACATTGGCATCGACCGCCATACCGACCGTCAGCACGATACCGGCAATACCGGGCAGCGATAGCGCGGCTTTAAACATGGTGAGCAATGCGGCAAGCAGCACGACGTTCGTCAGCAACACGATGTTGGCGACGAGACCGAATACTTTGTAGTACGCGAGCATGAACACGAAGAGGAGCGCCATGCCGAGGACGAGTGCGGTGACGCCCTTCTCGATGTTTTCTTTACCGAGACCCGGGCCGACCACCCGCTCCTCAATGACGAAGATCGGTGCCGCGAGCGCGCCTGCGCGCAGGAGCAGCGCGAGTTCGCGAGCTTCGTTCACACCGAGGCCGGTGATCTGGAAGCTGTTCGAGAACACGCCCTGGATGGTCGCCTGATTGATGACCTTCTCTTCCTTGATATCGCGCTGCACTTTCTGGCCGTCGACATCGACTTCCTCACGACGCTGCTCGATGAACACCACGGCCATCGGCTTGCCGAGATTGGTTCGCGTCGTGCGCAGCATCTCCTCGCCGCCCGAGGCATCGAGCTTCACCGACACGCCGGGTCCTTGGTCGGTCGCCGCCGTCGTGGCGTCGACGAGTTGATCGCCCGTGACGATGATGTCGCGCTTCAGCAGAACCGGCTGACCCTCGCGCGACTCGTAAAGCTTGGAGCCGAAGGGGGCGCGGCCGCGTTGGACGGCCTCGGACACGCTGTTCTGAATATCGACGAGACGGAACTCGAGGGTCGCCACCTTGCCGAGGATATCTTTGACTTCCGCCGAGTTCTGAACACCGGGCAACTGCACGGCGATGCGATCGATGCCCTGGCGCTGCACCACAGGTTCGGATACGCCGAGCTCGTTCACACGATTGCGGATGGTGGTCAGGTTCTGCGAAATCGCGTAGTCCTGACGCTCCTTGATCTGAGCGTCGGTCAGCAACACTTGCAGCACGGGGCCCGCGGCACCCGCGATCGACGACACCGAAAGATCAGGCAGTACGCGACGAACCGCAGCACGGGCCGCATCGTCGTTGGCACCTTCGGGCAACAACACGCGAATGCCGTTCGGCTTCGCCGTCCCTTCGGCGACCTGGACGACATCGATGAAGGCGACGTTGTCCTGCCCGAGCGCGCGACGCAAATCCTGCTCGTAGACCTCGAGCAGCTGCGCGACCGCGCCGTCGACGTCGACCTGATACAGCAAGTAGAGACCGCCGCGAAGATCGAGACCGAGCGGCATGGGTCGCAAGCCGATACCACGCAACCAATCGGGCGCTCGCGACGCGAACGACAACGCCGTGACGTAATCGCGCGAGAAGTTTTCGTTGACGAGATCGCGCGCTTTCAATTGCTCAGGCACGGCGTCGAAGTGCAGCATCAGTCGACCGTCGTCGACGTAGCTGCGCGAGACCGTCACGCCCTTGCTGCGCAGCAACTCTTCGACTTCCCGCTGTCCGCTCGCCTCTACGGCGCCGCGATCTTTGCGAGCAACCTGCAGTGCGGCGTCTTCACCGAATACGTTCGGGAGTGCAAATACCGCCGCCAGTACGAGAACCAGAGCGACGAGCGCGTATTTCCAGCGAGCGAACTCGAGCATGGATCAGCCCTTGAGCGTGCCCTTCGGCACGAGCGAGCTAACCTGAAACTTTTGAACCTTGATGCGCACGCCTTCGGCGATTTCGAGGGTCACGAAGCCTTCCTGAACTTCAGTGACTTTGCCGACGATGCCGCCCGCCGTCACCACCTCGTCGCCCGAGGAGAGCTTGCCGAGCATGGCCGCATGCTCTTTCGCCTTCTTTTGCTGAGGACGAATGAGCAGGAAATAGAAGATGACGATGAACAGCACCATCATGAGCAACGGTGCGAGTTGTCCGCCGGGGGCGGCGCCGCCGGCCTGGGCATAGGCCTCGGGGATCAGTCCGTTCATGGGATCGGGTCCTCGGGTAGTGGGTCGGGCTGAAAAAGGCCGCGGATTATGCCACAGCCCTCCGGCGGGCCAAGAAATCGTCGGCGAAGGCCTGCAATCGGCCGGCCTCGATGGCCTCGCGGAGCCCGCGCATCAGATCGAGGTAAAAATGAAGGTTGTGGATGGTGTTGAGCCTCGATCCGAGGATCTCGTTGCAGCGGTCCAGGTGACGCAGGTAGGCCCGGGAATAGTTGCGGCAGGTGTAGCACACGCAGGTCGGGTCGATCGGCTGCGGATCGCGTTGGTGGGCGGCGTTGCGGATGTTGATGACCCCGGTCGAGGTGAACAGGTGTCCGTTGCGCGCATGCCGGGTCGGCATC
>Ga0075471_10003182_pt1 | contig 10681 bp, 8 predicted proteins | sample DEB19_08_DNA_2_FD_74787 | JGI IMG/M metagenome (GOLD analysis project Ga0075471, IMG submission 74787) | Aqueous microbial communities from the Delaware River and Bay under freshwater to marine salinity gradient to study organic matter... | ecosystem: Environmental > Aquatic > Marine > Coastal ... | reverse complement strand
TTTGATTCGCAGTATTTGTGTTAAGATAAACCATTGCGCAACAATTTGTATATAAAAAAGGTGGGCAGTGCGCCCACCCTTTTGATGTTTTTTTGGTTGTGGTTATTGATTTTCGGTAGTAGCACTTACTGTGTAACCAGCCGTAATCATATCTGCATCATTCAACGTGTAGGGTTGCGTTGGTTCGTCACTTGTGAAAGTCAACTGATAACCTTGCAAGTCACCAAATGCAGCACCTGTCTGGAAAGTTCCAGCAGTCATATTCATTCCATTAGTTGTGCCGAAAGCAAGTATTTCACCGCTATTCAATTCAACAAATAATCCAACACGTGCTTTTGCAAGTGCTTCTATCTCTTCTCGCTTATTCGCATTGATATTCTTTAAACTCAAAGAAACGCTGTGAGTATAGAATATAGTGCCATTCTCCAAAGAAACAGTCGGATTGAAAGTTGCAGAAGCTGAATTTTTCAGTGGCTCATACGTGAAAACAGTACCAGTTCCACCTGTTACTTCAACTGGTGTACCACCGATAGTGTAGGTTAATTGGTCGAATTTACCTATGTATATTTTTTTTACACCTCCGATGCTGTCATTGCATCCGAGCGTGAATCCTGTTGTTAAATTGCAACTCATTTTTATTGTATTAAAGGGCGGCTATTACACCGCCCTATTGGTTTTGATTATTAGAAGTTAGTTCCCCAAGTAGCGATTTCATTAGTGAAACCAATCTGCGCACCTGCGAAGAAGTTACACTTGAAACGTACATTGTCGCTACCATCCAGTTCGGACATGTCAAGAACCTTAACCTCATTCCACTGATTCAAAAGATTTGTACCGAAATACAAGTTTGACTTTTGAGTCATCAACATGTGATCAGCATACAATCCTGGGCAAACAAAAATTTGATAACCCAAGTATTGCTTTGGCATTTCAGGACCACCGTAAGTGTACCAGCCATTTCCAGCAGCAGCAGAAGCAACCATAAACGCTTCCCAAGCATTCAATGACATGTAGATGATTGGCTTTTCAGTTCCACCTTTTACAGCATCAGGACAAGCGTCAACAAGGTCTTCAACAGCACCTACAATAGTAGATGAATTTAATGCACCTGAACCAGCATTCTGGTCATCACCAGCATCCTGAATCAATTCGCAAAAACCTTTGTAAGTGTTTGCAGTTCCAAGACCTTGCCAAATCATTGTTTCATTTGCAGCAGCAGCACCGCCTAAAATGTTAGCAATCAAAGCATCAGTCAAAGACACTGGAAGAACACCATCTTGTGTTTCTTTTGCATCCCAATCGTAAAGCAAGTTTGAAGTGTTCAAATCACCTTTGCATATTTCGCGGTGAATTTGGAATTTCTTCAACTCAAGAATTTTCTCGTTCAATGTCACAGTGCCAGTTGGAGTGAAATCGCAAGTAGCATCAGCGAAAGAAATTGAATCAGTTAATCTGCGAACCACTGCTTTGTAGTCCACGTTTTCAAGAACAGTTACTCCTTTAAGAGATTCGTTCGAAAGCAGCGCGGCACGAATGTAACCGCCTGCAACTTTACCAGCGTAAGTTGTGGTAAGGTTAGTTGTTGTTGCCATTTTTTTTAATTATTTATTTTTGAATTTTTTGAATTTCAGCAAGTACACGCTCTTGGTATGTCATTTTATCCCATGACTTTGTTGGTTGAGCTGTTGCGCTTAATGTTGTTTTGCGATCCTTTACAGATGCAGTCGCTGGAGCTTTCTTCAATGCAGCAAGTTCAGTCGCACTGACTGTGGCATCATTCTTCGCTTTTGCAAGTTCTTCGCTCACCGCAGAAAGTTCAGCGTTCTTTGAATCGAGTGAACTTTGAAGCTCGGAAATTTTCTGCGACAATGAATTGATTGTAGCAATGATGTCTTCGCTACTCATTTCGCTTTCAACTTCCATCTCTTTCACTTCAGCAATTTTGCCATCCTCACCTACAATGAGAATTTTTCCATCTTCGAGCGGATATTCACCAGCTCCAACAGGAAACACGTTACCATCAGCGTCTTTCATGTAGCAATCCGAACCAACACCGAAGTCATCGGCACTTGTGTAAATCATGTTGCCATCTGCAAGTCTTGCTTCGGCTTCAAGTTTCACTTCAGTTTCGAACTTTACACCATGCGCATTTGGGTCAATTCCAAACTTTTGAAATATGCCCACTAATTGATCTTTCAATTTCATTTAATAAGTTCTTTTGCCTATAACGGAAGAATGTTCATTTTGCCCAAATCGGTGGAAAAAAAATGGATAAAACAAAAAGCCCCCGACGTTTCAGGGGCTCGTTGCGTAACCTTAAAAACAAACAATGATTAACTCTCTATGAGAAAACTCGTTGCAATATTACATTGATGCAAGAACGCTTTCTATTTCTTTTATAAGCAATGATTCAACATTCATCGCGTGCATTTCAACTGATTGCTCAGTGAACATACCTTCAATGCTGAAACCACGAATCGCGCCTGACTTTACTTCTTCCCAAACGTTGTCATCGTCAACCTTTGCGCCAATGAACCACGTGCCATCTGGAAGGTCACTCAATCCAAGTGCTAAACTCTTGTCGCTGTTACCTTCTTTCAGCCACGACTCTACTATGGTCACACCGGTAACTGGGTATTGATGCTGAAGGTTTGTAGTATGATGCAAGTTCTTTTTGTAGAAATCATGCGCAAGTCGCTCAATGGTTTCGCGTTCGAACTTCATGTAGTACTCCTCGTTGTTCTTGTCGATTCGCAATATCAACTTTTCAGGAATAAGTGCCGCACCATAAAGCATGCGACGTTCTTTGTCAACACTTGCCAATTTAATTTTTTCGCTTGACAACGCAACCCAATTTTCTTCTATTGCCGGAACGTCAACAAGTCCCATCGCGGTAAGTCCGAGCATTCCATTCTCGTCAATTACGCATTTAACTATTCTTTTTTTATCCATATTTTTATTAGTTTATTCGTGCTAAATCTCTAACCTTATCACGTGCTTCAACGGCACTACTTACATCTTGCGCAAGTACATACGCTTTAGGTGTTTGCTCTGGTCGGTTCTGCAACATTGCCAAATTCATCGCATTGAATGTGGGGACAGTGCCACCACTACCCATCGCACTTGATGCCATACTTGCGAAATTACTACTACCACCACCGCCTGAATCGCCACCTGATTCATTGAATTTCGTGCTGGATATTTTCGCTATCTGCGCAACCCCTGCCGCAATAGCAAGACCCATTTCAACGAAACGTTGACCGGGAAATAATGATTCGGAAGGTTTAAGCGCAAGTGCTGAAGTAGCGGCAAGTGCGGTATTCACACCAGCTTGTGCAATGGAGAACGCTTTTGATATTTGGAAATTCCGCTTTGCATTCTTTTTGTCTTTACTTGCAAACGCATCCGCAAGTCCTGCAATCGCATTGAGTGCATTGCCTGCGAATTGTATTTTCTTTTGGGTTAATTCTTGTTGACGTGCCGCATCTTCGTCCGCATATTTCTTTTTTATTGCATCTTGTTCCGCTTCATATTTTTCAGTGATCGCGGTTGTGTCTTTATTAGCGTTTTCGAGTAACGTCTTTTTTTCAAAATAGGCATCTTGCAATCTTTGCAGTTCAAGTTCTTGTGCGGTCTTGCCTTTCTCGTCAAGATAGATTTCAAGCTCATCCTGAATTGCTTTGATTTCATCAGCTTGTTCTTGGGTTGCGGCACGACTTAAGTCATTCGCACGTTGCCATATAGCCGCAAGTCGGTCAGCTAATTCCTTGTTATTCGCTTCGATTTGTGCATCTTGTTCAGCGTATAGATCCGCGATGAATTGAGCTTCAAATTGCCGTTGTTCTATTTCTTTCTGCCTGCGTTCTTTCGCTTTTTGCGCTGCATCTTCGGCACGTTTTTGAGCATCTTCTTGCGCTTTCTTTTCGCGTGCTTCTTTCTGCTCTATGTCCTTTTGATTCTGGTCGGCTTGCCGTTCAATCCTTGCCGTTTCAATGTCAAATATTGCGTCACTTGCTGCCTGCCTTGCATCGATTTGTTCTTTCGTTAACGTGCCATTGAGCTTGTTTATATCATCAACGGTCTTTTGATAAGTGTTCAGTTTTTGTTGCTCTGCTTCACGTATAGCATCATTAACATCCTTTCCATTTTGACGTGCAAGTGCAATCTGTCTTTTTGCGTTGCGGTCAATTTGCTTTATGGTTTCATCTTGTAATTCAATACTCTTATTAGCCGCATCAGCAGCAGCATTCTCGGTTATTCCTATCCAGTCGGTTAGATCCTTAAACGCTTGAATAACCGTTCCAACCACATCACCCACCGCTTCAAATGCAGCACTTAAAAAGGGAACGCGATTGATTAAACTTTCAATGTTCGTTACTACTAAAGCAATAACTCCACCTATCAAAAAAATAGGATTCGTTAGTAATGCCTTACCAAGCGCACCAAATCCACTGGTCAATGAACCAACACCCTTTGATGCTTCACCGAATTTCAAATTGTTGATGTTGCCTGCAAGCGCTTTAACCGATTGCCCAACACCCTCAAAGTCAAGATTGAATAAACGTTGTTTGAGTAATGAAGCATTGTTGCCTAATGATTCAAACGCTGGTCCAGCTTGTGCGCGAATAGCTTCACTGGCATCATTTATTTTATCTTTTATTTCACCCGCCGCCGTTGATAGCTTTTGAAATTCTTCGGTGTTTGGGTCAAGGGTTGCAAGTTGTTGTTGCATCGAACGCAACTGCGCTTTCAGTGATTGCGTGCTGTTATCCGCTTTGTCAAGTGCAGTGGTCATGTTATTGACCGCAGCAACTGCGCCCGAATCGTCAACCGTTAATGAAACTACGTAATTCTTGTCTGCCATTACCAAATGATTTTATATAGTCCAAATAAAACAAGCAACCATGATGCACTATGCACCAAATAGATAACGGAAGTTTTGGCTATTTTCCTTCGCCTACTGATCGAATAACTTTTCGCGCGACACTTAATGCCTGCTTTCAGTAATGCTATTGTAAGTCCTATGTCGTTTCTCATCGGAATTGTGTGTAGTTTATTTCTGCAAGTAATCTTGTGGTGAACGGATATGCGCCACCTGCAATTTGAATATTCAATCTATGCTGTGCCGTATTGGTTGCAGTATCAATCACTAAAGCGACAGTTCTTCCTGCCATGCTTGTGTCTTGATATTGAACTATCGGTGCAGTCGCAAAAGCAATGCCGCCAGTTTTTCCCATTTGTGCGGTTATTGTTGCATTGATATACTGATTGATTGTTGGTTGAACCATTACGTGCATTCGCATATACCAAAGCATTTCATCTTCCATCTCAATCCGCTTATTCGCAATGCCTTCAATAAATAATTCTACAACATTCAAGGTCGCTGGATATGTGCCTTGGTTCGACATCAAAAAAGTTCCTGCACTTTGCGAACCATTATAGGCATAAGTTCTATCGTCTTGAGTCCATCCACCGCCAATGACAAGACCCGGCACAACTGATTCAACTGATTTTCCAAAGAGTGCCGCACCTCGCTGGTCACCTTTTAATATGAGAACATCGCCGACCATTATCGTGTAATCATTCGCCCCTTCATTTTTTAATGTTTGACCACTATAAATAGAATAAGTACTTGAACCAGCATCGAGTGCAATAGTGTTGACTATGTTATTTATGCCGCTATTTATTGGAGCATTATTAGTTATTATACCTCTTTCGCTGGAAACACTCGTTCCATTTGTAATCGAAGGTCTATCACTCGGACGTGCATAACATAAATTAGTTCCTGCATTCCATGTATAATTAAATGCAAGGCAGCAAGTTTCGGTTGCACTAACTGGTGCGCCCGAAAGATTTATAAAATTAACCGAGCCATCTGCATTGACTGTATCAGGTTTTAAGTCGCATCTCGGAATAGGTGGCGCACCTGGGTTCATCTTCAACAACTTAACCCGAGTGCTTTCGTATTGCCCCATTTTGTAATCACTCAATTCGAGGATGCGCCAATAAGCATCTTTGACGAAAATATAATCAGCAAAATTCAAGCTAATTATATCGGTGTTATTTAACGCGAAATTTGCTTCGAGTATTCTTGCATCATCTGCATAAATAGTGTCCAAATAATCGCGCCAATAAAGTGTAAAGAGGTTGTCGAATGGATTCGCTGTGTAATCGTGCAAAGGTGTTTCGGGTGCAAAGTTTAAGTCCGTTCCGTTATAGTCAGGATTTGCGCCGCTTGTATCATTATAGTGCGTAACTATTGGTACATTTTGATAAACCGATGTAGGCGTTCCAGTTACATCATACAAATAAACAGGTTGTGTGTCCGACCAATATAAAAACCGCAATCCCGGTGACGTGAACTTTGGAGGTTCATTACCGCTTTGAGTCCAAAACCTTGGAGCAATTAAATTAGTGGAGCTTACTAACGTGGCTGGCGTTGATTGCGCAACAAGTTTAACCGAAGTTTCACCTGTTGCAAAATTACTTGGAACTTGTGTATTCGTCACCAAATAAGGTTCGGGTTTATAGTCACCATACACGCGACCTTGATCCACGAATAATTTTGAGTAAGTATCTTGACCAGCCGAATATGTGAACGTCAATTTCGTTTTGCGCAAGTCGTCAGTTCCTTTAATAACTATGTCCTTGGAAGTGTCAAGTTTCTTCGTCCAGTCAAGAGTTGAACCACTACCGATATAGGATTGCATCGGTTCGAGCTTCAACTTATTCTCGATATTGCCATCAGGAATAACCGCGAGGTTGTGCATTTTAATTAAGTCCGACACAAAATCAATTTGCTTTACATCAGGTGCATTGAATGAATAAACTATTTCAGCATTTTCAAATATTGCTGTATTCAATTTCAATGCAATTACAGCGTATTGTAAATAGTTAGCCGCAAATACTTCTATATACCATCCAGGTGCCAACATTATCTGTGGACTGGTGTTTAATATATTACCAAGTGTCACATAAGGTACGCCAAATTCATCAATAGTTACGCTTCCTGCCGAACCAATAGTTATTGTGCTTTGTAGTACGTTACTGGCATTATATACTTTATAGGAAAAATTTCCATATACTTCATTGGCTTCAAAAATAAAAGTGCATGTTACATTCGATGCAGTTGTATTTACAAAACGATCATTAGGGAAATCAAAATTCGCACCGCCGTACAACGCATTGGTGAAATTTAATTTCGCATTGTAATTAGCATAGGAAAATGCAGTTGAATTATATACAGTGAAACCTATTGCATCAGCACTTTCAACAGTAAATAAATTTTCGGTAATAACCCAAGGCACATAATAATTTTGAATTGTATTCAATAGGTTAGTAGCATCAAGTTCAAAACCAGCATCCTTGAATATTTCAGTAAGCAAATAATCCGCACGTAGGCAAGGTGTTAATTCGCTTGGACGTAATGGGTTATTTGCATCTTGTGTTGGTTGTGTATTAGTTTCTCCTGCATCCGAAAGAGCTTGTCCACTTATAGCGCGATCTATCAATGCCCAAATACGTTTTGCAGTTACTGTTGTCACGTTACTGAAAGCCATTGGTTCATTCATTGTGGCTAAATCAGTAATATCTGCGAGCTTCTTCTCACCGATTGCCTTGACGAAATTCGGTGCTTGTGAATAGAATGCCACTTGAAAGTCACTCAAATAATCTTGCTGCTTGTATGCTGCCATCACTCGCAAGTAACCGCGACTGATAGGTATTGTATCAACCCTTAATTCCGCTTCATACTTACGCGAGAATGAAAGTACATCATCTACGAAATTGTAATCATAAAGCGGTCCAAGTGCTTCGACATTTCGCTTCGTTGCAGGAATCCTGAAGTCACGCGAGAACGTGCCGATTTGCGTGAAATTATTTAAGTCGGTGAATTGATACGAAAGTGAGATGGATTCATTTGGATATAAATCCATGAATGTTTCCTTTAGCGTGTTCACACTAAAAGTCATGTAACACGCATCCAGCTCAATATTTTCGCACTCAACAAGGTCAGCTACAAAGTAGATATAAAGTGTATTATAGTAATCAAATACAAGCGACCCAAGTAAATTATCACTGCCATCATAAAAGTTCATCGTCACACCTTGCGCCTGCATTAAATTCAAAAGCCACTCAGGAATTACTTCTGTGAATTGCGCAAGATCAATTCGTTGAGTTCCGCAACTAAAAGCGCCTGAATTTGGGCAAGTAGTAAATGTGTAAGTAAAGGTTTCAACACCCCCACTTTTGACTATTAGTTGTACTTCGCTTTGCATATTATAGACCCCAATAAGGTTGTGAAAATTTCAAGTTCAATGTAAGGTTGTGCAATTTTCCCTCGTTGTTTTTCTTTTCAACGAAACTCGTTTGCTCAATACTAACAGGAATGACTCGAAAACAGTTGGTGTTTTCGTAATCATTATTTTCAATTATTTGAACTTGGTTCGATGTTAAAAGCGAACGTAAAAAAGTGAACTCACCATCGCTTAACCAGTCACTTGTCACAAGCAAAGAGGTTGTGTTTAGGTTTGACCTATCCGTTAGCATCCTCGTTCCTGCATAGAACGGTTGGTCGCCACCACTAAAGCCATAATTGAAATCAGTTTTTAGCACCGAATTGTATTGCTTGCGCTCTATTTGTGTAGTGCGCTCACTCTTTAACTGGAAATTCCAGTAATCCCATCCACCACGACTATTCACCCACGCCAACCTAACAGGTGTAAAGTTGCAGTTTTGATTCCAGTTGCCTTGTTCTTCTTCATTCACAAATAAATAAATAGCACTGACGCGATTATCCGCTGAATCGCGACCTATTATATAATAGTAGGCGGTGTTCGCTGGCATGATGTTCGCAACGCAACCCGGATACAAAGCCATGTGTGCAAGTGGTTCATCAGCTGTTACAGGAATTTGTGTATTGGTGAAAGTGTTGTTAGTTGCTACCCAAGTGATGTCTATATAATCGAGCGTGTTGCCAGTCAATGCAGTTGAAGTACTAAACGTCAAGCAACCGAGATCATTCCACCGACTAAAGATAGTTACAACATACGGTTCGGTTGCGAGGTTTACATACGGTGAACTGTTGCGTAAATACCAATTACTTGTGTCAATAGTCCTATCCGAATAGGCATACCATGCAGTATCATTCGCGCCCAAGAAATTAAAGTTCATTGGCACTTCCCACGAATAATTACATGAACTCGGAACCGCAATAGTGTCTGGCTTATATCCGTTGTAAGGTTGGAAGTATGAGTTTGTCACTACCAAACCAGCAATGTTATCAGTCGCGCCCTCTTCGGTGTTTTGCGTGAAGACATCGTCAACACTCCACCACTCGGTAATCTCGATGTCATAGGTTTTGAATCCATTGCCATCAACCTCGTAGCATGTGTCTGCGTGAATCTCGAATCCTGCAATCGGTTCTTCCTGATGGCGCAAGTTTACAAGCGGTGACATGTCGAATATTCCACGACCTTGAAGGTCTGGAGATATGAACACCTGATAGCTTTTACCAGTTGCAACCTCGGTCATTTCAAAACCGAATTTGAATCCAGTGTTCGCGCTATTGTCCGAGGTATAAACAACGTACAACCGTTGCCCTTTGCGTGTGTAGTCGTATGGTTTATCTACTTGTGTAAGTGCCATTATTGATTGTTTTTATTTCGTCCATCAATGTCAAGTTCAAATGCAATCGCTTCATTTAAGTATTGAAAGAATGCAGGTGAACGCTCATCCAATATTTCTTGTATCGCAGTGGTGTAATAAAGTATTCCCGGTGTGCCGTTGCGACCTATTGCCCACGCGATCCGTTTCGCTGCATTGCGTTGTGCTTCATCGCTGTATTTGATGAACTCATTCTTTGAGTTGCGCAGTTTAATCTTGCGCACTTTCATCCATTCAATTATGGGTTCAATCGGTGGTGGTTTCGCACCTGCCCTACGTCCGAACTCAACTATATCCGCGTATTGCTGGGTTGCTGAATCTTTCGTGGTGAACTTAATGAACGGCTTACCGCCTGCAACACTTGATTTGAAAGTTAACGAATTGTATAACTTACCACTTGCGTATCTATTGCGGTTGTAACTTTTTCCATTCGGGTATTTAATCCGCTGCGTTACCTTCAGATTACTCTTTGCACGGTCAACAACGTCCTTGCCGAATATGTTGAGTAATTCTTTGAGCTGCTTATTCATCGACCAATACTCGTTTTATTTCACCGCCACATACACACAAGATTCCAAGTTCAATACCTTCTTCAATTTCAGGTGCATTTATCGTGCCTACTTGCGTTCCACAATTAGTGCAAATCAGTTTCGCTTCCATGTTATGATGTATAAGTTGTTGTGATTCCTGAACTTCCAGCTGTGCCTGTTGTAGTTGTTGCAGTTGTCGGTGTGCCTACTGTCCCACCAGTTCCATCGACTTGAGTTACCGTTCCATCTTTAATTCGAATGACTGTGATGCGACCGCCGTTTCCACCAAATCCACCGTTGCCACCGATACCAGTTCCAAGTGCATTTCCACCTGTGCCACCTGTGCCGCCGTTCGCTGAAATGAAAGTGATTCCGTTAGTGCTTATTGAATTGCATATCAGTACCACATAACCACCACCACCTGCTCCACCACCACCGCCTGCACCTGTATTGTTGTTCGCACTATTCGCACCAGTTCCACCGTTCCC
>Ga0075471_10003181_pt1 | contig 10682 bp, 8 predicted proteins | sample DEB19_08_DNA_2_FD_74787 | JGI IMG/M metagenome (GOLD analysis project Ga0075471, IMG submission 74787) | Aqueous microbial communities from the Delaware River and Bay under freshwater to marine salinity gradient to study organic matter... | ecosystem: Environmental > Aquatic > Marine > Coastal ... | reverse complement strand
CAGCCGCAGGAGTCGGGGCAGTCGTGGTGGCAGACCCCGCGGACCGTGGGGCGCTCGGCGGTGCTGGCCATGACCGGGAGGCTAGGGGAAGGCCGGGAGCCGGTCGTCGGCGTCGCTCAGTCGGTCGGCCCGGTCGCGCCGTTCGTGCCGGTGTATCCGGGCCCACCGGTCGCGCCGATCGGACCGAGCATGCCGATGCGGTCGAGTTCGCGGGTGAGCCAGCGGGCGACGAGCCGGGCGCTCTCGTCGCGGTAGTGGAGGCCGTCGGGGCGCAGCAGGACCCCGTCGAGTCGGGTGAGGCAACGCGTCGGTCCCCGCCGGCAGATGAACCGTTCGAGGTCGACGAGCCCGACGCCCGGGTGAGCGGCCGCGTAGCGCCGGATCGTCCGGTTCTGGCACACGCTCTGGTCGACCGCGCCCACCGCGTAGGAGGAGAGCGAGATCGGTGCGGTCGCGATCACGAGGCGGCCACCGGTCGAGGTGAGGGTGGCACGCGCCTCGTCGAGCGCAGCGTTCGTCCAGCGTCGGTACGTCGCGTCGCAGGGCGCGTACCACCCGGACCCGCGGTTCCCGGCGATGGAGCCGGCGTCCCCGAGGAGGAACAGGACCGTGTCCGGTCGGAACACCGCGACCGCGCCGTCCCAGTTGACGGTGCAGTCGACGGCCGGGTGGCCGCGTCCGAGTTCGGCTCCCCGTTCGAGGTCCACCGTCGGGAAGTGGCAGGCGGGGAAGGCCGCGTTCAGGGTGGTCGTCCCCGCGACCGCGTCACGGGGCTCGAAGCCCTCATCGCCGAGGAACCAACCGATCGAGTTGCCGACGACCATGAGGCGGGTCGTGCCCTTCTGCCCTGCGGCGCGGGACGCCGCGTCCCGCGCGGTCGAGGCGTCGACCCGAGCGATGCGCCGATCGGGCGCGGCTCGCAGGGTCGAACCGAAGGCGAGGGCGATCAGCAGCGCCGCGCTCACCGGGGTGAGCCAGCGGAGGGTGCCGGTCGACCACCGCCGCTGGCGGATCGGTTGCTCGACGACGTGGTACGAGGCCAGCGCGATCGCCGTGGTCACCGCGAGGCGAATGACCAGCAGGCCCCATCCGTCGAGACCGGTGCGGCGCGCGTCGAGGAGCACGTACACGGGCCAGTGCCACAGGTACAGGCCGTAGGAGATGAGCCCGGCCCCGACGAGCGGTCGCCACGAGAACGCACGGGCGATCGGCCCGGGCCTCGGGTGAGCCGCCGCGGCGATCACCACGGTGGCGCACGCGCCGGCGAGGAGGAGTCCGCCGGCGTACAGCCCACGCCCCTCGAGTCGCCACCAGCACAGCGCGAGGACGACCACGGCGACCGCGGCGGCCGCCTCGAGCGCGAGGCGTGCCCCGTCGCGTCGGGCGGGCCCGCGCCAGATCAGCCAGGCCGCGAGCCCCGCACCCATGAGGATGGCGGCGATCCGCGTGTCGGTGCCGTAGTAGATGCGGACCGTGGCCTCGGAGGCGAACCAGAACCACAGGGCGAGGGCGGCCGAACCGGCCGTGAGCACCGCGCACGCGACGAACACCGTGCGGGCCCAGGCTCCGGCCCGGCGCGCGACGAGCAGTCCGAACCCGGTGACGATGAGCGGCCAGAACACGTAGAACTGTTCCTCGATCGCGAGGCTCCACGTGTGGGCGAGGGGCGACGGCGAGGTGAACAGCGTCCAGTAGTCGAAGCCGCCGACCACGAACCGCCAGTTCGCCACGTACGCGAGCGTGGCCAGGAAGTCGCCCCGGATGCGGGCGAGTTCGTTGGGCTCGGCGATGAACGCCGCGTAGGCCGCCACGACCGCGAGCATGAGGAACAGCGCGGGCAGGAGGCGTCGGGCCCGTCGGGCCCAGAACGGTCCGAGCGCGATGCGACCGGTGCTCGATCCCTCGGCGAGCAGCAGCGAGGTGATGAGGAACCCGGAGAGGACGAAGAACAGGTCGACGCCGAGGTACCCGCCCCGCAGCATCCCGCCGTGGAAGAACAGGACGGCGATGACGGCCGCGCCGCGCACGCCGTCGAGGGCGCGGATGTGGCGGGCGGTCGGGGCGGCCGCCGGAGGACGGAGCGGGGTCGAGGTCCCGGTCACCCGAGCCGGAGGGTCTCGAGCGGCTCGAGCTTGGCCGCGCGCCGTGCCGGGTACAGGCCGGCGAGGACCGACACGACCATCGCGAGCACGATGCCGGCGGGCGGGATCCAGCGCTGCAGCACGAAGACCCAACCGGACAACCAGACCCCGACGAGGATCGCGAGCGCCCCGACGAGCACCCCGAGGATGCCGCCGAGGAACCCGACGGCCATCGCCTCGAGCAGGAACTGCTGGGCGATCGTGCGGCGGGTGTGGCCGAGCGCGCGTCGGATGCCGATCTCGGTGGAGCGCTGGATCACGGAGATCGACATCACGTTGGCGATGCCGATCCCGCCCACGATGATTGCGAGCAGGCCCATCGAGGCCACGATGAGCTGCAGCTGCTTGTCGGACTGCGCGGCGAGCTGGAGGGCCTCGGCCTGGATCTCGGTGGCCACCTCGTCGGGCCCGCCGAGCGAGATGGCGGTACGCAGCGTGTCGGCGGTGGCCTGCTCGGTGCCGTCGTCGGAGCGCACGTAGAGCTTCGTCGGCTGGATGTCCTCCTTGACGAAGTCGCGGTCGGCGGCCGAGAACGGGATGAAGGCCGCGTTGTCGAGCGTCGGGTCGAGTTCGACCTTGCCGAGGATCCCGACCACGCCGTAGGGCTTGCCGGCGAGGTCGACCGTGCGGTTCTCGCCCGGGAGGTACCCGATCTCGTTGGCGAGGCCGGATCCGATCACGACCGTCCGGGAGTCCATCTCGGCGTCGGCGTCGCTGATCCAGCGACCGCTCACCATGTCCACCTCGAGCACGAAGGGCAGGCGGGTGTCGGCGGCCAGCACCGGGATCGGCGTGGTCTCGTACTTCTGGCGCGCCTTCTCGTAGGGGCTCACGGTGATGTCGGTGAGCTGCACCACGGCGGAGACCTTCTCGACGGTCTCGACCTGTTCGGCCCGCTCGGCCGCGTCCACCGGCAGCTTCGGGCGTTCGGAACCGAACGAGGAGGCGGCGGTCGCGGTGATGAGGTTGGTGCCGAGCTGGGCGACCTTGCGCTTGAGGTCACCCTTTGCGGAGTCGGTGAGGCCCACCGCGGCGACGATCGCGGCGACGCCGATGACCGGGCCCATGAGGAGCAGGAGCGTGCGGACCTTGCGGGCCAGCAGGCCGCCGATGGCCACGCTGATGAGGTCCCGGAAGTTGCGCGAGATCACGCCCGCACCTTCCGGTCGTCGCCGACGATCTCGCCGTCGCGCATCGAGATCTTGCGGTCGGCCCGCTCGGCCACCCCGAGGTCGTGGGTCACGAGGACCACCGCGCGCTCCGGGGAGCGCAGCGACTCGAAGATCTGCATGACGTTCTCGGCGTTCTTGGAGTCGAGCGCGCCGGTCGGCTCGTCGGCGAGGACGATGATCGGATCGGTCACGAGCGATCGGGCGAGGGCCACCCGCTGCTGCTCGCCACCCGAGAGCTGCACGGGTCGGTGATCCCACCGCTGGCCGAGGCCGACCCGCTCGAGCGACTCCATCGCCTTGTCGTGACGCTCGTTCGGCTTCATGCCGCGGTACAGCAGCGCGGTCTCGACGTTCTGCAACGCACTGAGGTGACCGATGAGGTGGAACTGCTGGAAGACGAACCCGATGGTGCGCCCGCGCAGGCGGGTGCGGTTCGTGTCGTCGAGGGTGGTGATCTCCTCGCCCGCGATGCGGATCGAGCCCGAGGTGGGGAGGTCGAGGCATCCGAGGAGCCCGAGCATCGTGGACTTGCCGGAACCCGACGGGCCGACGATGGCCATGAAGTCCCCCGGCATGATCCGCAGTGACACCTCACGGAGCGCGTAGACCTTGACCTCGTCGCCGTAGACGCGCGAGACGTCGGTCAGCTCGAGGAAGGGCTCGGTGCCCTCCGGGATCGTCGGGTTCGGCTCGGTCACTGGCCGGCGCTCGTGACCGAGACCACGACGAGCTCGTCGCCCTCGAGGCCGTCGGTGATCTCCACGTACTCGTCCTGGGCGAGCCCGAGTTCCACCTTCACGCGACGGAGGCGACCCTCGTCGGTCACGACCCGCACGAAGTTGCCGGACCCGGACTTGAGCACCGCGGCGATCGGGACCGCGAGCACGTTCTTGCGCTCGGCGAGGGTGATGTCGATCGACACGCTCGCGCCGTCGACGTTCGGCAGGTCACCGGTGGCCGACACGATGCCCTCGTAGACCTCGGACTTGTCGGAACCGACGGTGGCCGAGTCGTCGAGTGCGGTGATGATGCCGGGGTACTGGGTGCCTCCGGCCTCGAGCTGGATCTGGGCCTCCATGCCGATCTCGATCTTGGCCCGCTCGGTGCCGGAGAGCTTGAGCTTCACGCTGATGGCGGGCTCGGTGAGGTCGAGCACGGGCGAACCCTGCAGCACGAACTCCCCGGCGTCGACCGCGACGGTGCCGACACGGGCGGGCCAGTTCGCGACGATCATGTCGGACGGGTAGAAGATCACGTCGTCGGAGAACGTCCGCATCGGGATCGTGACGCTCGAGGTCCCGGCCCGCATGATGACGATGCCCGAGAGCACCTGGTAGTCCTGACCCGGCGTGGCCGAGCCACCGACCTGGAAGTTGATGGTGGTGTCCTCGACCATCGGCTGGGTCGCGGTGATCGTGAACGAGGTGGTGCCACCCTCACGGACCGCGCCTCCGCCCGAGATGTTGAGTTCGGGCACGTCGTTGGACTCCACGGTGATGGCGGCCTGGGACGGTGCACCGATCTGGTACGGCTGCGGGTCGATGTCGGGGTCCGGGAGGATCTGGGCGGTGAGGACCTCGTCCGGCTCCACGTTGTCGTCGCTGCGCGGCGTGACCGTGAAGGTGGTCTCGGTCTGGCCGGCTCCGAGGGTCACGTAGTCCTGGGCGAGCGGTCGGTAGTCGTCACCGACGGTGACGGTGCCGCCGAGGCGGATGAAGATGTCGAGCCCGCGGTTGAGCTCGAGGGTCGAGGTCAGCCGGAAGGTCGCCCCCTGACCCTCGTTCACCGTCGCCGAGTCGGCCGAGATCGTGATGACCGGCGTCCCGGTGTCGTCGTCCTCGATGGTGACGGTCGCCCGGTCCGTCGGGCCCACGACGAAGTTCGGGTCGTTGCCGAACTGCACCTGGATGACGACGGTGATCTCCTCGTCCTCCTCCACGATGCGGTCGTTGAAGATCTCGGTGCAGAACTGCTGCGAGGTCTGGCCGGCCGGGATCGTGACGTCGCCCTCGAGGTTCTTGTAGTCGCCGTCGCGTGCGCTGTCGGCGCCGTTGGCGTCACCCTGGATCTGGAGGGGCACGACGGTGTCGCGGGAGGGCGCCACGTCGGCGGTGACCGTCCAGCACGCGGTGTCGCCGCTCGGGCTCTCCTGCACGGTCGGCGTGCTCGTGTCGATCTCGATGATGGGCTTCTCCGGGGTGCCAGCGCGGCGGTACGCCGCGAGGGACACCCGGGTCCGCCCGCGACGCGCCGGTGCGATCGGCCCGACCCGGGTCGAGCCCTCGGCGTCCACCGAGGTGGCGGTCGAGAGGATCGTCGCCACCGCGGAGCCGCGTCGGCCGGTGCGGTACCCCGCGCTGTTGCCGGAGATCGCGATCTGGACCGTCTCGTCGGTCTCGGGCTTCGCGCCGCCGTACCCGTACTTGTTCTGCCAACGGGCCAGCGCCGAGCGGGTCTGCTCGGTGTAGGTGCGGTCCACCCGACCGGGGCTGAAGCCGTCGGCGGCGAGGATCTTCTCGAGCTGGAGCACGTCGGGGCCGTCTGAGCCCACGTCGAGGGTGCGGAAGAACGAGAAGTCGCCGGGCACCGCCACCGCGGCGCGGCCGTCGAGGGCGAACGGCACGTCCCCGACGTTGACCTCCTGGCCGTCGTCGACGTTCATCTCGCTCACGCGCCCGTCGGTCGGGGCGTTGATCGTCTGGGTCTTCTCGCGACGGAGCTCACCGTTCACCGACAGGATGTCCTGCAGCGTCTGGCGGGACACCGGCTGCGGCGTGATCGCCGACTCCTTCGCCGACTCGCCGCCGCACCCGGCGACGAGCGCGAGCGTGACGGTGACGGCGCCGAGGACGGCGAGAGGACGCTTCGACATGGAGGGGGCTCCTGGTCAGTCGTTGTCGAACAGCCCGTTCTGGGCCGAACACTGGTTGAGGTCGCGGCTGTTGATCGTGCCGTCGGGGGAGGAGAACTTCGTCGGGGTGATGAGACCGATCTCGTTCGTGGAGGTCTCGATGTCCCAGCCGCGCTTCTCGAGGCAGGGCTTGAGCTTGAGGAAGCCCTTGTTCCGTTCCTTCACCTGCTTGGGGGAGAGCTTCGTGCGCACGCTCTGGAACTCCTGGAGGATCTGGATGATCCCGGTGCGCGAGGCGCACTTCGAGAGGATCGCCACGTACTCCGGATCCTGGAAGGCCGGGTTCGACCGGTCGAGCAGGTTGCCGCGGACCTTGTCCCCGTTGGCGGTCAGGCAGGAGGAGAAGTTCGCGTACGCCTCGAAGAGGCGCTGCTCCACCGGGCGGTTGTCGACGTTCTGGGGCACCGCCCCGTCGGCGCCCGTGCCGGTGCCGACGGGTTGCCCCTTGGCGGCCTGGGCCTTGAACTTCTTGACCTGCTTCGGCGTCAGGACCTGCACGTCCTCAGGACTGCGCACCACCACGGTGGAGGAGCCGGTCCCGCCGCAGGCTCTCAGCAGGAGCGTGGCGGCGACCACGAGACCCCCGGCGCTCCGTCGTCCTCGATGCCTCGCCATGGTGCACGGCCCCCCGGGTGCCCAGTGATGGTCGGGGCACGTTACCGGGCCGGGCCCACGGATCCCCATCGCCCCCACGGTGCGGCCGATCCCGGGCGCGGACGGGCCCCGGGGCGCTCTCGCACACCGGGGCCCGTCCGTAGGACCGGTGAGAGCGGTGGATCAGCCGTTGATGAGGTTCGGCGGCGTGAACGAGGCCGTCTCGCCGTTGAAGTCCTGGAGCTCGCTGATGCCCGCGAAGTACCCGGCCGAGATCGAGTACTGGACGAGGGTGAAGTTCTCACCGAGGAACCAGTCGTTCTTGATGTCGGACACGAACTCGGCGCCGTCCGGCATCAGGCCGAGGCCCTCCATCGTGGTCGTGCGCGCCGACTCCATCACCGCGAGGCGGTTCGGGGCCTCGGCCGACTCCAGGATGTGCTGGAGCGCGGCGCCGGCCGTCCACCCGTAGGCGACGATGCCGTTCGTCGGGTCGGTGGTCGACTCGGCGTACTGCTTGATCTTCTCCTTGTACAGCTTCATCGCCGCGTTCTCGACGAGCTGCGGGTTCGCCGGGTCCATGAGCGGCGAGACGCTGATGACCCCGTCACCGGCCGGGCCGGCGATGGTCATGAGGGTCTTGGACGTGCAGGTGCCGGACATGTACGTGAGCGGCTTCCAGCCCGAGGCCGCGACGTTCTTGAGCGCGTCGGGGCAGGCGAGCAGGGTCGCACCGAGCACGAGCACGTCGGCCTTGGTCGCCGCGAGGGTGGTGACCTGCGACTTGGTGTCCGGGGTCTCGGGGTCGTACTGCGCGACCTTGACGACCTTGAGCTTCGTCCCCTTCACGAGGGAGGCGAGCGTCTCGGAGTACGCCGCACCGAAGTCGTCGTTCGCCCGCAGCACCGCGATGGTCGCCTCGGGCTTCTCGGTCTTCAGGTAGTCGACGAGGGCCTTCATCTCGTCCGGGTACGGGACGAGGAAGGTGCCGAGCAGCCACGGGTAGGCACGGTTACCCCAGGCCGGGGAACCGGTGGCCGCGAGCAGGCTGGGCACGCAGGCCTCGTTCACCGCGTCGCGGATGGCGAGGTTGTTCTTCGTGCCGACCACGTTGAACAGGCCGAACACCTCGTCGTCGAGGAGCGACTGCACGTTCGCCACGGTCTTGGCCGCCTCGTACGCGTCGTCCTTGGCGACGAGTGCGACCTTGTACTTCTTGCCCGCGATCTCGACGCCCCCGAGTTCGTTGTTCATGTACTCGAGGTAGGCCTCGGAGCCGGCGAGGATCTCCTTGAAGGCCGAGTAGATGCCGGACTGCGGGAGGCTGGTGCCGAGGGTGATCGTGTCGCCCTCGATCGTCACCTTCGCAGGGTCGGTCGGGCACTTCGAGGTGTCGATGGCGCCCGACTTCGAGCCCCCGCCCCCGCCGTCGTCGTCGCTGCGGCCGCCGCCGCACGCGGCGAGGACGAGCGCGAGGACCGCCAGGAGCGCGGTGACCGTGATGAACCGGCCGGAGCGGCCGGTCGTGGATCGGTGCATGGTCTTTCCTTTCGTGGGTGGTGCGCGGTGGTCAGGAGCCGACGGATGCGCCGAGCGGCTCGGGGGTGGAACGACGCCGGGTGGCGATCCGGTGCAGGAGGCGGCGGAACCCGCCGACGATGCCGTCCGGCAGGAAGTACATGAGCACGATGAGCATGATGCCGAAGATCGCGGGCGAGAGCACCTCCTTGCCGCTGAGGAATCCGGACAGGAAGGGCGGATCGGCGACGAACTGGGTGGTGCGGTCCTGGATCATGACGACGAGGAACCCGCCGATGAGCGGTCCGAACACCGTGGCGGTGCCGCCGATCACCACGGCGACCAGGAACAGGATGGACAGGTTGAACGTGCCGATCTTCTCGGCGTTGGCGATGCCGGTCACCTGCACCGAGAGCGCCCCGGCCACCCCGGCGTAGAGCGCGCTGAGCGCGAAGGCGAGCACCTTGGTGCGGGCCAGGTCGACGCCGACGGTCGTGGCCGCGGCCTCGTGGTCGCGCACGGCGATGAGGGCACGTCCGAACCGACCGCGCACGATGCACCAGACGCCGAACAGCAGACCGAGCGAGATGACGAGCGCGAGGTAGAAGCCCCACTGATCGGGCTGCAGGCCCCCGGGCATCCAGTCGGGTGGGCGCAGCGAGGCCGAGGGGACCCGGACGAGGTTGGTACCGCCGACCCCGCGGACGAACTTCTTCGTGAGGTCGGGGAACACCACGGCGAGCCCGAGCGTGACGAGCGCGAGGTACAGGCCCTTGACCCGCAGCGCCGGGATGCCGACCGCCACGCCGACGACGAACGCGAGGGCCGCGGCGACGGGGAGGGTCGCGAGCAGCGACCAGCCGTGGTCGCTCACGAGGATCGCCGTCGTGTACGCGCCGATCCCGAAGAACGCACCGTGACCGATCGAGACCTGGCCGTTGTACCCCGTGAGCAGGTTGAGGCCCATCGCGGCGATCCCGAAGTAGATGGCCATCGTCCAGAGCCGGACGTCGGCCGGCGCGTGCTGCTGGGGGAACCAGATCAGGTACGCCAGGACGACCAGGCCGACGACGGTCCCGATGATGAGGCGCTGACGCCGGGCCCGCTCGGCCATCAGACCCGCTCCACCTTCACGTGGCCGAACAGGCCCTGGGGCCGGAGCAGCAGCACGACGAGGATGAGCCCGAACGGCACGATGATCTCGATGCCGGCGAGTGCCGGCACGTACTGGCGGGTGAGGGCGTCGGCGATGCCGATGATGAGCCCGCCCACCACCGCTCCGATCGGACTGTCGAACCCGCCGAGTGCGACCCCGGCGAAGGCGAACACGAGGATGCCCTGCATCGATCCGGCGGTGAGTCCGCTGGTCGTCGGCACGACGAGCGCGCCGGCGAGGCAGCCGAGGGCGGCGGCCAGACCCCAGCCGAGCATGAGCATGGTGGCCGCGGACACGCCGAGCAGTCGCGCCGAGTCGGCGTTCGACGCGACGGCGCGCAGGGCGAGGCCGACCTTCGTCCGCTGGAGGAGGGCCCACAGGAGCAGGCACTCGACCGCGAGGACCGCGATGAGCACGAGCGTGTCGGATCGGAGGCTCACCCCGCCGAGGAGCCAGTTGCGGTCCGGGTACGCCCGGGGCAGGGCCTTGGCCTCGACTCCGAAGAACAACTGCGCGAGCGCGTTGAACGCGAGGAACAGCCCGATCGTCACGATGACGAGCACGAGGGGGGAGGACTGCTCGAACGGGCGGATGACGATCCGCTCGATGAGCGCGCCGCCGATGAACGCGAGCGTCATCGAGACGATGATGGCGAGCCAGACCGGGAGCCCGAGCCGGGTGAGTTCCCAGGTGACGTAGGTCGAGAACAGTGCCATCTCGCCCTGCGCGAAGTTGAGGATCCCGGTGGTGCGGAAGATCAGGACGATGGCGAGACCCAGCGACGCGTAGATCACGCCGTTCTGGATGCCGTTCATGATCTGGCTCAGGAAGACGGTCATCAGATCCCCAGGTACGCCTTGCGGACATCGTCGTTGCCCGCGAGGTCTGCGGCCGTCCCCTCGACGACGATCTCCCCGGTCTCGAGGACGTAGCCCCGGGAGGCGATCGCGAGCGCGAGGGTGGCGTTCTGCTCCACGACGAGCATGGAGGTGCCGAGGTCGCGGTTCATCTCCCCGAGGGTGCGGAACAGACCCTGGGTGATGATCGGGGCGAGCCCGAGCGAGGGTTCGTCGAGCAGCACCAGGCGCGGCCGGGCCATCATCGCCCGGGCGATCGCGAGCATCTGCTGCTCGCCCCCGCTCATCCCCCCGGCCTGCTGCTGGCGTCGTTCGGCGAGCCGCGGGAACATC
>Ga0075471_10003178_pt1 | contig 10684 bp, 8 predicted proteins | sample DEB19_08_DNA_2_FD_74787 | JGI IMG/M metagenome (GOLD analysis project Ga0075471, IMG submission 74787) | Aqueous microbial communities from the Delaware River and Bay under freshwater to marine salinity gradient to study organic matter... | ecosystem: Environmental > Aquatic > Marine > Coastal ... | reverse complement strand
CACAAGGCTTTGCATATGTGTGATCTCCTGTGCATTGGCAGGTCGGCCCAGGTCAGCCAATGCGACCACACGCAAGCTAGTGTGCCCAATCAGCGCGGCCATATTGACTGCAGCAGGATTGGCTGCGAGCTGGGCAAAATAGCTGGCAAAACTGTCAAAGCGCTGTGATAGGCCCGGGGCTGGAGCTTCAGCCACCAGGTTCAAAGGCGGCACTGCTTCGTGCTGCCCCAGGGGTGCCAGGCTGATGCCGCAATTGCCCACCACCACGGTGGTGACGCCTTGGCTGACCTTGGGCACCATGGCCGGATCGGCCAGCAGCAGTCGGTCATCGTGGGTGTGCACATCGATGAAGCCCGGCGCCAGGGCCAGGCCATCCAACTCAATACTTTGTGCCGCAGTCATGGACTGCAACTGGCCGACTGCTGCAATACGGCCCTGACTCAGCGCCACATCGGCCCGAAATCGACCCTGTCCCGAGCCATCAAAGACGGTGGCACCCTTCAACAGCAAATCACATGCCTTCATAAGCCTCAAATTTCATGAGTTACCAATAGGGCCATTAGAGCAAAACTCCCAGGTGCATGCGGCTAATCAGGGATTGCCCTAGTCCTCGTCGGGCGCAAACAGGCGCATAGTAAGCCTTTGGTCGGCTGGCCCAGAAGCCATGAGTCCGCGTTACTAACCCTCAATCAGGATCACACCATGATGAAAGCCACAACTATCCGACGTCGTCGTCTCTGGCAAGGCGTTGCCCTCGGGCTGGCCTTGACCCTGGGCGCGCTGGCCAGCGCCCCCGCTCTGGCACAGGGCAAGGTGCTCAAGTTTGTCCCTGAAGCTGACCTGCGCAGTCTGGACCCGATCTGGACCACTGCCTACATCACCCGCAACCATGGCTACATGGTGTATGACGTGCTGTTTGCCACCGATGCCAACTTCAAGATCCAGCCGCAGATGGTGGACAAGTGGGAAGTGAGCAGGGACAACCTCACCTACACCTTCACCCTGCGCGATGGCCTCAAGTTCCACGACACCACACCGGTGCGGTCAGCTGACTGCATTGCATCCATCGAACGCTGGGCCAAGCGCGATGTGTTCGGGCAAAAGCTGGCCGAGATGACCGACTCCTGGACCGCGGTCAATGACAAGACCTTTAGGCTAAAACTCAAGAAGCCCTTCCCCTATGTGCTGGAGGCACTGGGCAAACCCTCCTCCAATGTGCCGTTCATCATGCCCGAGCGCGTGGCCAAGATCGATGCCTTCAAGCAGGTGGAAGATCCCACAGGTTCAGGCCCCTTCAAGATGGTCAAGGCCGAGTGGGTGCCAGGCAACAAAGTGGTTTATGTGAAGAACACCGACTATGTGCCCCGCAAGGAGGCACCGTCCTGGGGCGCCGGCGGTAAAGTGGCCAAGGTAGACCGGGTGGAGTGGATTTACATCCCCGACGCAGCCACTGCCGCAGCCGCCCTGAACAACGGCGAAGTGGATTGGTGGCAGCAGGTGCCGGTCGACCTGATTCCGGTGCTGGAGAAAAACAGGAGCATCAAGGTCGAGAGCGTTGATCCCCTGGGCTCCATCGGCCTGTTGCGCTTCAATCACCTGCAACCCCCATTCAACAATGTCAAATTGCGTCAGGCGGTGCTGGCCGTGCTGGACCAGAACGATTACGCCATCGCGATTGCCGGCAGCCCGAAGAATGGCAAACCCTGCCCGTCCTACTTCACCTGCGGCACCCCGATGGCCAGCACCGCCGCTTCGACTGCCCTGACCGGCAAGCGCGACCTGGACAAGGCCAAGGCGATGGTGAAAGAGGCCGGCTACAAGGGTGAGAAAGTCATCCTCATGACGGCCACCGACCAGCCGATCGTCCACTCGCAGGCCCTGGTCACCCAGGAATTGCTGCGCAAGATCGGCTTCAATGTCGAACTGGCTGCCAGCGACTGGGGCACCCTGATCACCCGCCGCTCGTCCAAGGAGCCGGTGGAAAAAGGTGGCTGGAGCGTGTTCCACACCTGGTTCGTGGGTCCGGACATCACCACCCCTGCCCTCAACTCGCCCTTGCGCGGGGCCGGTGACAAGTCCTGGTTTGGCTGGCCCAGCGATGCCAAGTTGGAGGAACTGCGCGATGCCTGGTTCAATGCGCCCACCTTGGCCGATCAGAAAAAAGTGGCGGAAGAAATGCAGAAGCGCGCCTTTGAAAGCGTGCCCTACATCCCGACGGCACAGTTCATCATCCCGACGGCCTATCGTTCCAATCTTTCAGGCGTGATCAACTCGCCGGTCACCTTCATCTGGAACGTCGAGAAAAAATAATTTCCGGCACTGCACTGCGCCTGCATCCCGGGCCTGGTGCCTTTTGTCTTGTGCTCAGCGTGGCGAGTTGCCACGCTGAGCACCTGAGCCTTCTGTATCCATGTTGCGTTACCTGATCAAACGTCTGCTGGCCACCATTCCGGTCATGGCTGTGGTGGCCCTGCTGGTTTTTTCCCTGCTCTACCTGAGCCCAGGCGACCCGGCGGCAGTGATTGCCGGTGACATTGCCACAGAAGACGACATCGCGCGCATCCGCGCCCAGCTTGGCCTGGATCAGCCCTATCTGGTGCGTTTTGGCAACTGGATCTGGGCCCTCTCACAAGGCGACCTGGGCACCTCCATCTTCACCAACCTGCCGGTTTCCACCCTGATTGGTCAACGCATCGAACCCACCCTGGCGCTGACGGTGTGCACCCTGATCGTGGCTGTGGGCCTGGCGGTGCCGCTGGGCGTGCTGGCTGCTGCGCGCGCCGGCGGCTGGGTGGACCGATTTGTGATGGCCATCTCGGTGCTGGGCTTCTCGGTACCGGTATTTGTCATTGCCTACGGGCTGATCCTGCTTTTTTCCGTGCAGCTGGAGTGGTTGCCGGTGCAAGGCTATCGCAGCCTGAAGGAGGGATTTGGGCCCTTTGTCCAGCACATGATCCTGCCCAGCGTGGCCCTGGGGGTTGTCTACATGGCGCTGATCGCGCGCATCACACGCGCCACCATGCTCGATGTGCTGGCGCAAGATTACATCCGCACCGCCACCGCCAAGGGGCTGGCACCCGGCACTGTGCTCACCCGTCATGCGCTCAAGAACGCGGCTGTTCCAATTGTCACCATCATCGGTATTGGCGTGGCCCTGCTGATCGGCGGTGTGGTGGTGACTGAAACCGTGTTCGCCATTCCAGGTCTGGGCCGCCTTACGGTGGACGCGATCCTGCGTCGCGACTACCCGATCATCCAGGGCGTGACGCTGCTGTTCTCGGCGGTCTATGTGGTCGTCAACCTGCTGGTCGATCTCAGCTATTCGCTGTTTGACCCTCGTATCCGGTATTGACATGGCCAGCTCCGCCTCGCCCACCTGGTTGCGCTTCAAGGATGCGATGCGTCGGCACCCGACCGCCATTGTTGGCGCCCTGGTGCTGCTGCTCATGCTGCTGGTGGCTTTGCTGGCACCCTGGCTGGGCACCAGTGATCCGCTGGCGCTCTCGCCCATCAAGCGCTTGCGCCCACCCTCAGAGCAATTCTGGTTTGGCACCGATATGCTGGGGCGCGATGTCTACAGCCGTGTCATCTACGGGGCTCGGGTTTCGCTCACCGTGGGCCTGGCAGTGGCCGTGCTGTCCACCCTGATCGGCCTGGCCATTGGCCTGGTGACCGGCTACCTGCGCTGGCTGGACGCGATCATGATGCGGGTGATGGACGGGCTGATGTCCATCCCCTCGGTGCTGCTGGCCATCTGCCTGATTTCGCTGACCAAGGCCAGCCTGCAGAATGTGATCATCGCCATCACCATCACCGAGATTCCCCGCGTGGTGCGGCTGGTGCGTTCACTGGTGCTCACCCTGCGTGAGCAGCCTTATGTGGAGGCAGCCATTGCGTCGGGCACGCGTCTGCCGGCGATCCTGCTGCGCCATATCCTGCCCAACACGGTGGCCCCATTGCTGGTGCAGGCCACCTACATCTGTGCCTCGGCCATGATCACCGAGGCCATTCTGTCCTTCGTCGGCGCCGGCACACCCCCCAACATTCCAAGCTGGGGCAATATCATGGCCGAGGCACGCAGCCTGATCCAGGTTTCCGGCACCATCCTGCTGTTTCCCGGCATCTTTCTCTCCATCACCGTGCTGTCAGTCAACCTGCTGGGGGATGGCATGCGTGATGCGCTCGATCCCCGCCTGGCCCGAAGGATGTGAGCATGCTCGAGAGCCCTCCCCTGCTACGGGTTGACAGCCTGCAAACCCACTTCAACACCCGCGACGGCACGGTGCGAGCGGTCGATGGGGTGAGCTTTGATGTGCGGGCGGGCGAGACGCTGGCCGTGGTGGGCGAGTCGGGCTGCGGCAAAAGCGTCACCGCCATGTCGATCCTGCGACTGCTGCCGATGCCGCCCGCGCGCATTGCTGGGGGGCGCATTGAGTTCGAGGGACGCAACCTGCTGGATCTGAGTGAGGCCGAGATGCGCCAGGTGCGCGGCAACCTGATCTCGATGATCTTCCAGGAACCGATGACTTCGCTCAACCCGGTGCTGACTGTGGGCCGCCAGGTGGCTGAGGCGCTGGTGCTGCATCGTGGCCTGTCAGAGCAACAAGCCATGGAGCAGGCCACCCAGATGTTGCGCAAGGTGCAAATCCCGGAGGCCGAGCGGCGTCTGCGCCAGTACCCGCACGAGCTCTCGGGCGGCATGCGCCAGCGCGTGATGATTGCCATGGCCCTGGCCTGCGGCCCGCGCCTGCTGATCGCCGACGAGCCCACCACCGCGCTCGATGTGACCATCCAGGCGCAGATCCTGGAACTCATGCGTGAACTCGGGCGCGAAACTGGCGCGGCCATCATCCTCATCACCCACGACCTGGGTGTGGTGGCCGAGATGGCCCAGCGGGTGGTGGTGATGTATGCCGGTCGTAAAGTGGAAGAAGCGCCGGTGCAAGCGCTGTTCGAGGAGCCACGCCATCCCTACACCCTGGGACTGCTGGGCTCCATGCCGCATCTGGGCGGCTCGCTGGCCACACCTGAGGGCGAGCCGCCGCGCCGGCTGGTGGAGATACCCGGCATGGTGCCTTCGCTCAAGGATGCGCTAGCCGGCTGTCTGTTCGCGCCGCGTTGCCCGCATGCCAGCACGCGCTGCCGCAACGAGGTGCCGCCGCTGAGTGATTACGGGGACGGGCATTGGGCAGCCTGCTGGCATCCGGTGCAGGCTGCGGCCCCACAAGCGTCTGAACAGGTGCTGAGCCCATGATGTCTTCACCATCCACCGAACCCGTGCTGCTCGAGGTGCGCGATCTGTGCAAGCACTTCCCCACCGGCCAGAGCTGGCTAGGGCGCGGGGGCAAGCTGGTACGCGCTGTCGATGGGGTGAGCTTTTCCATCGCAGCCGGCGAGACGCTGGGGCTGGTGGGTGAATCGGGTTGCGGCAAATCAACCACCGGCAAATTGATCCTGCGTCTGCTTGAGCCGACTGCCGGCGAAATCTTCTGGCGCGGGCAAGCCATCGGCAATTTGAGCCAGGCCGAGATGCGGCCGGTGCGACGCGAACTGCAAGCGGTGTTTCAGGACCCGTACTCATCGCTCAATCCGCGCATCCGTGCTGGCGACATCGTGGCCGAGCCCTTGCGCAACTTCGAATCCCTGAGCGCTGCGCAGGCGCGCGAACGCGTGGCCCACCTGTTCGAGAAAGTCGGCCTGCGCGCCGACCAGATGGTGCGCTACCCCTTTGAGTTTTCCGGTGGCCAGCGCCAGCGCCTGGGCATCGCGCGTGCGCTGTCGGTGCAGCCGCGCCTGATGGTGTGCGATGAGCCCGTCTCCGCCCTGGATGTATCGGTGCAGGCTCAGGTGATCAATCTGCTGATGGACCTGCAGCAGGAGTTCGGGCTGTCCTACCTGTTTGTGGCGCATGATCTGGCGGTGGTGGAACATATCAGCCATCGGGTGGCGGTGATGTACCTGGGCCGCATCGTCGAAATTGCGCCCAAGCGCACCATCTTCACCCGGCCGCAACACCCTTACACCGAAGCGCTGCTCGATGCGGTGCCCCTGCCCAAGCCTGGTGCGCGTCATCAGCGCCGGGTGCTCACGGGTGATGTGCCCAGCCCGATCAATCCACCGCCGGGCTGCCATTTCCACACCCGCTGCCCCTATGCCGAGGATCGCTGCCGTATCGAGGCGCCGCCCATGCAGGAGGTTCATCCTGGCCAATGGGTAGCCTGCCATCTGCGCCAACCGGCAGCTCCGGCCAAGGTGGCCGCGTGAAACCCCGGTCTGGCTGCAAAACAACTCGGTCCGCTCCGGCGGCCGGGGCCTGTTCATGAGCCAGCAAGCGCGCCTCATCCTCAACCCGCAGGCCGAGCCTGCCAGTGCCGCCTACGGACTCAATCGTCAAGGGGTGATGAACCAGACCGGCTTTGATGCAGCTTATGCTGAAATTTCCAGTTGGCCCGGCTATGCGCCCACACCTTTGCTGGTCCTGCCGGGCTTGGCCAGTGAGTTGGGGCTTGGGCAGGTGTTCTACAAAGATGAGCGTGGCCGCTTCGGCCTGGGCAGCTTCAAGGCCCTGGGCGGCGCCTACGCCGTGGCCAATGTGCTGCGCCACAAGGTGATGGCCGCGCGTGGGCTGCTTGCCGTGAGCTCACGCGAACTGCTTGCTGGCAAGCATGCCGACATCGTCAGCACCGCCGCCGTGACATGCGCCACCGACGGCAACCATGGCCGCTCGGTGGCCTGGGGCGCCCAACTGTTTGGCTGCCGCTGCGTCATATTCGTGCATGAACATGTCAGCCAGGGCCGGCGTGATGCCATTGCCCGCTATGGCACCGAGGTGCGCGAAGTCAAAGGAAACTACGACGATGCGGTGCGACATGCCGCTGCCACTGCCGCCGCGCAGGGATGGACCGTGGTGTCTGACACCTCTTACCCGGGCTATCGCGACATTCCCCTGGATGTGATGCATGGCTATGGCGTGATGGCGCAGGAAATCACGCAACAACTCTCTGGCGAAGAGCCACCCAGCCATGTGCTGGTCCAGGCCGGCGTAGGCGCCTTGGCCAGCGCGGTATGCGCCCTTTTTTGGCTGCACTGGGGCAGCCGTCGGCCCTACTTCGTGGCAGTGGAGCCCACCCGGGCAGATTGCGTCTACCGCAGCCTGCAGGCCGGGCGACCAGTCGTTGTGGAGGGTGCGCTGGACACCGTGATGGCTGGCCTGGCCTGCGGCGAAGTGTCCGAACTGGCCTGGGAAATTCTGCAAGGCGGCACCAACGCGGCGCTGGCGGTGGACGATGCCTATGCATTGGCGGCCATGCGTCGACTGGCCCAGCCTCAAGCAGGCGACCTGCCGATCGTCGCGGGCGAGACCGGTGGCGTGGGGCTGGCCGCGCTGCTGGCTGCACGCGAAGATCCACAGATCTGGCGGCAGCTGGGCCTGAACGCCAGCTCGCGCGTGCTGCTGATTGGCAGCGAAGGCGACACCGACCCTCTGATCTACCGCGAAGTGGTCGGTTGCAGCGCCGAGCAGGTCTTGGCGCCAGTTCCGGCCGATTCCTCATAATGCAGAATTGTTGAGATTGGCCTGTCAATGAAAACCGAACAACTCCGCATCAACTCGGACCGGCTGATGCAGCGCATCCACCGTCTGGCTGAAATCGGCTTCACCGAGGAGGGTGCCTGCTGCCGCCTGGCGCTGACCGACGAGGACAAGGCCGGCCGTGATCTGGTGGTGGGCTGGATGCGCGAGCTGGGCCTGCAGGTGCAGGTGGACCCGATCGGCAATATCTTCGGCCTGCGCGCCGGGCTGGAGGACAGCGCGCCGGTGATGACCGGATCGCATATCGACACGGTGCGCACCGGCGGCCGCTACGATGGCAACTATGGCGTGTTGGGCGGTCTGGAAGTGGTGCAGGTGCTCAATGAAGCCGGGATTACTACCAAGCGCCCGCTGGTGGTAGGCGTATTCACCGACGAGGAAGGTGCGCGATTCCATCCGGATATGTGCGGCTCGCTGGTCTATGTGGGCGGCTTGCCCTTGCAAGAGGCTTATGACACCAAAGGCTATGACGGCAAGCGCATGGGCGATGAACTGGCGCGCATCGGCTACCGGGGCACCGCACCGATGCCCCTGTACCACCCGCACGCGTTTGTCGAACTCCATGTCGAGCAAGGGCCGGTGCTGGACATGGAGGGCATCACCATCGGGGCGGTAGAGAACCTTCAAGGAATCTCCTGGACCGAGGTGCTGGTAACGGGACAATCCAACCACGCTGGCACCACCCCAATGCGTCTGCGCCATGACGCTGGCTACTGCGCTGCAGCGATCGGCGTGTTCGTGCGTCAACTGGTGAAAGAGCTGGGCGGCAATCAGGTTGGCACGGTAGGCTCGATCACCCTGCACCCCAACCTGACCAATGTGGTGGCGGCCAGGGCGCGCCTGACGGTGGACCTGCGCAATACCGATAACGCGGTGCTGACCCAGGCTGAAGCACGCTTGGCGCAATTTCTGGAGACCTTGGCACGCGATGAGGGTGTCAAGATCGAAACCCACTCGCTGGCCCGCTTTGACCCGGTGATCTTTCACCAGCCGATCGCCGACCTGATCACGCACAAAGCCCGCCAGCTGGGCCACTCCTGCCGGCCCATGACCTCGGGCGCCGGGCATGACGCCCAGATGCTGGCACGCATCTGCCCGGCTGCGATGATCTTTGTCCCCTCTGTCAAAGGCATCAGCCACAACCCGGCCGAGTACACCGAGCCGGCTCACCTGGAAGCCGGCGCCAATGTGCTCTTGCACACCTTGCTGAACCTCTCACAGTGATGGAGGAATGACAGCATGTCTCGCATCGTGACCGTTGGAGCGGCCCAGCTTGGCCCCATCGCACAAACTGAAACCCGGCATCAGGTGGTTACCCGCCTGTTGTCGCTCATGCAGAGGGCCAAACGCCATGGCTGTGACCTGGTGGTGTTTCCCGAACTGGCGCTCACCACCTTCTTTCCACGCTGGTATTTCGAAAAGCAGGAAGAGATCGACTCCTTTTTCGAGCGCAGCATGCCTGGCCGCGAAACCCAGCCGCTGTTTGACCTAGCCCGCGCCCTGGGCATGGGCTTCTACCTTGGCTACGCTGAACTGGTGGTGGAGGGTGGACGCACACGCCGCTTCAACACCTCCATCCTGGTCAACAAGAGCGGTGAGATCATTTCCAAGTACCGCAAGATCCACCTACCGGGCCATGCCGAGCACGAGCCCTGGCGACGCTTTCAGCATCTGGAAAAGCGCTACTTCGAGGTCGGCAATCTGAGCTGGCCGGTGGTGCGCGCACCCCTGAACGAAGGCAGCGCTGGCCTGTACGGCATGGCGATCTGCAATGATCGGCGCTGGCCCGAAACCTACCGGGTGATGGGGCTGCAAGGCGTGGAGATGGTGCTGCTGGGCTACAACACGCCAGTGCACAACCCGCCTGCACCCGAGCATGACGCGCTGTCCAACTTCCACAACGAGCTGGTCATGCAGTCTGGCGCCTATCAGAACGGCACCTGGGTAGTGGGCGTGGCCAAGGCCGGCTGCGAGGAGGGCGTGGACCAGATCGGCAATTCCATCATCGTCGCACCCTCGGGCGAAATCGTCGCCGCCTGCTCTACCCTCGGCGATGAAGTGGCCATCGCCCGCTGCGACCTGGACCTGTGCAATTCCTACAAGAACACCACTTTCAATTTCGCCCGCCATCGCGAGCCCGAGCACTACCGGATGATTGTTGAGCGCAAGGGTGCGGTGTTGCCAAAGTAAGGATTTTTAGCAAGTCACCACAAGGAGAACCTTCATGCAAATTTTCCCGACCCGCTGGCTGGGTGTCAGTTTGGCCACCCTCCTCCTGCTTCTTTGTCTGCGCCCTGCGCTGGCCGCCGATCCCCTGGTCGATGTGGCCTGGCTCAAGGCCAATCTGGGTAAGCCCGGCCTGGTGGTGCTGGATGTGCAGCATCCAGGTGACTACCTGAAATCCCATATTCCTGGCGCGGTGAACACCGATTTCGATAAGTCGGGATGGCGACAGGAGCGTGCCGACAAGGTGCCCGATATGTTGCCTACTGATACCAGCAAGCTGTCGGCTCATATCGGCTCTCTGGGCATCGACAACCACTCGCATGTGGTGCTGGTGCCCCCAGGCAAGAGCAATTCAGACATGGGCTGGGCCACCCGCATTTACTGGACCCTCAAGGTGTTTGGCCATGAACAGGTCTCCATCCTCAATGGCGGCATGGTGGCCTGGGCCAAGGACAAGGCCAATCCGCTGCAGGCCGGCGCGGTGCAGGCCGCGGCCAAGACCTTCACGGTCAAGCTGCGCCAAGACATGGTGCCCAGTGCCGAGGATGTGAAAGCCGCCATGGGACGCGGTGTACTCATGGTGGACAACCGGCCAGAAGATCAATTTGTCGGCATCAACCGCAACCCCAAAGCCAGCATGAATGGCACTTTGCCAGGCGCGCGTAACTTGCCGGCGCTGTGGACCACTGACAATGCCGGCGGCATGTTCCGCAACAAGGAGCAGATGGAGCAACTCTACAAGGTTGCCGCAGTGCCCACCCAAGGTGAACAAGTCAATTTCTGCAACACCGGCCACCTGGCCTCAATCGGCTGGTTTGTCTCCAGCGAAATCCTGGGCAATAAGCAAGCCAAGCTGTATGACGGCTC
>Ga0075471_10003175_pt1 | contig 10686 bp, 10 predicted proteins | sample DEB19_08_DNA_2_FD_74787 | JGI IMG/M metagenome (GOLD analysis project Ga0075471, IMG submission 74787) | Aqueous microbial communities from the Delaware River and Bay under freshwater to marine salinity gradient to study organic matter... | ecosystem: Environmental > Aquatic > Marine > Coastal ... | reverse complement strand
CGCCTTCGGGCTGTTTGCTTTACTGACTAGATTCGCACCTTGAACCCCTCGCCCTGCTTCACGGACTGGCAGAATGCGGCCATCAACTCAGGGATCAGAACCAGGTCACGCAGGTTTACTACTTCGACCGGGGAGTGCATGTAACGGTTCGGCAGGCTGATCAAGGCGCTCGCAATACCGCCGCGCGTCCAGAAGATGACATCCGTGTCGGTGCCACTGGTCGCACTCATCGCTTCGTGCTGGAGGGGAATTTTCCTCTTCGTCGCCACTTCCTCCAAGCGCGCCACGACGTCCGGATGATTGCAGCCGCCATGCGTCAGGGCCGGGCCGCCACCGAGTTTGATGTCGCCGTGCTGCGCCTTGCTCACCGTGGGGTAATCCGTGGCGTGGGTGACATCCACCACCAGCGCAATGTCAGGCTTGAGCGAGTAAGCGATCTGGCGCGCGCCGAGCAATCCGACCTCCTCCTGCACGTTCGAGACCGCGCAGATCTCCGCGTTCAACTTGGTTTTGGATTCCCTCAACAACCGCAGCGCTTCAGCGACGGCAAAGGTGCCGATCCGATTGTCGAAGGCACGCGCCACCGCGAGGTCATTACGCATCAACTCGAACTCATCCACCAACGTGATGGGATCGCCTACGCGGACGAGCTTCTGCGCCTCCTCGCGGGTGGACACTCCGATGTCGAGGAAGATATCGTGAATCTTTGGCGGCTTGGGGTCGCCCTCCTGCTTGGTGAGGTGCGGGGCCACGTTGCCCACAACGCCTTTCACCGGGCCACCGCGGGAATGGATGACTAATCGCTGCGCCTTCATGATGGCCGCGTCCACACCGCCCAAGCGCTTCACATAAATGTAACCGTTCTCGTCGATGTAGTTGACGGCCATCGCAATTTCATCCGCATGGCCCGCCAGCATGATGCGCGGTCCCCCGCCCTTGTTCAGCACCGCCACGCAATTGCCGTAAGCGTCGGAGAACGTTTCGTCGGCAAACTTGTCCACGTAATCGAGCCAGACACGCTGGCCGCGCGTTTCGTGCCCCACCGGGCTGGGCGTGTTCACCAAAGTTTCAAGAAATTTGAGGGATTGCGTCCGCATGGCGGCAAGTTAGCGTCAGCACCGGAACAGCAAAAGCGCAATTCAGCTTTCCGTCGCCCGGCGAGATTCTTACTTTCCCGGCGTGCGCTCTGAACTGTTAAGCCGCGTGTCCCGTCTGGTGGTGAAAGTTGGCACTGGCGTCCTCACGGACAGCCGGAAGCAACCGGATTTGGCACAGATGGAGCAACTCGTCGCACAACTGGCCGCCCAGCGCGCCGCCGGACGTCAAGTGGTGCTGGTCACCTCGGGAGCCGTCGGTGCGGGCATGGGCGCGTTGGGTTTCAACAACCGTCCCGCTGACATCGCGGAGAAACAAGCGTGCGCCGCCGTGGGCCAGTCGAAACTCATGGCCACCTACGACCGGTTGTTCGCCAATCACAATCTCGTGGTCGCACAGGTGTTGCTCACCCACGCCGACCTTGAAGATCACGACCGCCATCTCAATGCGCGCAACACGCTGGTCACGCTGCTGAACCACAATGTCGTCCCCATCATCAACGAGAACGACGCCGTCTCCGCCACTGAAATCAAGTTCGGCGACAACGACAAACTTTCCGCCCTGACGGCCTCGCTCCTACCCGCTGACCTGCTGGTGATACTGACCACTGCTGATGGCGTGGTGGAGAACTTTGGCAAGGCTAACGCCCGAGTGGTCTCGGCCATCGAGGAGATCACGCCCGCGATCGAGAAGATGGCAGGCGGCACGACCAGCGTCACAGCGGTGGGCGGCATGACGTCAAAAATTGAAGCCGCCAAGATCACGGTGCGCTCAGGCATCCCCACGGTGATCGCCTCGGGTCGCGAGCACAACACGCTGGCCCGGGTGATCGCAGGTGATGACATCGGCACTTTGTTTCTGCCAAAGGCGCGCAAGATGCAGGGCCGCAAACGCTGGATCGCTTTCTTCCATCATCCCAAGGGAACACTGCATGTGGATGCGGGCGCGAAGACGGCATTGCGTGAGCGGGGCAAGAGTTTGCTGCCGCCGGGGGTGACCCGTTGCGAAGGCGAGTTCGCCGCCGGCGATGTAGTCCGCGTGTGCGATCCCGACGGACTTGAATTCGCGCGCGGCATCGCGAAGTTCAGCGGGGAGGATATTGCCGAGGGGCAACTCAAGCGCGTGGAACTGGTTCATCGCGACGATCTGGTGATTTTGTGAGGAGAAGATTCAACATTGAACATTCAACTCCCAACCTCCAAGGAGCGAGAACGCGATCGGCAATGCGTTGGGTCTTCAATGTTAAAGGTTGAGCGCTGAATGTTTCCCGCATGAAAAAGAGACCCGCCATCGTCCAATTGCTCGCCATCATGGCGAAACTGCGTTCGCCAAAGGGCTGCCCGTGGGATCGCCAGCAGGACCACCTGTCGCTGCGCCGCCACGCAGTTGAGGAAGCCTATGAACTGATCGACGCCATCGAATCAAAGGACGACCAGGAAATGGCCGAGGAACTGGGCGACTTGTTGTTGCAGGTGGTCTTCCATTGCCAGATGGCTAGGGAACGCGGGTCTTTCAACTTTGAGCAAGTCACGCGGAATCTGGCCGACAAACTGGTCCGCCGTCACCCCCACGTGTTTGGCAAAACGAAGGTCAAGGATGTGGATGAAGTCTGGGCCAACTGGGAGAAGATCAAGAAGGCAGAGAAACACGGCACCAAGCACCAGCGCGATTCGGCATTGGACGGCATTCCCAAGCATTTGCCCGCCCTGCTGCGTGCGGAGAAGCTCTTCAAAAAGGCGCACAAGGCGAAGTTGCTGCCGCCACGCTCGAAGCCCAAGCGCACGTCCAAAGCCGCTCTGGCAAGAGAACTTTTCTCGCTGGCTGCCGCGGCGCAGCAACACGACTGGTCAGCAGAGGAGTTGCTGGCCGAGGAAGTGAAGCGGGTGGAGACTGCGTTACGCCGCAAAGAACGGGCGACCTCGACAAAACATTGAATCCCCCTAATTTCAAATCATGACTGATCCGCGATATACGAAGCTGGCAAAATTGTTGATTGGCTATTCGACTAAAATCAAAGAGGGCGAGCGCGTGCTGCTCGACATGATTGATGTGCCCGATGAGTTCACGGTGGAGTTGATTCGGGCCGTGCGGGCGGCGGGCGGAATCCCGCTGGTTGAAGCACGGCATACGCGCATCACCCGGGAAATGTTGCACGGCATGACCCCGCCCCAGGCGGAGACCATACGGGACTTGGAGATGGCGCGCATGAAAAAGGTGCAGTCCTACATCGCCGTCCGTGGTGCCGGGAACATGAATGAAAACTCCGACGTGCCTGCGGAGCGAATGTCGCTTTACACGAAGACATTCCGCCCGGTGCAGAACTATCGGGTGAACAAGACCCGCTGGGTGGTGTTGCGCTGGCCCACCCCCAGCATGGCCCAGGCGGCTGGCATGAGCACCGAGGCATTTGAAACCTTCTACTTCAATGTGTGCACGATGGACTATCGCAAGATGGCCAAGGCCATGCTGCCGCTCCATCGCCGGATGCTGAAGGCCGACCGCGTGCATCTGAAATCGCCCGGCACGGACCTGACGTTCAGCATCAAGGGCATCGGTGCAAAGACATGCGAGGGCAAGCTGAACATCCCCGATGGCGAAGTGTTCTCGGCGCCAGTCAAGGATTCAGTGAACGGGGTGGTTCAGTTCAACACTCCGACGGTCTATGCCGGCACCAAGTTTGAGAACGTGAAATTGAGATTCAAAGAGGGCAAGGTGGTGGAAGCAACGTCGAGCAACACCAAAAAGTTGAATGAGATCCTCGACACGGATGCCGGCGCTCGCTACGTGGGCGAGTTCGCGATTGGGTTCAATCCTTACATCGAGAACCCGATGTGCGACATCCTGTTTGACGAAAAGATAGCGGGTTCACTGCACTTCACCCCTGGCCAAGCCTACGAGATCGCAGACAACGGCAACCGCTCGGCCGTCCATTGGGACATGGTGCTCATCCAGCGCAGGGACTGGGGTGGCGGTGAGATCTGGTTCGATGGCGAGTTGATCCGCAAGGACGGCAAATTCCTGCCCAAGGATTTGCGACCACTCAATCCAGAGAATTTGAAATAGCCATCCCCCCCAAAAACCAAAGCCGCCCAACCTTGGGCGAACTCCTGCTTTTTAAGAGTTTTACTTTCCCTCCTCCTTGAGGATGGAAATGAACTGCTTCATCGCCGGAGAAAGGACCTTGGTCTTCTTGTGGATGGCGGCCAGCGGGCGAAACATCTGGTCATCGTCAATGGGCACCGCTGCGAGCGTTTGCTTCGAGGTTTCCTGTGAGATGGTCCCCATGGGAACTATGGCGACGCCCGCATCTATCTCGACCGCGCGCTTCACCGTTTCGATGTTGTCAAACTCCATCACGTGATGAATCTCGATGCCATGCTCGCGGAGCACTCGGTCAATCGCCTTCCGGGTGGGAATGTCCGGCTCGAATCCGATGAACTTGTGGCCGGTGAGACTCTTCAGCTTGATTATTTTGGACTTGGCCAGCGGATGTTGCGGGTGACAAATCAGCACCATCGGATCCTTCTTGATGGGTATCACCTCGATCTTGGGATCTTTGACGGGATAGGCCACCAAACCCAAGTCCACGACGTTGCCCACCACATCATCATAGACCTGATTGGCGCGGCGATATTCCACGTGAATGTTCACGGTGGGATAAGACTTGAGGAACCTCTTCACATAGGGCGGCAGATCATGGAGACCGATGGAATAGATGGTCGCCACGCGAATGGTGCCGGAGATGATGTCCTTGATCTCCTGCAGTTTGCTGTGCAGCGCGTCGTAGGTGCCAATGATCTGCTTGCTGTAGTCATACAGCACCTGCCCTTCGCGAGTGAGGCGGAACTTCTTCTTGCTGCGCTCGATCAACAAGGACTTGAACTGCCGCTCAAGCGAGCTGATCTGCTGGCTGACAGCGGACTGGGTAACGCCATTGACCTGGGCGGCCTTGGTGAAGCTCTCGGTTTCGGTGAGATCGCAAAAGACTTTGAGACTCTCAATTTGCATAAGCCCGATTCATAATTGAACACGAATAATTAGTCAACGAGATTGCCAAGATCCACCATCATGCCAAACCGGCATCAGTTGACCAGTGCGCTTCTGACGCGGGCCAGAAGCTCGCGACTGGTGAAAGGCTTTTGCAGATAAGCAGCGTCTTTGTCCCGGGAGTTTGGCCACGCATAGCCACTGAGGCAGAGCGTGCGAAGTTGTGGGGAGACTCTACGCAACCGCTCCACCAACTCACGCCCACCCATTTCGGGCATCACGAGATCCGTCACAAGCAAGTCCACCCTGCCCTGCTGTTTGGAAAACACCTCCAACGCCTGCTGCCCGGAATTTGCAGTCAGAACCTTGTAGCCGTATGCGCTTAGAATCATTTCTCCCATGGTCAAGACCGGACCCTCGTCATCCACCAGCAAAACAGTTTCCGCCCCGCCCAGATCAGCACCCTCAAAGCCGGATTCGCGCGTGAGTTGTGCTTCCGCAGGAAGATAAATGCGAACCGATGTGCCGGTGCCCGGCTTGCTGGAAATCGCCACGCCGCCACCATGGTTGGTCACGATACCATAAACCCAAGCCAGCCCAAGACCGCGATGCCCGCGCTTGGTCGTGAAGAACGGTTCAAAAACGCGTGGCAAAGCATCGATGTCAACACCCTTGCCAGAATCAGCCACTTCCAAGCACACATATTTGCCGGGCACCAGTTGCACCGTGCAATCCCGGGAGGGCTCGGACAATTCGACATTGCGCGTCTGAAAGGTGATGCGCCCGCCCTCCGGCAATGACTCGACGCTGTTATCCACCACGCGCATCAACGCCTGCAGCAGTTTTACCTCATCGAACTTCGCCACAAACAAGCGTCTCTCCAAATGCGCCGCCCATTTGATCTGTTCCGCCGGAAGCTTGCGCATAAAGGTGTCACGACAACGCTCAACCAAATCGTTCAGATTACCCGCAGACTGCGATTTTGCGTCCTTCTCCTGTCGGCTGAACGTGGCCAGGTCGCTAGAAATCTCCGCCGCTCTGGCAGCAGACTTCTCCACCTCAATCAGCGAGCTGCGCCAAGGATTGTCAGGTTCAATCTTGCCGAGGATGAGTGAGGTGTGACCCAGAATGCTTGTAAGGGCATTATTGAAATCGAGCGACACGGTTCGCGCCAGTTGAAGCGCACAATCCAGTTTCTGCTTGTGGGCAGCCACCGCCTCTGAATTCGCAGTCTCACCCAATAGTTGCAGCAAGTAGTGCTGCTGCTGGTCCCGCTTGATAATACAGACGGACGCGGTATGACCAACCACACCACCGCCCTTCCATTTGAGCTGGAGCACAACTGTAGGCGAGGGAGATTGTTGCCAATGCGCCAGCCAAGCTGACGGAGATTGAGTTGAGCTGCCCCAGATGGATGCCAGCACCGATCCCGGCGTGCCGACAGCGGGTCCGAACGCCTTCACCGCTGCTTCGTTGGCGCGCAGAATCGCGCCCGCTTCATCCACGAGGAATGCAGGCCATCCGGCGCCATCGAGCACAAACCAATCGGCAGGGTTCATCAAGACTACTGCTGGTCAAATTGTCGGAGACGAGCCAGACGCCCTAAGTTAACAGCAAAAATGGTTCCGGCAACAGGCGTTTGACCGAATAAGTCCTGATCCGTCGAGGAAACTTGCAATCTGCGACCCAAACCTTCGCCTGGGGGGCATATTCTGCGAGCAACTGGCGGCAGGCGCCGCAGGGCATGGGCCCGCCCTCATCCCGCGCTACAACCGCCACCGCAACGAAATGTCGTTCCCCGGCGGTGAGCGCCTTGAATAAGGCCACGCGCTCCGCACAACAGGTCAAACCATAACTGGCACTTTCCACGTTCGCTCCGGTGATGACAAGACCCGATTTGGTAAGCAGCGCCGCCCCAACCTTGAATTGGGAATGCGGAGCAACAGCTGTCTCCATGGCAGCGATCGCTGCGTCCACCAACTGCGTCTTAGGCGATGTCTTTGGCATATAACTTTGCGAATCGGGCAATCAACCCGGCGGCACGCAGTTCATTGTGACGGGCGGTATCAAGCACCTCCTCGTGGGAAAGCTCGCCCGCTCCACGACCCGCCGCGAGGTTGGTGATGCATGACAACCCCGCCACGCGAACACCACACTGACGGGCAACGATGGCCTCGGGAACGGTGCTCATGCCGACCGCGTCCGCGCCCAATTTTGCAAACGCACCTATCTCCGCTGGCGTCTCGTAACTTGGACCGCTGACGGCCAAATAAACGCCCTTCCGCAGCCGCAGCCGATCCACTTTTGCTGCGCGCTGGAGCAGTTGTCGCAACCCAAGATCATAGGTCTGGGTCAGGTCCACAAACCGGGACCACCCCGGCCAGACTGGACCCCGAAGGGGATTGGCGCCCATCAGATTGATGTGATCGGTCAGCATCATGAAATCACCCGGCCGAAAGGTCCGGTTCAGACCGCCCGCCGCATTGGTCAACAACAGGTCCCGAATTCCACATGCGGCGAGGGTGCGAACACCGAAAGTCACTGCATCCATGGAGTGACCCTCGTAGTAATGCGCCCGTCCGTTAAGCACCATCACCGGCAGTCCACCCAGGCGACCAACCACCAATGTCCCCGAATGTCCGGGGACGCTCGCCGCTGGAAACCCCGGAATGTCGCCGTAAGCGATCTGCGCCTCGGCTTCCACGACTTTCAATACGTGGCCAAAGCCGCTGCCGAGAACGAAAGCCAACCGGGGTCGCAACGAGGAGCGCCGCTGAACAGCTTGCACGGCCTGGAGCACTTCGGCTTTTGAGCCCATGGGGTTTCTTGCTTTGGATGTGGCTTGCACTTAGGTTCGCGGCATGGATTTGCCGTCATGGAACTGAGTCGAGACGCACTTCGCCGCTACTCACGGCACGTCATGTTGCCCGAAGTCGGACTGGAGGGACAAAGGAAAATTTGTTCCACCAGCGTGCTGTGCATCGGTGCGGGCGGGCTCGGTTCGCCCATCGCGATGTATCTCGCCGCGGCCGGGATCGGCCGCATTGGCATACTGGACTTCGATGTGGTGGACGAAACCAATCTGCAACGCCAACTGCTTCACGGCACTTCCGACATTGGCCGTCCCAAAACCGAGTCCGCTCGCGACACCCTGCGTGAACTCAATCCGCTCGTTGAAGTCCAACTGCACCGCGAGCGCATCACCAGCGCCAACGCATTGGATTTGATTCGTCCCTACGACATCGTTGTGGACGGCACTGACAATTTTCCCACGCGCTACCTCACCAACGATGCCTGCGTGCTGCTGCGCAAGCCCAACGTCTACGGCTCCATCTTCCGCTTTGAAGGCCAGGCCAGCGTGTTTGCGCCACATTTGGGCGGTCCGTGCTATCGCTGCCTATATCCGGAACCTCCCCCGCCCGGCTCGGTGCCGAGCTGTGCGGAGGGCGGCGTGCTGGGCGTGCTGCCGGGAATGATCGGTTGCATCCAAGCCACGGAAATCTTGAAACTCGCCGCCGGAATCGGCACTCCTTTGCTGGGTCGTTTGTTGGCGTATGACGCGCTGGAGATGAAATTCCGCGAATTGCGCCTGCGCCGCGACCCGAAATGCCCGCTTTGTGGCGAGCAACCAACCATAACCGAACTGACCGATTACGAGCCGTTTTGCGCGACACCACCGCCCGAAGAAATGAAAAACATGCATCCTGACGAAGTCTCCGTAGCCGACATGAAGCGCGCCCTCGATGACGCCAGCCTGGGCATTCAAGTGGTGGATTGCCGTGAGCCCAGCGAATATGCCGCCGCACATGTTCCCGGTGTGATGTTTCTGCCGTTAAGCGAACTGCAGTTACGCCTGGACGAACTCAAGCCCGAGCAAGGTTACTATATCCATTGCCGCTCTGGTGGACGGTCGATGAAACTGGTACAGTTCCTAAAGCAAAACGGCTTCAAGAACGTGAAGAGTGTCGCGGGCGGAATTCACGCCTGGGCGGACGCCTACGACCCGAACATGCCCAAGGTCTGATAGCGATGCCCGCCCACTTTCACCAATAGAAAAAGAGCCGCGTGAGCGGCTCTTTTGCTTTCTGCGGTGAATCGTTCAGGCGCGCTTGGGCCGCAGCAGGATGACCTTCTTGTCCGTGCCTTCGACTTCAACGCTATGGGACTCGATATCCGGATCATCCTTGATCGCTTGATGGACGATGCGACGCTCAAACGAATTGAGCGGCTCCAGTTCCACGATGTCGCCGTGCTTCCGGACTTTTTCAGCAGCCTCCAGTGCCCGCTTCAGCAGCTGTTCGCGCGCCTGGGTGCGATAACCGCCCACATCCACAGTCACGCGCGGCGCATCCTGACTCTGCTGAAACAACAGTCGATTCACGATGTATTGCAAATCAGACAGCGTCTGGCCCTGCCGACCGATCAAGCGGCCGGAGTCGTCGGCCGTGATGTCGAGCAGCAGTCCATCTTCAATCTCCTTCTCGGTCACTGTGGCTTGAAAGCCCATCAGTTCGAGAACCTTTTCCAACGTGGCTTTGGGTTGTGCAGTCATACCAGGGTGAAATTCATTTACGCTTGCCACGTGCCGCCGGGGCGGGCGTGGGCGCAGGGGGCGTTGTCGCGGCTTGCGGCTCGGTCCTGGTCAACTTCGTCTGCAGGATGGTGAGCAGGTTTTGCGTCGTCCAATAGAGCGTCAAAGCGGCGGAGTAATTATACAGAAAAACCATGAACATGAGCGGCATGTAGCGCATGATTTTTTGTTGCGTCGGGTCCATGCCGGGGGACGGCGGCGTGAGTTTTGCCTGCCAGAACATCGTGACGCCCATCAGGAGCGGAAGCAGATTGACCGGGAAGCCTGCCAGCATGAACAAGGTGTCCGGCTGCGAGAGGTCGGGCACCCACAGAAACGGTGCGCCGCGCAACTCGATCGCGCTGCGGATCATCATGAAGAAACCGAAGAACACCGGAATCTGCAGCAACATCGGCAGACATCCGCCCAAGGGACTGACCTTATGCTCACGCATGAATTCCATGAGCTTGCGGTTCATCTTCGCGGGGTCGTCCTTGTATTTTTCCTGCAGCGCCTTCATCTGCGGCTGCAGGGCGGCCATACGCTTCATGGAACGAGTGCTGGCGGCAGTAAGCGGCCAGAACACCATTTTGATCACAATCGTAATGACCACAATGGCGAGACCGTAACCGAGCGAGAGACTGTCATGCAGCCAGTTCATGCTGAGGAGCAACGCGCGCGACACCACGCCGAACCAACCGAAGTTCATCAAGCTGTCCAAATTGTTCCCGCGGGTCTTGGCGATCTCCGCCAGCCGCCAATACTCTTTTGGCCCGGCATAGAAGGTCAGGCAACGCTCAGAGCTTCCGCCTGCTTCCAGCGCGAACCCGGGATACTTGATGGCGGCCTGAAAACCCGCTGGGGCAATCAGTGGCACCGGGACGCCCTCCGGCAACTCTTCGGGACTGGGCTTGGGCAGATCCAGCCGGCGGGCGACAATCGAAGGCGCATTGGTGGGCGGAATGGCCACGACGGCAAAGAACTGGTTGTGCGCCGCCGCCCAAGCAACGTTGTCCGCGCCACCCCGAAATTCA
>Ga0075471_10003173_pt1 | contig 10689 bp, 6 predicted proteins | sample DEB19_08_DNA_2_FD_74787 | JGI IMG/M metagenome (GOLD analysis project Ga0075471, IMG submission 74787) | Aqueous microbial communities from the Delaware River and Bay under freshwater to marine salinity gradient to study organic matter... | ecosystem: Environmental > Aquatic > Marine > Coastal ... | reverse complement strand
CACCCGCGCAGGAGCAAGAACCCTTGATGGTGATCTGGCGGGTGACGACTTCTTGAAGAGGGAAAGGTGTGTTCGGTTGGAGATTGCCAATGAGCACCACCTGCCCGCCCTTGCGCACACAGCGAATGGCGAGGTCGAGGGGCGCAGCCGCGCCGACCACTTCGAAACTGGCATCTGCGCCATCGCCACCGCAGATTTCGCGCAGGTGATTGGCGAGATTTTCCTGCTTTGCGTGGAAGGCCTCGCTTGCGCCGAGCTTTTTGGCGAGTTCTAGGCGCTTCTCATCGAGATCGACGGCGATCACACGTTCCCAGCCCCGCGCTTTCAGCGCCTGCACGACGAGCAAACCAATCAATCCCGCGCCCACGACGATCGCGCTGCCGCCTTTTTCTCCGGCATCGCATTCACATCCTTCGGCACAGGAATCTTTCTCCATCTCGGTAAAAGCCTCACCCACCTCAATGCCATCTGCGAGGTTCACGGCATGCAAAGCAATGCTTACAGGCTCGGCAAATGCAGCCTTCTCATAGGAAAGTGCCTCTGGGATACGGTAAAGGATGCGTGTCGGCAGCGCAATACGCTCTGCAAAGCAACCATGTCGGCGGTAAGTTCCAGGGGACACGCCAAGCACCTTGCGGTTCGGGCAAAGGTTCACGAAGCCCGATTGGCACTCATCGCACTCGCCGCAGTATTCGGTGGAGTCAAAGGTCACACGCTCGCCGAGCTTCCAATCCGCCACACCTTCACCCAGCGCGATGATTTCACCGGCCGCCTCATGTCCCATTACGATCGGCATCTGGCGGCGTCCGCTGCGACCGTCCATACCATGGATGTCACTGCCGCAGATGCCGCAAGCCTTCACCTGCACCAGCACCTCGCCCGCGGCAGGTGTGGGATCAGGAAACTGGGTGTCAAAGTTGAACTCGCAGGGGGCGGTAAGGACGAGGGCTTTCATAGGGCAGGGAAGGGGCAAGCATGGAGCATCGAAGCTGTTACGAGGCAACGAACTTTCATGCTTCCAATTTCCGATACAGCCGCTCCAAAGCTTCCGGATTACGGCACGCGATCATAGCCTGTGCCAAAATGCTCGCGACATCGAGGCGGGAAATTTTGACGCCCTTCATGACCTCTTCCCAGGTCTCGCCGCGCATTTTGGACAGGGTTTGGATGCCCAGCAGCAGGGGCAAGGCGGTGGCATAACGCAGTTTGCCATGCGCAAGATGCTTCACGTAGCTCAGGCCGCATTCGAGATGCTCCACACAGGTTCGGAGCCAGTGCCGCCACTCGGCTTGAAGTTGCTCGAGCTCGCACGGCAGGTAGCAGCGCCCATTGCGGGTATCCTCGCCGATATCACGCAGGATGTTGATGAGTTGTAGGCCCTTGCCCATTCGGGCACCCCAAGCCTGCATTTGCTCTGTCGTGACCTTTGGATCGAGTGATCCCGGCAGCTCGCTGGCGCAGAGTTGGGTCCAAAACTCACCCACACAGCCTGCCACGAGCCAGGTGTAGTCGTCGAGCTCGGTTTCATTCGCAAGGCGACGCAGTTTTCCATCAGAAGGAAAGCGGCGGATGTCGAGCATCTGCCCATCGATGATGTGCTCCAGCACGCTCTGAATCGCCGCGAGAGGTCGCGGTTTCATTGTTTGTAGCCAAGCAATGCCATCCGCGAATTTTTCCATCAACCGTCGTTCCGCGTCATCACTCTGTTTCGGGCAAAACTGCTCGCGAAGCATCTTTGCGAGCTTGTCACCTTCGCCACCATTTTTGACGAGCAAGCGATACTGCGCCAGAGAATCCAGCCGCACCACCACGTCCACACTCGCCGTGTCCGCGATGGTATCCGCCGTTCTCGCCAGCAGGTAAGCGAGCGAAATCGGTTCCCGCAGCTCTTTCGGCAGCGCCTTCAGCGTGAGATAAAACGACCGCGACACCGCTGCCAGCAACTGGCCGCCAAGTTCGCGTTCATGATGGGTTTCGTCGGACATGGTAAGGTTGTTTATGCTTTAGCGTGTCATCACCCTGAAAGCACGCTAAAGCGTCAACAACGTAACTCCCTTGCATCACCTCTACGTCCATATTCCCTTCTGCCACCGCATCTGCCCATATTGCAGCTTTCACAAGCACACACCGGGTGGGACGGATATGACAGCGTTTGTCGATGCGCTGCTGAAGGAAGTCGAAAAGCAACCGCTCAAGCCGAAGACAATCTTTTTCGGCGGCGGCACGCCCACCATGTTGAGTGATACGCATCTGGAGCGCTTACTAAGGGGACTGCGCGAGCGTCTCGACCTCAGTGATCTGGTCGAATTCACGATGGAAGCCAATCCTCGAACCGTGACGCCTTCCAAAGCGGCAATCATGAGGGAGTTGGCCGTTACACGAGTCTCCCTCGGCATCCAAGCATGGGATGCCAATACATTGAAAACCCTAGGTCGTGATCACTCGCCTGACGAGGCCGAACAGACATGGCAGGTGCTGCGTGAGGCAAATTTTCCCAGCTTGAGCCTCGACTTGATGTTTTCGATCCCCGGTCAAGAGCTCGAGACTTGGCGGCAAACGCTCGAGCATTCCCTCTTTCTGAAACCGGACCACATCTCGGCCTACAATCTCAATTATGAGGAGGACACCGATTTCTTTCGCCGACTCCGAAAGGGAGAATTCCAAACCGATGAGTCCCGAGATGCCGATTTCTTTCATCTCGCCATTGACCTTTTGGAGGCGGCCGGCTTCGAGCACTACGAAATTTCCAATTATGCCAAAGCTGGCCATCGAAGCGTCCACAACGAGGCCTACTGGCTCGGCGCGGACTATCTTGGTATCGGTCCCGGAGCCTTCTCGACTATGGCGGGCCGTCGCTGGAAAAATTTGCCGGATACCGATCGCTACATCGCCCTCACCCTCGCGGGTGAAAGCACGGTGACCGATATGGAAGAACTTACTGCGGAAGATCGTCGCACGGAACGCTTCGGCCTCGAACTCCGCACAGGGCTAGGCCTGCCTCTTGATCTCATCACGTCCGACCAACGTCGCATGCTCGACACACTGCGGGATCAAGGCCTGCTCGAGTATGATGAGGCCTTCGTGCGGCTCACCCGCACCGGCAAACCGCTCGTCGATCCCATCGCCGTGGCGTTGATGGGTTGAAGTCGCTTCTTATTTCGGCTGTGCTTGCTTCTTCACCTCGCCTGCGAGCCGTTCGACCTGCTCTTGAAGGCGGCGGACTTCCTGGTGAAGCTCGGTGAGTTCGCCAGCAGGCACGGCGTGCTTTTTGACTTGTTCGCCCGGTTGAGGCTCCGGCGCGTGCTTTTTCTGCGGGGCGGGTTTCGCTTCCAGCATCGGCTTCTTGTGGGACTGTTCGGCCGCGTGTTCGCGTTTCATGTGCTCCTGCATCTCGTGGCGCACGCTCTCGGCCATGCGTTGCAGGTTTTCGGCCACATCGTGCATGCCGGCGGCGTGAAGGTGCTGCACGGCCTGCATCACGTGCTCGAAGCGCTCTGGCCCAGGGCCTGTGCCCTTCATCGGCGGATGCTGGGCGTGCTTAGCGTCCGGCTTCTTTTCAGGCGGGCCTTGCTGCGGCTTTTTCATGCGCAGCTCGTGCATTTCACGGCGGAGCTTTTCGCCCTTCTCCGACAGTTCGCGCGCTTCATCGAATCGGCCGGCGTTTTTGGCGTCGCGGGCTTTTTCCATAAGCTGCTCAAAAGCCTGCTTTGGGTTTCCATGCGCGTCCTGAGCGCAAATCAGGCCGCTAGCAGCGGCTAGGATGGAGAGGATGAGGAGTATCGGTTTCATGGCGAAGTTGAAACGTCGGAGGACCGGTTTTGTTGCGACAGTCTGGCATGCAACCCTCCTGCATGGACGATTCCGCCCTACGGAGTGGAATCGCAAGGATTGTGTCTTTTCGCCCGTTTTTTCTCACCCCAATCATCCCATGACTATGAAGAAGCGTCTTTTCGCCTCAGTGCTTGTTTTGTCCACCACCTCCTTTGCGCAGATGCCGAAGAAGGAGGAGGGCATCGACCCCTCCAAGCCGGTGTCATTTTACAAGCACATCCGCCCCATCTTCCAAGCGCAGTGCAATGGTTGCCATCAGCCTGCGAAAAAAAAGGGAGACTACATTATGACGGAGTTCACGGCGTTGCTGAAGGGCGGCGAGGAGGCGGTGGCGGTGGTGCCGGGGAAAGCGGCGGAGTCAAATTTGCTCAAGCTCATCAAACCTGGCGCGAGTGGCAAGGCAGAAATGCCTCAGAAGGCTGAGCCTTTGCACGCGACGCAGATCGCGCTGATCGAGCGCTGGATCAATGAGGGCGCGAAGGACGACACGCCCGCAACAGCGAAGGCGCAATATGACATGGCGCATCCACCGGTGTATGTCACTGCGCCTGCAGTTACGTCGCTCGAATATTCGCCGGATGGTGCGATGATTGCGGTGGCAGGTTATCATGAGGTCTTGATACATAAAGCGGACGGCAGCGGCCTTGTTGCACGGCTCGTGGGTCTGGCAGAGCGCATCCAGAAGCTCGCGTGGTCGCCTGATGGTAAAAAAATTGCCGTTACTGGCGGCAGCCCAGCACGCATGGGCGAAATTCAAATCTGGGACGTAGAGGCGAAGAAGCTCGAGTTGTCTAAATCGCTGACATTTGACACAATCTATGGCGCGAGCTGGTCGCCAGATGGCAAGCAGCTCGCGTTTGGCTGCGCAGACAATGCCGTGCGGGCCATTGATGTGTCTACTGGCACCGAAACGCTCTTTATGGGAGGCCACAGCGACTGGGTGCTTGACACTGTATGGGGCGTGGATGGCAAGCACGTCGTCTCCTGCGGCCGCGACATGAGCGTGAAGCTCACCGAGGTCACCACGCAGCGCTTCATCGACAACATCACTTCCATCACGCCCGGTGCTCTCAAAGGCGGTGTACAGGTGCTGGCGCGTCATCCGCAGCGCAACGAAGTGCTGATCGGAGGCACTGATGGCGTGCCCGCGATTTACCGCATGGAGCGCATCACGAAGCGCGTCATCGGCGACAACGCCAACCTCATCCGCAAATTCCCCGCAATGCAGGGCCGCATCTTCGGCGTCGATTTTGCGCCCGATGGCAAGCGCATCGCCGCCGGCGCATCGTTTGAAGGCAGCGGCACGATCAACATCTACAGCAGCGAGTATTCGAGCGACATGCCACCTGAGGTGAAAAAGATCGTCGAAACCGTGAACGGCAAAGGCAAGGAGCTCGACGACTGGATCGTCAAGGACGTGAAGCTGCTCATTAGCACGCCGGTGCCGAGCGGCGTGTTCAGCGTGACCTTCTCGCCCGATGGCAAAAGGGTCGCCGCAGCGGGCCAAGACGGCCAGATCCGCCTCATCGACATCGCCACGGGCAAGATCGCGAAGGAATTCGCCTCTGTGCCTCTCGTGAAGGAAAAAGTGCTCGCTGCCAGCGACGTCCTCGCGGACGACACCGTCCGTGTAGACGTGAAAAAGGACGACAAGCTAGAGACGCTGCATACCGGCCCTACGGTTGCCTCCATCGAGGTCGAGCCAGCGAACATCAAGATTGGCAAGCCCACTGAATACGCCCAGCTCCTGATCATGGCGAAGATGAGCGACGGCACTCGGGCCGATGTCACTCGCATGGCTAAAATCACCGCCGCGAAGAGTGACGTGGTGCAGATTGACTCCCGCGGCATGGTGCGTCCGGACAAAGATGGTAACACAGTGGTTAACATCAGCTTCATGGGGCGCACTGCCAGCGTGCCCACCAATGTCAGCGGCCTGAACGTGGCACTGAAACCGGATTATGTCCGCGATGTTATGCCCATCACGTCCAAGCTGGGTTGCAACCAAGGCACCTGCCATGGTGCGAAGGATGGCAAAGCGGGTTTCAAACTCTCGCTGCGAGGTTACGATCCGATTTACGACGTGCTCGCTTATGCGGATGAACTTGCCAGCCGCAGGGCGAATGTGGCCTCGCCTGAGCATTCGTTGATGCTACTCAAGGCCAGCGGTGCCGTGCCGCATGAAGGTGGACAGCTCACCGTCCCAGGCGAGCTTTACTATGAATCGCTCAAAGCCTGGATCAGCCAAGGCGCGAAGGTTGATTTGAAAACGCCACGTGTCACCAGCATTGAGGTCAGTCCCAAAAATCCAGTTATTGAGAAGATCGGCAGCCGCCAGCAGATGCGCGTCATCGCCCGGTATGCTGATGGCTATGTCAAAGACGTCACGGCTGAGGCCTTCCTCGAAAGTGGCAACGGTGAGGTCATCGAAGCCGACAAGAAAGGCCTCATGACGAGCCTACGTCGTGGCGAGGCGCCAATCCTCGCTCGCTTTGAGGGTGCTTATGCCGCCACGACAATCACCGTCATGGGTGACCGCACCGGCTTTGCATGGAAGCAGCCTGAAACGTGGAACAAGATCGATCAACTCGTCGCGCAAAAGTGGCAGCGCATGAAAATCGAGCCTAGTGGACTCTGCAGTGATGAGGACTTCCTTCGTCGCATCCACCTCGACCTCACCGGCCTGCCGCCGAAGACCGAGGAAGTCACTGCCTTCCTCGCCGACAAGCGCGATGTGCGGGTGAAACGCGGCGAAGTGATCGACAAGCTCATCGGCAATCCCGACTTCGTCGAGCACTGGTCCAACAAATGGGCCGATATGCTCCAGGTGAACTCTAAATTCCTCGGTGCCGAAGGCGCGGCCGGTCTGCGCGCTTGGATCAAGCAGCAGGTGGCTGACAACACGCCTTACGACCGCATGGCCTACCGCATCGTCACCGCCACCGGTTCAAACAAGGAGAATCCAGCCTCGGCTTATTTTAAAACGGTGCGCACTCCGGAGGAGCTCGTCGAAAACACCACACACCTGTTCTTGGCCACTCGCTTCAACTGCAACAAGTGTCACGATCATCCTTTCGAGCGTTGGACGATGGATCAATATTATGAAACGGCGGCTTACTTCTCGCAGATTGGTCTTTCCGCCGATCCGAACGCGAAGGGTGCCACCATCGGCGGGAGTGCCGTCGAGGGCGCGAAGCCGCTTTATGAAATCGTGAGTGACAAGAAAGATGGTGACGTACTCCACCTACGCACGAATAAGCCCGTCGCGCCGAAAGTGCCTTACGACACCGAACTCGTCAGCAAGGCCGCCACCTCCCGTCGCGAGGCTTTTGCCACCTGGATGACCAGCCCGCAGAACGACTACTTCGCCATGAGCTACGCGAACCGCATTTGGGGCTACCTCACCGGCACCGGCGTCATCGAACCGCTCGACGACATCCGCGCCGGCAATCCGCCGAGCAATCCCGAGCTGCTGCAATACCTCACGAACGAATTCATCCAGAGCGGCTTCAACGTGCGTCATCTGATGAAACTCATCGCCAACAGCCGCACCTACCAGCTCAGCCTCGCCACCAACAAGTGGAATGAGGACGACAAGATCAATTACAGCCACGCTAAGGCTCGCCGTCTGCCCGCCGAGGTGCTCTTTGACTCGGTCTTCGCCGTCACCGGCAGCATGCCAAACATCCCCGGCGTGCCCAAAGGCACCCGCGCCGCCGCTTTGGCCGATGCGCAGATCAAACTGCAGGATGGCTTCCTCACCAACTTCGGCCGTCCGGCTCGTGAAAGCGTGTGCGAGTGCGAACGCAGCAACGACGTCAACCTCGGCCCCGTGATGGCCTTGATGAGCGGCCCCACCGTCGGCGATGCCATCAGCGACTCGAACAACGCCATCGCGAAACTCACCGCTGAGATCAAAGACGACAAACAGCTCATCGACGCCGTCTTCATGCGTATCCTGAACCGTCACGCGACTGAGAAGGAAATCAGCGCCGCGCTCGAAAGCATGGCCGGACTCGACGCCGAGCACAAAACACTCGCTGCGACGCTCCAGGCCAAGGAAGTCGAGCAAAAGCCCGTTATCGCCAAAGCCGAGGCCGATCGCATCGCGGCCATCCAAGCCGCTCAAACCGAGCTTACGACCTACAAAGCCAAAATCGCCCCCGAAGTCGCGAAGAAGGAAGCCGCACGCCAGGCCGCCATCAAAGCCGCTGAAGCGAAGGTGAAGGCCGCCTTTGACACCGCCCCCACCAATCAGCCGAAGTGGGAAAACTACCTCGATCTAACCACCGAGTGGCAATTGCTCGATCTCAAGGTCCAGCGTGCCGGCGGCGTCGAGAAGCTCGAACGACTGCCCGATGGCAGCTTCCTCGCTACCCCATTGCCTGAAGGCAAGCAAAGCGCAGGAAACTACCTCCTCCTCGGCACATCCGACCTCCAAGGCATCACCGGCATCAAACTCGAAATGCTCCCCGATGACCGCCTGCCCTCCAACGGCCCCGGCACCGCTCCCGATGGCAATTTCGTCCTCGGCGAACTCGTCGTCACCACCGATGCTGCCGACGCGAAACGCAAACGTGGCGCGGGCATCGCCCAGACGCTCAAAAATCCGAAAGCCGACTTCGAGCAGGCCAACTTCCCCGTCACCGAAGCCCTCAAAAAAGGCAATCGCGACCGCGGCTGGGCCGTCAGCCCCGAAGGAGGCTTCCGTCATGAGGCCACTTTCCAATTTGAAAAGCCCGTCAGCAACGAGGGAGGCACCAGTTTCAGCATCCAAATGACCAGCAACTTCCAAAACGGTAAATACAACCCCGGCCGCTTCCGTCTTTGGGTCACCACCAGTCCCTTGGTTCGTTTTGGAGTTCCTAAAGCTGTCGCCGATGCCATCAAGGTGATGAAGCGCACGCCCGAGCAAAGTACTGAACTCACCGCTCACTTCCTCAACCAATTCCGCCCTTACCAAACCGAGCGCAAATCCCTCGCCACTGCTAAGAAGCCCCTTCCTCTCGATGCGCAACTGATCGCCTTGGAGGCAAAACATCTGGAAAGTCAGAAGGCCATTCAGTTGGATCCCAAACTGATTCAGCTCCGCCGCGACAGCGATTTGAGTGCCAAACAACTGGGCAACAAGCGCCTCACTGCCGCTCAAGACCTCGCTTGGGCTCTCATCAATTCTCCGGCTTTCTTGTTCAATCATTGATCGGCGAATCGAAAACCCGCTGTTTGTCTGTGGCATCCATGTGTGGAAAACATGGTGCCATCGCTCTCGGAAAGCTCTTTGACACTGTTACGTCGCCACGCGAATCGCAGGCTGATGTTCTTCGATACCCATACTCACCTTGGCAGCCGCCAGTTTGACACGGACCTGCCTGATGTCCTCGAGCGCGCCCGCGCTGCGGGTGTTTCTCGGATGGTGGCCCCAGCGGTCAATCTCGAGAATGCACGCAAACTGCTCGCCATCGCGGAGAAGGTAGCGGATGTACGCGTGGCTGTGGGCATCCATCCCTGTGATGTGGATACAGTCACAGGAGACTTGTGGATAGAGGAACTGCGCGAGTTGGCCCGGCATCCCAAGGTCTGTGCCATCGGAGAGATTGGGCTCGATTATTTTCATGCCCCGCCGGAAGGCTGGAAGGTAGAAGCGTGGCGTGCGCACCAAGCCGCGGTGCTGGACCAGCAGCTTATTTTAGCCGCCGAACTTGGACTGAATGTCATTTTGCACAATCGCGAGTGCTGGGACGACCTCGTGGCACGTGTGATGCCCTTCAGCGGGCGTCTGCGAGGAGTCTTTCACTGCTTCACCGGCAGCATCGAACAGGCGCGGCCTTTGCTAGAGACAGGTCACCTGGTTTCCTTCACGGGTATTGTGACCTTCAAAAACGCTGGGATCATCGCTGAAACGGCTCGGCAACTGCCAGCCGGTCACTACATGTTGGAGACAGATGCGCCCTATCTAGCCCCGGTGCCGCATAGGGGGAAGCGCTGCGAGCCTGCCTTTGTGGCGGACACAGCCCGAGGAGTTGCCGCACTCCGTGGTGCGAGCGTGGAGGAGGTAGCTGCGGACACCTCAAGGACGGCGCTGGCTTTTTTCCGCGGCTGGGAGGTAGCCGAAGGGGCTGTTAGTCCCGGGATTCCAGTTTGACAGGTCGGGGGTAGCGTCTATTCTCGCGACCCTTTCCCCGCCCCCTCTATGGCCAATATCCGCTCCGCTGAAAAGAACATCCGCAAGACCGCTGTCCGCACCGCGCACAACCAAACGGTGAAGAGCCGTATGCGCACCCTCCGCAAGAACGTTCTGACTGCCGTGGAGAAAAAGGATGCTGCTGCGGCTAGTACGAGTCTTAGCGCCTTTGCTTCCGCTGCTGATAAGGCAGCCAAGACCAACGTCATCAAGAAGAACACTGCTTCCCGCCTGAAGAGCCGCCTTGCGCTCAAGGTGGGTGCGCTCACAAAGTAATCTTCGGTTTTCTACATTCTTTTCGAAAAGGCGTCTCCGCAAAGAGACGTCTTTTTTGTGTTTAAGGGCTAATTTCGGCTTTCCGCGTTTCATCTTTTATCTTTTCATCTTACCTTTGTATGACCCGCCACCGCATTTCCCCCGCCGGCCCCGAGTTCTCACGCCTGATCTACGGCACCTGGCGTATTCTCGACGATGAAGACGCCGCGAACAAGACGCCGCAGGCGCTTATGAATCGCTTCAAGGCCTGCGTGGATATGGGCATCACTACGCTCGATACCGCGGAGATCTACGGCCTCTACCTCGTCGAGGAGGCCATCGGCGGCGCATTGAAAATCGACAAAGTTTTCCGCGACAAGATTGAGATCGTCACGAAGTGCGGCATCTACGTCCCGTGCAGC
>Ga0075471_10003172_pt1 | contig 10689 bp, 10 predicted proteins | sample DEB19_08_DNA_2_FD_74787 | JGI IMG/M metagenome (GOLD analysis project Ga0075471, IMG submission 74787) | Aqueous microbial communities from the Delaware River and Bay under freshwater to marine salinity gradient to study organic matter... | ecosystem: Environmental > Aquatic > Marine > Coastal ... | reverse complement strand
GCCGGGTGAAGGCCAGGTCGATATCGTGGCATGGCCGGGCTACATCGAGCGCGGCGAGACCGACAAGGCCTATGACTGGGTCACGGGCTTCGAGAAGGAGACGGGCTGCAAGGTCAATGTAAAGACCGCGGCGACTTCGGACGAAATGGTGACCCTGATGAACCAGGGCGGCTTCGATCTCGTCACGGCCTCGGGCGACGCCTCGCTGCGCCTCGTGGCCGGCAAGAAGGTGCAGCCGATCAACATCGAACTCATCAAGGACTGGGCCACGCTGGACGACCGCCTCAAGGAAGCACCCTGGCATACCGTCGACGGCGTGCATTATGGCGTTCCCTATCAGTGGGGCCCCAACGTGCTGGCCTACAACACCAAGGTGTTCAAGGAGGCTCCGAAGAGCTGGGGCGTCGTATTCGAGGAGCAGACGCTGCCCGACGGCAAGTCGAACAAGGGCCGCGTACAGGCCTTCGACGGACCGATCTACGTGGCCGATGCTGCTCTCTACCTGATGAAGACGAAGCCCGATTTGGGCATCAAGAACCCCTATGAGCTGAACCAGGCCCAGTTCGACGCCGCCATCGCGCTGCTCAAGAACCAGCGCCAGCTCGTCGGCCGATACTGGCATGACGCAATGGTGCAGATCGACGACTTCAAGAACGAAGGCGTCGTCGCGTCCGGCTCTTGGCCGTTCCAGGTGAACCTGCTGGAAGCCGACAAGCAACCGGTCGCCTCCACCGTTCCGGAGGAAGGCGCCACCGGCTGGGCCGACACCACCATGATGCACGCCGAGGCGCCGCACCCGAACTGCGCCTACATGTGGCTGAACCACTCGCTGCAGCCCAAGCTGCAGGGCGACCTTGCCGCATGGTTCGGCTCGGTGCCATCGGTTCCGGCTGCCTGCAAGGGCAATGAACTGCTGACGGATGCCGGCTGCACCACCAACGGCTTCGAGAACTTCGACAAGATCTGGTTCTGGCGCACACCCACCTCGAAGTGCGGCGCAGAAGGCGGCTGCGTGCCCTATTCGCAGTGGGACAAGGCCTACCGCGAAGTCATGAGCCAGTAAGGCTTAGGAACCGACAATGCTTGACCCCGGCCTAAGAGGCCGGGGTCTTCAGTTCAGGACCCATCATGCCCGCAGCCGTCAGCTTCCAGCACGTGTCGCGCCACTTCGGCCATGTGAAGGCCGTCGATGACGTGTCCCTCGATATTGCCGAGGGCGAATTCTTCGCCATGCTGGGACCCTCCGGTTCAGGCAAAACGACCTGCCTCCGCCTGATCGCGGGCTTCGAGCAACCCTCCTCCGGCCATATCGAGATCTTCGGCGAAACCGCCGAGGGACTTCCGCCCTACAGGCGCAACGTCAATACGGTGTTCCAGGACTATGCCCTGTTCCCGCACATGACAGTGGGCGAGAACGTGGCTTACGGACTCATGATCAAGGGCGTCGCGCGCTCCGATCGTGAAGCCAAGGCACTGGAGGCGCTCGCCATGGTCAAGCTCAAGGACTTCGACCAGCGCCGGCCTTCCCAATTGTCTGGCGGCCAGCGTCAGCGTGTGGCACTGGCCCGCGCCCTCGTGAACCAGCCCAAGGTATTGCTCCTCGACGAGCCGCTGGGCGCACTCGACCTGAAACTCCGCGAGCAAATGCAGGAGGAGCTGAAGGCGCTGCAGAAGCAGCTCGGCATCACCTTCGTTTTCGTGACGCACGACCAGGGCGAAGCCCTGTCCATGGCAAATCGCGTGGCCATCTTCAACGACGGCAGGATCGTGCAGGCGGGCTCGCCCGCCGATGTCTATGAGCGCCCGCGCTCGCGATTCGTGGCCGACTTCGTTGGCTCGTCCAACGTGCTGCCGCCGGACTTTGCCGCCGCCCATGGCGGCACTCATGCCTGGACCAGCCTCCGGCCAGAGAAGATCAGGCTCACCCTTGCTGGCGAGGCCTTGGCAAGTGGCCAGTTCGGCGCTTCGGGCCGCGTGGCCTCCGTCCAGTACCAGGGCGCCATCACGCGCGTCGCGGTGGACGTCAACGGCACCCGCATCGCGGCCGCCCTGCCAGCCGGCATGACAGCTATCCAGGAAGGAGAGACCGTCACGCTGGCCTGGGGAGCGGACAGCCTCGTCGCCATGGAGGCGGCATGACCGCCGCCGTGACCGACACCCAACGCGGCGGGCTCTCTGATTTCTTCTACCGCAACTCAGGCCTGCTCACCCTCGCCCTGCTGCTGCCGCCGTTGCTGTGGATCGGAATCGTCTATATCGGCTCACTCCTCGCGCTGCTGCTTCAGAGCTTCTACTCGCTCGACGAATTCTCGGGTCTCGTTGTCCACGAATTCACGCTGTCGACCTACGGCCACCTGCTCACCGCAACGAACCTCACGATCATCCTGCGCACCGCCGTGATGGCCGCCATCGTCACCCTGGCCAGCGCCATCATCGCCTTTCCAATTGCCTATTACGCCGCGCGCTATGCCCGTGGCGGCTGGAAGGCGCTGTTCTATCTCGCGGTGATGATGCCGCTGTGGTCGAGCTATCTCGTCAAGGTCTATGCCTGGAAGCTGATCCTCGCCAAGGAAGGGATCATCACCTGGGTGGCCGGCAAGATCCACCTCGGCTGGCTGCTGGATGCGCTGCTGTCGGTGCCGGTGATCGGCGGTTCCTCGCTGTCCTTCAGCTACATCGGCACATTCATCGTCTTCGTCTATATCTGGCTGCCCTACATGATCCTGCCGACACAGGCCGCGCTCGAGCGCGTGCCGAAGAACTTCATCGAAGCCTCGGCCGATCTCGGCGCCTCGCCGCGCCAGACCTTCCGGACGGTGATCCTGCCCCTCGCCATGCCGGGCGTCATCGCCGGCTCGATCTTCACCTTTTCGCTCACGCTGGGCGACTACATCATCCCGCAGATCGTCGGCAATTCGCGGCCCTTCATCGGTACCACCGTCTATGCGCTGCAGGGCACGGCGGGCGACATTCCGCTGGCCGCCGCCTTCACCGTGGTGCCCGTCGTCATCATGGGAATCTACCTGATGATTGCCCGCCGCATGGGAGCCTTCGATGCGCTCTGAGCCTGGCGCAACCCTTCCCCTCAGGGCCGCGGCCATCGGCGGCCTGCTGTTCCTGCATGTGCCGCTGGCGCTGATCTTCCTCTATGCCTTCACCACCGAGGAAAAGAGCTTCCAGTTCCCGCCGCCCGGGCTGACGCTGCAGTGGTTCTCGGTCACGTGGTACGACCGGCCGGACATCTGGGGTCCCCTGTGGCTGTCGGTTCGGGTTGCCGTGCTTGCCACCCTGATCGCGCTGGTGCTCGGAACGCTCGCCGCTGCGGCGCTGTGGCGAGCGCGCTTCTTCGGCAAGGACTCGCTGTCGCTGCTGTTCATCCTGCCGATCGCGCTGCCCGGCATCATCACCGGCATCTCGCTGCGCTCGGCCTTCGACATCATGTCGATCCCGTTCTCGACCTGGACCATCGTGCTGGGCCACGCCACATTCTGCATCGTGGTGGTCTACAACAATGCGCTGGCCCGCTTCCGCCGGCTTTCGGGGAGCATGATCGAAGCCTCGATGGATTTGGGTGCCAATGGCCCGCAGACCTTCCGGCACGTGATCCTGCCGCAGATCGGTTCCGCGTTGCTGGCAGGTGGAATGCTAGCCTTCGCGCTGTCCTTCGACGAGGTGATCGTCACCACCTTCACCGCCGGCCAACAGGCCACGCTTCCGATCTGGATGCTGAACGAGCTGATCCGCCCGCGCCAGCGCCCCGTCACCAACGTGGTGGCGATGATCGTCATCGCGGTCACATTCCTGCCCATCCTCGCCGCCTACTACCTCACGCGCGAGGGTGAACATACAAGCGGCTCGGGCAAGTGATTTCGCCCGGCGCCAGCTGCACCTCGTCTTCTCCCGCGTCTTCAGCGGGAGAAGAAGGGACCCGTTGCGAAGCAACGGGGAGATGAGGGGAGGCAAACCCCGCCCCTACGAATCTCGCTTCCCCTTACCTACCCCAACTACGTTGGGGCCCCTTCCTCTCCCGCCCTGCGGGAGAGGACATTTCAGCCCGGTTCGCTGGCCGCGAGCTTGGCGAAGGTTTCAAAGAACTGGGCCGAAAGCTGCTTGGCCGTCGGCTCGATGAAGCGCTGCGCAAGGCTGGCGATCTTGCCGGTCACCTGGGCGTCGACGTCATAGGTCAGCTTCGTGCCCTCGGGCACGTCCTCGAGGCGCACGTTGGCGCCGCCCACGGCGCCGCCCATCATCGACTTGCCCTCGCCGGAAATGCGATAGCCGCTCGGCGGGTCGAGGTCGGACAGGGTCACGGCGCCTTTGAAGCTGGCCTTCACCGGCCCCATCTTCACTGTCACCTTGGCTTCCATCTCGGTGTCGGACTTCTTGACGATTTCCTCGCAGCCGGGAATGGCCTGACGCAGCACGTCAGGGTCATTCAGGGCTTCCCACACCTTCTGCCGCGGCACCGGAATGATCACCGCATCGGTAAGTTTCATGTCGTTCTCCCAGATCTGCGGCAATTATGCCGGGATATCGCCGCGCTTCCACTGTTCCTTTGTCGCAAGGCGGAACTCCTCGAAACGGCTCTCCGATATGGCCACCCTGATGCCCTGCATCAGCGACTGGTAATAGGCGATGTTGGCCCAGGACAGCAGCATCATGCCCAGAAGCTCTCCGGAGCGGATCAGGTGGTGCAGGTAGGCGCGTGAATACTGCGACAAGGCCGGACACGGATGCTCCGGATCCAGGGGGCGCGGGTCATCGGCGTGCCTGGCGTTGCGGAGGTTGATCTTGCCGAAGCGGGTGAAGGCCTGTCCATGGCGCCCCGAGCGCGTGGGCAGAACGCAGTCGAACATGTCGATGCCGCGGGCAACGGATTCGAGAATGTCCTCCGGCGTTCCCACGCCCATCAGGTAGCGCGGCCGGTCCTCCGGCAGGTGCGGGATGGTGTGCTCGATGGCCTGCAGCATCAGCTCATGTCCCTCGCCCACCGCGAGGCCGCCGATGGCGTAGCCCTCGAAGCCGATGGACTTCAGCCCCTCCGCGCTCTCTTTTCGGAGCTTTGGGTTGATGCCACCCTGCACGATGCCGAAGTTGCCCCGGCCCGGCTGGCTCCCGAAGGCCCGGCGGCAGCGTTCGGCCCAGCGCAGCGACAGCTGCATGGCCTTCTCGGCATCCTTCTCGGTGTGCGGATATTCGATGCACTGGTCCAGCTGCATCTGGATGTCGGAGCCCAGCAGGCGCTGGATCTCCATCGCGCGCTCGGGCGAGAGCTCGTATTTCCGGCCATCGATGTGCGACTGGAACATGGCCGACTGCTCTGTGATCTTTCGGATCTTCGACAGCGACATGATCTGAAAGCCGCCGGAATCCGTCAGGATCGGCCGCTTCCAGCCGATGAAGTGGTGCAGGCCGCCGAGCTTGGCCACCTCCTCCGCACCGGGGCGAAGCATCAGGTGATAGGTGTTGCCGAGGATGATGTCGGCCCCCGTTCCCTCGACCTGGTCGAGATAAAGGCCCTTCACCGTGCCGACCGTGCCCACCGGCATGAAGGCCGGGGTGCGGATGTCGCCATGAAGCGTGTGGACGGTGCCGAGCCTGGATGTGCCGTCGGTTGCGTGAAGCGTAAAGCCGAATTCAGGGGTCATGGCGCGGGGAATAGCAGGCTGGAGTCGCCGTAGGAATAGAACCGATACTCATTTGCAATGGCGTGGGCATAGGCCGAGCGCATGCGCTCCAGCCCGGCAAAGGCCGAGACCAGCATGAACAGCGTGGACTTGGGCAAATGGAAGTTGGTGACCAGCAGATCGACGCCCCGGAACCTGTAGCCCGGCGTGATGAAAATCTCGGTGGTGCCGGAGAACGGCTCGAGCCCGGAGCTTTCGAGAAGCCGCAGCGAGGTGGTGCCGACGGCGACAATCCGGCCGCCCCTGGCGCGCGCCGCCTTCAGGCGCTCGCAGGTGGCGGCGGTCACCTCGCCCCACTCGGCATGCATCTTGTGGTCCTGGGTGTCCTCCGCCTTGACCGGCAGGAAGGTGCCGGCTCCGACATGTAAGGTTACATATTCCTGTTCAATACCAGCAGCTTGCAGCCGTTCCATTACATGTGGTGTGAAGTGCAGGCCGGCGGTCGGAGCGGCAACCGCACCCTCTTTCTCGGCATAGATGGTCTGGTAGTCGGCCTTGTCCTGCTCGTCCGTGCCGCGCTTACCGGCGATGTAGGGCGGGAGCGGAATCTCGCCCGCCATGGCGATGGCCTGGTCCAGCGCCGGGCCATGGAAATCGAAGGCGAGAGTCACCTCACCGGCCTCGCCTTTCTCCTCAACGGTTGCATCCAAGATACTGGGAAGTCGGGCTTTTCCTTCTCCGCCAAAGCGCACGCGATCGCCCTTTTCGAGCTTCTTGGCGGGTTTCACGAAGGCTTTCCAGCGATGCCCATCGAGGCGCATGTGCAACAGGGCATCGATCTTGGGCGTCGTCCCCAGACGCCCGATCCGGTGGCCGGACAGCGCCGCCGGGATCACGCGGGTGTTGTTGAACACCAGCACGTCGCCCGCCCGAAGCAGATCGGGGAGTTCGCGGAAGACACGGTCTTCCAGCGCATCCGGCCGCACGACCAGCAGCTTCGAGGCGTCACGCGGGGATGCCGGCCGGAGCGCAATGCGCTCGGGCGGAAGGTTAAAATCGAAATCGGAGACGCGCATGTGAGGGCCCGTAAAAAAGGTCCCCCAGCAGGTCATCCCGGAGAAGGTCGGGATCCAGCTGTGGGGACCACCCGTGTGGAAAGCCGGGCCCCGGCCTTGGCCGGGGCGACGCCTTTCAAACGTTACTTGGCGTCCGCCGCGACCTGCATCTTGGCGATCTTGTCCGGCTCGCGCACGGGTTCGCCGCGCTTGATGCCGTCAACGATGTCCATGCCGTCCGTCACCTTGCCCCACACCGTGTACTGGCGGTCGAGGAAGCCGGCGTCGTCGAAGCAGATGAAGAACTGGCTGTTGGCCGAGTCCGGGTTCTGCGAGCGGGCCATGGAGCAGACGCCACGGGCATGCGGCTCGGCGGAGAATTCCTGCTTCAGGTTCGGCTTCTTGGAACCGCCCATCCCCGCGCTGCCGGGGCTGAAGCTGGACGACGTGGTGTTCCCATACTGCACGTCGCCGCCCTGGGCCATGAAGCCCTCGATGACGCGGTGGAAGACCACGCCGTCATAGGCGCCTTCGCGCGCCAGTTCCTTGATGCGGGCGACGTGGTTGGGTGCCAGGTCAGGACGCAGCGCGATGGTGACACGGCCCTTCGGCTCGCCCTTGGCGTTGGCCACGTCGAGATAGAGCGTGTTTTCGAGATCGGCCATGTTCCTACTCCACCGTGACCTTGGTCATCTTGTCGGGATTTGCGGGCGGCTCGCCGCGCGCGATCTGGTCGACGCAGGCCATGCCGCTCTCGTCGACCTGGCCCCACACAGTGTACTGGCCGTTCAGGAAGTCGCCCGGGGCGAACATCACGAAGAACTGGCTGTTGCCGGAATCGGGGTCGGACGAGCGGGCCATGCCCACGGTGCCGCGCTTGAACGGCTCCTGGGAGAATTCGGCCTTGATGTCGGGGAGCTTGGATCCGCCCATGCCGGTGCCGGTCGGATCGCCCGTCTGAGCCATGAAGCCTTCGATCACGCGGTGGAACACGATGCCGTCATAGAAGCCTTCCTTGGCGAGCTTGGTGATCTGCTCCACGTGCTTGGGGGCCAGGTCCGGGCGGAGCGAGATGTCGAAGGAGCAGCCCTTGCTCGTCTCCACCTTGAGCTTTTCGGCGGCCAGCGCCGGGGTCGCGACGAGGCCCGCCGCCAGCGCGGCCAGTGCCAGTTTCCTGATCATGGTATCTCCCATTGTTGCAAATGCCGTTCCTGAGGGGACAGGAACAAAATGTCAATGCGAAGGCTTCAGCGCCCGCGCCATGATCTCCTGCGCCTCCCGGGGGATGAACAGGGTGATGTCACCCCCCATCCGGGCAATCTGCTTGACCAGCGAGGACGCGATCATGCGGGTGGCGGGCGAGGCAGCGAGGAACACGGTCTCGATGTCGGGGGCCATGGCCCCGTTCATCTGCCCCATCTGCACCTCGTAGTCGAAGTCGGTTGCATCACGGAGGCCCCGGATGATGACGCCCGCATGGTTCTTGCGGGCCGCATCCACCGCCAGCCCGTCGAAGGTGGTCACCATGATCTTGACACCGGTATGCTCGGCGATGGGTTTCGTCACCTGCTCCAGCAGCGCGATGCGCGTCTCGCCCGCGATCAGCGCCTGCTTGCCGTGATGCACGCCCACGCCGAGGACGAGCTTGTCGACCAGCCGTGCGGCGCGCGCGATGATGTCGAGGTGGCCATAGGTGACCGGGTCGAAGGAGCCGGGGTAGAAACCAGTGCGTGCCATATCAGCGTCCTCTCAGTGCCATCCAGATGCCGCCGCCCATGAGGAAGCAGCCACTGACGATCTCCAGCGCGCGGACGCGCGAGCGCGACAGGAAGCTGCCGGCCTTGCCCGCCATCAGCGCATAGATCACGTCGCCAAAGCCGGCGATCACCATGAAGGTGGCGCCGAGGAGCAATATCTGCTGCATGGCGTTCGCCTCGGGCGTGATGAAGGGCGGGATCAGCGCGCCGAACAGCACCAGCATCTTGGGGTTCGACATGATGACGATGAAGCCCTGCAGGAAGAAGCTGCCTTTGGGCCTTGCCCGGTCCACTGCCACCGCCAGGTCGCCGTTGGAGCGGAACAGCCTGATCGCCAGCCAGATGAGATAGAGCGCGCCCGCCCAGCGCAGCACGTCGAACCACACGCCCATGACCTTGATCGCCGCCCCCAGTCCCAGCGCCGCAATGGCCAGCCAGATGACGAAGCCCGCCTGCGTGCCAGCCACGTTGAGGAGTCCCGCCCGATGCCCGTAGCGCAGGCTGTTGGCGATGATCACCGTCACCGTGGGCCCCGGCACAAAGGCCAGCGCCGCCGCGGCAGCCGAGAAGGCGAGGTAGGATTCGAGCGTCATGAGGCGATTTCCATCGCGGTAATCCTAATATGTCTTCTTCCGCTTCTCCAGCGGGAGACAACGATGGACCGACCGGCTCAGCCCTCGCTCTCCTCGCCGTCCTCTTCGGTGATATGCTCGACTGAAACCACGTGCTCGTCATCCGCTGCATTGATCACGATGACGCCCTGGGTGGAGCGGCCCGCCTTGCGGATGCCGTGAACGGGGGTGCGGATCAGCTGGCCGCCGTCCGTCACCAGCATGATCTGGTCGGCGTCCCCGACGGGGAAGCTCGCCACCAGCGGGCCGTTGCGCTCGTTCACCGCCATGGCGACGATGCCTTTGCCGCCGCGGCCGGTGATACGGTACTCGAAGGACGAGGTACGCTTGCCATAGCCATTGGCTGAGACCGTCAGGATCACCTGTTCGGCAGCGCCCATCTCGGCAAAGCGCTCCGGGCTGAGCGTCGTCTCGGAGGAAACCTCCTCGTCGCCGCCACTGGTGTCCTGTTCTTCTCCGGCCACCGCGCGCGACATCTTGATGAAGGCCGCGCGCTCGTCCGACGAGGCATCGACGTGGCGCAGGATCGACATCGAGATGAGGTGGTCCTCGCCCTCCAGCCGGATGCCGCGCACGCCGGTCGAGTCACGGCCCTTGAACACGCGCACGTCCTCGACGGGGAAGCGGATGCACTGCCCCTGCGCCGTGGTCATCAGCACGTCGTCACGCTCGGTGCAGATCTCCACCCCGGCGATCATGTCGCCCGCGTCGAGCTTCATGGCGATCTTGCCCGCACGGTTGATCTGCTCGAAATCCGAAATCTCGTTCCGCCGCACCGTGCCGGAGCGCGTGGCGAACATCAGGAACTGGCCCTCGGCCTCCGCCGCCGTTTCCGGCATCGGCAGGATGGTGGTGATGCGCTCGTCCTGCTCCAGCGGCAGCAGGTTGATGAGCGCCTTGCCGCGCGACTGCGGCGTGCCCTGCGGCAGGCGCCAGACCTTGAGCCGATAGACCATGCCGGCCGACGAGAAGAACAGGATGGGCGTATGCGTCGACGCCACGAACAGCTTGGTGACGAAGTCTTCTTCCCGCGTGCCACCGGCCCCACGGCCCTTGCCGCCCCGGCGCTGCGCGCGATAAGTCGACAGCGGCACGCGCTTGACGTAGCCGGCATGGCTCACGGTGACCACCATGTCCTCGCGCTGGATCAGGTCCTCGTCCTCAACCTCGCCCTCGTTCTCGACGATTTCGGTGCGGCGCGGCGTGGCAAATTCATTGCGGATCTCGGTCAGCTCGTCCTTGATGATGCCGAGCACCCGGGCGCGTGAGCGCAGGATGTCGAGATAGTCCTTGATCTCCTCGGCGAGCTTCTGCAGTTCCTCTGCGATCTCGTCGCGGCCCAGCGCGGTGAGGCGCTGCAGGCGCAGGTCGAGGATGGCACGGGCCTGTTCGTCGGACAGGCGGTAGTTGCCCTCCTCCGTCAGCGTATGGCGCGGATCGGCGATGAGCGCGATGAGCGGCGCCATGTCCTTGGCGGGCCAGTCGCGACCCATCAGCGCCTCGCGCGCTTCGCCGGCATCCTTCGAGGTGCGGATCAGGCGGATCACCTCGTCGATGTTGGCCACCGCAATGGCCAGGCCCACCAAGACATGCGCGCGGTCACGCGCCTTGTTGAGCA
>Ga0075471_10003168_pt1 | contig 10696 bp, 4 predicted proteins | sample DEB19_08_DNA_2_FD_74787 | JGI IMG/M metagenome (GOLD analysis project Ga0075471, IMG submission 74787) | Aqueous microbial communities from the Delaware River and Bay under freshwater to marine salinity gradient to study organic matter... | ecosystem: Environmental > Aquatic > Marine > Coastal ... | reverse complement strand
GACCACTCGCACCTTTGATGTACCGTCAAAGGTCGCGACCTTGACCGAGCGGGTGTCATTCTTGAAACTGCCCTGTTCGTTGCCGGCGTCATCCGTGACAGCGACGCCCATGCCGTACGCGTCTCCGCACGCAGTGAGGGTCTTCGCTTCGGCATCCCACGTGACGTCGCACGTGACTTTCTGCCCGGCTTCTTCGTATGTGGTCGTTGGTGTGGACGAGCACGGATCGTTCTCAATCGTCGTGGTTGTCTCGGCCGGGTCTCCCGGCAGACACTCCTCGAGCGCTGCGTTGCGGTTGCGGTTGCTCGAGCCAGAGTCACCCCCGCCACAGCTGACGAGGGCGGCGACCATGGCGGCGGCCATGCCCAGGCGGATGACGGTGTGACGTGCGGAACGGGTCATCCCATGAGTCTAAACAGACATTCAGACTTGGTGACCACCCCGAGCGGGGCGGCCAGGGGCAGGTTCGATCACTTGACCATGACGATGACCCACTTCGAGACGTTCCCGGCGCGGTCGACCACGCGGACCCACAGCTTCTTCTTGGTGGTGTTCACCTTGACGGTGCGGGTGGTGGCCTTGGGGCTGCCGGTGGTGACATCTACGGGCCTGCCGCCGGAGGAGCCCTTCACCTGGACCTTGCCGATGCCGGAGTTTGCGTCTTTCGCCCTCACGGTCAGCTTCACGGCACCGGCGGCCGAGACCCGCACACCCTGCACCGTGACGTTGCCGGAGGAGGCTGACGTGGACGTCCCGGTGGTGCCGGTCATGACCGGGGCCGTCGTGTCCAGGATGATGTCATCGGTGTTGGTGCTGCTCTGCGTTCCGAAGCGCTGGACGAACCGTGCGTACACGGTCTTCGGCAGGCGCTCGTCACGGCTGGCAACCAGTGTCCACGGAATCTCGGCGTAACCGTCGGTCAGGCTGAACGTCTGCGAGGAGCCAAAACCGCCGTCATTAGAGATGATGACCTGGGTGGAGCCACTCGGTCCGGTCGCGTAGATCGTCACCTGCTTCTTGTTGGTGAACTCGGCGGCATCGTTCACCGAGATGCCGAGGGGTCGTGACGCAGTGAACGACTTGATGTCGCCCTTGACGGACCCGAGGCCGTTGCTCGCTTCGATGCGGTAGTAGTAGCGGGTTGACTCGGTGAGGCCGGTCACCGTGACGGACACATCGACCGCGGTCACATCGGAAATGTTGCGGTATTCGGCACGTGCACCATCGGACAGGTCACTCTTCTGGCCCCAGGTGAACCACACGGTCGTGTCGAGTCCACCCGGGGTCACGCTTGCATTCAGCGTGACCCGCGATGACGAGATCGATGTGGCGGAACCGGAAGTCGCGGTGGGTGCGAAACCGACCATCGTGAACGAGCGCACCGGCGCCGATGTCGTGCCGACGGAGTTCGTCGCCTGGTACGTGTAGAAGTACTTCACTCCGGGGGAGAGACCCGTGAGCGCGGCGCTGACGGACACAGTTCCGGCATTCGCTGCAGTGGTTGATGCACCAGCGGTGATGGCCCCCGAAAGATCTTCCGTGGTGGCGTACCTGAACGACCCGGTTGTGGAGGACAACGCCGGGTTGAGGGTCGCCGAGATGGACGCCGTTGTCGTGGTGACGGAAGATGCCGCGTCAAGAGTGACCACGGGAGCAACAGCCGTGACAGTGAACGTTTGGCTGGCACTCGCCGGTGCGAAATATGTCCCCAGGACCATGCCGCCGGCGGCAGTTGCATCAACCGTGCATGAACCGGCGCCGATTATTGACAGTGACCACGTCTGCCCGACTTGGTTCTCGTCGCAGACTGCCGGCGTGAGCGACGCAAAGCTGACGTCCTGGCCTGATGACGACGTCGCGACGAGGGTGAATGGCGAGTCTGACGTGCTCTTGGTGCTGATGGTCGGGAATGACACCGTCTGCGTGATCAGCCCGACGACGTTCACGGCAGCAGAGGGCGAACTTCCACCGCTTGCATTGTTGTCTCCGAGTTCACCGAAGGGACCGGCTCCCCAGCATTTCAACGTGGCGGCGTTCGTGGCGCAGACAGTGGAGGTGCTGACGGCGACGTTCGTCGTGGATGTCATTCCCGAGACCCAGTTGCTGGAGAATGCCGACCCGAAGTTGGTTCCGCCGGTGGCGATTCCGAGGCCCGCGATTGAGCCCCAGCAAGCCAGGCTGTCGGTGAGGCTGATGATGCAGACCGCGTGGGGCCCGCCGTCGATTGCTTTGGCGGTCAAATCCACCCCACCGAGTCTCGGCGTCACCGGTGTCTGTGTGGGGAACGTCGTTGAGAGGTTTGAGTCGTACACGTTTGGCGTTGCATCTCCACCCGTGCTGTAGCCCATCTCATTTGCCGCATCCCCGCCCCAGCACTTGACCTTTGAGGCGGCGACAATTGCGCACGTTGCGGTGTTGGTGGCAGCGATTGCGGTGACACTCGAGACCCCGGCCCGGTTGACATTGACCAGGGTGCTCTTGCTGGTGCCGCCGTCACCGAGTCGGCCGTACTGTCCTTCACCCCAGCACTTCATCGAGCCACCAGAGACGATGACACAGGTGTGTTCCCTGCCGGAAGCAATTGATGACGCGCCGGTGACTCCGGAGACAGTGATCGGAAGTGTGCTCGTTGAAGGGCTCGTCGCACCTAATTGGTAGACGTTGTTGTAGCCCCAGCAGTTCACGGTCCCGTCTCCGAGAAGTGCGCAGGCAAATCCGAATCCCATCGAGATCTGTGTTGCCCCGGTCAGGGTCCCGCTTCCGCAACCACCAACGGCGCACACGGATGTCGGGCTTGTGGTGTTTGAAGAACTCGCGGCTCCGTTGCCGAGCTGACCGTAAGTGTTGTCGCCCCAGCACTTCACCCCTCCTCCAGTGACGATGACACATGTGTTCCGGTCCGAGACTGCTATCGACTGGACTCCTGTCAACCCCGGGACATATGTCGCCAGAGCTCTCTGTGTTGTGGTGCCGTCACCGATCTGCCCACGCCCGTTTTCACCCCAGCATGCGACCCTTTCGCTGACGATTGTGCAGTTCGTCCGGTCCCCGGCGGCAATCTGCCCCATCGCAGCGGCGGTGGCGGTGGTGGTTCCGCCGCCGCTCTCCGCCGAAACCGGTGATGCCACGGCGAACGAGATCACAAGCGATGCGACAAGTGACGTCGCCACGGACAAACGGGTGAGCATGGGGAATCGGGTGCGGAGACTCATGCCCCCACACTAAATGAACATTCAGTCCTGCACCACCTGTCAGAACGGGTGCCGTTGTCGGGCGACTACGTCCGGAGGTAGACCGTCTCGTCCTTCGTGACCGACGAGATCGTGCACGTCAATCCGTACACCCCGCCACTGGCCGTGGCGCTCTGCCATGACCCTGTGGTGCCGCAGCGGGCCGAGAACGGCGATGCCACGGACCTCATCACGAACGTTGCCGTGGTGGTGATGGTTCGGCCGGTCGTCGGGTCCGTCCCCGTGCTCGCACCCTCAACGACCATGCCTTCGAGGCATGCAGCGGAACTGCACGAGTCTGATGAACCACCGGACACCTCCAGTGATGCCGAGAACCCGCTCGAGGCGGGGTCGGACGGGCCGAATCCCCATTCATCGAGGTTCATCGAAACGGTGACCGACGTCCGGGAGGTCGTCTTCGGCGCCGTTGTCGTGGCAGTCGTCTTGGGTTTCACGGTCGTCTTCGTCGTGGAGCCAGAGGTGTCATCTTCCACGGTTGTCCCCACAACTGTGGTGGTCGAGGTGGTCGTCACGGGGTCAACGGTCTGGCTGCGCTCCGCCTCCGGCGGGAGACCGGGAACCTCCTGCGTTGCGGCAAGAGGGTCCGACAGGTTCGGGGAGGTGGAGGTGCTGTCGAGTGTTCCTTCGACAGGTGTCGTCTCCTTCGTGCCGTCGGTGTTCACCACGGTCTGTTCCACCGTGCCGCCGAGCGACTGTGACTTCACCACGTAGTCGGCGTCCTCGGGGAGGCCAGGCGATCCGGCGCCGTCCACCTCGATTGCCGGGGCATCACCGGAGGTGCCTACTGTGACCGGGTTGCCGCCGGCGCCGTCGACCGTCACAGTCACACCGTTCTCGTCAACAGTGATCGAGTTGTTCGAGCCGGAGGACGTGGCGACATAGTCACCTGCTGCCAGGGTGATCTGCACGTCAGGGTCGTCCACGCTGATCCAGTTGAGGTTGAATTCGATCGGGGCAGGGCTGCCGCCGGCCGGGGTCGACACTTCGGCGATTGCATCCGGTGTGACGGCGATGATGCGCGCCTCCGAGCCTGCCTTCACCTTGGGTGCCGATGACGCGGCAGGCACCGTGACGATGTAGTCGCGAGGCTGGCCGGGTTCGGGTTCTGCACCCGGGCCCGCGAGGGGACGCAGGGTCATCTCGCCGGCAACCGGGTTGGCCGGGGTGACGGTGCCTTCGGCTGTCTGCACCTCGATCTTCTGGTCGACGGACCTGATCACGAGCATCGTGTTGCGCACGTTGTTCTTGTCTCCGCAGAACGGACATGAGCTGGTCTTGCGCGTCGTCAGGGATGCAATGTCAATATCGCCCTTGCCGCCCGTCCAGATGTTCGGGTCGTTCGACGGGTCCTTGCCGGAGAAGCTGAAGGACCACTCCTTCTTCTTCAGGTCGAACGTGACGAACCGGTCCTTGTCCGGCCAGTTGGAGTCGTAGACGTGTAGGACAGCGTGGTCGTTGTCCGGGAATTCGATCGCAAGCGGGAGCATGGCATGTCCGCCACGCTCCGTGTACAGGTTCAGCGTGTACTCGGGGACGTCCTTGCCGAGATTCGACGCGACCTCGGCGAGGATCGAGTCGATCGATTGCTTCGCCCACTTGTCCGTCTCGTCCTGTGACTCCGGCAGGAACTGCGTGGCGAACGCCCTGAGAATCGCGTGCACGACGTCTGTGTCCTTGTCGAGCTTGCCCGTCGACGGCGAGACCTTCTCCACGAACCGACTGGCAGCAAGGGCAACGAGACCCTCGCAGTGCCCTGATGCGCGGGCTTGGTTGACCATGCGCGCGAACGCGGCCGCCTCCGGGGTGGGCACGCACGGTTCGGTCCCACCCGTGCACACGTCCTTGCCGGCCCCAAACATGGCGACAAGGTCCTCGGCGTTGAATTCCTCTGCGGTCTTCTTCGCCGAGAAGTTCGCGAACGCAAAACCGTTTGCGTCGAGCGTCATGGTGGTGGCCGCCGGGGTGCGCGGGAGTGACGTGCTGTCACCCGAGCTGCACGCCCCGAGTACGGCCACCGCCACCAGAGTGGCGGCCGCGACGATCCGGGGCCTCATGCCGCGGCCCCGCTCCTGCGGGCCTTGCGGGCGAAGATTGCGATGGCAAGTGCCAGTACGAGCAGCAACACAACGGCGATGATACGACCGGTGGGGGAGTTGCCCGCCACGTCCACCTTCACCAGCGGAGCGAGTTTCTTCTCCACGGTGATGGTCGAGGTCAACGTCTTGCCGTCGGCAGAGTACGCAGTGACCTTGACGTCCTGGGTTGCTGCGACGCCGGCCACGGGAACCGTGATCGACTTCAACTTCTGCGACACGGCGATGTGGCGTCCCCGCTCCGTCGTGATGATGATCCGCGATTGCGGGCTCACCTCGGCCCCGCTCTTCGAGACCGACGCGATGATGTCGGCCATGCCGATGGTCACCGAGATGGCGTCCTCGCGCGCCTCCACCGTGGGAACCCCGTTGCCGGCCAACACCGGCAGGGTCTCGTTGCGCGAGCCGTTCTCGATGAGATCTAGCATCCCCTCGGCAACCTTCTGGTTCACCGACGGCACAACCGAGGTCGTCGTGGCCTGCTGAGGCACCGACGTGTCCGACCCACTGCCCTGGCCGGACGGCTGCGATGTCGCGACGGAGCCGAGGGTGGTCGTGGTCTCCGCCTCCGGGGTCGACGTGGGCGCATTCACCGTGGTTGTCGCTTGTGGTTCCTCGGTCGTGGTCGTCGAATCGTCCGTTCCGCCGGGAGCGTCCGTGGTTGTTGTGGAGTCCTCCGGTCCCGTGATCACGCCCGGTTCCCCGTCCGTGACTGTCGTCGACGAGAGAATGTCGGCAATGTCAGCGGCACTCCATTCCTTTGCGTCGACACTAGAGACGAGCAGTGTCGACGGGTGCTGCACCATCGAGAGCCCGACGACCTGCACGTAGTACGTGACGCCGGCCTTCACGTTGACTTCCTGGGCGGCGAGGTCGGAGATGGATTGTTCGATGTCGGAGTAATTCTCCGTCATTGCGATCCACGCGGCCTGGGCGACGGTCATGTTACTGGTGACGAATCCCATCGGACCGCTTCCGTCCTTTCGGTACACGGTGAGTCCGGTGATGGCGGGGTCGAACCCCGGGGAATCGAGTTCCGGCAGCGAGAGTCTGATGCGAGACGTTGTCGGTGCGGTGAACTTCAGCCACGTGGTCGTGATCAATGATCTGTCGAAGACGAATGCCGACAATCCCGCAAGAGGTTCGTCCGGTTCGGTGGTCGCACCGAACTGCTGCAGTGTCACTTCGGACGCACCGGTGATGTCGACGGCATTCTCGATGCGGTCGTTCGCCGGGACGGTGGTGGGGGCACCGGTGATGTCGATTGACTTCAGTCCACGTGACACGAACTGGACTGGATCCCCCTCGTTCTTTGCCGTACCGTCGGCACCACACCACGTGGAGAGGAGTGCGCGAGCGCCGGGCTTGGCGAACCGGGCGGTGAAGTTGCCGTTCAAATCCTCGTCCTCATTCAGGATGTCCGGGTCGATCCAGACCGCACGCAGTGCGTGCTCGTCATCCGGGGCGGCAAATGCCGCGAGGCTCTGGCTGAATCGTGGGGACTCGAGACTGTCGGCGTTGCCGGCAACGGCGACGCAGGCGGAATCGGAGACATTGACGGTTCCGGACGCGGTGAGGGCGGACGAGTCGACTGACATCCCGGGGGCGTCGGGAATGTCGCATTGACGGACGCACACGGCGAACAATCCACCGGCGACCGTCTGCTGCCGGTCAATGACGAGCAACTGCCACCAGCCATCCGGGACGGAGTCCAACTCGATCGCGGCTCCGGAGGTCTCGATGTCGGGCTCGATCTTCTCCGACTCGTCGTTCGAGTCGTACGTGCCCGCACCCATCGGGGCTGCGGCCACATCGACACCTGCGAGAGCGTCGCATCCCTCGATGATGCCGAGGCCCTTGGCAAGGTCCATCCGCAGTGACATCTCCTTGCAGGCGTCGTTCTTCCTTCCCGCATCCACCTGGTACTCCATTCCCTTGATGAAATAGGTGTCGGGGTTGAAGAAGAAGATGGAGTACTTGCCGTCCGGCAGGTAGATGGTCTCGGTCATGCGGCTGCTGTAGCGCGTCGACGACACGTTCCACCACGCAACCGATGACTCGAAATCCGAATCCTCGTCGAAGAGGTCATAACGAACCACGGCCACCGCCAGCACCCCGTTGACCGACGAGCAATCGGCATCGAGCGAGATGGTGACCCTGTTCGAACGTGACGGGCTGTTCGGTGTGGTGTAGAGGATGGGCTGTGCACCTGCGCATTCCTCAATGTCCCCCTCGACGAATTGGTCGGGCTCGACGAGTGCGACTGACTCGGTGTCGGAGTTGACCTTCAGCAACCCGAGCCCGATCGGGAACGTGACCTGTGCCTGCATGTTCACGGTCGAGTCGGCGCGTGATGTCGTACCGCCCGCGACGTAGTCGAGGAAGCCGAACTCGTTCGAGGCGTACACGCGGATGGCGTACGAGTCGGCCGTGGGCACGGTCACCTGGTTGACGTTCCTGCTGCCGTTCACCTCCACCACGATCTGCTGGACCTGCACGTCGGGTGAACCGACGGTCCACCTGACCGTGGAAGTCTTGGCGTCGAGCTGCGGGATCACTTCCAGCGTTGTCGGGTCACCTTCCTCGCGCAGCGTCGGGTTCTGCGCGGAGTCCATCAGGATCTGGTCGGAGACATCCTTGGTGGGGTCGGGGATCGTCAGCCACTCGCGCGCATGTGCGACAACGAGCGTGCCCTGTTCGGTCTGCAGTTCGCGGCCGATGGCGTAGTAGGCGTAACGCATCGCACCTGCCATTGCCTCGGGCACCTCGACCGAGCTGCTGTCCACCGACGACGCGCTGCCGACGTAGCGTCCGTCGGCGCCGTACACGGCAACTTTCATGGCCGGGAACGTGTCACACGCGGTGAATTTCCTGTCCTGCGCCGTCCACGTGAACGAGCACTGTTCGCGGGGCACGAGAAGCGGCGGTGCGATGGTCTGGACGGTCACCTCGTCGTTTGCGACGGTTGTGGTGGTCTCTTCGACGGTTGTGGTTGTTTCCTCGACCGTTGTGGTGGTCTCTTCGACGGTTGTGGTTGTTTCCTCAACGGTTGTGGTGGTCTCTTCGACGGTTGTGGTTGTTTCCTCGCCCGGGGTCTCGGCGGTGAACGCCGATTCGAACGGTGCGTCAGTGATGCACGGCAGCGCGCCATTGGTCAGGCTGCACCGCGAGAAAGAGTTGCCGACCACCGACCAGTCGGTCTCGCCGTCGTCGAACGAGGTGTTCCTGTTGATGGTTCTGTCACCGGCCCGCAGTTCCACGGATGTGACGCGCGGACCCGTCTGGCCCCCGGAGTTCGCGGCACCGTCCCTGCCGGAGATGACGATGCCGATCCGTGCGGTGGATGCCATGAAGTCGCCCCTGAGGCTGGCCTCGAGCTCTGACCATTCATCGCCTTCATCCGAACCACCCTTGGTCGCGTCGACCGACTTCGTGGAGGAGGACAGCACCGCACCCGCGGCGTCGTAGGCCTTCAGCGTGACGGAGAGGATGTTGCTCTCCGGTGCCGCACCGTTCAGTCGGTACTCCAGCTTCAGCTCCGCCTTCGTCCTCTTCGTGAAGGGACCGACACCCGCTTCGGTCGTGTCCACGGACTGGGTCACGTCATGTTGTTCGTAGCCGAACACGAGCTCCCGGTCGACCTCGGGTGTGGTCGTCGTGGCAGATGCCTGGTCGGCATCCGGCATGTACATGAACTTCTTTGTGGCGGTCTTGTCCGCCTCGAACTCGACGTCTCCTGCCTTCCGCGCCTCGCCGGCCGGGTTCAGCGTCCAGACGTCGACCTCCAGCTTCGTCGCACCGGCCAGCAGGGTCACCTGAACGGCGTTCGTGCCGCCTTCGACCTCCGCGACGTCGCCTTCATTCAGTGACTTGCCCTTCTTGTCCTTCTGCTGGACGACGACCTTCGCGAAGGAGTCACAGAACGTGATCACCTTGGTGGTGGGGTCCCACTGGGCCTCACACTCGATCTTCTGTCCTTCGCCGTTCGACGACGGGTCGCACCCGGGCGGCAACGTCCCGTCGACGATCTGGTCACACTCGAGAGCGGAGTTCCTGTTCCGGTTGCTGTCCGAAGATGATCCGCACGACGCAACGGTCGCAAGCAGAAGACCCGCAATCGCAAGTCGAAGTGGGCGAGAAACGGTGCCGGAACGCATCCGAGCATCCTAAGACCGAATCAGGATTCAGGCATACTTGGGGTTGGTTGACCATGTGCCGTCCGAATCGGCCGCGTACGGGGCTCTGTACAATCGACCACCCGCCCCCGGAGGTTTTCACAATGGCAAATGCATGGTTCGAGACCGTTGCGGAGGCCCAGCGCCGCGCACAGAAGCGCCTGCCACGGTCCGTCTACGGCGCGCTCGTTGCAGGGTCCGAAAAGGGAGTCACGCTTGCCGACAACCTGAGCGCGTTCGACCACCTGGGTTTCGCCCCGCACATGGCGAACCTGCCGCGCGAGCGCAGCATGAACGTCACCGTCATGGGCCAGGAACTCTCGATGCCGATCATCATTTCGCCGACTGGCGTGCAGGCCGTCCATCCGGAAGGTGAGGTGGCGATCGCACGCGCGGCCCAGAACCGCGGCATCGCGATGGGACTCAGCTCGTTCGCCAGTCGTTCCGTGGAGGATGTCGCGGCAGCGAACGACAAGACGTTCTTCCAGATCTACTGGTGCGGCGACAGGGACACTCTCCTCCAGCGCATGGAGCGTGCGAAGGCCGCCGGCGCAAAGGGCATCATCGTCACTCTCGACTGGTCGTTCTCGAACGGCCGTGACTGGGGCAGCCCCTGGATCCCGGAGAAGGTGGACCTGAAGGCCGCAGTGAAGCTGGCGCCCGAGGTGATCGTGAAGCCGAAGTGGCTGTGGCAGTTCGCGAAGACGTTCCGGATCCCCGATCTCACGGCACCGAACATGGCCAAGCCCGGCGAGAAAGCCCCGACGTTCTTCGGTGCGTACTACGAGTGGATGACCACGCCCCTGCCGACATGGGAAGACCTCGCATGGCTGCGCTCGCAGTGGGACGGCCCATTCATGATCAAGGGTGTCTGCCGCGTGGACGACGCGAAGCGCGTCGTCGACATCGGTGCGACCGCACTGTCGGTGTCGAACCACGGCGGCAACAACCTCGACAGCACCCCGGCATCGATCCGTGCGCTGCCTGCGGTCGTTGACGCCGTCGGCCACCAGCTCGACGTCGTGCTCGACGGCGGGGTGCGGCGCGGCAGCGACGTGGTGAAAGCTGTTGCGCTGGGTGCAAAGGCCGTGATGATCGGACGCGCGTACCTGTGGGGTCTCGCCGCGAACGGCTAGGCAGGCGTGGAGAACGTCCTCGACCTCCTGCGCGGCGGCAT
>Ga0075471_10003167_pt1 | contig 10698 bp, 9 predicted proteins | sample DEB19_08_DNA_2_FD_74787 | JGI IMG/M metagenome (GOLD analysis project Ga0075471, IMG submission 74787) | Aqueous microbial communities from the Delaware River and Bay under freshwater to marine salinity gradient to study organic matter... | ecosystem: Environmental > Aquatic > Marine > Coastal ... | reverse complement strand
ACCTGCTGCATCGTCTTAATGCTGCCGATCGCGTTGCCGAACGTGTCATACAGGAGCTGGCAGAACTCTTCGAGCTCACCGGGATGCTCAGCCTCAAGCCGCAGTTCGTAGTCCCAGTTGCCGGTGCATGACAGGAACGCCACAACGTTGGGGTGCTTCAGGCACAGGCTTGAGAAATCATCCCGTTGTTGGGCCGAGAGGCCACGGTCAATGAGCAGAAGCCGATGGCCGTTAAAGCCGAGCTTGGCCAGATTGATAAGATAGCGCTGCGCGGCGATTACCCCCTGCTTGCGAAGCTGCTCAATGCGGTACGAGACTGAAGAGCTGCTCATCGCGGCCGTGCGCGCCCAGTCAGCAACAGGCTTGGCTGGGTGGGCGCTGAGGATTCGCAGCAGTTTTGTATCGGTGTCGTCGAGCGGCTTGACCTCAGTGTCGGCAGACACTGAAATCGAGTGCCTTCGCCGGCTGCTGCCGATCAGGTAGGTAGGGGCAAGGATCGTCCAGTCGAGGCGCAAGCCAAGCGACTTTTCAAAGTGCCCTCCCGCCTCTGCTGGGCGCGCTAACGAGAGCAGGCTCCCGAGCTCGTATGGCTTATGGGTCACAAAGCTCATTGCGTACTGGTAGGCGCCACTCGTCCGAGCAAGCCAGAACACTGCGGGGTGCCGCTCGATAAGCGCCTCGAACCTGCGCCGGCTCGCCGTGCTCTCGCTGCCCCGGCTTAGGTAGACGCCGAAGTCATTGTAACCGAGGCGAAAGTGGTTGATGTGGTAAACCGGCCGGATGATCTCGCGCTCAAGGAGCGAGTCACGGATGTACCGCACGGCGTGCTCCCGCAGCCCGAGCTCAGCCGAAAGCTCCTTGGGGGTAGCATCGGCCCGTAGCGCTGCGGCAGCGAGGAAGTGTCGCTCCTTCTCAGTCAGCACAACAACTTTTCGGTGGCTTGCAGCGCCCATCATCAGCCCCAGTGTGGCAGGAGGGGCGAGGCGCTGACAACGCTCTTTTGTGGCGCTACAGAGGGCGCAAGCCGGTCACTATCGCGCTGTGGGGAGCAGGATGCCCCTCGATCGTCAGGGAGCAGTCGTTCGGGTCGAGGAACTCTGCCAAGCTTTCATACGGGGCCCACTCGGTGCGCCGTTGCTCTGCCGTGGTTACTGCGCCAAAGTTGTGAACAGCGATGTTGTGGAACCCGGCCTCCTCAAGGTAGAGCGCCATAGCCCCAGGGGAGGGGATTACCCAGGCGTTTCGCATCTTGGCGTAACGCCCCTTTGGCAGGAGCTCGGGCTCCCCGGGGCGGTCAATAACAAGGCTCTCGACGATAGCGGTGCCACCAGGCCGTAGCGACCGGAAGAGCTGCTTCACCGCGCTACGGGGGTCACGCTGGTGGTAGAGCACACCCATGCACACGATGAGATCAAAAAAGCTTGGGAATCCCTCGAGGGATTCTATGCCAGCCGGCAGGAATCCGCACTGGGGCAGGCGCAGCACCGACTGAAGGACCGCGAATTGGAGCCAGCACCTGTCGATCGGATCAAGCCCAATAGCGATCTCGGGCGCACAGGCGGCCATCTTAAGGAGGAAGTATCCGTTGCTGCATCCGACGTCTGCGACCCGCAAGCCCCGCAACGGGGGGAGCAGGGGCTGCAGGCGCGACCATTTGAGGTTCGACTGCCACTCGGAGTCGATCACCAGCTCGCCCAGCTGAAAGGGGCCGATGCGCCACGGCACGAGCAGCCGGCAAGCCCGTTCGAGAGCTTCACGGTCCGCTGAGGGAGGCAGCGAGGCTTTTATGGCGTCGCCGCCGACATCGCGGTGGCTGCTCGCCATTCTCTGCCATGAATCCGAATTGAGGGCCGCCACCAGCGGCGCCCAGTGCTGGGAGCGCAGGACCTGCTTCCAGAGGCGCTTGGCCTCAGGGATCAAAAGCTGGGGCAGCACCTCATCCCTGAAGGGGAAGAGGGGGCGCAGGGTAGCTAGGAGGGGGTAGTAGCGGTCCACACGGGGTCAGGTACCACGGCTTGGGGTATTTCACCACTGAAGGCATCGGGAGCATCCTTCCTTTCCAGGCGGGCGGCCCTCGGCTAGACTTCTTGGGCATGGGAACTTTTACAGAAACTACTGCGGACATCACCGTCTCTGTCGAGCCGGAGGCGCTCCCCGAGGAGTCAACTCCGGGAGAGGGGGTGTACACGTTCGCCTACACAATCGCGATTGAGAATCGCTCTCCCTCCACTGTTCAGCTGATGGAGCGGCATTGGGTCATTGAGTCAGCAGGAGAGCAGATCGGGGAGGTGGTTGGGCCTGGCGTAGTTGGCGTGCAGCCCATCCTTGAGCCGGGACAGAGCTTTCAGTACACCAGCAGCGCCGTCATTCGAGACCCGATCGGCTCGATGAAGGGGAGCTACGTCTTTCGGCGCACCACTGGGGGCTTCTTTGTGGTTCAGATCCCGCGCTTTCGCCTCAACTATCCCACCCTGCTTAATTAGGAGCGCTATGCCGAAAGATTTTTTCTCTGTCGAGCGCACGACGAGCCTCTCCGCTGTCCCAGCGGGGGGCAAGATCCACGTCATCGGCGTGTGCGGGGTGGCCATGGCACAGCTCTCGGTGGCGCTCTCGCAGCGCGGATATGTCGTGAGCGGAAGCGACAAGGAGTTTTACGAGCCGATGAGGAGCCTGCTGGGAAGCTCAGAGGTTACGACCAAGACAGGATACCTAGCGGAGCACGTTCCCCTGGATGCGTCCCTGGTGGTGATCGGCAATGCGATCAGCTACGGCAATCCAGAGGTTGACGTCGTTGAGAGGAGCAGTCTCCCGTACACATGCTTTCCGAAGCTGCTTCAGGAGGTGGCGATCGCCGGCAAGCACTCAGTCGTTGTGACGGGAACTCACGGCAAGTCAACGACCACTGCGCTGATAGCGACGCTCTTTGTCGAGAGCGGAAAGCATCCTTCATACTTTGTTGGCGGGATTGCGCAGGGACTGCCCTCGAGCCTTGAGGTTGGCACCGGCGCCCTCTCGGTTGTTGAAGGCGATGAGTACGACAGCGCCTTTTTCGCCAAAGTGCCGAAGTTCTCGTTCTACACCCCAGACACCGCCGTTATTAACGCAATTGAGTACGACCATGCCGACATTTACCCGAACGTCGAGGCGATTGAGGCTGAGTTCACGAAGCTCGTCCTGGGCCTGAAAAAAGGCGGCACGGCGATCTGCTGCATCGACTTTCCGCGCGTCAAGCGCCTCGTTGGAGAGTGGAGGAGCGCAGCACAGTGCCGGATCGTGACCTTTGGCCGGGATCCCGAGGCGGATTTCTGTATCACGGACAGGGAGTCGGCCGGCATGGCGCAGCGGGTCTCTGTCAGGAGCTCAGCGTTGGGTTCGCTTTCCCTGCTTCTGCCGCTCGTCGGAGAGTACAACGCGCGGAATGCTCTCGCAGCGCTGATCGTGTCGCACGTTGTTGGGCTCGACCCCGCCAAGAGCATCAGGATTTTGGAGAGCTTTAAGCCTGTGAAGCGGCGGCAGGAGGTGAGGCTCCAGAAGGGTGGAGTTGCCCTGATAGAGGATTTTGCGCACCACCCGACAGCAGTGCGGCAAACCGTTGAGGCTGTTCGCGAGGCGTTCCCGCAAGCGCGCTTGTGGGCAGTGTTTGAGCCTCGCTCAAACACTAGCCGCCGCAAGGTATTCCAGCAGGAGTACGTGGATGCCTTTAGGCGCGCAGACAGGGTTATCCTCAGGAATGTTGTCGCTCGGGCGATCGACACGGGTGTTGAGCTGATCGACGTAAGCGCCTTAAGCAGCGCAATAGCTGCCTCGGGCGTCAGCTCAGCGTGCTTGCAGGATGTGCAGGCGATCCGGGATCACCTCTGGAGCGAGATACGGCCCAACTCCGCCGAACGAGAGGTAAAGGAGGTTGTGTTCGTTATGTCCAATGGGTCATTCGACGGGCTAAATGACCTTCTGCAGGCCGACCTTCAGCGCATTTGCGCCTAATTGCCACTAATTGCGACGTAAAGCGACAGGTTTCGGCCTTGTGAAGGGCCGCAGCCGCTGGGGTTTGCAGGGAGGCGCGCTCTGCGCTACAACACCGGTCTTAATGTCACCGGCGGTAGCGCAGTATGATTCAGCCCGGGGGCTCCCAGCAGCCCGACAGAGAAGGTATTCCTCAACGTAGCTCGGCCACATCGGCGCCGTCCGCGTCCCTGCACACTGAAACATCCTCCAACAGCCGGGAAAAGGCTTCGACCTTGGCAGGTCGCGCGGTACCTGCCCGCCTCGGCTCAACGTCTCTCCGCAGGGAATCCCCAGCGGCAGCCGGGCATGCGCCCGTGTCGCGAGGCGCTCTCCGTGAGGCAGTAGTGAGGGGAACGAGGGAGCTCTCAAGCCGCCTTGGCAGGGCCCCGTTTCCCTCCGAAGTTCGAGAGCATCTTGCGCGGCGCGGGCTACAGATCACCACTCGCAGGCTGCTACGGACGCTCTCTTCAGCCCGCAAGGCCCGCGGAGCTGGTCTCGGGGCGACGGTGAAGGTCGGATCCCTCCTCGGGGCAGCCCGTGTGCTTCGTCGGGAGCACAGGGCGATACTTAGGGAGCAGGGTGCCCCTCCGTCCCGGGAGCAGCTTAGGGAGCGGGCTGGGTGGACCAAGAGCGGCTTTGATGCAGCGCTGCCACTCGTGCAGGACCTCTTTGCTGAGGCTCAATCAGCGCCGCTTCTGCTTGCTGACACCTCCCTCGGGGTCGCGTTGGGCGACTTAGAGCTGTTGCGCTTGCGTGTTTTGGGGCCGCTTCTGCGAGCTGCCCGGGATGAGAAACAGGTGCCGCTTGATCACATGGCCGACATGTCATCGATGCTGCAGGGATGGGATCTTCCCCCGCTCCCCCTTCGGCCTGAACGTGATCGGATCTCGATAGATGACGCCTTGCTGCGGTGTGAGATGTGGTGGGTACAGATCGTCTGCATGCACGCGCCGCCGCGGGAATTTTCGCCCCTGTCGCTCTTTGCAGCACAGAGCCACGAGGCAGAGTGGGCAAGGCGCTGCGGCGTTGCCGATGGCGGCTCGAACCCTTTTAAGGGCTTCGCCCACGTGCTGTCGGCGGCATGCCTCGTCGGGCGGCTGGACACCCGCCGTTTTGACGAGATTGTAAGGCTCGCGGACCAGCTTGAGGGCACGGCAGCAACGTATGCCATGCTGCGCAGGGAGGTGAGGGAGCTAGCCTTTCAGTGCGGCTTTCCGAAAGAGGCCCGCGTCCGCTGACGGGCGCAGCATCACTTCACGAAGGGTAGATTGCCCTGGCACTCGGGCTGGCCTGTGCGTGTTGAGTCGTGCGCGATGAAGAACTGGTGCTCAAAACAGCGGATCACCTGTGTCGCCGTCGCCTGGGCCTGCGCCGGATCCCGCAGGTCATCCGCCGCCGCCAGGTAGCGGCTAAGGCACGGCGTTACAAACTCAAGAGCCACTGACTGGCACGAGGATGGGGGCAGGCGGTAGCACTTGAGCCATGCACCTCCATCAGAGCAGATTTGGGAGCTAGCCTGTCTCGCCATCTCTTCAACAGACATCTCTCCTTGATCTGCGGCGAGCGCTGGAGCTGCGCCTAGCGCAAGGGCGGCGAGCAGTGTCCGTATGACGGTTAGCATGGTCTTAGAACCCCCCGATGATGCTATCCGGCGCTGACGACGGAAGCGAGGGGCTTTTGGGTGCCGGAGGCATAACCTGGCTGCTCGGCTGCTTCTTCAGCTGCTGGGATGGGCTTGTTGAGCCTTGAGAGGGAGCTTTGGCAGCGGCTGCCAGGTTCTTGCTGGCGCTCTTCATCCTCAAACCTTGCGCTCGCATAAGCCCGCCCCCGGTGCCAGCCCCCGGGTTCCTTTGGAAGAGCCCCATCATGAGCCTCATGAGCGCATCTGCGGGGGTCTCTCCGCCGAGCAGGCCGTTGTTGGGCCCGCCGTAGGAGTTCGGCGCGAGGTTCTCCTTGTTCTGGAAGTTGGCGTACTTTTGCTCGAATTCCTCCTCTGAGTACTCCATCTCGACGCCATTCTCGTCGACCACGTACCGGTTCACGTGGAACTTGCGTGACTGGCCGTTCCACTCATTTGCGGTGAGCCCCTGGCCGTTCACAACGTCGCCGGACTGGGTGTTGACCACAACTGCGTGGTACTCGCTGACCCTTCTTCCCGAGTCGTCAACCCACCAGCCGCGGGCCCGCACCCATGGATTTGACTCTCCCATCTGCGAGTAGTGCAGGTTTGAGGCACGCACAAAGTCAGACGCATAGTTCTCGCACTTGTAGGTGTTGCCCCGGCCGTACACGCCGTAGACGTATGGGCGGCTTGAGAAGTCATAGCCGTTTGCGGCGATAGATGCCCGCTGGATCTGCTGGCGGAAGTCGCCGAAGTTTGCTGTGCGCGACTGTGCAACGGCGAGCAGGGAGTGCCCAAGCAGCGCCACTGCCAAGAGAAGCGAGCAGGTAAGGCGCCGTAGCCGCGGGCGTTGCCGGCGTCGTTTCGGTGGGTGGCAGAATCCAGGCCTCATAGTTCACAACCGGGAGCTTAAAGGCGTCCCATGAGGGTTATGAACGAGGGTGGTCTAGGGGTGTCTTTAAGGGCGCCAAAGCAGCTGGTTATGGGCTCTTAGCGTGGGACTAATCCGCCGATGACAACGCCGATCACCTAGTGGTTTTTCGTATGACGCCTCGGCCTGCCGTGCTAACCCGGCCCTAAAAAGAGGCGCCAGCTGGCTTGAGTGCTAGGCAGCCCTCGGCCCACAACAAAAAAAGGAGGGGCCGTGAAGCCCCTCCTTTGCTCGCCACTCAAGCGTTTTGAGCAGTAATCCTAGTACCGGTAGTGCTCGGGCTTGTATGGGCCCTGCTGCTTCACGCCGATGTACTTTGCCTGCTCCGATGAGAGCTCTGTGAGCTCAACACCGAGCTTTTTGAGGTGCAGGCGAGCCACCTTCTCGTCGAGGAACTTCGGCAAAACGTGCACGCCGACCGGGTACTGGCCCTTCTTGGTGAAGAGCTCGATCTGCGCCAGGGTCTGGTTCGTGAACGAGGACGACATGACGAAGCTCGGATGGCCGGTTGCGCAGCCGAGGTTGACGAGGCGGCCGCGCGCGAGCACGACGAGAGCCCTGCCGTCCGGGAAGACGAACTTGTCCACCTGTGGCTTGATGTTCACCTCCTTGGTGTTCTTCTCAAGCCATGAGATGTCTATCTCGTTGTCGAAGTGGCCGATATTGCAGACGATGGCCTCATCCTTCATCACCTTAAAGTGCTTGTCGGTGATGATGTCCACGTTGCCCGTTGCCGTCACAAAGATGTCGGCGATCGGGGCAGCGGTCTCCATCGTCACTACCTGGAACCCCTCCATAGCTGCTTGGAGGGCACAGATCGGGTCGATCTCGGTTATGAGCACTCGGGCTCCGAGGCCGCGCATTGAGTGCGCGCTTCCCTTGCCAACATCGCCGTAGCCGGCAACCACCACAACCTTCCCGGCAACCATGATGTCTGTGGCGCGCTTGATCCCATCAGCGAGCGATTCGCGGCAGCCATAGAGGTTGTCAAACTTGGCCTTGGTGACCGAGTCGTTAACATTAAAGGCTGGGATCTTGAGCGTGCCCGCCTTGTGCATCTCGTAGAGGCGGTGGACGCCTGTTGTCGTCTCCTCGGAGACACCGTAGATCCCCTTGAGCATCTCGGGATATTTCTCGTGCACGAGCTTCGTCAAGTCTCCGCCGTCGTCGAGGATCATGTTTGGCCCCTCGTTGCCGAAGGCCAGGGTCTGCTCCAAGCACCAGTCGTATTCCTCAAGGGTCTCTCCCTTCCAGGCAAACACCGGGATGTTCCTGGCGGCGATAGCTGCCGCAGCGTGGTCCTGGGTCGAAAAGATGTTGCAGCTCGACCACCGAACGTCCGCCCCAAGCTCCATGAGGGTCTCGATCAGCACTGCGGTTTGGATCGTCATATGGAGGCTGCCGGCGATGCGGGCACCCTTGAGGGGCTTCTGCTTGCCGTACTCAGCGCGCAGCGCCATGAGCCCGGGCATCTCCTTCTCGGCCATCTCGATCTCCTTGCGGCCCCAATCAGCGAGAGAGAGGTCAGCGACCTTGTAATCCGGTTTTCCTGTCTTCATGGCGGTTAGCATACGTGTGTCAGTCTTTTGTAAGTGGCGGCGGTCCTTAAGCTTCGACCCCCGGCTGTTAGGCGACGATGCTATACCACCAGCTAACTTTGCTACAAGCCCGAGCCAGGCGCCGAAGCTCGGCCCTTTGTGGGGGTACCGGCTCTTCCCGCGAAACCGCTTCCCCGCAGACGGGCTCCTGTGTCACGAGACGTGGCACTTAGGGGGCTATTCCCGCAGGCTGGAAGCACTCGAAGGGGCAGTCTTGGCCAGGTGCTTCGAGCGCCAAAAGTTGCTCTTGGTCGCCCAAATGCGGCAGACAACCCCGGGGCCTGGGGGCATCGATTTGGATGGTTAACCCGAGGGCTCTGCCGCGCTACGCCTCTCGCTGGCCCTGTGACAAGGGTTCGCCCCGCATGCTCTTGGGGGTGGCTCGATTCGAGGCTGTAGGGTTTCCAGCACCACCGTACAGGTAAAGGGTGCGGAGGAAGGGACCTTGAGACAAGGAACCTAATTACAAAAACCTCCGCAATAAACGCAAATAACCGCTTAGCTGGGCTCGTTATCCTCAACCAGTTCTTCGCGGTAGATCTTCACGTTGCTTGGGGCCTTAAACCCTATGCGAACGCGTCGGCCTACCGGGATAACGTCAGTGACCACTACCTCGATAGTGGTAGCTTGGCCTTCTGGGCCAGGCACTGTGATGATAACCCGCTCATTCACTCGTCGCGACAGTACCAGCATGGAATCAACCTCCTGTTTCTGCTGGTGACTACCAATCCGCTGAATGCCCTACATGGCGATTCAGACCGAAAAGGCTCTTGGACGGTAGAGGTATCGTCTCTTTGCGATCTCCTTCCTCCGCCATATGCTGGCAGGAAGATTTGGGAAGGGTACCAAAAATGGGGCGGTAACTCAAAAAGTCGCGCGCTAGCCTGCCTGCTTTTTGGCAGCAATCCAGAGCTCCTGAAGCTGGTCTGCTTGCAGGTTTGCCAGCGATGCAGCGCCGAACCTCTGGCTGGCGAGCTCTTCCAGTGCCTTGAAACGCCTAGTGAATTTTGCGTTTGCCCGCGTCAGGGCCTCCTCAGCGTTGAAGCCCAGGTGGCGGCTCTGTTGCGCCAGGGTGAACAGCAGGTCTCCGAACTCGTCCTCGATTCTTTCCCGCTGAGGCTGTGCGAATGAGGCGTTTTTAGATGGCCCATCAACCTCATTGAGGAACTCATCAACCTCCTCGCGCACCTTTGCTGCGACCCCTGAGAGAGATTCCCAGTCAAACCCAACTCGGGCAGTTCGCTCCCCAATCTCGTGGGCTCGCATCAGCGCCGGCATTGATCTCGGTATTCCGTCCAGCAGCCCTTTGCTGGCCTCTTGGCCGGAGTTGGCGCGTTCCTGCAGCTTGATCTTCTCCCAGTTCTGCAGCACCTCCTCTGTCCCAGAGACCTGCAGCTCGCCAAAGACGTGCGGGTGCCGGCGGATGAGCTTGTCGGTGATCCCACGCACAACGCTCTCGAATGAGAAGAGCGACTGGTCAGCGGCGATCTGTGCGTAGAGCCCGATCACCGAGAGGAGGTCCCCGAGCTCCTCACACACCTTGCCTGGGCCCTCTTGCACCGCATCTCCAACCTCGTACGCTTCTTCCACGAGGTGGCGACGGAGGGACTCAAAGGTCTGCTTGAGGTCCCAGGGGCATCCTGCAACCGGGTCGCGCAGCTTTTGCATGACTGCAAGGAATTCGGCGAACGCTTGGGAGGCTCTCTCGTGTTGGATGTCCGGCATTGGGTGATGGTATCTCGAAGGCGGGGCGTGGTGCCACAGGATTAGGGGATTGAGCCATAGTTTTTCTCTATTGGCGCCCGCTGTGCCTGAAGGGGGCAGCGTTGCAAGCAACAGACAGCTGCGTTTGAGAACCCCGTGCCTCAGCAGCGCCTGCTTGTGGTGACGCGCAGAGATCCTCCTCCGCCTCCTAGGCTCGCCGATGCCATTCAAGGCGAACAGCCCTGAAGGCGGAGCGGGGGATGCCACCAGTGGTTCACGCTTCGCTCGGGGTCTCCCTTACAAGCCCGCCGTCCCTGGCGCAGCATCCCGTGCGAACAGCTTCCACACCCGGCGCCGGAACCGCGGCCACACGGAGGCCCGGGCGAGCGCCACGATGTCGACAGATGCGGCGCCGGCTTCGAGCAGGGCGCGGGCGGCTGAGGCGCTGGTGGCGCCGGTGGTGATGACGTCCTCAACGAGCAGAACTCGCTGGTTTGTCAGGCGTGCAGCGCTGCGCACAGAGAGGATCGACCGTGCGCCCTGGAGCCTCTGGTCGTGTGAAAGGGTCGCTTGCGGGGCACGAGAGCGGGCATGGTGAAGGGCGTGGCACAGCTCGGCGCCGGGCACGAAGGGGATCATGCCCTGCGCGAGGTCCGCGCAGGGGTGAAAGAGGCGCCGCCGGAACGTCGCAGCGGAGGAGGGAATGGGCACGAGGAGGTCCCAGTGTGGGTCGGGAAACATCACCGCCAGCAGCGAGCCAACGGTCTCGCCGTAGGCGCGTGCCAAAAGGCGGCTCGGGCGGTACTTAATCGCCCGGATGAGGTCGCGCGCCAGAAAGG
>Ga0075471_10003166_pt1 | contig 10698 bp, 3 predicted proteins | sample DEB19_08_DNA_2_FD_74787 | JGI IMG/M metagenome (GOLD analysis project Ga0075471, IMG submission 74787) | Aqueous microbial communities from the Delaware River and Bay under freshwater to marine salinity gradient to study organic matter... | ecosystem: Environmental > Aquatic > Marine > Coastal ... | reverse complement strand
GATGCGCGCGGTGTGTACCTCGACGGCACGCACACCTTGCGCGGCGGTGTCCCGATCCCGGGTGAACTGGATCCCGCCATGGTGTGGCAGGCCGAACTCTGGCGTCGGGTACGTGCGCGCATCGGCGTGCCGAGCCCGGCGGAACGGCTTCCCGGCATGCTCGATGCCTTGCGGTCCGGTGAGATCGCTCCGCTGCTGCCCGAGCGAGTCTGTGTGTTCGGACTCGCGTCGCTGTCACCCAGCATGCTGTCGGTACTCAGCGCTCTCGCCACCCAACGCACCGTGCACGTGTTCGTCCAGACCCCGTCGCCCGTTGCGTGGTCGGCCTCACCGCATGCGTTCGGTGCGGGCCAGGTGCGCACCGACGTGGACGTCACTGCGAGCGTGGCGCACCCATTACTCGCGTCGTGGGGACGTCCGGCGCTCGAGACCCGAGGACTCGTGCGCGGTCTTGCAGGTATCGACGAAGTGGCCGAGCCCATCGAACCGACCGGCGACGGCATCGCCGATGTCGACACCGTGCTCGGCGCACTGCAGCACGACATCCGTATGGATGTCGAACCACACCGACGCAGCGAACTCGTGCCTGCCGATGGTTCCTTCCAGGTTCACGCATGTCACGGTGAGACCCGTCAGATCGAGGTGCTGCGGGATGCGCTCGGACACCTCTTTGCCGCCGATCCCACGCTGATGGCACGAGATGTCGTGGTGCTGTGTCCGGACCTCGAACGATTCGCACCGTTGATCGGCACCGTGTTCTCGCGTGGGAATCTCCCCATTCCTGTGCGCGTCGGCGACCGTTCGCTCACCACCGAGGAACCACTTGCTGCTGCACTCATGACCGCGCTGTCACTTGCGTCGGGTCGGGCCACGCTCAGCGAGGTACTCGCCTTTGTGCAGATGCCTCCGGTGCGTCGTTCGCGCGAGTGGTCCACCGAGGATGTGGAGCGTCTGGGGCGTTGGTGCACGCAGCTGGGCGCCCGCTGGGGACTCGAGGCCGACAACCGCACCGAGTGGGGACTGCCCAGCGCCATTCAGACCGGAACGTGGCGTCAGGCGGTGGATCGTCTGCTCGCCGGTATCGCCATGCCCGCACCCACGCCTCGCGCAGTACCCGGCGAGGTGGCGCCGTACGACCACATTGCTGCCGGCGACATTCCGCTCGTGGGTGGCATCGCAGAGGTCATTGCGCGCCTCGTGACTCTCCACGAGCGCATCAGCGCCGCGCAACCGGTGGATCGCTGGGTGTCGCTCCTGCACGACGTCGTCGACGATTTCTGCGAGCCCGAACCCGATGAACCCTGGCGCCTCGCTGCGCTGCACGCGGATCTCGACGACATTGCGGCCGCTGCGGTCCGACCCGACGGCACGCAGTGCACCGTGCCCATCTCGCTCGACGACCTGTTGATGCTGTTGAACGAGACACTCGGTGAGCGTGCTGGTCGCCCCCGGCTGCGAACCGGCGCCGTGACGGTGACCTCGCTGATTCCCCAGCGCGGCGTTCCTGCGCGCGTCGTGTGCATCCTCGGTCTCGATGATGGTGCCGTTCGATCGGGTGTGTTCGACGGCGACGACGTGCTGGGTGCGCACCCCTGCGCAGGTGAGCGTCATCCGCGCTACGAGAGCCGACATCTGTTGCTGGATGCCGTACTTGCTGCACAGGAGCGGCTCATCATCACGTGCAACGGCGCCGATCTCACCACGAACAAGCCCGTTCCCTTCATCGTGGCGTTGAGCGAACTGCTCGATGTGGTGCGCAACACGGTGTCACTCCACCAAGCAGATGCTCCCGTTGTGGTTCGCCACCCGCGCCATGGCTTCGACGAACGCGCGCTGATCCCCGGTGGGTTGTCGCCCGACGGGGTACCGCCGCTGGTGCCTGCGCCGTTCACGTTCGATCCGGCCATGCTCGCCGCCGCCGAGGCACATCGTCGGGCGAGCGCCGGCGGAAGCAAGGGCGATGAGTCCGACGCTGCTCCGTGGCGTGTCGCCGATCCGAGTCCCACCGCTCTCGCTTCGGTGGAAGTGAGCAGTCTTGCCGAGGCCATCGTCAACCCTGCACGCGTGTTCCTGCGTGACCGACTCGGTGTGGGGTTGCCCGGAGAGGAAGGGGTCATCGAGGACGGCCTTGCACTGGGCGTGGAGTCTTTGCAGCAGTGGAAACTGGGCACCGCGTTGCTCGATGCGTTGCGCGCAGGAGGCTCCGCCGATGCCTGGCGCGCGGCTACAGCACTCGACGGCACGTTGCCGCCGGCTGCCATCGGCGGCGCCGTGCTCGATCTCATCGTGGAAGAAGTCGATCGAATGGCGTCGACCGCGGCGCAGTGGGGCGTACCACTCGCCGGCGCCGAATCGGTCAAGCTCACGCGCGGCGCCGTCGTGGGCGAGATCGGTGGTCTCAGCGGCACTCGACTGGTATCGGTGCGCTACACGCGTGTGCGCGAATCGCAGTACCTGTCGGCGGCACTGCGTCTGGCATTGCTGCAGATCGAGCAGCCCGATACCGACTGGACCGCGGTCATGATCTTCCGCCCGGATGACCGCAAGAAAGACGCTCGTGCGGTGGGTCTGCGATTTGTCGGCTCGGGCGACGACCGCCGTCGTGGTGCTGTCGAGTTCGTCACTTTCGCACTTACGTTCTACGCCTGGCTCCAGCGTGAGGCTGTGCCGTTCTTCGAGTATGCGTCTGCGCCGCTCGCCGATCGGAAGTGGGCATTGGCGAATGCGGCACTCACCAGGGACCAGAACAACGCGCACTCATCCATGTTGTGGCCCGACGTCACGCTGGATTGGCTCCGCAGCGAGCCTCTCCTCGACGACGACCCCGCCGAGGTGCACGAGGCCGCGAAGCAGATGGGCACGTCCTCGCGCGCGGAGGCGGTGGCCGCCTGGGTGTGGGGCACGTTCCACCGTCTGCTGCAGCAGGTGGACCACGCGGGCGCCGTGGTGAAGCCGGCGGCCGCCCCCGGCGAGGTCACAGCCGAGGAGGAATCGTGAGTTCTACAGGCATGGACCCGGCGCTTCCGCTCCCTGAACTGTCGCTCACCGATGTGCTGCCCACCGGCCGCGTGATGGTGGAGGCCAGCGCAGGAACCGGCAAGACCTACGCGTTGAGCGCACTCGTGGTGCGCGCCATCGCCGAGGGAGCCGTCACCACGCCGCAGTTGCTCGTGGTGACCTTCACGCGCGCCGCTGCGGCCGAGTTGCGTGATCGAATCCGAGCGGCACTCATGGAGGCAGAGGCAGTGCTCGACGGCGCGCCGGTTCCTGCCAGGTCTGCGTGGATGTCGGCGCTGTTGAGCGATGACCCCGATATCCACGGCGAGCGAGCCTGGGCGGTTCGCCGGGCGGTGGCGTCGTTCGATGAGGCAACCATCACGACGATCCACGGGTTCTGCCAGCAGGCACTGCGTCAGTTGGGCATGCGCTCGGGCACCCGACTCGGTGCCGAACTCGGTGATGGCCTCGATCGCCTCATCGACGAAGTGTGCCGTGACCTGCTCATCAGCAAGTTGTGGATGAACCCTGCCGCACTCAGTGCACCGAGCAAGAGCGAGCTTGCACCGGCCGTGTTCGATCGACTCGTCGAAGTGGTCAAAGATGTACTGGCGAATCCGTCGGCCATCATCGAGCCGAAGCCCGGTTCGGTGAAGAGCGACAAGACCGAGCTGCTGCAGCATGTGGACACCTGGTTCGACGTGGTGAATACGGCCGTCGATCTCGTGGTGCAACGGCGAACTGCGCGCCGCGAACTCGGTTATGACGATCTGGTCGGCGGTTTGCACCGGGCAGTGGTGGGCGATGACGAGGAGCCCACCGAGGCCGCCGAACCCGCAGAGCCCGCAGAACGCAGCGCCGCAGCGAAGGCGCTCGATGCGCAGTTCAACATGGTGCTCGTGGACGAGTCCCAAGACACCGATCCCGTGCAGTGGGAGATCTTCGAGTCGGCTTTTACCGGAACGCTCATCACGGTCGGTGATCCCAAACAGGCCATCTATCGGTTCCGTGGGGCCGACCTGCATGCGTACCTGCAGGCAGCAAGTCGGCCGTCGGTGACGCGATTCGGACTCTCCACCAACTACCGCAGCGACGCCGAGCTGGTGGCCGCGACGAACGCGCTCATCTGCGGTTTCGACCTCGGCGACGAGCGAATCGTGGCTCATCCAGTGAAGTCTGCACACTCCGGGCCCGGTGCCATCGCGTCGATCGCGCCGATCGAGATCCGTCGCCTCGCCGATTCCGAGTCGATGCACACCGCCAACGGGGGCATGTCGGCGCCGCTCTCGTACAACGCGGTGCTGAGCGACCTGGTGGACCAGGTAGTGCAGATGTTGACTGGCACATCGATCGACACCGGGGACGGTTCACGCCCCGTCGCTCCCGGCGATTTCGCCGTGCTGGTCCCGGGTCGGCGTCACGCCGAAGACGTGGTGAACGCGCTGGTTCGAGTGGGTGTGCCTGCAGTCCGAGCGCGCACCGGCAGTGTGTTCGCCACCGCTGCGGCTGCAGAGATCCGTCTTCTGCTCGCGGCGTTGCAGCGATTCACGCATGCGCCCACGGTACGCGCGGCGGCACTTGGTGTGTTTCTGCGCCGTTCTGCCGCAGCCATCGACCCACAGGGCGAAAAGGCCGACGAGGTGCTCGGTGAGTTGCAACGCGCCTGCGCGCTGTGGGCCGATCTGCTCGGTCGGATGCCGTTCCTTGCGTGGTACGACACCGTTCGCGCCCAGAGTGGACTTACTGCGGCGTTGCTGGCCGACACCGGAGGTGAGCGACTGCTCACCGATCTCGATCACATCGCCGAGTTGCTCGCCGCCGAACTGGGAACGTCGGGCAATCCGGCGTCACGAGTGATCCAGGTACTCGAATCAGCAGTTGCTCATGCCGACAATGCCGACGAGACCGGGCCGCAGATGCGCCGCATCGACACCGATGCCGCTGCGGTACAGGTGCTCACAGTGCACGGCAGCAAGGGGCTCCAGTTCCCCATCGTGCTCTTGCCATTCTCGTACGAAGCGCCCAAGTCGCGCGGTCCCTCCATCTACAGCACCTATGTGGCCGACGACGACCCGAACCGACACACGATCCGCCGTAAGCGCATCATCGATGTGATGTGGGGCACCACATGGCACGGTCATGCCAATCACGACAAGGAGAAGGCGCGCGACCATCGCACGCAGGTGGAGTTGCGCGGAGACTCCTTGCGGCTGCTCTATGTGGGACTCACACGTGCCGAGCACCGCACGGTGATCTGGTACGCGCCGCTTCCCGGCTCGCGCTCCACGGCACTGAGCCATGTGCTGTTCGATCGTGACCCCGTCACGGGTGCGCCGCTCAACACGCGTCCATCGCTCACCTTCGGTACCCAGGGCGGTCCGAAGCCGTTCATGCCGGGCACCGTTCCGGACAACGACACAGCACACCAACTGCTCGAGGCACTGGCGTCGTACAGCGGTGGACTCATCTCGCACACCACCATCGCCGAGCGAACCAGGCCATTGGTGTGGACACCGGCGGTTGCGTCGGTGCACGCTCCGGTGCTCGCCATTGCCGACCCACATGGTCGCGATGCCCACGACCGCACGTGGGGCCGTTGGTCCTTCACTGGCCTCACGCGCACCGTGGCCGATGCGCATGCTGCGCCGGTGTCGGGTGGCAATGACGAGGGTGCACCTGCGCCCAGCGCCGCCGAAGACGCATCCGGCGGCGCCATCTCGCTTCCCTGGCTCTCGGTGGGGGGAGGTCGCCACTTCGGTGTGTTCGTCCACGAGGTGATGGAACACGTCGATCCCACGTCGCCAGACCTGCGTGCCCATGTGCGTCCGATCGTGGAGCGCCAGCTGCTCCGCACTCGTGTGCCGGCCCCGGCGGAGATCCTCGTGGAGGGCATCGCCCGTGCGGTGGAAACTCCGCTCGGTCCGATCACCGGAGGCCGACGCCTCGCAGACATCGCGGTGAGCGACCGTCTCGCCGAAATGCGGTTCGATCTGCCGCTGCTCGACACACGAACTGCGGTCGACGCATCGGTGATCGGCTCGGTGCTGTTGGACACCCTTGCCGCTGATGATGTTGTTCGTCCCTACGCCACCGATCTCGCCTCCGGGCGATTCTCGAGTCGGATTGCCGGATTCCTGCAGGGCTCGATCGACGCCGTGCTGCGAGTGGGTGGTCCCGACGATGCACCGCAATTCCTCGTGGTCGACTACAAGACCAACACACTGCACGAACCGGGCATGGCCGATCCGATCGCTGCGTACCACCCGGACCTGCTCATCAACGCCATGGTGAAACACGACTACCCATTGCAGGCAGTGCTCTACAGCGTGGGCCTGCACCGATTCCTGCGTCTGCGCCTCGCGGGGTACGACCCGGCGGTGCATCTCGGCGGCATTGCGTATCTGTTCATGCGTGGCATGGTGGGTTCCGATACCCCGATGTCGGGGGGGCGACCGTACGGGGTGTTCAGTTGGGTGCCGCCGCACGAGGCCGTGGTGGAGTTGGATCGGGTCTTTTCTCGCGAGCGTGCGGCATGAGAGTCACAGTTCCAGGTCGGGTCGAGCATCTAGCACCGTGGGTGGAGTCAGGCGTGCTGGGTGTCGGTGATGTGCACTTCGCCGAATGGGTAGCGCGCACGTTCCCGGAATGCGACGAGCAGTTGTTGCTCGCCGCAGCGCTGTGCTCGTGGGCTACCCAGCGCGGGCACGCGTGCATCTCACTCTCGGGAATCCCCGCTGCTGTGCGTCGCGAGGTCACCGCCGGCCGCGACGACGGTGCAGCGAGCGATGCGCTGGACAGTTTGGTGTGGCCCGAACCGGGTGAGTGGCTGGCCGCAGTGCGGCGCGCGAGCGAGCAGAGCGGCAACACCCCCGCAGCGGTTCGTCTCGTGGAGCGTTGGGGGACCGACGCACTCCTCGACGACCACCCGCTGGTGCTGCACGATGATCGCTTGTACCTGCAACGCCACTGGGCGGACGAGTGCACGGTGTCAGCGTTGTTCCGCACGCGTGCTGCCGACACCGGCCACACCTTGAGCTCGGCGGCGCTTGCACTGCTCGACCGACTCCTTCCGTCCGCCGAACCGGATGGTTCACCGAACCAGCAGCGACGTGCGGGCGAGTTGGTAGTTGCCAAGCGACTCGCCGTCATCGCCGGGGGCCCGGGCACGGGCAAGACATACTCGGTGGCGCGCTTGCTCGCCGTGCTCATCGCCGACGCCCTAGACCGTGGAACCACCCCGCGCATCGCGCTCGCTGCACCAACCGGAAAGGCCAAGGCCCGATTGAGCGAGACCATCGCCGCAGCGCTTGCTCCGCGACAGGGCGAGGCACCGCTCGATCCGCCGATCGTCGAGGCACTGCGCGCTGTTGTCCCAACCACGATTCACGGACTGCTCGGTTCGTTCGGTATCGAGCACCACCGGTTCCGGCACGATGCAGCGAATCCCCTTCCGCACGACATCGTGGTGGTGGACGAGACGTCGATGGTGTCGTTGCCGCTGTTGACACGCCTCGCCGAGGCGGTGCGTCCCGAGGCGCGGCTCGTCCTCATCGGTGATCCCGACCAGCTCGAGAGCGTTGAGCTGGGGGCCGTGCTTGCCGACCTCGTGCGCGCCGGTGAGCGGCCGGGTTCGGCGCTCGCGGGGCACCTCGTTCGCCTCCTGCGTGTGCACCGTTTCGAGCACGACTCCCCGATTGCGGTACTCGCCGATGCGATTCGCGCAGGCGATGACAACACGGCCATCGGCCGCCTCGCTCTCGGCGAGGCCGGAGATCTGCACGGTGACGATGGGGCCATGACTTCGTCGGTGCGTTTCGTCGTCGCCGACGATCCCCGACATGCGTCGTCCGAGGTGGAGCGGGTGATCCGGCCGCTCATCGAGGCCGCAGCCGCCGCTGCGCGCGCCGGTGATGCGCTGGGTGCACTGAGCGCATCTACGCGGGCGAGGGTGCTGTGTGCTCACCGACTCGGGCCGTGGGGCGTCTCCGAGTGGAACGAGCGCGGCGAACACTGGTTGCGCGGTGCGCGTGCGGGCAGCAACGTCTGGTACGTGGGCCGCCCACTCCTCGTCACCAAGAACGATCCGCGCCTCGGCCTCGCGAACGGCGACACCGGCGTGGTGGTGGAGCGCGAGGGTCGGCTCGTCGCCGTGTTCGCCGGCCCAACGGCAGGGAGCACGCTCGAGTTCGACCCGGTGCAACTCGAGAGCGTCGAGACCGCCTATGCCATGACGGTCCACAAGAGCCAGGGCAGCGAGTACCCCAGCGTGGTGCTCATCGCGCCTCCCGCTACGTCGCCACTGGTGGGCCGCGAACTCGTCTACACCGCCATCACGCGTGCCAAATCACACGTCTTGGTGGTGGGCTCCGAAGACGCCATCCGCCGTTGCATCACCACCCCCGCCCGCCGCATGACGGGCCTCGCCGAGTCGTTCTCCGGGTAGGCCGGCGTGTTTGCACCTACCATGCGGCCATGAAGCACACCGACGTGATCATCGTGGGGGCGGGGATCTCGGGCATCTCGATGGCCTGTCATCTCCAGAAAGAGTGCCCCGACCGCAGCTACATGATCCTCGAGGGTCGATCCGATATTGGCGGCACGTGGGATCTGTTCCGCTATCCGGGGATCCGCTCCGACAGCGACATGCACACCCTTGGATTCCGCTTCAAGCCGTGGACGCACGAGAAGTCGATCGCCGATGCTCCGTCCATCATGGAGTACCTGCGAGACACTGTGGATGAGTTCGGTGTGAAGGATCGCATCCAGTTCGATGTGCGTGTGGAGCGCGCCGAGTGGGACACCGCCACGGCAACGTGGACACTCACGGCCCGACACAACCGCACCGGCGAGACCGAACAGTTCAGCGCCAACTTCCTCGCGATGTGCGCTGGCTACTACTCGTACCGCGGTGGTTACCTCCCCGACTTCCCCGGCGCCGAGCATTTCCGCGGAACCCTCGTACATCCGCAGCAGTGGCCCGAGGATCTCGACTACGCCGGCAAGCGCGTCGTGGTGGTGGGCTCGGGTGCCACTGCCATGACCATCGTGCCGGCGATGGCGGCCACCGCTGGCCATGTCACGATGTTGCAACGCTCACCCACCTACGTGGTGGCACGCCCCGATCACGATCACATCAACGACAAACTGCGTAGGTTCCTCCCGGAGAAGCTCGCCTACGCGATCACCCGCAAGAAGAACGTGATCCTGAGCCAGTACTTCTACAACCGCACGCGTCGCAACCCAGAGAAGATCAAGGCGCTGTTGCTCGGTGGTGTGCGTCATGCGCTCGGGCCCGACTACGACGTGGACAAGCACTTCACTCCTACCTACAACCCGTGGGACCAACGGATGTGTCTGCTGCCCAACGGCGATCTGTTCCGGGCGATCCGTGAGGGTCGTGCCTCGGTGGTCACCGACACGATCGACACCTTCACCGAGACGGGTATCAGACTCACATCGGGGGATGAACTCGAGGCCGATGTCATCGTGACGGCAACCGGTCTGAACCTGGTGACGCTCGGCGAGATCGACTTCACGGTCGACGGTGAGCACGTGGATTTCTCGCAGACGTTCACGTACAAAGGCATGGGCTACTCCGATGTCCCGAACCTCATCTCGACATTCGGCTACATCAACGCATCGTGGACACTGCGCGCGGATCTCACCAGCGTGTACGTCTGTCGTCTGCTGCGCCACATGAAGTCGGCTGGTGCAGTGATGGCCACACCGCGGCTGCGGGCAGGTGACCGTTCGATGCATCAGAAGGCGTGGATCGAGGACTTCTCGGCCGGGTACATGCAGCGCGTGATGCACCTGATGCCCAAGCAGGGTGATCGCAAGCCGTGGGTGAACACCCAGCGCTACCGGCGCGACAAGTGGCTCATCGGTCACGGACCCATTGCCGACGGCGTGATGGAGTTTCGGGGCCCGGTGCCACAGCGAGAGCGTGAAGAGGTTGGAGCAGGGAGTCGATGACCAAGCCACCCCCGATGATCGGTGAGCGCTACCGCTGGGCACTCGTCGACGCGGCACAGTGGCACGAACAGCAGGTGCGCAAGGGAACCAACATCTCCTATGTGTCGCACCTGCTCGCCGTGTCGGCCGGGGTGATGGAAGACGGCGGTGACGAGGACGAGTGCATTGCGGCGCTGCTGCACGACGCCGTAGAGGATTGCAACATCTCTCGCAAGACCATCGCCGACCGCTTCGGCGAGCGAGTGGCTGCCATCGTCATGGCCTGCACCGACGATGCCGGTGGCGATGCGGTGCACAAAGCACCGTGGTGGCCCCGGAAAGTGCATCACATCGAGCACATCTCACGGTTCGCCGCCAATGGCGATCTCGGTGTGATCCGGGTGACGGCGGCGGACAAGCTCTCGAACCTGCGTTCCACGCTGGACGATCCGCAGGACTCGGTGTTCTCGATCTTCAAGGCGGGTCTCGGCGGCTTTCTCTGGTACCACGAGACGTTCGGTCGGGTGCTGGTGGATGCGTTGCGAGTTGATCCAGCAGGCGCGAACACGCCCGGTAGTGCTCGCTCGTCGATTCTTGCGGCGCGTCTCGATCGTGCGCTGGGCGAACTAGAGGCACTTACCGATCGATACCGCGAGCGTTACGCGCCAGCCATCGCAGAGATGCTCGGCGAACTACCCGGTGATCCGGCCGTCGCACCGCTGGGTGGTCATGACCCCCTGCCGTGGT
>Ga0075471_10003165_pt1 | contig 10701 bp, 13 predicted proteins | sample DEB19_08_DNA_2_FD_74787 | JGI IMG/M metagenome (GOLD analysis project Ga0075471, IMG submission 74787) | Aqueous microbial communities from the Delaware River and Bay under freshwater to marine salinity gradient to study organic matter... | ecosystem: Environmental > Aquatic > Marine > Coastal ... | reverse complement strand
CCACACATAAATCGATAAGTGCATCCACCACGTCTTCAGCTGATTTAGCAGTCTTAAGTTCATTAAATTCTTCCTCAAGAAAATTGATACGAAACCTTGCAAATTCCATAAGCTTTTCATTATCAAACTCATTTACTTTTTCATTGACGCCATACTTTTCATGCATCTGCGCTATGTCGCGCACCCAATTCTTGCTCATATTATTTCTCCACAGTGAGGGCATGTCTTTTGTGATTCTTGTTTCATATCATTAACAAGTCTCTTCAATTTTTTAGACTCTACTACTAGATCTTTTAGAAAATGTTTCGACCTATCTTTTTTAGGTTTACTTATTTCTTTTTTAATATCTTCTTTGATTTTCGTCAAGCGACCTTCAAAGACAGAAAGATATGTAGTTAAGACTTTATTCATTATAAACTAATCCTGTAATAAAATAAACGGCCCGAAGGCCGTTTATAATTTAAAAGTTAGAATTTAACTTTCAACTGTGTTGCTAGCATCGTGTATCTAGAATTCCAATCATCGTCAAGACGGGTTTCGACGTATGGTCCAACTGAAACTTGTTCATTGAACTTATAGTCAAATCCTGCTTGATAGCGAGACTGTTCAAACTGCATATCGGAAACATTGTTATAGAAATCAACGCTTGCCCAAGGAACAACCTTGTCAGTTAACTTGTAATAGGTCCAAGCACCAGCACGGAAACGAGCGTAGTCTTCTCTTTCAGCAACAATATTATCTTCAACATCAAACATACGGTACTCGATTCTTGGGCGAGCACGGAAGGACCAACGGTCAGTTACCTGCCACGACAGTCCGACGTATTCCAACCATGGGCGATATTCCCACTGCTTGTATGCGTCTCCATCTAGAGCACGAATATCATAACCTGGATCACCATTGATTCCATTGTCTTCACCTAATTCATCTTCTGCATAACGGAAACCGGCCACGAGACCATTTCCAAATGCATACTTAATTTCATGGTGATCATAGTCATCCTTGAAATAGGTACGGAAAGTATAGGTAAGAGGACCGTGTTCAATTGAAACGTTGTTTTCAACGAATTCAAAGTCATTGTCTTCTGCGTGTGCTACTAGGGCAAGCGCACACATTGCTGCAAAAATAATCTTCTTCATTTATTTCTTCTCCTTATGGGTATGTAAAGTCTATTTTGTTTTTACCACTATTTCCATGCATCATCATTAGTTGATCTTCGTTATCATAAACAAACGTATAATCTGATTTGATAAATGATATGAAGCATCGTCCATCACTAAGAATTAGTCCTTCTGCAAAGACATTTCCTTCTTCATCTTTAAACCTATATGGTTTCATGCTGCCTCCGTCGTTTTAATTTTAGATACTGCTTTTAATCTTTTTTGAATCTTAAGCTGAGCCCTCTTTGCTCTTTCAACCAGCACAGGATTAGCTCTAGTTAAGTAATTAAAGCCTTCTAAGTGATCGTATTCATGTAAAAAACACCTAGCCGTCATTCCTATAAACCTTTCGGTATGGACTTCTCCATACGCATCGGTATATCGTACACGAATATGAATTGGTCGTTTGATTTTAACAAACAAGAATGGATAAGAGAGACATCCTTCCTCAAGAGCCACTATCTCCTCAGAAGTAATTAAAATCTTAGGATTAAAACATACTTTAACCGGTTCAGCTCTCATGACGAATACTCTATATGGCAAGCCGCATTGATTCGCCGATAGGCCCATACCGTTATGGTGATTCATGGTCGTGATGAGTTGATTCGCCAGTTCTATTGGATGAACTGGCGGATTCTTGAAATCAAACTCTTGAACTCTCTGGTGTAAGATAGGATGATTTGATTCAACTAACTTAAGCACTTTTGCATCTTCTGTCATACTATTAGTTTTTCTCCTCTTTTACATGATATTTCGCAGGAAACTCTTTCAGTATAAGATATCTTAGATTTATGTCACCTGTGTTAATTATTCTATGAGACGCGTCTCGATTAACCAATATGAAATCTTGATTATGTACAAATATTACCTCATTTTCTAATTCAAATACACCCTTTCCATCGATAAAAAAATAGATGGAATCTTGATTATAAAATCGAAGTTTCTTTGTACTTTTGTTTGTGCGCAGAGTAACGGATTGAATGATAACATTATTAATAGCTTTATTTTCTTTTATTAAGATGTTGTCATCTTGTTTTATAACTTCACCACCTATATCAAATAAATTGTATTTCATGCGGCTATCTTACTAAAGTTCTTTTTCTTTTCAAACTTAATAACTGAATGGAACTTATCATACAATGAATCACCTTTATGGGAAATAACGAAGACGTTTGTGTCTTGGGTAAAAGTTTGAAGTATTTTTAAGAACTCTTCCGTGCCTGAGTTATCTAGGGATGAGTCAAATATCTCGTCCATGATAAGAAGGTTAGTACTGGCGCTGTTACGTAGTTTAGCAATAGCTCTCCATGTAAATAGTAAGGCCAAATCAATCCTAAGTTTCTCACCTTCCGAGAAAGATTCATAGCTAAATTCATCCCTGTACCTCGATTTGATCTTTTCTTCAAAGCTTTCATTCAATTCAAAATTGACAAAAAAATCCATACTCGCTAAATATTTATTTATCAATTTATTCATGATTGGTATGTATTGCTTTATTATTTTGGTTTTTATGCCATTGTCTTTCAGCACAATAGAAGCAATTTCTTGTAAATTTCTATGCTCAGCTAATTCGTTTTTGTTTGTTATATGAGTCTTTAGCTCTTCATTTAAAATATCCAGCACCGATGCGTCTTCTTCAATCTTTTTTGATTGCTTTTCAACGTGCATGATATTATTTTTAAGAGACTGGATAGTCGCCTGACATATGTTTATTTTTTGTGTAAGCCCTACAACGTGTTTTAAGTAAGTATTCACTTCAGATTCAACATCTTGAATCTCAGCTTCTCTTGCCAAAGCAACTTTCTTTTCATCATCGAGCTTGATGATCGCTTCATCGATCTCGACAAGTTGCTTGTTCTTATCATCCATCTTTGAAAGTTTAAAGTCAACTTGTAATTCCTGTTTACAAGTTGGACAGTTATCGTTGTCATGATAGAAAGATATGTCGTTGGCGATCTTTATCTTCTTTTCTACCAAGTTATCGTTTAGTTGTTGGATCTTCCTAAGTCTGGAAACATTCTTTTCTTTATCAGTGATGGTTTTTACCAGCTCATCCATCTTTTCGGTAAGATCTTTTTGTTCAACAACAAGCTTTTCATGCTCAGCTTGTTCAATGTCTATCTTTTCTTGATAAGAGGAGATCAATTCTAAATTATTAGTTCTCAAGTTTTGCAAGTTAGCTTTATGAAGCTCGATCTTTTGTTCAGTTAAAGCTATATTCATGTCGAGCGTCATCAGCTCTTCTTTTGTCTGCTGCATCTTCCCTTTAAGCAATGTATTCATTGTAGAAAAGATTTGAATATCTAAAAGATCTTCAATAACTTCTCGTCGATGAGCAGCCGGCAATTGCATGAAAGGTGTGAACGAAGCAGATCCAAGAATAACGATCTGAGAAAATGATTTATGATTAAGCTTTAGGATGTGCTTTTCAAGTGTTTCTTGATATTCTTTTGTTTCAGCGTTCTGATTTATTAGTATGTTATCTTGAAAGATCTCAAACACATTAGGCTTCATTCCACGTATGATCTTATACTGTTTCTTTCCTGTTTCAAACTCAACTTCAACTAATAAGTTTTTATTGTTGATGGAGTTCAAAAGCTGAGGCTTATTGATTTTACGAAACGGTTTTCCATATAGAGCAAACGACAAAGCATCGAGGATGGTAGACTTCCCTGCTCCATTCTCACCAACGATGAGAGTTGTATTGGATTTCTTAAGATCTATTTCCGTGAAAACATTTCCGGTGCTTAAGAAGTTTTTCCATCTAAGCTTTGAAAATACTATAGACATGTCACTCCACCATCAGCGCTTCGCTGTACAATTCATGTAAAAACTTACTTAGTTGCTTTGATCTATCTTTACTTACTTGCCCGGCGTACTTAGTAAGTAGAGTCATGGTATCTTCTGCATCTTTTAAGATGTCTTCATCTACTTCAAGGTTTAGATTCAAATGATCTTCTACAACTTGTAGATCAGCTACGCCAGCTTTTTCAAGCTTGTCGATGAACATATCAAACATATGTGGATTGGTTTTGTTCTTAACTATAACTTTGATAACACAACCTTTGAATGGCTCAAAGTCGTATAGCAGCACATCTTCGAGTTGCATGTCACTGTCGTTGTAGTGTAGCTTATGAAAAATCTTATTTGGATTCTGTACGAATGTTAGCTGACGAGTCTTAGTATCAAAGACGTGAAACCCTCGAGGATCGTCGTAGTCTGACCACGTCATCTCGTACGGTGCACCCAAGTAATGAATGTTTCCTCGACTAGACTTGTGATGAAAGTGTCCTGAGCACACTACATCAAACTTGTCAAATAGGTTAGTCTCGAACCCATGATCATTTGGTTGGCCCTTATACATCTCAAATCCTTTGAGCTCAAGGTGACCAAACAAGACTTGAGCATCTGTCTTTTGGATCATGTCCATACACTGTTGATAGTTTTCTGTACAGATCCACGGCATCATCAGTATCTTACAATCTAAGTCAATCTCTACTGGTTCAGATATGTAAGTAAAGCCTGCTCGATCACCATAAAGAACGTCCATTGAATTTACTTGATTGGTGTTCTTGTAGAACGTGTCATGATTACCAATCAAAGCATACAGAAATTTATTCTTTTGTCGAATAGGTTCGATGAAGTCTTTAGTTAAGTTCTTTGCAGTGACGAAGTTGATGTACTTTCGTCGATCCACGATGTCGCCGAGGTGTATGATGAAGTTGATGTTGTGCTCATCTAGATATGGAAAGAACACGTCTCGATAAAACCGAGAAATATGTTCGGCAAAAATAGGACTGTCGTTACGACACCCCCAGTGCGTATCAGTTATCAATGCTATCTGAGTCATTCACTATCTCTTCTTCCAACACATGGAGATCTTCTTCAATAAACTGTTCTATACCCGTAACCTTCTTCTTTTTCTTCTTTATGACGGTTTCTTCGAAAGCTCTAACGAAGTCGTTCATGTGTTCGTTTTCAAAAAATGTTTGATCTACTTGCTCATTGTACTCGCTCTGCGTTGCGAGTTCATTGTGAATCATTGATCGCTCAATCAACTTGTGCTTGGTGTACAGGTGCTTCTTTTCTTTGGTGATCCTACGAATGAAAGCAAAGTAGATTATCTGTGTTATGTATGCAAATGGATTGCTTGATTTTTGAGGATCAAAGTTGTCGATGTACATCAAACAGTTTTCAATACCGTCGCTGATCATCTCTTCCTTGAAAGGATAGTTGATGAAGTTGGGACGATTTGAAAGCTTATTGGCAATTAGTAAGATACACTCACCTACGTAGTTAGAAAGGCGTGGCTTCTTCTTTTGGTTATGTTTTGCTTCTTGCACATCTTTACGATACTGCGTTAGTTCGGCTAGAAGCTTCTTGTTGTCAACGTAGTGTGAAGTTTTCATCAGTGCTTCTTACTCGATTTCATCAATGATTCCCAGTACTCTAAACTCTTTTCATATGGATCTTTTGATTTACTTGAGATGCTTCCAGTATCGATTACATCCCTAATCACCATGCTAGCTGACTTCATACCCTTGATCAAGTCATCCTCAATGAACTTTTGATTGTATTCAATCATGGTTGTGTAGTAATCAACTAAGACTTTTTCTGGCTCGTACTCAGTAATGATCTGACTGTTTTGAATCGAGATCTCCTTGTTCTTTGCTATCAAGGCAAAAGATCTCAAGAACACAATTGTTGCACCGTTATCTACCGTAGTCGACAGCATAACCATTGGCTTATGCAACCTAACACAGAGATCAACTGTGTCCAAGTCATTAGGTAGCTTTTTACCTATGACGTCTTGCCCGCTTACGAGCTTTAGTACTGTATACTTACTCATGTTAGTTTTACCGGATACATCTTATATTCAAACCTTTCGTCGTTGTAGATCTTTACACGTTCTATGAAGTGTAACAGACTGTAGTTTTTCCTTGATTCATGTGTCATGTCGTCTGAGATGTCGAACAAGACGCACCCATCTTTATTTTCACCAAGCCTCAAGCCACGACCTATCGACTGAAGGTTCCTGATCTTGGACTTGGACGGAGACGCAAAGATGATGTTGTGAAGGTTCCTGATGTTGACGCCTGTCGAGAAAGTACCATATGATGCGATGATGATTGAGTCGTTCTCCATCTCCACCAACATCCTTATGTTTTCTCGATCCTCAGCTTCTACACCGCCATGCACAAAGTACACCTTTCTACCTTTTTCAATCTCGCCTTCTATCAGCTTATGTAGTATTTTACCATGTTTCTCAATATATTGGAATAGCAAGAGTGTATTTCCTTTAAGAGAAAGCGCTAAGTTCTTGATAAACCTATTTCTCTTTTCAGAAGCAACTAAGTAGTCTATCTCGTCTTTGTACTTCTTCTTAGCCACTTCTTTACATTCTTCCTTTGGGTACCTCAGCACCAAGCACTTGATCTTAAATTGAGACAGGTGTTTTTGGTCTATGAGTTCCTTTGTCGTGGTTACTCGTTTGACAATACCAAACAGTCCCTCCAACACCAGTCGATGAGTCTGAGTTCCATCCAAAGTTCCTGTGAAGCCAAACCGATATTTACAGTTCTTCATCTTAGTTAAGATGTTGATGAGGGACTTTGCTTTAAATAAGTGAGCTTCGTCACCAACTACGACATTGTATCGTGAAAACCAATCATCATCCATTTTGTAAACTGACTGCCACGTCGTGATGACGATTGGCTTGTTGGTGTTCTTGTCTTTACCCGAATGGATCATGTGACAGTACTTCTCCGAATCAAATCCGTATGATTCAAAGTCACTGTACATCTGATGTACGAGGGAAGTGGTGGGGACTATAAGAAGTATCTTAGAACGAGTAAACCTATACCATCTTATTAAGAGGTAGATGATGAGTGATTTACCGGAAGCGGTAGGAGATAAGAGTAGGGATCTGTGATTTCTTACGGCATGTGCAAACGCTTCTATCTGGTAGTCTCTTGGTTCTATCTTTAGACCAAGGGTGTCGATGTACTCCTTTGCTTCATGCAAAGACATCTCGAAGTTTGATACGTCGTATAGGTACTCGACTTGGTACTCACGCTCCGCTGCAAACTTCTCAACGTAGTCCATCAAGCCACAATACAACAGCCGTGTAGAAGTATTGAACAGGTGGATCTCACCGTTCCAGAAACCAGAACGATACTCAGGAGTAAACTGGTACCCTGGTACTTTGAAAGTAAAATAGGAATCTAGCTCTTTAGCTATAGACGATTCACATCTTATCTTATTATGTACTTCATTGACTTTTTCTATACGAATAAGGTCCATCACGCTCCCACTTTAAACTTCTCCCAATCAATAGCAGACTTGATCTGATAGCCGCGCGTATTGAGACTCTTGATGATGTTCTCAAGGAAGTCTATCTTTTCTTTCTGCATCTCGAGCTTAAGCTGAAAAACCATCAAATCTTTATCACTGTCTAAGTATATATGGAGATCAGATTTTAATACTTTAAGACTGAACGGTTCCCAACCATTTTCCTTCAACTCATCATGACTCAGTATACCGTTGTAGTACTCAAATTTAGTCCTATACAAGTCTTTGTAGTCTTTATCATGCTTCTTGAGCATGAGCCTTTCAGCTGAAAAGAGTTTAAAGTACTTGGAATGTAGCTGAGAGATCTTGAGAGATTCTTCTCCTAATTCTGTTCTATCAATATTACAATCTTTTTCCCACAATAACTGGATATCTTCTAATTTCATATTATAATCAATATATTATTTAAAACCGGTATCCTAGATTATACCTAGAATATAATATTAAGTACACTACAGCTGTTTGACGTTAAACTTTCTATGAGCAAAGGTGACAGTAGCTTCAACGTATTGAACATCTGTTAATCGAGAATCAAATGATAACTGTGATAAACCCATGGGAAACACATCAATGAAAGTTATTTCGCTTATTGGATTCATGTTTGAAGACAGTATCAAGAGAGTTGCGTCTGAATAGATTGATTCACCCGTAAGAGGATCTGTTCCACCGCTGAGTGGACCACGCGTCCTAGCAGCAATAGACTTGTATTGATCAAAGTTATCAGGAAAGCCTAATCCTTGCATCCAGTTATAGAGCTCGAGGTAGTTCTCCATGTCTTCATCTACACGAAAAGTAACTTGCAAGTCACCGAACTCCAAATGATCACCGGGCACAGGTAGATTGATGAAGGGAGTTGAGATGATTGTTCTATTCAAATTGATCGAAGGCAAGTTAACTGACTGAACAAACCAGTTAACTGTAGGAGTTTTCTTGATGGAAAACTTGTAACCAAAAGGAGATAAGAAGTTTTTGTTAGACGGTTGACTTCTGATCTGGGTCATATAATATCCTTTTTTGGATATTTATAAAAGAAAGGAGAACATTGCGTTCTCCTAATTTTATTATAAGAATTATCTTTGTTATTAAGAAAAGACAAAGGGGCCGAAGCCCCTTTGTCCGAATCACCCTAATATTACATTAGGTTGTTGACGAGAACACGACGATAGTACTTGTTGGAATCTTGAGCTAATCTGCCAAGACCTACGTTTGTAGCGTCGCCTTCAGCAAAAGGATTAGCGACCATGCCGTAGCGGGTCTTGAATCCAATCTTTGGCTGGAAGCTGTTCTGATCTACTGCACGAACCATCTGGAGAGGAACGTATGGGCAATAGAAGAGACCGGCGTCGAATGCATTGGAACCCTTGTAACCAACTGTCATGTAGTTGCCAGTGGTGTAGGGATCAATGTATACACGCATGCGACCATTGAGCACACCAGCAAAGGTGTTGCCTGTATCGTCAACGTTGAGGTTATTGCTGTTTAGAGCAGGAGCGTAGTCTAGAACACCAGCCATCTGAAGAGCAGAAGCTACGTCTGAGGAGCAGATGATGATGTTACCTTTCCCACGACGTGTATCTTTTGCAATCTGATTAGCTTCGCGTTCAACCTGGAACATCAAGCCCTTGAACTTTTCAACTGACCAACGACCGTTGGAGTCTGTATCAAGGTCAAATAGGCCCTGTGTGGTTGTACCGGTGTTTGCACCACGAACTGCTGTGATGTTAATCGTACGAATTACTTCGCGATTAATTTCAGCAAGGATTTCAGCTGATAGAATGTTGGAGAGCTCGGTCTCAGCGTCTAAGCCATGGATAGCCTTTAGATCCTGAGCAAGTTCCATCGTGTACTCAGCCTTTAGAGCACGTGATCTTGCAGTTACTGTTACCTTCTCGATGCTGAAAGCCATTTCAGCAAAACCAGGATTACCAGTTATGCCAAGTGCTTCAGCGTTAGCAAGAGGTAGACCAATACCTGTGTTGTAGTCGTTATTGAAAACGTTGTTACTTGCAGCAGGAACGGTACCGATAGAAGTATTACCTATGCCAGCCTGGCCACTCTTTGAAGAGAAGACGGTGTTTGCTTCGTTGTAAAGAGCTTCTGTGCCATCCTGTGCGCTATAACGTGCACGCATTGCAAAGATAAGGCCTGTTGGGCCAGTCATTGGCTGAACGCCGCAGATATCATATGCAATCAAGTTTGGCATTGAACGACGAACCAAGCTGATTAGAACTGGATCGAAGTTGTCAATGTTTTGGTTAGCTGAAGTGTTGTTTGTTACAGCATCTTCACCGAGTAGACGCTGGTTGCCGAGCTGAGCACCTGCTTCGCGAAGTGCATTCTCGGTGTTTTCTAGGATTACTGCAGTAACAGCACGACGATGAGTGTCCATGATCTTTGGTAGATCAGGATGCTCTAGTACTGGCTGCCACTTTCTTTGAGCTTCTTCAGTTAGAATCATTTGGTTTCTCCCTTTTCTAGCAATTAAGCTTTACTGTTTTACTTATTTATAACGAATTGTTTTTTAACGAATGGTTGTTCTCGAAATGGCTCTGACATACTTTGACATCGCGCCGGATGCTACTGCTGCAGGCTCTTCACCATCGAATGACTCTTCAAGAAGATTGGTTGTCTTCTTAACGCCAGTTGATGGAAAATAATTTTCTTTGACGATGAGTAGCTTCTTTTTAAAGTTATCAACGTCATCGAAATCAACACCTTCAGCGAGCTTCTTAAACTTCTCGGCTTGAGAAAGCGTTAGTCCTTCGGAGATCTCGTTAAAAATCTCTTCAGATGACATCTCGTTGAGGGAATTCTTTAGCTCAATGTTTTCATTGACTGCTTCATTGAGTTTTGTTTCGAGCTCTTCAACGCGTGCTGCAAGCTCTTCAACCACGTTTACTTTTTCTTCTGGCACTTCAATATAATGCTCAGTGAAGAGGTTCTTTAGACCGTGAATGAAGTCTTCTGTAATCTCTGAACGTAGAGATGTTTCAATTGCAACTTCGTTTTGTTGGACCCATTCCTCAACTACGTAGTTGAGATACTGATCGATTTTGTTGGTAAGATCTTCTAACTGAAGAGCATAGCTTTCTTCAAGCTCTGCAACCTTTTCATTGAGCTTCTCTTCATAGAGAGACTCAAGTTCTTCAGTAACTTGATTGATTCGATAGTTAACTGCCATTTCAAAAAT
>Ga0075471_10003163_pt1 | contig 10704 bp, 10 predicted proteins | sample DEB19_08_DNA_2_FD_74787 | JGI IMG/M metagenome (GOLD analysis project Ga0075471, IMG submission 74787) | Aqueous microbial communities from the Delaware River and Bay under freshwater to marine salinity gradient to study organic matter... | ecosystem: Environmental > Aquatic > Marine > Coastal ... | reverse complement strand
AACAGCCCGGCGTGGATGGCGCACGTCTGGGCATCATGGGCTGGTCCAACGGCGGCAGCACGGTCTTGGCGGCCACCAATGCGCTGCACAAAGAAGTGGCTGCAGCGCCGGTCAAACCCTCGCTGGCTGTGCTGTACTACCCGGGGTGCCTGGCCGACTTGCGCCAAGGATACAAACCGGTGGCTCCCGCCCTGATGCAGGTGGGAGAGGCCGACGACTGGACGCCTGCCGAACACTGCAAGAAGCTCGCTGCGCAGTTCAAAGACCCTGCTTCCGGACCGCCCATCCTGATTGAAGCCTACGAGGGTGCACATCACGGTTTTGACGGCCCCGGGCCGGTGGTCCATCGCAAAGACGTGCCCAATGGCAAATATCCCGGCAGTGGCGTGCATGTGGGCGGACATCCCGCCGCGCGTGCGGCGTCTTTTGAACGCTTGGAAGCCTTTTTGCGAAGCCAGTGGAGGCTCTCTCCGTGACGACTGCCCCCCCTGCCGTCGACGGCGATCTCGATCCAGACATCCAAGCCTTCGACGAGGTCTGTCGCCGATTGGGCGGCTTCAATGAAGACGTGGACACCGAGTGGATCGACGGCTATTTGACCGCCTTGGCCGCCACATGGCGCGTGATCGATGTCGACGAATGGTGGCTCCGACTGGCCGGAGATGCGAGATCGCGCGCCTTTGCCGACCCTGAGGACCACGCCCAGGCGACTCGGGCGCTGTCTGAGCGCTTGGCGGCCTTGCGAAAAGCGTTGAACCCCGACGCCCTCATCGATGAGCCCGACGCCATGCGCCTGGCGCCCCTGATGCAAGTTTGGGATGCCGACACGCGCGAGGAGGTGGTGCGAGAAGGCTTGGCCACCGCCGAAGAGGCCGCCACCTTGCACACCGGTGCACGCTGGGCAGAAGGCTTCTTTACCGCGGTGGCCGACTTTGAAGCCGATTGGCCCCAGCCTGCCGCAGGCACCAAGGTACAGACCGCTTCGGCCGATGCCGACTTGCAAGAACTCTTCAACGGCCTCATGCAAACGGTCGCAGCCCTCGCGTGGGACCCCCAGAGCCCCGAGTACCACGCGTTTGCCCGAGGAGGGTGGAAAGACGGCAATCCCACTCGGGACGAGCACATTGACGAAGCCTGTTTTGCCGTGCAGGATCTGCGCGTGTATTGGCTCGATCACGCCCCCAAACACAAGCCGCGCCAGGTGGCACAAGAGCCCGGGCGCAATGACCCGTGCCCGTGTGGAAGCGGCAAGAAATACAAGCGCTGCCACGGTGCAGCGTGAGCTCTCACACCCTTTATCTCTCCCCTCAGACGCGCATCTCATGACCACCATCGACCTCAAGGTGCTGGACCCTCGCATGGCCGACCAGCTGCCCCAATACGCCACCCCCGGCAGCGCGGGCCTGGACTTGCGGGCCTGCTTGGATCAAGCCTTGGTGATCGAGCCCGGCCAAACCCAGCTCATTCCCACAGGGCTGGCCATCCATGTGGCCGACCCGGGGCTCGCAGCCATCATCCTGCCTCGCAGCGGGCTGGGTCACAAACACGGCATCGTGCTGGGCAATCTGGTGGGCTTGATTGACAGCGACTACCAAGGCCCGCTCATGGTGAGTTGCTGGAACCGCTCTCAAACGGCCTTCACCGTGCAGCCCTTTGAACGCATTGCGCAGCTGGTCATCGTGCCGGTGGTGCAGGCCACATTTCGCCGCGTTGACGACTTTGGCGCTTCTGAGCGCGGAGAAGGCGGATTCGGTTCGACGGGCCGGGGATGAAGCGGGGCGCTGCCTCAGTGCAGCGTGGAGCCGTCTGACGGCCCCGCCAGACCCACCCACATCGTTCCCACCGAGCCCGCTTCCACCTCTTCTTCGGTGGCTTCGCGCACGTCCATGACCTTCAGGCGCAGACGCAGGGCCAGCCCGGCCAATGGGTGGTTGCCATCCAGCACCACATGGGAGGGATAGATCTCCGTGACCGTGTAGACCAGGTCATCAGGCATGCCTTGCGTCACTGCCCCTTCGGGCAGACCTTCCAGCTGCATGCCTTCTTCCAGCGCTTCGGGAAAAAGGCCACGCGCCTCAAAACACACCAAGTCGGCGTCGTAGTCTCCAAACGCATGCTCAGGCTCCAGATGCAAGCCGGTCTCATAGCCGGCCGTCTGGCCTTCCAGCGCCTCTTCCACCTTGGGCAACAAGTCATCGCCCCCAAAGTAAAACTCGGTGGGTTCACGCAGTTCGTCGATGGGTTGGTCTTGGGCGTCGGTCAGTGACCAGGTCAGGGTGACGACGCAGGGCTTTTCAATGATCATGGACCGATGATCGCATAGGTGATGGCCCGCATTGCGACGTCCGCCGGGCCGTGGCCGTGGACCTCGGCTTGATCCCCCCGACTTCAGCGCACAATCCCTTCCATGGACGTCCACACCCCCTTGCCGCTCTTGGGCGGCTTGTCGGCCCAAGTTTTCATGCGGCGCCACTGGCAGAAACGACCTTTGTTGGTCCGCCAAGCGTTGCCGGGCATATGCCCGCCCGTGACCCGCTCTGAGCTCCTGCGTCTGGCACGGGCCCCGGGAGTCGAAGCGCGCGTGGTGCAGCAGGGCCCCGAAGGCTGGGCCCTTCAGCGCAGCCCGCTGGCTCGCCGTGATATGCCTTCGTTCAAGACCCCGCGCTGGACCCTGCTGGTTCAGGGGCTGGATTTGCATGTGCCGGCAGCTCACGCCTTGCTGCGGCCGTTTCGCTTCATCCCCGATGCGCGCTTGGACGACTTGATGATTTCGTATGCCACCGATGGAGGAGGCGTGGGCCCGCATCTGGACGCTTACGACGTCTTTCTCATCCAAGTGCACGGCCGGCGTCGCTGGCGCATCGGGCCGGTGAATCAACCCAAGCTGGTGCCTGGCTTGCCGCTGAAGATCCTGCGCCACTTCAAGCCGCAACAAGAGTGGGTGTTGGAGCCTGGCGACATGCTCTACCTGCCGCCTGGTTGGGGCCATGACGGCGTGGCCGAAGGCGAGTGCATGACCTGTTCTGTGGGGTTTCGAGCGTCCAGCGACGTGGAGCTGGCCGCAGACGTGTTGACCCGGATGGCAGAGGCGTCTTTGGAGGTGCGTGAAGGCTCCCTCTATACCGACGCGACGCAGGCCGCCACCGAGCAACCCGCACAAATTCCCCGCGCCTTGCAGCGGTTTGCCTCCAAGGCCGTGAGAGAGGCCCTTCGCGATCCGAATGCCCTGCACACGGCCCTGGGCGAAATGCTCTCCGAGCCCAAGCCCAGCACCTGGTTCGAGCCGGGCCCATCTTTGGGTGAGGCCTTGTCAGCCGGCGCTGTGGTCTTGTCGGCTCGCACACGAATGCTCTATGACGATCGGTGCGTGTACCTGAACGGCGAGTCCTTTGAGGCTGGGGGTCTTGATGCCCAGCTGATGCGTCGTTTGGCCGATACGCGGCAGTTGTCTGCCCGCGAGGTGTCGCGGCTCAGTCGGGGGGCTCGTTCCCTCTTGGATGCTTGGTGTCAAGACGGATGGGTGCAGCCGAAAACCTGAAATCCGATGCGTCCACGCAACGCTCCAAGGAGAAGTCGTTTATTGCGTCCGGGAAACCTTGTAAGGACTTGCCCTAAGTCTGGTTATAATCGCAGGCTGAGTCATGGAGTTGTTTCAGCTGTGACAGGTTGACACATTTCTTGGCTTGGCAGGGTCTCTGAGATTCTTCAAAGAGGGCCCTCAGCGATTGACCTATTTTTTAGACCACACGATTCGAGGACACACATGAAGAAGTCGCTCCTGCTGGCATCCCTGGTTGCCATTGCTGCTCTGGCCGCTTGCGGCAAGAAGCCTGAACCCGCTCCTGCTCCCGCTCCGGCGCCTGCCCCCGCCGCTGCTCCGGCCTCTGATGCCGCTTCTGGCGCCGCTCCGGCTGGCTCTGCAGCTGCTCCGGCCGCTTCCGAAGCCAAGAAGTAATCTTCTGGTTTCAAATGAGAAAGCCGCCCTCGGGCGGCTTTTTCTATGGGGCTCGCGGTTTGGCCCGGTGGCAGGTCTGGGCGCCGACGGCTGTGGCACCCAGGCCTTGCGTCACTTCAGCTGGTTCATCAGCATGCCAATGATGCGCTGGGCCACTTCGCCTTTTTCTGGCGCGCCTTGGGCCGTCTGCACCGAGACCACCGACTTGTCGGTGCCTTCAGATCGCACCAGCACCCGGTAGCGCACCGCTTTACCTGCGTCATCGGTACTGAAGAACTTCTTGAAGATGTTTTCTTCCTTGGGCAGGTTGTTGGGGTCCACGTAGCGCACGTAGAACACGCCAGCGGCGCGGTCTCGGTCCTCCACCGTGAATCCCGATCGGTCCAGACCCAAGCCCACGCGTCGCCACGCGCGATCGAAGGGGTCGTCTACCACCAACGTGGTGGCCGTAGACGCCGGTGCGGGTTTGGCGGATGCCGCGCTCGGTGCCGCAGGGGCATCGGCCGGGCGTGCCTTGGGGGCCACTTCGGTGGCCGAGGCGACAGCTTGTTTGGCTTGATCGTCTTTGGTGCCCAAACGGACCATCAATTTGGAGAGAAATTCAGCTTCCAAATCGGGGTCTGACGGGCGGCTCACCCAAATGGTCACGGGGTCGCGCACGGTGGGCGTGGTTTCCATCATGCCGCGGTGGCTGATGTACACCTCGGTGGCGTTGCCCACCCGCTCCAAACGGGTGCGGTAGCGATCGCGCTCACCCGTGGAATAAAAGCTGTCCAGCACCTTGCCCAAGAAGGACCGCACGATGCCCTCAGGGATCTTGGCCCGGTTTTCTGCCCACCCGGTTTCCATGATGCCGGCATCGGGCGACTCCACATCCAAGGTGAAGCCCCGGTCCAGCCAAAAGGCTTTGAGTTTTGGCCACAACTGCTCGGGCGTGGCGGGCACAACGAGCCATCGTTGCGTTCCGCGGCGTTCCACCCGGATGTCTCCCACCATTTGAGGGGCCACGACCGTCGGCGCAGCGGCTGGCGCCCCCGGGTTGGCCGGTCCCGCAACAGCACCGGTCGATCCGCTGGCGGTCACCGGGCTGCCGTCTTGGGCCTTGTAGCGGCCTTCTCGGGCCAATTGCGTGAGATCCGGCGGCACATCCAAGGGGCCGGTCTTTTTGGACTGCGACTTGTAGTCCACCTTCTCGCCCGTGAACACCCCTTCGAGGGTGGAGCAACCCGTCAAGGCGGCCAGGCAGACCGCGCTGAGGACCAGTGGGGTTCGACCCAGCGGGGCCATCCTGCGCGGACGAGAAGGATCAAGCATGCGTGAAGAGCGGTGAGTCATCGGTGCGTTCAGGTAAAGAAATGGACAGGAGGTCAAGAGCGGTCAAGCTCACCCCCAGACGCCACTGTCGTGCAGCGCGGCACGCACTTGCGCTTGGCCGGCCTCAGACAAGCCAAGCAAGGGCAGTCGCACTTGGGCTCGGCAGCGTTTCATTTGGGCCATGGCCCACTTGGTCGGTGCGGGGCTGGGCTCGCAAAACAGGGCTTTGTGCAAAGGCAGCAGTTGCAACTGCAAGGCCGCTGCGCGCTTGGCGTCGCCCGCAATGGCCGCCATGCACAGCTCGTGCATGGCACGCGGCGCCACATTGGCGGTGACGCTCACATTGCCGTGCCCGCCCAGGAGCATCAGCGCCACGGCGGTGCCGTCGTCACCGGAGTAAATCGAAAACCCTTTGGGCGCCTGTTTGATCAGCCAGGCGGCCCGCTCGATGTTGCCCGTGGCCTCCTTGATGGCTACGATGCCAGGCACTTGTGCCAGGCGCAGCACCGTCTCGGGGGCCATATCGGCCACCGTGCGTCCGGGCACGTTGTAGAGCACCACGGGCAGATCCACCGCCTCAGCCACCGCTTTAAAGTGCTGGTAGATGCCTTCTTGGGAGGGCTTGTTGTAGTAGGGCACCACCTGCAAGCTGCAATCGGCCCCCACCTTTTTGGCAAACCGTGTGAGCTCGATGGCCTCAGCGGTGGCATTGCCCCCTGCGCCCGCCATGATGGGCACCCGACCGCGCGCGTGTTCCACGGACACGCGAATGATCTCGCAATGCTCTTCCACCGTGACGGTGGGCGACTCACCCGTGGTGCCCACCACGCCGATGCAGTCGGTGCCCTCCGCAATGTGCCAGTCGATCAGACGACGCAACTCGTCGTAGTCGACGCTGCCGTCTTCGTGGAATGGAGTGACCAGCGCAACAATGCTGCCAACGATGGGTTTCATGGGGGGAAGTCCGTTTGGGTCCGTAATGACGGAGTTTAACGGCCCAGCAAGGGATAAGCGTTCACGGCGGGGCTGGCCGCATCCCCGGCAGGGGCTTCTTTGACGGCGCACAGCCGCTGGATGAACCGCGGCGGCGTATTCAGGGTGCCATCTTCGTAGGCCACCACGCGCAAGCCCTGACTGGCTTGAAGCAATTCACCGGGCTTGAGCAAGAATTCCGGGCGGGACGGCCGTCCCAAGCGCTCGTGGCCCCGGGCAAAGGTCTCGTAAATCCACACGCCTCCAGGCGCCAGCGCCCCCACCAGGTGGGGCCACAAGGGGCGCCAGAGGTAATTCGTGACCACCACGGCGTCAAATTGGCGCTCACCCAAAGGCCAGGGGTTGTTTTCAATATCGGCCACCAGAATGTCTGCGTGGGGGCGCAAGGGCTCGACGGCGGCGGCATCCCGATCCACACCGGTCACATGAAACCCTTGCGACGCCATGTACAACACGTGCCGCCCGTTTCCGCAGGCCACGTCCAGCACCGAGCCTTCTGGGCGTATCAAATGGGTCCAGCGGGCGACCCAATCTGACGGCGCACCGGCGTGGCCCGGCACCTGACGGTGAATGGGGTGGAGGGTCTCGGAGGGGGCATCGCTGCGCATGGAGCCCATTGTCTCTCAGACGCTGCGTCATGACCCGACCGCACGGGCTCCTAGAATCACCCCCATGTCATCTCTGAAAACCACGTCCTCCACGCCTGCCGCTTACGGCGAGGCCTCCATTCGCGTGCTCAAAGGGTTGGAGCCGGTCAAGCAGCGTCCCGGCATGTACACCCGCACCGACAATCCCTTGCACATCGTGCAAGAGGTGATTGACAACGCCGCAGACGAGGCCTTGGCCGGTCATGGCAAGCGCATTGCGGTCACATTGCACACCGACGGCTCGGTGAGTGTGGACGATGACGGCCGTGGCATTCCTTTTGGGCTGCACCCCGAAGAAAAGGTCCCGGTGGTCGAGATTGTGTTCACTCGGCTGCATGCCGGAGGCAAGTTCGACAAAGGGGCGGGAGGGGCCTACAGCTTTTCTGGCGGCTTGCACGGCGTGGGCGTGAGTGTGACCAACGCGCTGGCCAAACGCATGCAAGTCAGTGTGTGGCGAGACGGGCAAGTGGCCACACTGACTTTTGCAGGCGGTGATGTGGTGGAACCCTTGAAGCTGCGTCCACGTGTGGCTGCGGATCGCAAGCAGGGCACGTCGGTGCGGGTGTGGCCGGATGCGAAATATTTTGAGAGTGCCGAGCTGCCACGGCATGACCTGGTGCATTTGCTTCGCAGCAAGGCCGTGTTGATGCCCGGTGTGACCGTCACGCTGTCCCAAGAAAAGTCGGGCGAAACGCAAACCTGGCACTACAAAGCGGGCTTGCGAGACTACCTGTCTCAAGGCCTTGCAGCCGACCCGTTGATTCCTTTGTTTGAAGGCGAGCAATACGCCAGCGGCTCAGAGGCAGAAAACGTGGCCGAAGGTGAGGGGGCTGCGTGGTGTGTGGCTTTCACCGACGACGGTCAGGTGCTGCGCGAGAGCTATGTCAATCTCATTCCCACGGTAGCCGGTGGCACCCATGAGTCTGGCTTGAAAGACGGCTTGTTTGCAGCCGTCAAAGGTTTCATTGACCTGCATTCGCTCTTGCCCAAGGGGGTCAAGCTCATGCCGGAGGATGTATTTTCTCGGGCCAGTTTTGTGCTTTCGGCCAAAGTTTTGGATCCGCAGTTTCAAGGGCAGATCAAAGAACGATTGAACAGCCGCGACGCGCTGCGTCTGGTCTCAGGCTATGTGCGCCCGGCCCTCGAGCTGTGGCTGAACCAACATGTGGAGCATGGCAAGAAGCTCGCCGAGCTCGTGATTCGCCAGGCCCAGACGCGTCAACGGGCCAGCCAAAAGGTGGAAAAGCGCAAAGGCTCGGGCGTGGCGGTGCTGCCAGGCAAGCTCACCGATTGCGAGAGCCGCGACTTGGCGCTGAATGAAGTCTTTCTGGTGGAGGGCGACTCCGCCGGCGGCAGTGCCAAGATGGGGCGCGACAAAGAAACCCAGGCCATCTTGCCCTTGCGCGGCAAGGTGCTCAACGCTTGGGAGGTTGAGCGCGACCGCCTCTTTGCCAACAATGAGATTCATGACATCTCGGTGGCCATTGGCATTGACCCCCATGGCCCCGATGATGAGCTGGACTGGAGCAACTTGCGCTATGGCAAGGTCTGCATCTTGAGCGATGCCGACGTGGACGGATCGCACATTCAAGTGTTGCTGTTGACCCTCTTCACCCGGCACTTTCCCAAGCTCATTGAGCGCGGTCACGTGTATGTAGCCAAGCCGCCGCTGTTCCGGGTGGATGCGCCGGCGCGCGGCAAAAAGCCGGCGGCCAAGATCTATGCCCTGGATGAGGGTGAACTGCAGGCGGCTCTGGACAAGTTGCGCAAAGAAGGGGCACGCGAAGGCAGTTGGACCATCAGCCGCTTCAAAGGCCTGGGTGAGATGAGTGCAGAGCAGCTGTGGGACACCACACTCAACCCCGACACCCGTCGACTGCTCAGAGTGGGCTATGGCATGCAAGACTTTGCCGGCGTGGTGGGATCATTGACCAAACTCATGGGCAAAGGCGAGGCGGCGGCGCGGCGAGAGTTGATGGAGCTTCACGGCGACGCGGTGGACATCGATGTCTGATTCAGCCGTCGCGCAGCCTGTGGCACGCGTGCGCCTGCGCCCCACCATGCTCTCGGATTTGGCGTTTGTGGTGTCGGTGGAGTCCGACCCACACAACCTGCCTTTCATCACGCCTTGGGATCACACCCAACACGAGGGCGCGGTGCGCATCCCCGACTTCAGGCACTTCATGGTCGAGGCCGGCCCCGAATGGGATCGATGTGGTTTTGTCATTTTGCAAGGTTGCCGCAATCCCCATCGCAGCTTGGAACTCAAGCGCATGGTGCTGCAAGTCAAGCGACAGGGCATCGGCCGGGCCTGCCTTCGCCAGCTCAAGCGATTGGCCTTTGGTGACTTCCGCGCTCACCGGTTTTGGTTGGACGTGAAATCGTTGAACGTGCCCGCCATGCGCTTCTATGAGGCCGAAGGATTTGTGGAAGAGGGCCGATTGCGAGAAAGTGTGCGCGTCTCCATTGAGGGCGCTGATGGGTATGACAGCTTGGTGGTGATGAGCTTGCTGGACCGTGAATACCAGGCCCGGGTGGCCTTGGGTTTGGAGTCCGTCGCCTGAAGGCGTTGCACCATGGCCATGTACGAACACTTTTTTGGATTGCAGCGAGAGCCGTTCTCCATTGCGCCCGACCCACGCTTTCTTTTCATGAGCGAGCGGCATCGGGAGGCGTTGGCGCATTTGCTCTTTGGCCTCCAAACAGGTGGCGGATTTGTGCTGCTCACGGGCGAGGTGGGGGCGGGCAAGACCACCGTCAGCCGTGCGTTTTTGGAGCACATGCCGCAAAACTGTCATGTGGCCTATGTGCTCAATCCCAAACAAACCACGGCCGAATTGCTGGCTACCATCTGCGCTGAGTTTCACATTCCCAAAAAGCGCGGCCGCACGATCAAAGGGCACATTGACGCGCTCAATGACCACTTGCTGGCCACGCATGCAGCGGGTGAAAACAATGTGCTGATCGTGGACGAGGCGCAGAACTTGTCGGCCGAGGTGTTGGAGCAGTTGCGGCTGCTGACCAACTTGGAAACGCAGGAGCGCAAGCTGCTGCAGATCATTCTCATCGGCCAGCCCGAATTGCGAACGCTGCTGGCCCAGCCCCACCTGGAGCAGCTGTCGCAGCGCGTCATTGCACGGTATCACTTGCAGGCCTTGTCCGCTCAGGAAACAACGAGCTACGTGGCCCACCGCATGGCGGTGGCTGGGCTGGCCTCGGCCGTGCCTTTTGATGCCGGTGCGCTCAAGCGCATTCATGCGCTCACCCAAGGCGTGCCTCGACGCATCAATGTGTTGTGTGACCGCGTGCTCTTGGGGGCTTGGGCCGCGGGCCGTTCTTCAGCGGATGCGCGCATGGTTGAGGCGGCTTGGCGAGAGATCTCAGGGGTTGAGGCCTCTGCGGCCGCGTGGTGGAGGGCAGGGGCCTGGCGTGTGGCCCTGCTGGTCCTGGCCGCTGGGTTGGTGGGCATTGGGCTCGGCGCTGGGTTGCTGACGTGGTGGTCTCAGTCGCCCTGGGGCGCAGGGAGGTAAGGCCATGTCTTTCATCCTCGATGCCCTTCGAAAAGCCGAAGTCGACCGAGACCGCGGCCGCGGGTCGGACTTGGGTGGTTTGCCTGCGGCTTCATCACCCTTGCCGTCGGCACGACCGGTCCCGCCTCAAGTGGGCCCAGGATCGCAGGTGCGCGCGGCTGCCAAAGGGGGTAGGTGGGGCATCATTGCCGCGGCAGTGGCGGCCTGTGTGCTGGGAGCCGTGGCGGGCGCGTGGTGGATGCGTCCGGTGGTGACGCAGGCGCAA
>Ga0075471_10003159_pt1 | contig 10709 bp, 8 predicted proteins | sample DEB19_08_DNA_2_FD_74787 | JGI IMG/M metagenome (GOLD analysis project Ga0075471, IMG submission 74787) | Aqueous microbial communities from the Delaware River and Bay under freshwater to marine salinity gradient to study organic matter... | ecosystem: Environmental > Aquatic > Marine > Coastal ... | reverse complement strand
CATCGAACGAGAATCGGATCTCGAGATAGTCAGCCGGAAGCGCTGGTGCAACAGAGTCGCCCCATTCAATAACCGTGACGCCGCCGTCATCGAGCATCTCAGGAACACCAAGGTCGAGAACCTCGCCCAACGCCTCAAGTCGATAGACGTCGAGGTGGTTGAGTTCGAGTCGGCCTTCATAAGTGTTCACCAGAGTGAACGTGGGCGAGGTAATGAGGTCGTCGATCCCTAGCGCTGCACCAAAGCCTTGCGTGAACGCGGTCTTGCCAGCGCCAAGGTCGCCAGCAAGAAGCATGAGATCGCCAGGACGCGCCAACTCGGCAAGCGCAGCGGCGAGTTCTTTCGTCTCTTCTGGAGATGTGGTGCGAGCGAAAATCATCCGTTCACTCCCCGAGGGTAGAAACGAGGAACTCGCGGCCCGATTCCACAAACGATTTCGTACGCGATTGTGTCGAGATGCCCCGCTACTTCTTCTGCGGTGATCGTCTGCTTCCCCTGCGTGCCGATGAGTACGACATCGTCACCAACTTCAACGTGATCGTCTCCGCAATCGACCATCAACTGATCCATCGTGACCACGCCAACGATCGGGCGCTTCTTGCCGCCAATGAGAACCTCGCCGCCGACGAGTCCAAGTCGACGAGGCACCCCGTCGGCGTACCCGATCGGCACAGTTGCAACTGTCGAATCAGTTTCGAAGCGATGACGAAGGCCATACGAAATTCCTTCACCGGCCTGCACGCGTTTCACCGTTGATACTTCCGCGCGCAAGGACAGCGCTGGCCGAAGGTCTGGGGTCCCCGGAAGTCCTGGGGCAGGAGCGATCCCGTACACCGCGATGCCAACACGCACGAGGTCGTATCGACCACGCGGATGAGCAATCGCCGCAGCTGAATTCGCCGAATGACGAATCGACGGGAAGATCCCAGCCTCACCAAGTTCGGCGAGTACGGCGTCGTACCGATTGAGTTGTTCGGCGGTAAAAGGATTATCTGGTTCGTCGGCCACCGCGCAGTGGGTGAAAACGCCTTCGAGGATCAACTCGGGACGGTTCACAATTTCGCGAGCGAGCGAAAGCGCGTCTCCAGGAGCGACTCCGACCCGATTCATCCCGGTATCGACCTTCATGTGGACGGGAACAATCTTGCCTTGTTCTCGAGCCGCGATTGCCAATAACTCCACGGCGACATGCGAGGTAATGCAGACGCGCAGGTCGTAACGGACGACTGCAGCGAGATCGGCCAGACGAGGTTGTGAAAGAAGAAGAATTGGCGCAGTAATTCCTGCTTTACGAAGCACCGCGGCTTCTTCAATGAGGGCAACGGCGAGCCAGTCAGCACCAGCATCAAGCGCAGCTTCGCTCACGGCAATTGCGCCGTGACCATAACCATCCGCCTTTACAACGGCGCACACCAATGAAGGCGCAACCAATGTGCGCAGAACGCCCACGTTGTGGGCGATCGCTCCGAGATCAACCTCGGCGCGTGCGGCGCGCATGCTGCTACTTGCCCGCGTCCTGTTCGTTCACGATGGCGCGAACGATGTCACCACGAGCAACGATGCCAACGAGTGCGCCGGACTCGTCAAGAACGGGAAGGCGGTCAGCGCCCTGTTCATGCATGATCGTCGCTGCAAATTCGACCGTGTCATCGGGGGCGAGCGTCGGCGCCGGATCGCCCATGACTTCACCAACGGTGGAGCCAAGTGCTTTTTCAACGTCACGGTCGAACTGCTTCTTCGAGGACGGGAGTTCGATATACGCCCCGAGCAGGGTGATCACCGTTGGAAGGTGAACGCGGGCTTCTTCAACAATGAGATCAGCAGTAGAGAGAAGGCCAACAATCTCGCCGTCTGAATTCATGACGGGAGCACCGTCAACGTCGCGAACGAGCATGGTTCGCATGGCATCCATCACGTTGTCTTCTGGAGCAAAAGTCAGGACATCAGTGGCCATCACGTCACGCACAGGGAGTTCTCGCAGCATTGTTCCTCCAGAATCCGCGCTACTAGGGCCGCAGAAAGGTCAAGTCGTCAAGCACGGCCGGGAGATGAGCGATGACATCGCCCGCCACCAGACCACGACGCCAGCCTAGGGCTCCGGCCCGTCCGTGGAGGAATGCCCCACCTGCCGCGGCACGAAGCGGATCAACACCACAGGCAAGCAACGCTCCGATGATTCCTGCCAAAACATCGCCGGTTCCCGCTGTTGCCAGACGTTGGTCACCGGCGATTGAGACAAGCACCTCACCATCAGGAGCGGCGACAATCGTGGTTCTGCCTTTGAGCAGAACGATGGCACCGCTATCGGCTGCGAGTTCGCGCGCGTCAGCAATGCGATCCCGCCCGGGAACATGGCCAGCGAGTCGAGCGAATTCACCGTCGTGAGGCGTAAGCACCGTGGTGTCGGAAACGAAACGCGACACGTCGGTTCCCAGTGCAGTGAGTCCGTCAGCATCGACAACTGTGGGAAGTCCTCGCCCAGTCGCAGCCGCAACGACCTGGCGAATCTGCTCTTTGGTCGCATCCGCGATTCCAAGACCATTGCCAATGACCAGAGCATCGAACCGAGCGAGGTCGGCGATGACATCGCTCGCCCACGCATCAGCGGGGAGATCCGTTTGCACCGCTTCAATGGGAAGTCCGCTTGCTGCGCCACTTGGCGTTGACACACGCACATACCCGGCTCCAGTTCGCGCCCCTGCACCAGAACACAGTGCTGCAGCTCCGCCCATTCCGGGACTGCCGGCGACGACCCACAACGCGCTTTGCCATTTATGGGCGTCGGTCGCGGCGTCAGGAATCCACGACGCAACTGCGGCCGCGCCAACGAGGTGAGTACGAGTTGCGCGAGTGTCGAGCCCGATATCAGCGACAGTGAGTTCCCCGCCGCACGCAAGACCATCGCCAAACAGATTGCCGGGTTTGAGTGCGGCGAACGTGATCGTCGCGTCGGCTTCAAGAACATCACCCGGACAAGAACCCGTAAGTCCGTCAACGCCCGAAGGAATGTCGACAGCGAGCACGAGACATCCAGGAGGAGCGATAGGCGCTACCCATTCTCCGCGAAATCCCGTGCCGTATGCAGCATCAATAACGAGATCGCAATCGGGAAGGATCTCGGGTGCATCAGACGCGTCAATCACCGTTACGCGCACGCCTTGAGCGCGAAGTCGGTCAGCGGCATTACGTCCATCGTTTCCGTTATTGCCCTTGCCGGCGAGCACGACGACGCGACGTCCGTAGGCGCCGCCGAGCATTTCGAGTGCGGTTCGTGCAACCGCACCACCTGCACGATCAATGAGCACCTCAACAGGCTCAGGAGCATTGCGATCAATCGCGTTCATTTCCTCTGGTGTCACGACGGGAACCAGTCCCCCACCATCGATCGCATCAGGGCGTGGCAATGCTTGCGCACCAACCGGACCAAGCCTCGGTGTCGAGAACTGCGGGCCGAGAGCAACAACAACGGCTTGGGCGACGATTTCCGAATGACTCAGCGTGAGCCGCCAGCCCTCAATCCCTTGATCTGAGGCAAGTGCTGCGGCGCGTCCCGTCAAAGAAATTGAGGGACGACCATCGTCATCACGTAACACTTCGATCTCGTGCCAATCAGCCGCACCGATTCCGACACCCAGTGCTTTGAGCACCGCTTCTTTCGCAGCAAATCGAACAGCAAACCGCTCTGTGGGGTCGGAACGGCGCAACGCGTACTCGCGTTCGGTGGGTGTGAAGAGTTTCTCGATCAGCCCCGGACGGCGCTCAAGCACTCGACGGAATCGATCAAGATCAACAAGATCGTTTCCAATTCCAACGATCATGCGAACCCAGCAATCATGAGCGCCAGTGTTCGGCCAGCAAATTCACCGGTTCAGTCATCAGCTCGATGACAGGGACATCGGTCAGCAGATCGTCACGGAAAACCGGTTCGGTTTCGGTGACGGCGTGCTTAATTGCCGCATAGCGATTTCGATAGCCCTGCAAGACCGACCGCAACGCGGGAAGCGCAAGGTCGTCGCGCAATCGAACATGCAACAACGACAGGCCGGTGGTTTCGCCGTCTTTGATCTCGGGAACGATGATCACGGTACGGCCGTCGTTGCGGCCCTTCGCCACCAACACCGTGTGTTCCACCGCCACAAGACGCTTTGTGCCACGGAGCTGCGGATCATCTGTCGTCCGACTTTGAAGATCTCGAGCAAGACCTCCGCGGTCAACGATGACGATGCGTGCTTCGTCACGTCCAGCAGGGTCAACGTGACCTTCAATTGCATACCGCGTATAGCCAAGAACTTCGTCGACAAGTGGTTCGAGTGCAGCAAGCGTGCGCAAGGTTGAATAGGTAAGTCGGTCGCGAGAGACACCCGTGCTGAGAACTTCCTTCACCAACGGGACCTGCATGAGGGTTTCGTCGCTACGCGAGATTCCGACTGTGACGGTCTTGGCCTGATGCTTGATGGCATCAACCGGTCGAGTGAGTTCGTCGATTGCCGCGGTGAGCGCAGTAACAAGATCTTCAAGCACAACCGCCGGCGTACCAACCTTGCCGTATTCAACTTGATAGGACTCGAGCGGCACCGAACCAAGCGCGAAACGCCAAACGGTGGCAAGACGAACTGCTGAACTCGCCTCGAGATGACCGTTGTAGTCACCGTTACGAAGCCCGTCGAAATAGCGAGACGCAAGCGTCGTCAAGAGCGGGCGCAGCCCTCGGAGCAATGACTCGCCATCACCAGGAAGACCGGTTGCGACTGCCGAATCGATTGCAGCTCGCGCCTCACGAAGCGGACGAGCTTGTGCGTCAATTGCAAGCGCTGCTTCGTAGCCGAACAAGTGTCCGACCATCGCCGAGAGAATGAATGCGAGTCGAGGGTGAACCTCAGGAACAGCGATGACCTGGAGTGCAGCAGAGAAACGTTCTTCGCCTTGCGTCGCAATGACGACCGGTGCGGCCTTATGGGCGCGGTAGATCGCAACTTCTTTCGCGACGTCGTCGGCGGTCGAGCCCTGAAGCCCAGCAGCGCATACGAGAATCATCGGCTCAGATGAGAGATCGATGTGTTTTTTGTCTTCGGTTCCATCGCAAGCGATGGCTTTGTAACAAAGCTCGGAAAGCTTGATGCGAACTTCCTCTGCAGCGATGCGGTTTGCGCCATTGCCGACAATCGCCCAGTAACGACGTGATGGCGCAACTTGCTGCGCAGCTTGTTCGATATCGCTTCGTAATGCGAAGGTCTGCTCCAACGCATCGGGAATTTGTCGAAGTCCGTCAAGGACTGCGGTGCGGTCTGACGAGGTAACGCCAATCGCATCAGCAAGCGCTGCTGCCAGCAAGAAGCTCGCGGCGATCTGTGCGTAAAACGCTTTCGTTGACGCAACGCTCATTTCAACATCGCGTCCATCAGACGTGTAAAGAACTCCGTCGGCACGATCGGTGAGATCGCTGTTGCGGCGATTCACGATGGCAACAACATGAGCACCACGTGCCCGAACGAGATCCACCGTTCGATTGGTGTCGGTTGTCGTACCCGACTGGCTCACAGCAACCACGAGTGTGTCGGCCATTGAATCGGCCAAGTGGAAGCCACTGAGCTCTGTCGCAAGAATCGCTTCCACGGTCACCGGAGAAGTCGGGGCAAAGGCTGCAAGGCCTTCAAGGAGTGCCCGGGCCGCGACTGCTGCCGTACCTTGCCCAATCGCAAGGATGCGCGTGATGGAACCTTCGGCCAGAGCAGCGCGAAGTTCGGGTGAGAGCACTTCGTCGCCAAGAAAAACATCGGAATGGCCGTTGACCTCAACCAGTTTGCCCCGCAACGTTTTGCGGAACGATGCAGGAGCCTCACCGATTTCCTTGAGCAAGAAATGTGGAGCATCACCGCGGTCGATATCGCGGGTTGTGATCTGTGCGTCGGCAAGATCGTCGGCCGTCACTGGAATCGGCGTGCCGTCGTAGGCCCAGCGTTCAATTCCTTCACGATCGCCGGCTTTTGCACCAAGAAGACGAACAACCTGTCCACTACTCGCCGGGTTTGTCGGATCAACAGGGATATCGCCATCGAGTCGGAGGTACGACGCAGTCTCTTCAACAACGCCGTAGGGCTCGCTGGCAACGATGTATGAATCCTCGGCGATGCCGATGTAGAGCGCCTGACCGCTTCCGCGCAGAGCGAGCAGAAGTGAATCGGCAGCATCAGCCGCACTGGCAGCGATCGCAACTGATCCTTCGAGTTCATTCACCGTGGACCGGAACGCGTCGAGTACCCCAGTGCCATCAGCCATCGCGCGAGATGTGAGCGTCGGGATGACTTTCGCGTCAGTAGTGATTTCGTCAGCAATGTGCAACGACTGGGCGGCTTTGAGATCGGCGAAGTTATCGACATCGCCATTCAGCACCGCAGTGACATAGGCGCCGCCTACATCGTCTGTTTCTTCCGAGTTCAACGGATGCGCGTTGGGCTGACTGATGATTCCAACGCTGGCCCATCGCGTGTGGCCGAGGACAACGGCTTCGACATCAGGCGAACTCAGTGCATGTCGAAGTAGCGGATCAGAAACGATTGATTCACGAAGCGCGCGCGTGTTGTCGCCAAGTTCACCAATTTCCGCTGCGGCTTTATACACAAAGCTCAGGTGATTTTCTGGCGTACGCACCGCCATCGAGCCGAACAATGGATCGGCCGCACGATCAGCAACAACAGCGCTGAGAGCAGGAGAGGCGAGATCGAGACCGTGGTTACGAACAAGAAGATGAAGACCTGCACTGTCACGACCTCGAACTTCGAGGCGATCAAGGGCGGAGAGCGCTTGGTGAATCGAGAGTGCGACTCCAACTGCAGCGGGGCTGAATGCTTCGCCGACTGGCCCAACCCCTTCAAGCAGGCCGGTGACGCCATCGGCAGCGCGAAGGCGATCACGTTGCACCGCCCAAACAGCATCTTTCAGTGCGATGACTGCAGCGTTCAGTCGCTCAAGTTCACGACCAGCCAACGTTTGGTGGCCTTGTGAATCGGAATCGAGGTGACGCTCGAGTTCGGCGACCTGAAGCGCGAGCCCTTCGATCAGATTGGTCGCGGCATTCCGAAGCCCGGGGACCTCAAGTAACGCTCGGACTCCGGCGACGCCACGCAAGCGGCGATCGGCATCGGCCACGGCCGTTGCGGCATTGGCCACCGGCGCCACCAAAACGGTGGGCGCGGACAGGACTTCGGCCAACAACTGCGCGGCCGCTTCCAGGCGGTCACACACCTCGGCCGAGCTTGGAGGCTGGCGAAGCGACGGTCGACGAACGACGGCGATAATTCCGCACATGAGGGGGCCAGCCTAGGCCGAGCAGGCCTGCGTCACGGCTGCAGCAAGGTTGTCGGCGGCGGCCTCGGCTTGCTCCATCGTCGGGGCTTCCACCATCACCCGAACAAGGGGTTCGGTGCCGCTGGGGCGAATCAAGACGCGCCCTCGTGCTCCCAAATTTGCCTCAACTGCGGCAACCTCGGAAGCGATGGCCTCCGCAAGAAATGCGCCGAGATCCTCACGGCGGGACTCAAGCCGAATGTTTCGCAATACCTGTGGAAGTCGTTCCATGACTTCCGCCGCGAGCACAGAAAGCGGGACCTGAGAGCGTCCAACTAGATCCACCAATTGCACACCGGAAAGAACGCCGTCTCCGGTCGTTGCCCGCTCGGCAAACACAATGTGTCCGGACTGTTCGCCGCCAAGCGAACTTGAGGTGCGAGCAAGTGCTTCAAGTACGTGACGATCCCCGACAGGGGTTTCGACCACTTCGATGCCTTGTTCATCCATGGCCAAGCGAAATCCGAGATTCGACATCACCGTGACGACAACGCGGTTGCCTGCGAGTTCGCCTCGCTCTCGCATGTCGCGAGCAAACAGTGCGATGAGTTGATCACCGTCGACGAGTTCGCCTCGTTCATCAACAGCAAGAAGTCGATCGGCGTCACCATCAAACGCGAGTCCGAGAGCAGCGCTCGTCGCGACGACAGCGCGCTGAAGATCTTCGGGGTGTGTTGAACCGCATCCATCGTTGATGTTGCGGCCATCGGGTTGCGCGTGCAGCACTTCGACATCAAGCCCAAGTCCGCGAAAGATTCCTGGTGCAACGGATGACGCCGCACCGTTCGCACAATCAATCACGATGCGCATTGGGGTAATCGAAGGAACCGACGACGACACTGCTTCGCACCATTCGCCGACTACGTCAGTATCAGTCGCGATTCCTGCGATCGCTGCCGAATCAACACCTGTTGCGACAATCGCGTCGAGCGCGCTCTCGAGAGCGTCTTCAAGTTCATCGGACAACTTGCGACCGCCGGCAGCAAAGAACTTGATGCCGTTATCGGACCATGGGTTATGCGATGCGGAAATCACCGCGCCGGGAACACCACGTTGCGCGCAGACCCAAGCGACTGCAGGAGTGGGAACAACTCCCATGCTCAGTGGTTTCGCACCAACCTGGGCAAGACCTGTTGCAAGCGCGCGCTCAAGGCGTTCACCCGATTCACGAGTGTCACGACCAATAACAAACGACGAACTACCCAATATCTGCGCAGCGGCTTGACCTAACGCAATGACAAGCGCGTCTGTGAACTCCGATGCTGGTCCGCGAACACCGTCGGTTCCGAATCGGAGAGTCATGGTCTAGGCACAAACGAACGCGCCCCGAAAGGCGTGCACGAATGGATCAGCGCTTCGAGTACTGCGGAGCCTTACGGGCCTTCTTGAGGCCGTACTTCTTCGATTCCTTCTTACGATCATCGCGAGTAAGGAATCCGGCCTTCTTGAGCTCGCCGCGAAGTTCCGGATCGAGTTCGATAAGTGCACGAGCAATGCCGTGACGAAGGGCGCCGGCCTGACCGGAAACGCCGCCACCGTCGATGTTGCACACGACGTCATAGACCTCGTCAGTGCTCGTAAGACGAAGCGGTTCGGTAAGGATCATGCGATGCGTTTCGGACGGGAAGTACTCCGCGACAGGACGCTTGTTGACGGTGATGGTGCCTGAGCCAGGACGAAGCATGACGCGTGCGACTGCACGCTTACGACGACCGGTTGACTGAACGAGGGGGTTCGACATTGTCTGTTCCTTGCCGCTCAGCGAGCCTTGGCGTGGGCGAATTCGATGGTCTGCGGATCCTGCGCGGCGTGGTTGTGCACCGGGCCGGCGTAGACCTTGAGCTTCTTGATCATCTGACGACCAAGACGGTTCTTCGGGATCATTCCGCGAACAGCGCGACGCACTGCTTCTTCCGGCTTCTCCGCGATCAACTGACCGTATGACTTTGTGCGCAGACCACCTGGGTAACCAGAGTGACGATGCACGAAGAGCTTGTCGCCCTTGTTCGACGTGAGCACAACCTTGTCGGCGTTAATCACGATGACGTGATCGCCAGTGTCGATGTGCGGCGTGTAGGTCGGCTTGTGCTTGCCGCGCAGAATTGTCGCAACCTCGGTGGCGAGTCGACCGAGGACCATGCCTTCGGCGTCGACGACGTACCACTGGCGCTGAATTTCACTGACCTTGGGGGTGTAGGTGCGCATGGCGCAGCCCTTCTGCTTGGGTCCACCCGAAGGTGGCTTTCGAACGAAAGTCCGGTGTCGGCAAGAAACTGCGCACCGGAGCGGAGGAGAGAGCCTACGGCTCGGCCCGGAACCGAGGCAACTCGCCGGATTTGGCCGCCATTTCAGTAGCCCACTTCCCAGAGGCAGAGCCCCTGAGGAGGAGCCACTCCCCCGGCCGCTGAGCGATCCTCGGCCCGGATGATGCCCGCCATCTCGCCGGGGCGGCGGATGCCACGGCCCATATCGATGAGGGTTCCGACGATGGATCGGACCATCTGATGACAATAGGACGAGGCCCGGATATCGAACCGGAGGACGCCATCGCCGAGCTCGTGCCAGGTGGCTTCGTGGACCCGCCGCATAAGGGACGGCTCAAAGCCTGTCACCGGATTGGGCTTGGGCCGGCGGCAGAAGCTCGAGAAATTGTGAAGGCCATAGAGCGCGTCGCAGCCGAGATGCAGCGCGTGAATGTCGAGTTCTTGTGGCACCCACCAGGAGGTCGCCGCAAGGAAGGGATCGGGAATCGGACGATTGACCACGGTGTAGCGATAGGACCGCCACAGGGCCGAAAACCGTGCGTCGAAATCGCCAGCAGCAAGTTGCGCATCGCGCACCACGATTGCCGGTACGCATTGTCGATTAATCGAACGCGCAAGGCGCGCCGGAGAACCTTTTCCGTTCGCGACGAGTTCGGTATCAACATCGAACGAGATGACCTGTCCCCATCCGTGGACGCCGGCGTCGGTTCGACCTGCGATCGACAACACAACGGGATGTTCGACGCAGCGTTCTATTTCTGCGCGAATCGTGCCGGCAACGGTGTCCACGCCATCGTTTTCGGCCATACCGCGAAACTTTGAACCGTCGTACGCGATGGTCATGCGAATGCGTGTGAATCCCGCAGCAGGTGCAGGGATGTCGACCGGCGCGCGTTCTGCGTGAGCACGCGAAACGGCCGACCAAGTTTGGTCGGCCGTCATCACAGTCATGTTCGTGCTGCTGGTCTCAGACCAGTTCGATACGAGCCATCGGCGCGTTGTCGCCCTGGCGCGGGCCGAGCTTCAGGATGCGGGTGTAACCACCCGGGCGTCCTTCGTAACGCGGCGCAATATCGGAGAACAGCTTCGATGCCATTTCCT
>Ga0075471_10003158_pt1 | contig 10711 bp, 8 predicted proteins | sample DEB19_08_DNA_2_FD_74787 | JGI IMG/M metagenome (GOLD analysis project Ga0075471, IMG submission 74787) | Aqueous microbial communities from the Delaware River and Bay under freshwater to marine salinity gradient to study organic matter... | ecosystem: Environmental > Aquatic > Marine > Coastal ... | reverse complement strand
TGTCGTTTCTTGCTGAACACATGCCGTTCTGGCTCCGAAGCCTCTGGACGACGAGTTCGGGGTGCGGACGCCAGTTTACACCCGGTCCCCAGCCTTCTGCGCTATCCCCTTCCCATAGGAATCGTGGTCAAACCCTTCCACGTCCTCGCGGTCTTCGGAACCGCAGGTCGCCCGTTCGAATCGGGCCGGGACCGCTAGGAATTCGCTAAGTCTCGGCGTTTCGGCCCAAGCCAGTGCCAGAATGCTGCCAACTTCCCGCGGGCAATAAACCACCGATCGTCGGCTCAGGGAGGCCGTCCATCCCCGGGGTCAAGTCCCTTGCAGGTTCGGCGAGGCGCAGATTCCCAACCGCCCCACGAGGTCACAGTTCGACCGCCTCCATGGCTCCTCGGTCAGCGCTCTACCGAGATGTGCGGGTGCGCCGCAGCGGACCGCGAACCCACTCCTACCGCGACGCTGCATGAGATCGGTGCGTCTGACAACCTGAAAACTTAAGGCCGACTGTCCGGAATCGATGAGAGGAGCTCTGCCTCCATCGTACAGATCAGATGACTTCAGGACCTCCACGGCGCGCGAAAGGGACCGGAATCTATGCGCAGGACGGCGCCTTTCGCTCCGGATGAGCGTCTGCACCACACGGGGTCGGCGTCCGTGACTTCACTTTCGAGGCTTGCTCAGGGTTCATTCGCATTATGGCCTGCCGGTTCGCAGAACTGACCTGACCCGCGGACATTGGTCCGGGTCACAAGGTTGTCGTTCAGGTCGTAGACCATGACGGTGTCAAGATAGGTCGGCGACCCCCCGCCTGTCAAACGGCGACGGATTTTAGTGGTACGCCCGAACTCGTCGTAGAGGGCGGCTACGACGTTCCCGTTAGGGTCTGTGGTCGTCCTGACGCGCCCAAAGCCGTCCACTGCGAAGGTGGTCGTGAGGGCGGTGTCGGAGCCCCCACCCCGTTGGCTCTCTGAGGTGAGGTAGCCGTCCCCATCGTAGGCGTACTCCACGACATAGGACTTGGTGGTCCCCCCTTCGGACTCATCGGCAGTGGTCTTGGTGACACGGCCGGCTGCGTCAAGGTGCTTGGTGGTGGTGTTGCCGAGGGCGTCGGTCACCTTCGTCATGCGGCCGGCGGCATCCATGGCGAAGGAGGTGGTGGTGGAGCCTCCCCCGCAGCCGCAGGAGTCGGTCTTTTGGGTGAGGCGGTCGGATTTGTCGTAGGCCATCGTCCCTTGGATGGTCCCGCTGCCGATGTTGTCCGAGAGATTGGCCTTCTTGGCCCAGCGGGAGGTGGTGGTCACACGGTCGTTCTGGTCAAGCGCGTAGGTCGACTCCGTGAGCTTGGCGTTGGAGGAGTTGAACGCCTGAGAGGTGATGGCGTTCGAGTTCTTGTCGAGGGCCGTCACACGGTAGTGGGAGCCTGGGTCGATTGACTTGGTGGTGCGGTCGAAGGAATTCGAAGGCGAATTCAGACCCAACTGTAGATGCGAGCGAGCGACGGGACGTGCTGCGCGGGCTCGTGCAACAGATCCGGTACGATCCGGAGACGGGAGCGGCGGAGGTGACGTTCTTCGGGGTGCCGAGGGTCGACGCGTCAGATGCGCATGTCGACAACAGTCGATCGTCCTCTTACTGCTTGATGGCGGGGGCAGGATTCGAACCTGCGACCTCCGGGTTATGAGCCCGACGAGCTACCAACTGCTCCACCCCGCGGTGGATGGTCAGTTTAAAGCGGATCGGGACGGTTTCAAGGTAGCAATCGGTCGGACCCGGAATAACTCGTCCCGTGCCGACCGGGGCGGTTTCTCACCTACCACGGACGTTCGGTCCACCATTGGGCTACGGCTTGAATCTCTCGATTCCATACGTCCGCGTTCGCGTCGGCTGGAATCGGCGGGAAAGCCGCGGCGAACTCGGGGATTACGAGCCGAATCGATTCGAGGCGACGGGCGACGACGACCGCCGCGTTTCGCCGATGCGCCTCGACGAGCCCTGCGAAGAGCCACGTTGCAACGGCCCGGCCTTCGCGCACGACCGCTCGACGCGCATCGTCTTCGTCGTTGAGCGGCGCGGCGTCGAGGGCTGCAACGACGGCTGCACGGCGTCGATCGTCCCCGGCCGCGCGGCGAAGTCCGTCGAGGTTCCCCGGGATCGCCGTCGCGGGAGCGGATTCGAGAACGTCCAAGATCCTCAGAAACTCCTCGCGATCCGTCGCGAGAGGGCTTTCAGCAAGAACTTCCGCAAGGCGAAAACGGATCAAACCATCGTCGCCGGATCCGGGCGCACGCAAAGCGTTGCGGTACTTCGAAGCCGCCTCCTTGCGTCGACCCACGGCGGCTTCGACACGCCCCGCGGACGCCAGAAAATCACGGTCCGACGCAGGAGCCAATCGGTCGAGGAACGATTTTGCGGCGGCCGGATTGCCTCCGTCGACGAGTGCTTCGAGGCAGCGACGCTCCCAGGTTCGACGCTCGTCCCCGAGCGCTCCGCCCGCCGCCTCGATCGCCGCGATCCAATCGGCGGCGGCATCGGCCGGGCGACCGGAACGCTGAAGGATCTCGCCTCGAAGGAGTCGAAGCCGCCAGTCGTCCGGGCGTACCGAGACCAATACTTGGGCCTGTCTCACACCCTCTACGAGAGATTCGGCGCCTCCGTCGGCGAGAAGAGCTCGGCAAAACTCCTCCCGCAACGTCGCGACGGAATCGAGGGTCCCCGGCGCGGCACTCGGGGACGCGGCCGCATCGAGCGCGGCACGCAGGATCGTCGCGGCAGCGGCGTTGCGCCCGGCTTTTCGTAGTCGAACCCCTTCCCGGGTCAGCAACGCGACGTCGGACGGTGCGACGCGGGCCAACGCGGACGCGAGCTCTCGAACGGCGTCGGCGTCGGACTCGAGGCGCAGCCACCCGACCAAGACGTCCGCGAGTACGGCGCCTCCGGATCGCGGAAGCCCCGCGAGGAAGGTTGATCGTCGCTCCGATGTCGGCGCCAATGCCGGCAACACTTCGGAAAGGGTCGCGACCACCTTACCCGCGGACGCGACGCCGACGGCGTCCTTGCCCGCCGCGTCGAGAAGCGCGCGCGCCGCAAGCTCCGAAGCCGGTCCTTGACGCACGGCGACGGATGCGAGGCTGTTCACCACGTCGTCCGGCCACGAACCGAGCTGTGCAAGTGCCCGCACGATCGCCACTTGGGTTTCGGGGCGCGTCTCGACGTCGAGCGCCTGCGCGAGCCGCGGAGCGGCGGCGACTTGACGGCCGTACGCGAGAATTCGAGCCGCGGTGCCGCGGACCTGCCAAGCGGGATCGCCGAGCGCGGCGATGATCGTTCCGAAACCCGCACCGAGCGAGTAAAGAGTCGTGATGCACTCTTCACGCGTTGCGAGACCGGATTCTCCGGAAGGGGTCGATCGATAAAGGTCTTCAACGAGGCGTGCGTCGTCGCGCCCCCCGGTTTGAGAAAGTGCGGACAACGCAGCCACCGCCAACGCGGGATCGGAGGCGCCGAGACGCGCACGGGCTTCGGGAGCGACGACGCCCCGCAACTTGTCGCGACCCTCGGCGAGCGAACCCGCCGCTCTCAACCTGAGCGCGACGGTTTCGGCATCGGATTCATCCGCGAGTCGAGCGACGAGGTCGTTCACGGCCTGCGCGACGACGTCGGGAGCGGCGTCGCGCAGCGCGGGAAAACGCGATGCCGCGTAGCGACGAATACTGGACTCAGGATATCGATTGCGGTCGAGCCAATCGACCGGGGGCTGCGATGCGGCGATGGCGCGCTCGACCCCGCGCTGCGCTTCACGGAAGAACCGACGGTCTTTCTCGCGTAGGGCCGACTGGAACAAGTCCACGTCGTCGAACCCCTGCGGATGCGACTTCCGGAATCCGTCGAGCCATTCGGCCCAGGCGTCGACCGATTTGAAGTCGTGGAAAGTCATGCGCTCGAGCGTCGCTTGGACTTCCGCCTCGTAGGCCGCGAGAGGCGAATCCTTCAACGCGCGGATGAGAATGTCCGCGGACGAAATGCGCTCTTCGGGCAGATCGGAGACCTCGGCGAACAACCGCAAAGTGGCGGCCACGTCCGCCTTCGCGGTGGGATCATGCATCCGGGCGATGAGTTCATCTTCGATCGGGGCCGTACGGTCGAACTCGCGCAATTGCTCTTCGATCCAACGATCGCGAGGGCCCGCGCCGCCGCGATAGTTCGCGTAGAACGACGGTAGAATCGTGCGATCGCCCGCGAACACGAACGAAGCTCCGATGCCGCGCCATGCGGCTTCGGGCAACGCGATCTCGTCGAGCAAGGTGCGAAGTCGTTCGGACCCGTTCGCCAGCCCACGGATGGCCGATGCCCGCAGGCTCGCTTGTTCGACGCCGCTCGAACGGCGCAACTCGGTCACGAGGCGGTCGAGCTCTCCCCCGCGGGTTGCGGGCCCGGATTCCGCGACCGGACGCGTTTCCTGCGCCGCCGCGAAAGCGACGAGCAACAGGGGCGCAACGAGGCGCCGGACGGTGTCCCCCACGGTCATGACGTCATGTTAACGCGACGACGGCGGCGGTTACGTGTTCGAGGTCCGACTCCGCATCGACGATCACGTGGCAGACGCCCCGATAAACGCCGTCGCGGTCGGCGAACATCGCGCGGGCCTCGTCGACCGGACCGAAGGCCGTCAGCGGGGGTCGAATCGCATCGGCGTTCGCGAGCCGTGAGGCCGCGACGTCCGCCCGTAGCCTCAGGTAGACGACCCGCCCCGCCGCCCGCATGCGAAGGCGGTTTTCCGGATCGAGGACCACACCGCCGCCGGTCGCGATGACGGAGGGCGGCTCCGACAGCAGTCGATCGAGCACAACGGACTCGGCGCGCCTGAAGGCGCTCCAACCTTCGCGGCGAACGAACTCCGAGATCTCCACGCCCTGCTCCGCGGCGAAGCGAACATCCGCATCGACGAACCGCGCGCCGATCGTTTCCGCCACGCGGCGCCCGACGGTGGTCTTTCCGCTGCAGCGGAGGCCGACGAGAATCAGGTGGCTCGCGAGAACGCCCATGAGACCGCCTCGTGCCAAAGTTCCGACGACGCGGGCGTCAGCCCGGCCCAGAAGTGATGGAGCTGCGCGAGCCCCTGCGCCTCGTACATCGCCTCACCCGGAATCACGTGCATGCCGGCGTTTCGGGCGGATGCCGTGAGACGCGTTTCGCGAGGCGCATAGTTCGTTTCGAATACGATCGCTCCGGGCCTCAACCACGCGAGAGAGACGGCGTCCCCGTCGGGATCGCGCGTCGAGCCCGCGGGCGTCGCGTTCACGACGAGATCGAATCCCGCATCCGGAATCGCGCGCGGACCGAGGCACGGGATCCCGAACGTCTCGGCGACGGGTGCCGCCTTCCAACCGTCACGCGCCGCGAGCGTCACGTCGATTCCGAGCGAGCGCAAACCGAACACCGCGGCACGGCCCGCACCACCGGCCCCGACGACGAGCGCGCGCACGTCGCGAGGATCACGACCGATCGTCGCGAGCATCGCCCGCGTGGGTGCGGCGATACCGTCCGCATCGGTGTTGTAGGCGACCCACTTTCCGTGCTCGTGGACGAGCGTGTTGGCGGCCCCGATCATACGGGCGCGCGGCGACACCTCGTCGACGGCCTCGAGCGCGGCCGCCTTGAACGGCGTCGTCACGCTGAAGCCGCGGATGCCGAGCATCGACGCGGCTTCGCGCAGCCCGACGAGAGCGGGCGTCGTCAACGACACGTAGGACGCGGGCACGCCGGCCGTACGGAAGAAGCGATTCCACGCGATCGGTCCGATGCTCTCGTACGCGGAAGATCCGACCACCGCGTACGTCGCCGACGGCGGCGTGTCGGGGCCCGGTGCGTAGAACCGCATGAGATCTTCGAGCGAGGGAATCCCGTCGAAGACGGACGTGCCGCCGACGGATGCCTCCGAAGAACCCGCGGTCGCGTAGGTCCATGCGGATCCCAACTTCGACGCCAACACGCGCGTGACGAGACCGGTCGGTCCGGTGCCGACGAACGTCAACATGCCGCGGTGACGACGCAACGTCATCGCGACAGCGACGATGTCGGTCAGCGTTCGCAAGCGCGCGGCGATCTTGACCATCGCGACGCCCGGGCCCGCGCGCAGTCGCGTCGCGAGCGCATCGAGATCGGAGGGAACGATCTCGAAGTCGTGGTGGGAGGCGACGATTTTCGCGGCACCGAAAGAACCCGCCGATTCGATGACGTCCGACTCGACGTCGACGTAGGCGGCCCCGGCGGCGGCGGCCGCACGCAACATCTCGAAGCGAGCGGTTTCCGGACCGCGGAATTTCCCGCCGTCGCGCGGTCGTCGACACGTCGCGATGATCGGCAGTGGAGGATCCGCGAAGACGCCCGCGTCGAATGTCGATAAAAAGTCGAGTCGAACTTCCGCGAGAAGTCGACCCGGCGTCGCTTGCGACGTTTCGGCGAGACGAACGAGCGTTTCGCGGACGGACTCCGGGCAGGACTCCGCCACGACGGCGACACGAATCATGAATTCCCCGGTTCGTTGAGCACGCGGCGGACGGACGAAGCCTTGGCCCCGTCGGGACGCGCCGCGGCGACACGGACGAGCGCTTCGGAAAGAGCCGCGTAGAACGCGGCGTCGGCATCGCCGAGATCGCGACGCAACGCGCGTATGTGGGCGGCGACCGTTTCGGCGTCGCCGCGCACGACGGGCCCCGTCAACGCGGCCGACGGTCCGGTGCGTCCGGCGTTCGCGACGGCGCCCTCGGCGAGCGTGGCCAAGGCGCGGCGCGCGAGTTCTTCGGGGATGCCCGCCCGCATGAGCGCGCGCATCCCGAGATCGAACACGGCGAGGATGCCGTTGCCCGCGGCCGCCGCCCCCGCGTGATAGGTATCGCGACGACGACCGTCGAGGCTCGCGGGTCGTCCGTTGACGGCGCGCGCGAGGGATTCGAGACGCGGGAGGTCCGCGGGGTCCGATTCGATCGCCACCAACGCCCCGTCGAGGCCGGAGGGGCCGAGGTCACGCACCGGAAGACTCCGCAACGGATGCCACGCGGCCGTGCGCGCCCCGCGCGCGGCCAACGGGTCGAGCACCGATCGCCCCTTGGCACCGCAAACGTGGAAGGCCAGCGTCGTGGGTGCCGCGGGAGTCCCTTCGGCGAGTGCCGTCGCGACGTCGACGAGTCGATCGTCCGGAACCGCGATGATCACGAGCGACGCCATGCCGAGGGCGGCCGCATGCGGCACGACGGGCACGTCACCGAGCGCGGCGGCGACCGCGCGACGATTTTCCGGCGAACCGCCGACGATGGCCGCGAGACGGTGCCCCGCGCGCGTCAGCCCGCGCGCGAGACTACACCCCGCCCGGCCCGGCCCGACGAGGACGATGTTCTCGCGGGTGGTCACCGTCGTCGGCCTCCGCGATACGTCGCGGTACGGAACGTCCGACACTGCGGTTGCCCCGCGATGAGCCGCGCTTCGAGGTCCGCCGCTTCCTGTGCGTTGGCACAGGCGAACCACCACGTCGAACCGCTACCCGACAGCGTCGGCGCACGTCCGGCGACGTCGGTCAGACGCGATCGGGTTTCCGCGAGCCATGGGAACGCCGACAAAGCGGCCGCCTCGAGGCGATTCGGAGATTCCGGGATCGGCTTGCCGGCGGCGAGCGCCTCCAGCAACGCATGGGGTTCTCGGGGCGGCGATCCGTCGAGTCGAAGGGCCGCGTAAACCTCCGCCGTGGGACACGGTTGGTCGGAGAGGGCGAGCACGTAGTAACGCGCACTGCGGGTCTCGCACGGCGCGACGATTTCTCCGCGCCCGGTGCATCGCGCGGTGCCCCCGGTCACGAAGAACGCGACGTCGCTCCCGACCTCGGCCGCGATCGCGCGGCGAACGTCGTCCGACGCGTCGACGCCGTGCAACGCGAGGACGAGATCCAAGGTGGCCACCGCGTCGGACGAACCGGCGCCGAGGCCGGTACCGGGCGGCACCATCTTCGTCAGGAACACGCGGGCGGGCAGCGGACGCCCGAGCACGCGTTCCGCCACCCGGACGATCTTGAAGCACGTGTTGCCTTCGTTCGAAGGCACGTCGTGTCGATTCGACTCGACCGTGAGTTCCGCGGCCTCCGACACGCCGACGAGATCGCCGACGGCGATGGTCTCCATCACGGTGTCGATTTCGTGGTACCCGTCCGAGCGCTTCCCGCGTATTTCGAGAAACAGGTTCAGTTTCGCGGGGGCGAACTTCGTCAGGGTGGATTCCACGCCCCCATGAATAACCGTTGCCGCCGGGCACGTTAAGTCCCTCACGAACGGCACTTTGCCCGGCTTGCGTGGTAACCTCCCTTCGTCGTGAGCCTTCCGACCCGCATCATCGCCGTGATCCCGGCGTTCAGGGAGCCTCGCATGGTCGGGGACGTGGTCGCGTCCGTCCTGCCGCGAGTCACGGAGTGCGTCGTCGTCGACGACGGCTCCGGAGACGGCACCGGGGCCGCCGCACGGGCCGCCGGGGCGCTCGTGGTCACCCACGCGGTCAATCGCGGGCAAGGGGCGGCTCTCATGACGGGTATCCGATGCGCGCTCCGACGCGGCGCCGACATCGTCGTCACCCTCGACGCCGACGGTCAACACGACCCCGCCGACATTCGGGCGCTGGTCGCCCCCATCCTCGCGGATCGGGCGGATGTGGTGCTCGGCTCGCGGTTTCTCGGCCACGCGCACCTGATCCCGCCGATGCGACGACGCCTCCTGCGTGCGGCGGTCGTCTTCACGCGATGGTCGACGGGACTCGACCTCACGGATACGCACAACGGCTTCCGCGCACTCTCGCGGAGGGCGGCGTCCGCGATCGAACTTTCGCAGGACCGCATGGCCCACGCCTCCGAGATCCTCGAGCGGATCGCCGCGCTCGACCTTCGCCACGTCGAAGTTCCGGTCGCGATCCGCTACACCGACTATTCCACCGGCAAAGGACAGTCGGCTTGGGGAGCCTTCCGCATCCTCGTCGATCTCTGGGTCTCGAAGGTGCTGTCGTGACCCCGATCCAGATCCTTCTGCTCGCGGGACTCGGATCCGGCGCCGCACTCACCGCCGCACGATGGAAACGCGGGGATCTCCGCACGGCGTCCGCCTGCGGATGGGGGGCGCTGTGGGCGTCGGGCATGGTTTTGGTCGCGGTCCCCGAATGGGCGAATACCGCGGCGCGCGCGGTGGGGGTCGGTCGAGGTGCGGACCTCGTCACGTACGTCCTTCTCGTCTTCCTGCTCGGCGCGGTCTTCAGACTGATGGTCGTGGTCGACCGCCAACGCCGCGAATTCACGGCGCTCGTCCGCGAACTGGCGCTGAAGGACGTTCCGCCGCGCGAGGCGTCGCCGCCGACGCACGCCGAGGAATCACGCCCCCATGCGTAACGCGCTCGTTCTCGGCGCGATCCTCGTCGCGGCGCTCCTCGTGCGGTCGATCGGTTTCTCGTGGGGCGACGATTTCCCGGGGGGATTCCGTGGCCACCACGTCGACGAATGGACGCACGTCGTCATCGCGGGCACGCTCATCAATCCGAAAGTGCCGCCGCGCTGGCACCCGCAGCCCTACCCCAAAGGACTCGCCGCCCACGTCGCCGTGCCGTTCCTCGTCTCGCGCGCCGCGACGGGGCGCCTGTTCGACACGCGACTACCGTCCGACGAAGCACTGATCAAAACCGCCCGCGCGATCTCGATCGCCTACGGCGTTCTCGCGGTGGCGGTCCTTTGGTGGATCGCCCGAAGACTCTGCGACGACGTGCGTGCCGCGCATTTCACCGCGCTCTGCCTCGCATTGGCACCTCTCGCCGTCATGCAGAGCCATTTCGGCTTGGCGGACTCCCCCGCGCTCTTTTGGTCACTCGCCGCCGCCGCGCTCCTCTACGCGGACATCGAAGACCGCCGACGGGGCGCCCTCGGCGCGGCCGCCTTCGCCGTCGGCATGGCCGTCGGCTTCAAGTTGACGCCGTGGCTTTTGCCCTCGCTTTTCCTGGTGGCGGTTTCGCAGCCCTCGCGCATCGGACGCCTCGCCGCGACCATCGGCGGATGCGTCGCGGGATTCGCCGTGTGCACCTTCCTGTCGATGTCCCCGTTCGACGTGGTCAAATGCTTCGTCGGTGACTCGGTGACGCCGCCGGACCTTCTCGATCCTCGGGACTTCCCTCGGCTTTACGCGATCGAAGTGCTTCCGTCGTTCACGGTGCCCGCGCTCCTCTTGGCCGCCGCCGGCATCCCCGCGCTCTTCCGACCGTCGCGTCACGCGTGGTTCATCGGCGTCGCGATCGCGATTCCGGCGGTGCTCCACATCGCGTGCGCGCTCCCGAAGTTGGCGCCTTTCCCCCGACATCTTCTGCCGCTCTTGCCCGCGCTCGCCCTATTGTTCGGCGCGGCGGCGGTGCGGTCGAAGATCCATGGCATCACCGCGATGATCGCCGTCGGGTATCTGGCGTTCGCCACGCTCGCGACCGAACGACGCTTCGACGACGACCCGCGCTCGCACGTGCGCGCGCACCTTCGCGCATCGCTTCCGCAAGGCGCGACGGTCCACTGGCCCGCCTACGAAAAGGAACTCGCCGAAGACGGGTTTTCGCCGGCTGCATTCCCCGCGGAGAAAGTCCCGGACGTGATCGTCGCGGAATCGTGGCGCACGAACCACTGGCTTTCGGGAACGGGGCCGCGCGATTCGCGGCCGAA
>Ga0075471_10003157_pt1 | contig 10713 bp, 18 predicted proteins | sample DEB19_08_DNA_2_FD_74787 | JGI IMG/M metagenome (GOLD analysis project Ga0075471, IMG submission 74787) | Aqueous microbial communities from the Delaware River and Bay under freshwater to marine salinity gradient to study organic matter... | ecosystem: Environmental > Aquatic > Marine > Coastal ... | reverse complement strand
TATTTCAAATCTTTTTGCGCACCACTAGTGTTTAAACCAACTTTGTTTGCATCAATCTTTTTATGTATGCGTTCTTTCCATATACCAAGCATACGAATAGATGCATCAATGCAACATTGGTCTTTCATAAACCTATTTCTTTAGCAAGCATGAATACTTCATCAGCCAAATCATCAAGTGTACTGTCATTGTACAGTACATGTTTAAACATGTGATTATCCATAGCGCGTTCACTTATGTGGTCATTGACTGCACTATGGTTGTGTCTGTTTATACGCCACACTTGTCCACCGCGTTCTTCAATCATGCGTGCTTCGTTAGGGAAGCGAACATCAGGGATAACAATGCGCTCATCAGTGTCAATCTGATTGAACAAACGCCATACCCAAACATCTTCATGGATTAACTTGCGACCAACTTCCGTACCCATAACTTGTAGTAGTCGGCGCACTTCATCTTTAGCCTTTGCTACTTCCCAACCGTACATAGTAACTATCTCGTTTAAACGATGACCGTCATGCAAGATGGGATTCAAAGCAACCAACGCTTCTCGTATGCCATCAGCGAACGCCATGCGTTTAAACTCATAGTTCAGTACGAGCAACTCAGCAACTGTGTCCTTGCCACTGCGGGCATAACCACTCAAACCAATAATCATTCCTGCTCCTCCTGATTTCTAATCTCAGCACGCGCTTCAGCACTACTGATAACACGCCTACGCCCACGCCATACAGGTGCTTCTCCACCCAATCTGTCTTGTAGTTTAGTAAGCGCACGCTTGACACGCTTACGCATTGCTTCCTCTGTTGTGCCGTATGATTCAGCAAGCGCACCAAATTCCATACCACCATTGGCATAGCGCATACGCAGCAAGTCCTGGTCTGTCTTGTTTAAACGGTCCAGTCCTGCTGCTACATCTGACAGCAGCGCAACGCGATTGCCACCTTCTGAAGGCTTGGAACTACGAGAAATATATTCACTGCTCATGTCAGGGGTATCAGTCCAGCCTTCATGAGTCCACACATCACGCAACAATTCATGAAGCACCTCATGTGTGTAGTAAAAACTATCGTTGATTGGTGAACGGGATAGATGCGAGCGCTCTTTGGCAACATACTTCTGCGCTTCATTGTAGAAAGTCTTGCGCAGTTTAAACTTTAGACTTTCTTCATCAGTCCACTGCTCTATCTTGTGCCAGTGTTCAAGCGCCCACAGCGCAAGGTGCTGGTACAAATCATCAGTGGTTACGATGCCACGGTGCATGCGATTGGCACGGGTTGCAACCTGCCTAGCCACACCATAAATAGTTTCCCAAACTTTATCTTGGCTATCCATCTTTTGGTTCTGCTTTCTCGTTCTTTAGTTTACGCATTGCCATTAACAAATCATCAACGGTTATGAGATAGCCCTTGCTTTTATTCGGTGGAATCTCGCAAGTAATCTCACGACCAAACTCCTTGATTGCATACAACACATGCGATGTAGGTACCATGAGTACGCCCTGCTCTAGTACAAACGCCCAGTAATCTGCCTCAGTTACCATCACACCCGATGGCTCCCAAGACTGTGACTTCATATACCAACACTCCACTTCTACATAGAGATTGTTAGTGACCCACCATTTTCTATCTCGCTTTACTTCTACCTTCTTGCCTTGGGTTAGTAGTTCTTCAACTAACTGTTCACCCTTGCGCCCGTATCCAAAGTCCAAATCAAATGATGAGTTCTTTGCCACTGTTTAAACACCTACTCGTTTGCGTAATCCCTCTGCTCCTTCAGCAAGGAACACATCGTTAACATCGCAGTTGTCAGGCATGAACACGGGGAATACATTGTCCAATTCTCGTGAGATAGTCTTAGCCATCTCTTTACCTGCGTTGTCACCATCACAAAACAACATAATCTTTTCCCAGTCAGCAAGGACACGGGAGTAAAACGGCTTCCAGTTGTTGGCTCCAGGAAGTCCAACGGCAGCGAACCCAACCTGCGTTGCGATGATTGTGTCTAGTTCACCTTCACAAATCACAAGCATGTCAGCATCTCTATCCAATGCTTGAACATTGAATATGTGTGTGCTTGCTCCTGGTCTTGATAGATACTTCGGACCACTATCGTTGTTTAAACTACGAAAGCGTATGTCAATTACGCCTGATGGAGTTAGATATGGGATAGCCAACTTACCAAGGTAAGGTTCATGCCCTGCTTCAGGATTCGCCACGAAGCCGAGGCGGAATATACGCGCCGTTTCCTCTGTTATACCGCGACTCGTTAGATACGGAAGCGCCTCGCCTAGGCTTTCTGCGTAGTTCTCCGTTGCTTTCGCCAGTAATTCCCTCTGCGATTTGGATAGCCTTGCCATAGTTAACGCCTTCTTTCTTCATGATGATTGAATAGACATCGCCAGCCATGTCACAGGCGAAGCATCTAAACCCACCAATATCAATGTTTAAACGAGCAGATTTTACATGGTCATTGTGGAAGGCGCAACGCACTGATTGCCACCCGCCACGGTTAGTTGCAATTACAAATCCGTAGTGTTCAAGTACTTTAACAATGTCATGCTTAGAGGTTTGCGAGGACATCACTGAGTTTCTGAACGACATACGCTTCACCAACTCCCTTGTTGCTTGCCTTGATAATCACCAGTGGGGTAGGTGCAACGGCTAGTCGTTTAGCAACTCGGTAGTTCTCTGCCTCAATCTCTGCCTCACGAATCCAACCACTCAAGTCAATGCGACCATCACGCCGTGGCGCTTTGGCTTCAACAACATAACTGCCATTGACTCCTGGAACGAACACATCGCCAACATCATTGCGACCTGCACGAGGCAAACGCTGTGCGTTTAAACCTTGCTCCATAAACCAATCGGTTAGGTCAATCTCCCACGCTGCGCCTCTACGCTTGTTGCTCTTTTGTAGACTCACGCTCTCTCCTTTCGGCTGCTTCTACTGCTGCCCAGTACAGGTTGTAGTAGGCATCATCAAATGAAAATCGTTTCATGTGCTTGGCAATCACACCAGTGTGGGCATGTACGGGTATGCCCGCAGCCTTGACCTTGCGGAAGAAGGCAATGTCCTCACCGATGAACTTCTCACCACGCTCGTTGTTCTCACCAAACCAGAAATCATCTGGAAACTTCTCGTTTAAACTCTTGAGTACGCTCTTGTGCATCATCACTAGACCCATGCCAGCGTTGTCAACCTTTACTATTTGGTTCTTAGGTAAAGGGTGGAGATAACTAATCTCATACTCGTTGCCAGTTTCATTAAAGATACATGGCATAGGTTGCATCAACGAACTTTCCATACCCTTGGATATGAAGTAGACACCACTAACTACGGGGCGTGCTACCTTGTCAGCCGTATCCCATAGAGTCTTGAGCATCTCTTTAGTTAACACAATGTCAGAGTCAATCCATAGCGCCCAGTCAGTGCCAACCTTTTGCCACATCTCTATGGCTGCTTGGCGTTGGCGTGCTATCTGATTGCCTTGTACACGCACCGCGTTATTAACTGGAACTCCAATGGCTGGTCCATGGATAATTGAATAGACCAAGCCTTCGGTAAACTTCCCATCGGTTGTGCCGTTGTCACACCAAATGATTGACAAGGTTTCTTTATTGCTGTGCGCCATGTTTAAACCTCACCTCTGATTTATCAAGAATGGTCATTGCATGTTCGGCTAAGTCTTTGTAGGACTCTGCCATGATTATCAATCGCTCTGCGATTTCTTCTCGGCACTCGTGTCCGTGGTCCTCCCTGAGATGAGTAGCAAGTTGCTCCACATAGTCAGCAAACTGGAGTGACTCAAGCCATGCTGCGGAAGGGTTGAAGATTTTGTTTGTCGCTTCATCAACCATTTCCACAAAGTTAGGAAGTTCATCTAGCAAACTATCCTTCAGTGCTTGTGGTATGTCCGACTTCGCTATCGCCTCCGCCACCATCTGTGGGGTTATTGACAGTTCCTCCATTAACGAGGGTTGTGTATTCCTCTTGAGTAACTTCTTTAAATCTGCCCGTTTCTTTCTCTTGCCAAACATAGGTTCTCCATCCAACTGTCCAAGTAAAGTTCTTAGGTAAAAACATCAACTGTGCTTTCATATCTGTAACCAGTGCCTTGGTTGGAACAACAACATCTTGACTGTCGTAGGTACCTACAAGTTCACCCATGTTTTCAGCAATCTTTAATTCCCAATCAGAATTCGTCATCAAATTCCTCGCTTTCGTAATCATCAAAATCAATAACAACATCAATGACAGCCATAGCAACAATGATTGCTACTGCCGTAAGTATTGCAAGCGAGGCAAGCATGGCAAGGATAAACTTCACGGTGCCACCAAGTCCTTAATCTGCATACTCGCAGGGTCGTAGGCAAGCCACACAGGGGTAGCGCCATTGGCATCGGCGGGTCCGTATCTATTCTTCACCGCACATACACCCATTGATGCAAGTTGTCCGTGTACGGTAAGTATCAGAGAAGGGGTCTGCGCAATTTTGCCATGCAACGCAGAGCGTGGCGGGCAAGGATTACCATTAACACCTTCACTTGTATGGTGGCAAACAACAACAGCAGCGCCAGTATCTCTAGCCCACCACTTGAGTTCACGCATGAGGGTGCGCAATCCGCCCCACTCATCTTGTCCATCAATGGTTACATCTACTGCGTTGTCAAGCACGATGAGTTCAACATCTCTACCTAAGCGCTCGCGGGCTGCAAGTACTGCATCCTCCACATCTTTAAGTGACGGTGCTGAATCAAACTCCCACATGATGTGGTCGGCAGGCTTGAGCATTTGTGCTGCCCATTCTCTGTCTGCTTCCATCATAGGTTCTACTTCGGCTTGTGTTCTACCAGTTAACATCGCAAGCAAACGCAAACTCATAGTGTGTGAGTGTGTATCTGCTGAGATATATAGCGTTGGTACTTGCACATGCACTGCAAGTGATAGAGCAAGTGTGGATTTACCAGCCCCTGGAGGACCAGCAATCATGCTTACCTCGCCCCGTCTAAACGCTATTTGCTGCTCAAGCAGAGAGCGCCACACTGTTGGCAGTGTCGCACCCCCTGCTGATGCAGTACGGATAGCGCGGGATAAGAGGCGCATTGTTTAAACAGTCACCTTGTTTTGGCAAGCCTGACCCTGTGGTTTAGGGCAAGCGTAGAACGCCTTGTATGGGCGACCAGTTGACTTAGCAATACCTGCTGGTACGAAGCGCATTGCTCCTGCACCGCATGCACAATCAGGTGCGCCTGCTGGTGCTGTTTGTACTGGGCGTGGTGCCACAGTTGTACCTTGTACTGGTACTGAGTTAGGGAAAGCATCCTTAACAACTGCCATACCTTCAACAGTTTTCTCAAGGTCAACAAGCGCAGCAAGGCGCTGTGTTAGTTGGTCAAGTAGTAAATCAAGTTCAGCACCATCGGTGGCACGAAGGTTAATCAACATGCCATCCTTCTTGGTCTTGAAGTTGATTTGGATTGGTGAGTTTTCACTCATTGTCATCTCCTAGTTCAGGGTATTTGTGGGATTCGGAACCATTAACTGCATAGCATGCGTGATTGACAGAACATGTACCGCACATAAATCCTGGCTGTGGGATAAATATGTTGTTGTCTACCGCAGTCTTAAAGCCCTTAACCTGTGAGGCTAAGCGCCGTTCAGTGTAGTGTGATAGGTCTACTGGCTCAGTTAACTCACCAGTACGAGCCATGAAGTACGCACCCTTGACAGGGCGAATACCCATAGCCTTCTCGCACATAATCGCGTATGTGCCTAGTTGGGTATAGGTAACTGGTGGCTTGCTTGAAGTCTTGATGTCAACGACTACAAGTTCCCCATCGGGAGAAACCATAAGTCGGTCAAGAAAGCCCTTCATCAGGACTCCACCAATTTCTACATTGAGTTCAGTTTCAATGGCTGCATCGCCACCTGATAGCAGGTATGGCTGGTACCCACTGTCTTGTCTAAACTGAATCCAAAAATCCACCATCTTGGGTCCGTTGTCCAACCACCATGATGCATCCTCTTTGTTGGGATACGCCTTAGTAGCCCTGCCACCAGCACGGAACGGCATGCCGTTGTCAGCAAGACGATAGTTCTCCTCCCACCGTGCAGCAAATACTGCAGTAGGGTCAAAGTTATCGGGATTAGTGTCATATATTTCTGTTGCCTCGTGTAGAGATTTACCCCCTACTAGCCAGTAGGATGGGTTCTCAGGCACTTTCTGTACGCGGGTAAGGTAGAACGACCAGCCACAGTTAAGCCATGTAGACATGGCGCTGTGGGAGATGTAACCTTTCCCAGTCTTTTCTTCAAGTGTCATACTTCTCCTTTGCAATAGAGGAGTTTACATGCACCTCGCTCCTCTATCCTGCGACACGCCGAGAGAACTACAAGGTTGTAATTAAAAAATCAGTATACTCCTGTTCGTGCAGAACGGGTTAAGTGTATGTGTCTGCTGAAGCGTAAGCGGAAGCAGAGCATAGTTAAGCATAGTTATCGTGGTATTCCAACCCATGCTTGCCCGTGTGGTTCAGTTCTTTTAAAAGTTAATTGCATCTTTGAAGATGGCGAAATTGTTTTGTGGTTTACAGAAGCAGAGTGTGCTTTGTGTGGCGCTGAGTTGACAGCCCCAACCCCACTTGATACGGTTTAAGCGCTACAGTATTTGGGGAAGTGCTGTAGTGCAGTAAAACTACATATCGGATAAATGCAAAAAAGCCCCCGCTCACCAAGATTTCTCTTGATGGCGGGGGTTCTTTTGTTTAAACTATATTAAGTTATTTTGTTCTGCCGAACTCTCCTGCGGAGGGGTCCAACCATTTCAATACAGGACCTAGGAAGCCTGCGAGAGCAGCCATCCCAAGTGTTTTGAAATCGGTTTCACCAGCGAGGTAGAGTGCGATTGCAGCAGATGCTGCAGCACGGAACCAGGTCAGCGAGATTTGCTTTAGTGTTTCCATTAGTTACCTTTCTTGCCATGTACTTTGCAGCAGGTACATACGGGTGCCAATATGACACCTTTTGCCACCTTCTTCTTGGGCGTTCCGCCAATGGCTTCAGCCACTATCTGCTTAGTTAGGCTTGGTTGATTTTTCCACCAGAACCAAGGGCTGGTATCACCAGCGAACTCTGGCTTGATGGAAACATGGAGGTGTTTCGTATGCGGATTTTTACCTGCATACTTTCGGTCACCTTGCTTTGCATATTTGCGGGACCAAATCTTTCCATTGAATATGAGATAGTCAACTCGGTCATCTTCTTTGAGGCGTTGAAAGATGTCTGCACAGTCAATGCCATTCTTTGGGTCATGGGTTAAGTCTACCGCAAGACCTGTGTTGTGGTCTGAGTCAGGGCTTTGTTTTAAATGTGCAATGGAAGGGAGTAACCCGTCTGAGGCTTTCTTCCGTAGGGGTGCAAGGGCAGTCGCCTGGCGTAGCATGGCAATGGCAGCAGGGCTGGCAGACTTGGCAACCTTGGGTTTCATCTTTCACTTCCTCAATACTTCTTTGACGAGTTCTGTTAGTAAGTCAACTTTTTCTTCAAGGTTATTTACCTTGTCTTTCAGACTTGACCCACCGTTGGGTTTGAGTTCCGACAGATAATGTTTAGTTAGATGCTTAACACCCATGGCTAGTGCGCCAACGAGGGTGGTTACGGACACGGCTAAAGCAGCCCAATCAGCAGGAGTCATGTTTCTATCCTTATATGTTTAAACGACAGTACGAGCGACAATCTGGAGAATTCCACCGTAACCAGAATAATTACCGTTAGGTGGTGTAGTGCGGGTGAAAGACACCTGCTCAATCACTGCTTCAATAGGTTCTCCGTCAGCAGTGAAATCTTGGATGATGATAGTTTCGCCTTGGGCTTCCATAGCCTCTAGCGCTTGGAGTCTACCGAGTGCATAGCCTTGGAATCCCATGATGTTCTTATTGCGGTCACGCTCCGAATCAAAACAAAAGACAGGGATTTGAATAACACGAGCGCGGGTAGGAGTAGGCAGAGCCTTAACAGAGTAACCATAAATAACAGCGCCAGTCGTGGCAGTTGTATCGTTACGATTGAGGCGGAATTTAAACTGCGCTTCCACGCCAACATCTGTAAAAACCGATGAGAGGTCGTAGTCATAATCAGTTGTACTCCCTTGCGTTACGGTACGGAAGGCTGTGTCTGCTCCGTTTTGAACACGGAAGATGTCAATGTCACCTTGCAGAGTTCCCTCAGTGCGTAGTTTCAAACGCTTCCATGCCTTGTTCTCAAGGGTTTCGTAACGGATAATACCTGTTGTGATTTCACCTGACTCAACAAGTTCAGTTGCATGCTCAATAAATAAACCATCACCGTTTACACAGAAAGCAATTCTGCCATCGCCAAGGTTTGCAACGCCTTCTACTTTACCCGTTGCACCTTCTGCATAAATATCTGTGGAGTATGCATAGGCACCATTTGTTAATGGCTGTGATAGGTCAACTCTGTAGACACCAGAGTAGCCACCAACACCAGAGTCAACACCAGCAATGATGAATCTGCTGTATGCGCTCATCTTGTAGATGCCAAGGTTTGATTCAAATATCAATGGTCCATAAGACAGGTCGCCAACTTCGTTGGCAATAGCAATTCGCAAGCCTCTGCTTGTACCCACAGCAACATAGGTACCTAGGTATCCAAGTAAGCCAGTAATGTTTTCTCCACTAGGCAGCGTGATTACGCTGGTCATAGTGTTTAAACTGCCATCATTGGCAACAGTAATCTTGTAGACATTGCCCTGCTCACCAGAGAATCCACCGATGTAGATAGCAGCGCCAGTTTCAGTTACAGCCCTGAAGGTGTAGCCAGTAGGCAGTGTGCTGCTTCCATTAACTGGAGTAAGTGTGCTGAGGTTGATTGATGAACCAGTGTTTCTGTTTATCTCATAAACAAATGTACTTTTATTTGTATCATGAAAGCCAAGAATAAAACGATTCTTTACATAGGCAATAGTTGCTGTTTGAGCATTGGATGTGTTGATTGCGTAGTCTTGGTGTAGTGCGGGAGAGTTTTGGTCAAATGAATAGCGCCATACTTTGGTAGGGGTAACCATCATCAAGTCATTACCACCCATGGCTACAGCGATAATGTTCTCAGTAAGTGAAGTGTTGTTGACAATAGTAGTTTTTGAGTAGTCACTTACCCTGATACGCACAACGCGTGCAGTTTCAGTAGATGCGTACTTGACCAGTATCAGATACTCAACGCCATCAATGATGGTATTAAATACACGGCTATCGCCAGTAAACGCTTCTTGTAGGAAGGTTCTGCGCAGTAGTGAGATTTGTCCTGGAGTCCAAGGGTTGATACCAACTGATGAACTAAAGCGAAAGCGTGCTTCTTCAAGGCTGCCAACGATTGGCTCTTGATAGGTGCTGCCTGCTCCAAGGTGGAACGATGACTGGCTTCTAATCCAGTAGCCAGAGCCAGAGAGTGACTGCTCGCCTGGGTCGCGTAGTTGGTCCACGCGGGCAGTTCTAAACTCTGCAGTCTGACGGCGATAAGGAGTGTTGTCTGTTATCGCTGCAATGAATGGCATACCGCCAATAGCAAAATCAAACTTGTATGTGGTCGGGTCATAGTAGGTTGAGATGCGACCCGATAAGTCTATGATTACGCGTTCAGATATATCAGGTGGTCTGCTGTCTGCCATGCTTCTCCTTAAATACGAGTATTTCGGCTATGTCAATATGGTCATCTATGGTGCGATGTATGTCTGCTACTTCATAAAGCAGCATGGTTTAAACACTACTTAGAGATTGCTGCGATTTCATCAGCAGTCAAGCCGAGTGCTGCAAGTTTGGCTTCTGCTGCTGCCTTGGCTTCTGCCTTGGCTTGTGCTGCTGCTTCTTCTTCAGCCTTCTTTGCAGCATAGGCTGCTATCTCTGCTTCACGCTGTGCAATTTCCTCAGCAGTAAGTTCTACCTCTGTGGCTTCTCCAGTAGAGCAGTCTACGATTAGTTTGGTTAGCATTGTTTTCCTTTCTTAACTATTTGAAATTCCGTATATGGTTGCTGTTGAGTATTGCATAAAGTTGCCTGAACTTGGTGTTGCACTTATAGATGTAATAGCAGCACTATTAGACCACAACCCAGCAACCATGCCAACAATTTGGTCTTGTGCTGCACCTTCTGCAACAGTTTCTATAGACATTCTTTTATTATTTGATGATGTGTAATTTGTTATGTATACCATTGAATTGCTAAATGTACTTCCTGTTGAGGCATTAAAGTTTACCCACACTTCAACTTGACCCGTAACATTAGAATAAGCAACCCCATTATTATACTGAGCAAGGTATCTCCAAGAAGCATCTGCTGTTGAGCCATTAAAAGCCAACTTCATATTGTTCCAGTTTAATGAGCCATCACTTCTTGCTGAATAAAGAATACATAGGTCTGTATAAGTTTGTGGTATAGAAGTAAATGTTATTGTGCTTGCTCCACCACTTCCAACAGTAACGGTTGCTATAGGTGTATATCTACTTGGCATATTATCTCTCCTTACGCAGCCGTAATTCCATATAGAGTTATAGTACTGCCAGCGTTCATATAACCCTCATGAATTGTTACATCTATTCTTGATATTGCGTTAGCGTTGCGCCACATTCCAATATTCTGTCCAACATATTGCGACAAATTGTTTATTCTAGTAATCACACCTTTGTAAGTTGTTGAATTA
>Ga0075471_10003154_pt1 | contig 10714 bp, 5 predicted proteins | sample DEB19_08_DNA_2_FD_74787 | JGI IMG/M metagenome (GOLD analysis project Ga0075471, IMG submission 74787) | Aqueous microbial communities from the Delaware River and Bay under freshwater to marine salinity gradient to study organic matter... | ecosystem: Environmental > Aquatic > Marine > Coastal ... | reverse complement strand
TTCGCCTACGGCCTGAAGGCCTACGTCGACCAGCGGGCCGCCGAGGCGCCCGCGGCGGAGGCCCCGGCCCCGGCTCCGGCTCCGGCCGAGGAGGCTCCGGCGGTCGAGGCCCCGGCCGACGAGGCACCCGTGGCCGAGGCGTCCGCCGACGCGACCCCCGAGGCCCCCGAGGCCGCCGAGGAGACCCCCGCCGAGGAGACCCCGGCCGAGTAGCCGGTTCCCCGAGCGTTCCGCACCAGTTCGACCGTTCCGACCCGTTCGTCCATTTCGACCGATAACCCAGGGAGAGCAACCACCATGGCAACCATGAGCACCAGCGACCTGCTCGACGTCTTCAAGAACATGACGGTCCTCGAGCTCAACGACTTCCTCAAGGCCTTCGAGGAGGAGTTCGGCGTGACCGCCGCCGCTCCGGCGGCGATCGCCGTGGCGGCGGCCCCGGCGGCCGGCGGCGGCGACGCGGGCGGCGGCGACGAGCAGGACGAGTTCGACGTGATCCTGGCCGCGGCCGGCGAGAAGAAGATCAACGTCATCAAGGAGGTCCGGGCCCTCACGAGCCTCGGGCTCAAGGAGGCCAAGGACCTCGTCGACGGCGCTCCCAAGCCCGTCCTCGAGAAGGTCTCCAAGGAGGACGCCGAGAAGGCCAAGGCGCAGCTCGAGGAGGCCGGCGCCACCGTCGAGGTCAAGTAGCCGACGATCCTTGACCTCGGCAGGGCAGGGTTCTATCCTGCGGCCCAGATCCCAGGCCCCCGGGCCTGTGCCCAGACGCGTACCCGCTTGCTCATCGGACATGGCCACGGCTATGATCCGACGAGCCGTGTCTGCCTTTCTGTGCCACTGCTGAGTCTCCTGGCCCTGGTCTGCGCGCGCCCAACCGCCTGAGGAGTCGCTGTGCCCCGTCTCGCGTCCCGCGAACGTCTGTCCTTCTCGAATCTCACCGAAGTCCTGGAACTGCCGGACCTGATCGCGATCCAACGCGACTCGTTCCAGTGGTTCATCGACGAGGGGATCGCCGAGGTCCTCTCGGACATCTCCCCCATCGAGGACTTCACGGGGACGCTCAAGCTCGAGCTCACCGACCACGTCTTCGACCCGCCCAAGCACTCCGAGGACGAGTGCCGCCAGCGGGACATGACCTACGCCCGGCCGCTGTTCGTGACCGCCCGGTTCATGAACGCGACCACCGGTGAGATCAAGGAGCAGACGGTGTTCATGGGGGACTTCCCCATGATGACCGACCGCGGCACCTTCATCATCAACGGCACCGAGCGGATCGTCGTCTCGCAGCTGGTGCGCTCCCCGGGCGTCTACTTCGGTATCACCCCCGACAAGACCCAGCCCGAGAAGGACGTCGTCGACGCCAAGATGATCCCGGGCCGCGGTGCGTGGCTCGAGTTCGAGGTCGACAAGAAGGACATCTGCTACGTCCGCATCGACCGCAAGCGCAAGCAGCCCGTCACGGTCCTGCTCAAGGCGCTCGGGTTCGGCGAGACCGACGAGGAGCTGCTCTCCCTCGTCCTCGACCCGTCGGGCAACCCCTACGAGTCGATGCGCAACACCCTCGAGAAGGACTCGACCTCCACGGTCGACGAGGCCTTCATCGACATCTACCGCAAGCTGCGCCCGGGCGAGCCCCCCACGCCCGACTCGGCCCGCCAGCTGATCGAGAACCTCTTCTTCAACCCGAAGCGCTACGACATGGCCAAGGTCGGGCGCCACAAGGTGTCGAAGAAGCTCCGTGACGAGTACGCCAAGCTGCCCCTGAAGCGGCTCGAGCTGACCGTCCCGAACGCCGACCCCGAGGCCGGCCCGCTCGACTTCCAGATGAGCAAGGCCGACATCCTCGCGACGGTCTCGTACCTCATCAAGCTCCACAACAACGACCCCGACTACTACCGCGACGACATCGACCACTTCGGCAACCGCCGGGTGCGCTCGGTGGGCGAGCTCATCCAGAACCAGGTCCGCGTGGGCCTGTCGCGGATGGAGCGGGTCGTGCGCGAGCGCATGACCACCCAGGACGTCGAGGCCATCACCCCGCAGACCCTGATCAACATCCGTCCGGTCGTGGCGGCGATCAAGGAGTTCTTCGGCTCCAGCCAGCTCAGCCAGTTCATGGACCAGACCAACCCGCTGGCCGGTCTCACCCACAAGCGCCGCCTCTCGGCCCTCGGCCCGGGCGGTCTGTCGCGTGAGCGGGCGGGCTTCGAGGTCCGTGACGTGCACCCCAGCCACTACGGCCGGATGTGCCCGATCGAGACGCCGGAAGGCCCGAACATCGGTCTGATCGGCTACCTGTCGTCGTTCGCCCGGATCAACCGGTTCGGCTTCATCGAGACGCCGTACCGCAAGGTCGTCAACGGCCGGGCCACCGACCAGATCGACTACCTCGCCGCCGACGACGAGGACCGCTACGTCATCGCCCAGGCCAACGCCGAGCTCGACGCCGCGGGCAAGTTCGTCAGCGACAAGGTGCTGGTCCGCACCCGTGGTGGTGAGGTCGAGTTCGTCGACGCCACCGCCGTCGACTACATGGACGTCTCGCCGAAGCAGATCGTGTCGGTCGCCACGGCGCTGATCCCGTTCCTCGAGCACGACGACGCCAACCGGGCCCTGATGGGCGCCAACATGCAGCGCCAGGCGGTTCCGCTCCTGCGCTCCACGGCGCCGTTCATCGGCACCGGCGTCGAGGCCCGCGCCGCCCGTGACGCCGGCGATCTCGTCATCGCCCCGGGCGACGGCACCGTCGTCGACGTCGACGGCACCTCGATCACGGTCGAGTACTCGACCGGCCCGAAGAAGAAGGTCGTCCACCGGATCGACAAGTTCCGGCGCTCCAACCAGGGCACCTGCATCAACCAGAAGCCGCTGGTCCGGATCGGCGACGAGATCACCGCCGGCGACGTGCTCGCCGACGGTCCCTCGACCGACAACGGCGAGCTGGCGCTCGGCAAGAACCTCCTCGTGGCGTTCATGCCCTGGAAGGGCCACAACTTCGAGGACGCCATCGTCATCTCGGAGCGGCTCGTCAAGGACGACGTGCTCACCTCGATCCACATCGAGGAGCACGAGGTCGACGCCCGCGACACCAAGCTCGGTGCCGAGGAGATCACCCGCGACATCCCGAACCTCTCCGAGGACATCCTCAAGGACCTCGACGAGCGCGGGATCATCCGCATCGGCGCCGAGGTCGGCCCCGGCGACATCCTGGTCGGCAAGGTCACGCCCAAGGGCGAGACCGAGCTCACCCCCGAGGAGCGGCTCCTGCGGGCCATCTTCGGCGAGAAGGCCCGTGAGGTCCGCGACACGTCGCTGAAGGTCCCCCACGGCGAGACCGGCAAGGTCATCGACGTGCGGGTGTTCTCCCGTGACGAGGGCCACGAGCTCCCGCCGGGTGTGAACCAGCTGGTGCGGGTCTACGTCGCCCAGAAGCGCAAGATCAGCGAGGGCGACAAGCTCGCCGGTCGCCACGGCAACAAGGGCGTCATCTCCAAGATCCTGCCGGTCGAGGACATGCCGTACCTCGCCGACGGCACCCCGGTCGACATCGTGCTCAACCCGCTCGGTGTCCCGTCCCGGATGAACGTCGGGCAGGTCCTCGAGGCCCACCTCGGCTACGCCGCCATGCACGGCTGGGACGGTCGTCTGCGCCCGGTCTCCGACAAGAAGACCCGCCCCAACACCGAGCCGGCCGCCTGGGTCTCGACCCCGGTCTTCGACGGTGCCCACTGGGACGAGGTCGAGGCGTCGGGTGCGCAGGGCACGATCGAGGGCATCTTCGAGCGCCTCAACCCCGACGGCGCCGACGGGTCGCACCTGGTCGGCACCGACGGCAAGGCCCAGCTCTTCGACGGTCGCTCCGGCGAGCCCTACGACAACCCGGTGACCGTCGGGTACATGTACATCCTGAAGCTCTCCCACCTGGTCGACGACAAGATCCACGCCCGGTCGACCGGCCCGTACTCGATGATCACGCAGCAGCCGCTCGGCGGCAAGGCGCAGTTCGGTGGTCAGCGGTTCGGTGAGATGGAGGTGTGGGCACTCGAGGCCTACGGCGCGGCGTACGCCCTCCAGGAGATCCTGACCATCAAGTCCGACGACGTGCTCGGCCGCGTGAAGGTCTACGAGGCCATCGTCAAGGGCGAGAACATCCCCGAGCCCGGCATCCCCGAGTCCTTCAAGGTGCTCATCAAGGAGATGCAGGCCCTCTGCCTCAACGTCAAGGTCATGAACGAGGCCGGCGACGAGGTCGAGATCCGCGAGCTCGACGAGGACGCGTTCCGGACGACCGAGTCGCTCGGCATCGACCTCTCCCGGCCCGAGCGGGGCACGGACGAGGAAGACGCCGCGCGTGAGGCCGGCCGGGTCTGACCCGACACCACACGACACCCCGACACCACGACACTCGACGACAGACGATCGAAGCGAGGCACGCAGTGCACGACGTGAACGAGTCCGCACGGATGACGATCTCGCTCGCCACGGCCGACCAGATCCGCAACTGGTCGCACGGCGAGGTGAAGAAGCCCGAGACCATCAACTACCGGACGCTCAAGCCGGAGAAGGACGGGCTCTTCTGCGAGAAGATCTTCGGTCCGACGAAGGACTGGGAGTGCTACTGCGGCAAGTACAAGCGCGTCCGCTTCAAGGGCATCGTCTGCGAGCGCTGCGGCGTCGAGGTCACCCGCTCGAAGGTGCGCCGTGAGCGCATGGGCCACATCGAGCTGGCCGCGCCGGTCACCCACATCTGGTACTTCAAGGGCGTTCCGAGCCGGCTCGGCTACCTCCTCGACATCGCCCCCAAGTCCCTCGAGAAGGTCATCTACTTCGCCGCCCACCTGATCACCTGGGTCGACGACGAGAAGCTCCACGCCGACCTGCCCGAGCTCGAGGCCGAGATCCGCGACGAGATCGCCGACGTCGAGAAGCGTCGCGAGCTGGCGCTGCGGACCCGGGACGAGGAGTACGAGGCCGAGCTCAAGGAGATCGAGGAGCGCGGCGGCAAGAAGGTCGACCTGGAGCGCGCCGAGAAGGGCCGCAACCGCGACTTCGAGGACGTCCGGGCCCGGTTCGACGCCGAGCGCGACTTCGTCCAGGCCGTCTGGGACACCTTCCGGAACCTCTCGCCGAAGCAGCTCATCGACGACGAGCGGATCTGGCGCGAGGTCTCCGACCGGTACCAGGAGTACTTCGCCGGCAACATGGGCGCCGAGGCCGTCAAGGACCTCATCAGCCGCCTCGACCTCGACGCCGAGGAGGTGCTGCTCAAGGAGGTCATCGCGACCGCCAAGGGCCAGCGCAAGGCCAAGGCGATCAAGCGCCTCAAGGTCATCTCGGCGTTCAACAAGCTCGGTGAGGACGGCCGTCCGGTCAACTCGCCGATGGGCATGGTGCTCGACGCCGTGCCGGTCATCCCGCCCGACCTGCGCCCGATGGTCCAGCTCGACGGTGGCCGGTTCGCCACCTCCGACCTGAACGACCTCTACCGCCGGGTCATCAACCGCAACAACCGGCTGAAGCGCCTGCTCGACCTCGGCGCGCCGGAGATCATCGTCAACAACGAGAAGCGGATGCTCCAGGAGGCCGTCGACGCCCTGTTCGACAACGGCCGCCGCGGTCGGCCCGTGACGGGCCCCGGCAACCGGGCGCTCAAGTCGCTCTCCGACATGCTCAAGGGCAAGCAGGGCCGGTTCCGTCAGAACCTGCTCGGCAAGCGCGTCGACTACTCGGGTCGTTCGGTCATCGTCGTCGGCCCGCAGCTCAAGCTCCAGCAGTGCGGTCTGCCCAAGCAGATGGCCCTCGAGCTGTTCAAGCCGTTCGTGATGAAGCGGCTCGTCGACCTCGAGTACGCCCAGAACATCAAGTCGGCCAAGCGCATGGTCGAGCGGGCCCGGCCCCAGGTCTGGGACGTGCTCGAGGAGGTCATCCGCGAGCACCCGGTCTTCCTCAACCGTGCGCCAACCCTCCACCGTCTCGGCATCCAGGCCTTCGAGCCGGTGCTGGTCGAGGGCAAGGCCATCCAGATCCACCCGCTCGTGTGCGCGGCGTTCAACGCCGACTTCGACGGTGACCAGATGGCCGTCCACCTGCCGCTGTCGTCCGAGGCCCAGGCCGAGGCGCGGCTGCTGATGCTCTCGGCGCACAACATCCTGTCGCCGGCCCACGGTCGTCCGATCGCGGTGCCGACCCAGGACATGATCATCGGCTCCTACTACCTCTCGGAGCAGGTCGACGGCGCCGCCGGCGAGGGCCGCACGTTCTCGTCCCTCGACGAGGCCCGTCTGGCCTACGACGACCGCTTCAGCGCGGACGGCGCCGAGGGTGGTGGGCTGTCGGTCCACGCCCGGATCCGGGTGCTGGTCCCCGCGGACCGCTTCCCCGAGGACCGCTTCCCGACCCGCATGGCCTGGGACGAGGCGACCGGCGAGTGGACCGTCGCCAACCCCGACTCGATCGTGGTCAAGCGCTACCCCGCCAACGGCGACGGCGTGGCGCGGGTCCAGGTCGAGACGACGCTCGGTCGGCTGCTCTTCAACGAGGCGTTCCCGCCGTCGTTCCCGTTCGTCGACCGGGTGCTCAAGAAGCGCGACATCACCGACGTCGTCGGCGAGCTGGTCGAGGGTTACTCGCGCGCCGAGGTGGCTGCGAGCCTCGACCACCTGAAGGACCTCGGCTTCGAGTTCGCGACCCGCTCGGGTCTGACGGTCTCGATCGCCGACATCCGCACGCCGGCGTCGAAGCGCTCGCTCCTCGACCGCTTCGAGGCCGAGGCCGAGCGGGTCGAGCAGCAGTACGACCGCGGCATCATCACCGACGACGAGCGGCGCCAGAAGGAGATCGAGATCTGGACGGAGGCCACCGACCAGGTCCGTGACGCCATGACCGAAGAGCTGCGCGCCTCGAAGTTCAACCCCATCGAGATGATGGTGGGGTCGGGCGCCCGCGGCAACGTCATGCAGGTCCGTCAGATCGCCGGCATGCGCGGTCTGGTCGCCAACCCCCGCGGTGAGATCATCCCCCGCCCGATCAAGTCGAACTTCCGTGAGGGTCTGTCGGTCCTCGAGTACTTCATCTCGACCCACGGTGCCCGCAAGGGTCTCGCCGACACCGCCCTGCGGACCGCCGACTCGGGCTACCTGACCCGGCGTCTCGTCGACGTCGCCCAGGAGCTCATCGTCCGGGAGGACGACTGCGGCAGCACCCGCGGGATCTGGGTCGACGACATCGACCTCGACCCCGACCACCACCGGACCCTCGAGACCCGCCTCACCGGGCGTTGCCTGGCCGAGGACGTCACGCTGGCCGACGGCACCGTGCTGCCCCGCAACCTCGAGCTGCGCGAGGAGCACGCCGACCTCCTGGCCGCCGACCCCGGTGTCGACCGGGTCCGGACCCGGTCGGTGCTCACCTGCGACTCCATCGAGGGCGTCTGCCAGGCGTGCTACGGCACGATGCTGGCCACCGGCCTGGCGGTCGAGCGCGGCGAGGCGGTCGGCATCATCGCCGCCCAGTCGATCGGCGAGCCCGGCACCCAGTTGACCATGCGGACCTTCCACACCGGTGGTGTGGCCGGTGAGGACATCACCCACGGCCTCCCCCGGGTCGTCGAGCTCTTCGAGGCCCGTACCCCGAAGGGGGCCGCCACCCTGGCGGAGTCCTCGGGCGTGGTCCGGGTGGGCGAGAACGAGAAGGGCGAGCGGGTGGTCACCGTGGTGACCGACGACGGCACCGAGGAGGAGCACGTCGTCTCCCGCCGGGCCCACCTCGCGGTCCGGGAGGGCCAGGAGGTCGCCGCCGGCGAGCGCCTCGTCGGTGACGAGAAGGCCTCCCTCGACCCGAAGAAGATCCTGGAGATCCGGGGCATCCGGGCCACCCAGGAGTACCTCGTCGACGAGGTCCAGAAGGTCTACCGGGAGCAGGGCGTCTCGATCCACGACAAGCACGTCGAGGTCATCGTCCGCCAGATGCTCCGCAAGGTGGCCGTCTCCGAGCCGGGCGACTCGTCGTTCCTGCCCGGGGAGCGGGTCGACGCCCGGCGCTACGCCGACGAGAACCGGCGCCTGGTCGAGGCGGGCCGCCAGCCCGCCGAGGGCCGGCCCGAGCTCATGGGCATCACCAAGGCCTCCCTGGCCACCGACTCGTGGCTCTCGGCGGCCTCCTTCCAGGAGACCACCCGGGTGCTCACCGAGGCGGCCATCGAGGGCCGGTCCGACAGCCTCTACGGGCTCAAGGAGAACGTCATCATCGGCAAGCTCATCCCGGCCGGGACGGGCATGCTCGAGTACCGGGAGATCGACACCGACGCCCCCGACTACGAGCCGATGCCGTTCTACTCCTCCGACACCGAGGAGGACTACGACCTCGCCGAATGGCTCCGGGACACCTCGGTGGCCCCGGCGGCGACCCCCGACGAGGCGCCGGCGCCCCATCTCCAGGTGGTGCCGGACCCGACTCCCGAGGCCCCGTCCGCACCGCTCGACGAGACCGGCACCGGCGACGCCTGAGCCGGGCTCGCAGCCCGACCGGGTGGGGCAGTAGCCTCTCCCGTCCCGAATCCCACCACGACGACCCGAGGAACCCACCGCGTGCCCACGATCCAGCAACTCGTCCGAAAAGGGCGGGAGTCGAAGACCACCAAGTCGAAGACCCCGGCCCTCAAGGGTTCCCCGCAGCGACGGGGGGTCTGCACGCGCGTGTACACGACCACCCCGAAGAAGCCGAACTCGGCCCTCCGGAAGGTGGCCCGTGTGCGGCTCTCCTCCGGCATCGAGGTGACGGCCTACATCCCCGGTGTGGGGCACAACCTCCAGGAGCACTCGATCGTGCTCGTGCGTGGTGGCCGGGTGAAGGACCTCCCGGGTGTCCGCTACAAGATCGTGCGCGGTGCGCTCGACGCCTCGGGCGTGAACAACCGCAAGCAGGCCCGCAGCCGCTACGGCGCGAAGCGGGAGGGCTGAGATGCCCCGCAAGGGACCCGCACCCCGGCGTGACCTCGTCCCCGACCCGATCTACCGGTCGGTCGTCGTCACCCAGCTCGTCAACAAGGTGCTCCTCGAGGGCAAGCGCTCGGTGGCCGAGCGGATCGTCTACGAGGCCCTCGCCGACATCGAGAAGAAGACCGGTGGCGACCCGATCCCCACGCTGAAGCGTGCGGTCGAGAACGTGCGTCCGGCCCTCGAGGTGCGGAGCCGCCGGGTCGGTGGCGCCACGTACCAGGTCCCGGTCGAGGTTCGCCCCCGGCGGGCGACGACGCTCGCGATCCGCTGGATCGTCGGCTACTCGCGTCAGCGGCGGGAGAAGACCATGGCGCAGCGGCTGTCCGCCGAGCTGCTCGACGCCAGCAACGGTCTGGGCGCGGCCATCAAGCGCAAGGACGACTTGCAGAAGATGGCCGAGTCGAACAAGGCGTTCGCCCACTACCGGTGGTGAGCACCCTGCGTCGCCGCTGACCCATTCCGTGCTGCGGCGTCGTCGAGTCGCCGCGCCGGACCCCGCTGGAACCGGCACCTGCCGGTCACCGACGGTTCACCGTTTCGACCCCCCCGCGACACGACGAACGACGAGGATCATCCACCATGGCCGACATCACCCGCGAGGTCCCGCTGCCGCGCGTCCGCAACATCGGGATCATGGCCCACATCGACGCCGGCAAGACCACCACGACCGAGCGCATCCTCTACTACACCGGCCGCACCTACAAGATCGGTGAGGTCCACGAGGGTGCCGCCGTCATGGACTGGATGGTCCAGGAGCAGGAGCGCGGCATCACGATCACCAGCGCCGCCACCACCTGCAAGTGGCGCGACGCCTGGATCAACATCATCGACACCCCGGGACACGTCGACTTCACCGTCGAGGTCGAGCGGTCGCTGCGGGTCCTCGACGGCGCCGTGGCGGTCTTCGACGCCGTGGCCGGCGTGGAGCCCCAGACCGAGACCGTCTGGCGCCAGGCCAACAAGTACAACGTGCCGCGCATGTGCTTCGTCAACAAGATGGACCGCGTGGGCGCCGACTTCTACCGCTGCGTCGACATGATCAAGGACCGGCTCGACGCCACCGTCGCCCTCGTGCAGCTGCCCATCGGCGCCGAGAGCGAATTCCGGGGCGTCATCGACCTGCTCACCATGAAGGCCCTCGTCTGGGACGACGGCATGGGCGAGGAGTACGAGGTCGTCGACATCCCGGCCGACCTGGTCGACGACGCCGACACCTGGCGCCACGAGCTCGTCGACGTGGTCAGCCAGTTCGACGAGGTGGTGCTCGAGAAGTACGTCGGCGAGGAGGAGATCACCGGCGACGACCTCCGGACCGCCATCCGCTCGGCCACCATCGCCGGCGACATCGTGCCGATCCTGTGCGGGACGGCCTTCAAGAACAAGGGCGTGCAGCCCCTCCTCGACGCCGTCGTCGACTACCTCCCGAGCCCGGTCGACATCCCCGCCATCACCGGCTCCAACGTCAAGACCGAGGAGCCGATGACCCGCGACGCCTCGGACTCCGAGCCCTTCTCGGCCCTGGCGTTCAAGATCATGAGCGACCCCTACGTCGGGAAGCTCACCTACTTCCGGGTCTACTCGGGCCGCCTCGAGGCGGGGGCCCAGGTCCTCAACGCCACCAAGGACAAGAAGGAGCGGGTCGGGCGCATCCTCCAGATGCACGCCAACCACCGCGAGGACAAGGACGGCGTCTTCGCCGGCGACATCGTGGCGGCCGT
>Ga0075471_10003153_pt1 | contig 10715 bp, 6 predicted proteins | sample DEB19_08_DNA_2_FD_74787 | JGI IMG/M metagenome (GOLD analysis project Ga0075471, IMG submission 74787) | Aqueous microbial communities from the Delaware River and Bay under freshwater to marine salinity gradient to study organic matter... | ecosystem: Environmental > Aquatic > Marine > Coastal ... | reverse complement strand
GAGGCGGAGCTGGACTGCGAGAGGACGCGGATCACCTCGTGGCGCACCTTGTCCAGGTTGACGCCGAGCGATTCCAGGACGCCTGCGGCGATCCCCTCGCCCTCGCGCACGAGGCCGAGGAGGAGGTGCTCCGTCCCGATGTAGTTGTGCCCCAGCCGGCGCGCCTCGTCGATGGCGAGCTCGATCACGCGCTTGGCGCGCGGCGTCAGCCCGACCTCACCGACGACCGGACGGTCCCCGCGGCCGATGATGAACTCGACCGCGGTGCGCACCTTCGCGAGCTCCACGTTCATGTTCTCGAGGACGCGGGCCGCGACCCCCTCGCCCTCGCGCACGAGGCCGAGGAGGAGATGCTCGGTGCCGATGTAGTTGTGGTTGAAGCGCTGCGCCTCGTCCTGCGCGAGCGTCAGGACCTTGCGCGCGCGATCGGTGAACTTGTCGAAGCGATCCATCGGGTGGGGACGGCTCTCCGTACGGCGGGGATGTGCGCCCGCGGCGTCATGGTACCACCCACCCCTGCACGGACCCTCCCGGGGCCCGGCCATACCGGGAATGACGATGGCCCCGGCGGGGATCCCGCCGGGGCCATCGCGCTGGTGTCGCTGGAACGGTCAGGCCTGCTCGGCCGACGCGCTCTCTTCCGCCGGTGCGCTCTCCGCATCCGGTGCGCTCTCTTCCGCAGGCACGCTCTCTGCGGCCGGTGCGCTTTCCTCCGCCGGCACGCTCGCTGCGGCCGGCACGCTCTCCGTGGCCCGCTCCTGCTCCGCCATCTGCTGGCGGACCTGGGCGAATGCCGCGGCGAGGGTGTTGTCGATCCCGCCCTCGGGCTCCTGGACGGCCTGCGACGGATCGTAGGCGCGCTCCGGGCGCGGCCGCCGCTCGCGCGGGGCCGGGGCCTCGGTGGGAGCCGGCCGGGCCGGCGCCTCCTCGGCCTGCTTGAGGCTGAGCCCGAGGCGATGCCGCTCGGAGTCGAGCGAGATCACCTTGAGGCGGAGCTTCTGGCCCTCGTGGACGACATCGCCGGGATGCGCCACACGCTGGTGCGAGAGCTCGCTGATGTGGATGAGGCCCTCCAGACCCTCCCGGACCCGGACGAAGGCGCCGAAGTTGACGATCTTCGTGACCGTCCCTTCGATGATGTCGCCCACGTTGAGGTCCGCGACCGTGGAGTTCCACGGATCGGGCTGGAGACGGCGGATCGAGAGCGAGATCCGGCCGCGCTCGTGATTGATGTCGATGACCTCGGCCTCGACCTCCTCACCGACGCGGTAGCCGTTCTCGGGGTTGTTCACCTTGTTCCACGAGAGCTCGCTCTTGTGGACGAGGCCGTCGATCCCGCCGAGGTCGATGAAGACGCCGAACGGGGCGATCGAACGGACGTTGCCCTTCACCTGCTGCCCGACCTTCAGGCTGCTGAAGAGCTCGTCGCGCTTCTCGCGGCGCTCCTCGTAGAGCGCCACCTTCTCCGAGAGGATGAGGCGGTTCGCCTTGCGGTTGACCTCGAGGATCTTCAGCCGCAGCTTGCGGCCCACGTAGGGCTGCAGCTTCTCGGCGATCTCCTGGGCGGCGTCGCGCGGCTGCTCGTTCTGCGGCCGGCGCGGGAAGTCGACGATCTGGGAGATCGGCACGAAGCCGCGGATCCCGCAGTCGACGATGAGGCCGCCCTTGTTGTGGTCGATGACCGGGGCCTCGATGATCTGGCCCGCCTCGAACTGCTCCTGCATCGCGCGCCACTTGCGCTCGAGGCCGGCGCGGCGGAGCGAGAGGACCGCATGGCCCTCGTTCGACTCCGGCTGCAGGACGTAGACGAGGACGGTATCCCCGATCACGAGCTGCGGCTGGGACTCGCTGTTCCGCCCGAAGAGCTCGCGGTTGCTGACCACGCCCTCCGACTTGGCACCGATGTCGACGAGCATCTCGTCCTTGTCGATGCGGACGACCGTCCCCTCGACGACATCACCGTGCTTCAGGCTGCGGATCTCGCCCGACTGCTCGTTGAGCAGCTCTTCCATCGTCGTCGGCTCGGGCCGGTCGGCGTAGGAGGGGCGGATCGGATCCGGCTCCGCGGCCGGCGCATCGGCAAGCTCGTCGGCGGCGATCGCCTCGGCGACGGGGAGATCCCCGGCCGGCTCCGCCGCGACCGCTTCTGCCACCACGGGATCGACGGCCTCAGCCACGGGCTCAGCGGCCGCCTCGGCGACCTCTGCGACCGACTCTGCAGCCACCTCCGGGGCCGCGGCCTCGACCGCCGGCTCCGCTGCGGGCGCGACGTCCGCGCTCACGCTCTCCTGGACCTCGTTCTCGTTCTCGTTCAAGGGGTTCCTGTCCTCCGGGTCATGGGCTCCCGCCCTCGGCGCTCGGCATCCGGTGGGGACAACATCGCAAGGACGGTGCCTCCAGGGAGCCGTCGCCGGTCGGCGAGGCCCGGGGAGGATACCACGCGCGCGCACGAGCGCCAGCCCCCGCGCAAACTCGCGATCCGCACGACCGGATGATCGCGCCACCGCGTCATGCCCGCCCGGGATCCCGGAAGCCCACAGCGGGCGACAGGAGCTCCATCAGCGAAGCCGCGCACCGATCCCCGGGAAACGCAAAGATCCTGGCGACGGCCTATTTTCCCAAGGAGCTGCCCCCTCAGTATCTTCGGCGCTGGAGAGCTTAACTGCCGTGTTCGGGATGGGAACGGGTGTGGCCTCTCCGCTAGTGTCACCAGGATCTCATGCGTGTGTTCACGCGATCGGCTGCCATGAAACGGCACCGGGGACACGCATCCCCTGGGTGCCGGCGCGATCGAGTCGTCGTCCTTCGTTCCTGCCGTCATGCCGGCCTTCGCCGGCTTCGTGACGATCCACCTTCCACGGCTGCCCACGGGTGGGCGGCTGGTAAAGGTCAAGCCCTCGACCATTAGTACGGCTCAGCTTCACCGGTCACCCGGCTTCCACATGCCGCCTATCGAACAGGTCATCTTCCTGCGGTCTTACCTGGTTGACCCAGTGGGGAACCTCATCTTGAGGCGAGCTTCGCACTTAGATGCTTTCAGCGCTTATCCCAACCGAACATGGCTACCCAGCGACGCCCTTGGCAGGACGACTGGCACACCAGAGGTTCGTCCACTCCGGTCCTCTCGTACTAGGAGCAGCTCCTCTCAAGTTCCCTACGCCCACGATGGGTAGAGACCAAACTGTCTCACGACGTTTTGAACCCAGCTCACGTACCGCTTTAATTGGCGAACAGCCAAACCCTTGGGACGTACTTCCGCCCCAGGATGCGACGAGCCGACATCGAGGTGCCAAACAGCGCCGTCGATATGAACTCTTGGGCGCTATAAGCCTGTTATCCCCGGGGTAGCTTTTATCCGTTGAGTGATACCCCTTCCACTCGGAGGTACCAGATCACTAAGCCCGACTTTCGTCTCTGCTCGACTTGTGGGTCTCGCAGTCAAGCTCCCTTATGCCTTTGCACTCTTCGGCTGGTTTCCATTCAGCCTGAGGGAACCTTTGGGCGCCTCCGTTACTCTTTAGGAGGCGACCGCCCCAGTCAAACTACCCGCCTGCCACTGTCCGTCGCCCGGATCACGGGTCGAGGTTAGAACCGAACTCCAGCAAGGGTGGTATTTCAACGTCGGCTCCGCCGAGGCTAGCGCCCCAGCTTCCCAGCCTCCCACCTATCCTACACATGCAAAAGCCCAATCCAATGACAGGGTGTAGTAAAGCTCCACGGGGTCTTTTTGTCCTATCGTGGGTAACGAGCATCTTCACTCGTATTTCAATTTCGCCGGATCCCTCGTTGAGACAGTGCCCAGATCGTTACGCCATTCGTGCGGGTCGGAACTTACCCGACAAGGAATTTCGCTACCTTAGGACAGTTATAGTTACTGCCGCCGTTTACCGGGGCTTCGATTCAGAGCTTGCACCCCTCCTCTTAACCTTCCGGCACTGGGCAGGCGTCAGCCCGTATATGTCAGCTTTCGCTTTGGCACGGACCTGTGTTTTTGCTAAACAGTCGCCTGGGCCTTTTCACTGCGGCCTCGATCGGACCATGCAAGCACGGTGCGCGAGGCGCCCCTTCTCCCGAAGTTACGGGGCCAATTTGCCGAGTTCCTTAACGAGGGTTCTCCCGATCGCCTTGGTATTCTCTACCCGCCTACCTGTGTCGGATTGCGGTACGGTCACCCTTGATCTCGCTAGACACTTTTCTTGCCAGCTTGGCTCACCCCGATCGCGGCAGAAGCCGCTTTCATTCGCTGCTCAGCGTTGAATGGGGAAACGGATTTGCCTATCTCCCCCGCCTACCGGCTTGGACGCGTATAGCCAAAACGCGCCGGGACTACCATTCTGGGTCATGCCCTTGCTCTCACCTGGGTTCTGATCCACGCTTCGGAACGACTTTCGCCGGCCCAACCACGTCTCACTTCCGCCAGGCGACACCTTGCGGTGCAAACGATCTCCGGTGGTTCCGGAATATCAACCGGATGTCCATCGCCTACGACGTATCGTCCTCGGCTTAGGCCCGACTAACCCTGAGTGGACGAGCCTTCCTCAGGAAACCTTAGGCTTACGGCGTGTGAGATTCTCACTCACATCTCGCTACTCATGCCGACATTCGCACTTCCGCGCGCTCCAGCCGCTCTTCCGATCGACCTTCACTGCACGCGGAACGCTCCCCTACCGCCCGACAGCCGGCGAACCGGCTGCCTGACCCGTAGCTTCGGTACCAGGCTTGAGCCCCGTTGGATCTTCGGCGCAGAACCACTTGACCAGTGAGCTGTTACGCACTCTTTAAATGATGGCTGCTTCTGAGCCAACATCCTGGTTGTCTATGCAGCTCCACATCCTTTACCACTTAGCCTGGACTTAGGGACCTTAGCTGACGGTCCGGACTGTTTTCCTTTTGACCACGAAGCTTAGCCCTCGTAGTCTCACTCCCGGGCTCTGAAATCGTGGGATTCGGAGTTTGATTGGGTTTGGTAAGCGGGAAGCCCCCTAGCCCATTCAGTGCTCTACCCCCACGATTGAACGCCCGAGGCTGCTCCTAAAAGCATTTCGGGGAGAACCAGCTATCTCCGGGTTCGATTGGCATTTCACCGCTATCCACAGCTCATCCCCCAGCTTTTCAACGCTGGTGAGTTCGGGCCTCCACGGAACATTACTCCCGCTTCACCCTGGCCATGGGTAGGTCACCCGGTTTCGGGTCTACAGCCTGCGACTGATCGCCCTATTCAGACTCGCTTTCGCTTCGGCTCCGTCCTTTGCGGACTTAACCTCGCCACAGACTAGTAACTCGTCGGCTCATTCTTCAAAAGGCACGCCATCAGGCTACCGGCCTTGCGGCCGGCGACACCCTTTGACTGCTTGTGGGCACGTGGTTTCAGGTACTATTTCACTCCCCTCCCGGGGTGCTTTTCACCTTTCCCTCACGGTACTCGTTCGCTATCGGTCACCAAGAGTATTTAGCCTTGGACGGTGGTCCGCCCAGTTTCCCACATGAGAGACCTTCCACGTGGTACTCAGGTGGCTGTCCTGGAGATCGCTCGCTTCGCCTACGGGGCTATCACCCTCTATGGCCCGCCTTTCCTGACGGGTTCGACTCACGATCGATTTTGTAACTCCAGCAGGTCCATGCAGGGACCCACGACAGCTCCTACAACCCCCGCTCAGAAACGGCTGCTACCTATCACGCTGAGCAAGTTTGGGCTGTTCCCGTTTCGCTCGCCACTACTCAGGGAATAATCTCTTTTCCTCCCGCTACTGAGATGTTTCAGTTCGCGGACTTACCTCTTCGGAACCTATGTATTCAGCTCCGAGTGACCAGGCATTACCCTGGACGGGTTTCCCCATTCGGACATCCTCGGATCAAAGCTTGCTCGCAGCTCCCCGAGGCGTTTCGTCGCCTGCCACGTCCTTCATCGGCTCTTGGTGCCAAGGCATCCACCCCGTGCCCTATGTAGCTTGACCTTCCCCAGCCGCTCACCCGAAGGCAGGCGTCAGGGAAAGGATCGGGATCGTCACCTTGAATAAATCCGGCAGAAATCGAAGTTCTTCACTACGACTCGATCTACCGATCGACATGTTCACTTGGTAAGGTGCGTGGCCCGGAGGCCGGCGGCTTGCGCCGCATCCAGCGATCCGCTGGTCGGTAGCCACGATGAGACATCGTGGGTACTGACCGAGGGAAGGCTGCTGTCGCGGGACCCAGGTCTGGTGGAGACGAGGAGACTCGAACTCCTGACCCTCTCCTTGCAAAGGAGATGCTCTTCCAGCTGAGCTACGTCCCCGCCGATGCGAGAGCGATCGATTTGGGATGGTGGGCGTTTCTGGACTCGAACCAGAGACCTCTGCCTTATCAGGGCAGTGCTCTAACCAACTGAGCTAAACGCCCCCGGAGTCCGAACCGGACGCCGAGGACGCCGGCCGGCGCACCCTAACAGGAGAAGAGTGGCAAGAAACCTGTGATCCGAACGGGATCGGTGTTGCGGTGCCGGGTCACCTTGAGCTCGCCTTCTCGCGAAGACGCCGCATCCCACCCAGCGGGGATGCGGTGGCACTCGAGGTGATCAACCTGGGAGGGTATCAACGTGGTCGTCACACCGAATGACTTCCACTCCCTCTCCCTAGAAAGGAGGTGATCCAGCCGCACCTTCCGGTACGGCTACCTTGTTACGACTTCGTCCCAGTCACCAACCCCACCTTCGACGGCTGCCTCCTTGCGGTTGGCCCACCGGCTTCGGGTGTTGTCGGCTTCCATGACGTGACGGGCGGTGTGTACAAGGCCCGGGAACATATTCACCGCCGTATGCTGACCGGCGGTTACTAGCAACTCCGGCTTCACGCAGGCGAGTTGCAGCCTACGATCCGAACTGAGACCGGCTTTAAGGGATTAGCTCCACCTCGCGGTTTCGCAGCCCGTTGTACCGGCCATTGTAGCGTGGGTGTAGCCCAGGACGTAAGGGCCATGCTGACTTGACGTCATCCCCACCTTCCTCCGAGTTTCTCTCGGCAGTCCCGTGTGAGTGATACAACACACAGTAGGGGTTGCGCTCGTTGCGGGACTTAACCCAACATCTCACGACACGAGCTGACGACAGCCATGCAACACCTGTGATCAGGCCTCTTGCGAGGCACCGACGTTTCCGCCGACTTCCTGACCATGTCAAGCCCTGGTAAGGTTCTTCGCGTTGCGTCGAATTAAACCCCACGCTCCGCTGCTTGTGCGGGCCCCCGTCAATTCCTTTGAGTTTTAGCCTTGCGGCCGTACTCCCCAGGCGGGATACTTACTGCGTTAGCTGCGGCACTGGCGGGGTTGATACCACCAACACCTAGTATCCATCGTTTACGGCTAGGACTACCGGGGTATCTAATCCCGTTTGCTCCCCTAGCTTTCGCGCCTCAGCGTCAAGAACAGGCCAGAAAGTCGCCTTCGCCACTGGTGTTCCTCCGGATATCTACGCATTTCACCACTACACCCGGAATTCCACTTCCCTCTCCTGCCTTCGAGTCCAGCAGTATCGAATGACCCTCCCTGGTTGAGCCAGGGGCTTTCACATTCGACTTACAGGACCGCCTGCGCGCTCTTTACGCCCAGTAAATCCGGACAACGCTTGCCACCTACGTATTACCGCGGCTGCTGGCACGTAGTTAGCCGTGGCTTATTCGTCAGGTACCGTCATTATCGTCCCTGACAAAAGAGGTTTACAACCCGAAGGCCTTCATCCCTCACGCGGCGTTGCTGCTTCAGGGTTTCCCCCATTGAGCAAAATTCCCGACTGCTGCCTCCCGTAGGAGTCTGGGCCGTGTCTCAGTCCCAGTCTGGGTGATCGTCCTCTCAGACCACCTACCGATCGTCGCCTTGGTGAGCCGTTACCCCACCAACGAGCTAATCGGACGCAGGCCTCTCCCGAAGCGCCTTGCGGCTTTGATCGCCCGAATGAACGAGCGATCACATGCGGTATTAGCCACCCTTTCGGGCAGTTATTCCCCACTTCGGGGCAAGTCACCTACGCGTTACTCAGCCGTTCGCCACTAGCGACTCGAGCAAGCCCGAGTCACCCGTTCGACTTGCATGTCTCATGCACGCCGCCAGCGTTTATCCTGAGCCAGGATCAAACTCTCCGAATCGATCTGGTCCGGCCTTGCGACCGTTCCTGGTTCGGGGTTCTACCCGCTCGCATCAAGCAGATTGCTTGCCACTCTTCAACTGTTAAGGTGCGGCCCAGGTGATCCGAGGTCCACCCGGCACGGCCATACAGGATGACACGCTGCAGGGGGACTGTCAAGCCACCGTGGCGACCGTCGTTCCCCGGAGCGTTGACTCTCGGGGGTCCCGACCGGAGGCCGGGCGACAAACGGGAACGATAGCGGGTGTCGGCCGGGCCGTCAAGCGGACCTGCGCAGCACCCCGGGACGCTAGATGACGCCGGTCTCGATGAGCGTGATGGCGGCTGCGGCTGCGATCCAGCAGACGAGCGCGAGGAGGACCGAGCCGGGCTCGCCCAGGGGGCCGGTGGCGATCAGGTAGAGCAGCGCAGCGAGCACGAGGGCGGCGGCGGGCTTCACGAGGCGCAGCAGGAGCTCGTTGACGAGGTAGCTCATCGGGGACCCTCCCGGTCTGCATCCAGCGCGCGCCGGCCCTGCAGCGCGCGCACGAGGGTGACCTCATCGGCGTACTCCAGGTCGCCGCCGACGGGCAGGCCGCGCGCGATCCGCGTGACGCTGCCGACCTGGCCGGCGAGCCGTTCCGCGAGGTACATCGCGGTCGCTTCGCCTTCCAGGGTGGGGTTGGTCGCCACGATGACCTCGGCGAATGGCTCGCCCGCGGCGGAGCGCTCGGCGACGCGGGCGATGAGCTCGCGGATCCGGAGACGGTCCGGGCCGATCCCATCCATCGGGCTGATCGCGCCATGGAGGACGTGGTACCGCCCGCGGAAGACGCGGGTCCTCTCCAGCGCGAGGACGTCGAGCGGCTCCTCCACGATGCACAGGCGGTCCGGATCGCGGCCGGGGTCCTGGCAGACGGGGCAGAGCGGCTGGGTGCTGATGTTGAAGCAGCGCTCGCAGAAGATCACCTCGTCGCGGACCGCGACGAGCGCGGCCGCAAGGGCACGGGCCTCCGCCTCCGGAGCGCGCAGGAGGTGGAAGGTGAGGCGCTGGGCGGTCTTGGGGCCGATCCCCGGCAGTCGCGCGAACGCGTCGATGAGCCGGGCGACCGGCTCCACGACCGAGCTCATCGGTCGGTCACATCCCCGGCAGGCGGAGACCCCCGGTCACCCGGGCCATCCGTTCCTCGCCCGCCTTGCGCGCCTTGCCCAGAGCGTCTCCGACCGCCGCGGTGACGAGGTCCTGGAGCATCTCCACGTCCTCGGGGTCGACGACCTCGGGGGAGATCTCGATGGAGAGAAGGTCGAGCTTCCCGGTGACCGTGGCGCGCACGGCACCACCGCCGGCGCTTCCCTCCACCTTCAGCTGCTGGAGCTCCTGCTCGGCCCGCGCCATCTCGGCCTGCATCTGCTGCGCCATCTTCGCCAGGTTCCCGTAGCCCATGGTCCCTCCAGTGCCGCCTGCTCAGCCGATCTCCGCGGGGTCGACGAGGTCTCCCTCGAAGATCCGCCGCGCGTGCGCGATGAGATCCGGATCGGCGCCCTCCGGCTCGGGGAGCTCGAGGTTCGCCACGACGCAGCGTACCCCGAGCGGGCGCCCGAGGACCGCGAGGATCCCCTCCTCGATCGCCGACTTGCGGCGTTCCGCGTGGTCACGCAGGAAGGGCTGCTGCTCCGGGAACCCGAGGATGAGGACGCCGTCCCGGATCTCGACCGGACGGCAGGCGCTCACGATCGGGCGGTTCGCCGGGTTGCGGCCCACGTGGGCGACGATCTCCGGCCAGCGCTCCAGCAGGGCACCGAGGGCCGGATCGCCGGCGGACGGTGCGGGGGAAGCGGCGGGAGACGGGGCGGGAGCGGCCGCGAGGGGCGGGGGCGTGCTCGGGGATGGCGCGCTCTCCGGGGCCGGAGCGGGAGGAGGAGCCGGGGGCGGGGCGGGGGCTGCCGCGGCGGGCGCCGGCGCCACGGCCGCCCGGGGGGCGGGGGCGGAAGGCTCCGCAGCCGGGGCGGAGGCTGCCGGGGGCGGGCTCACCGGCGGCATCCGGACCGGCGGGGGCGGCTCGGCGGCCGGAGCCGGCGGAGCAGCCGCGGGGGGCGGGGTGCCCCGGGCCGGTGTGGCGGCGGGCTGCGGGGGACGTGACGCGGAGGAGGGATCGGTCGCGGAGAGGAGCGCGAGCTCCAGCTGCCAGCGCTCGCCTCCGGGAGCTCCGCGACCCCCGTCCACCCCCGTGAGCCGCCGGGCTGCGGCGATGAGAGCCGGTCCGTTCTCGGCGGCGCCCGGGCCGAGCGCCGCGACGATCCGCTCCCGGAGGCGGACGACGACCTGGTCCGCGAAGCCGGCGAGATCCCGTCCGTCGGCCTCAAGGCGCTCGAGGACGGCGATCCCCGCCAGCGGGTCCCCGCCGGCGAGCGCATCGATGAACCCGTCCACGAGCGTGGCGTCCGCGACCCCGAGGAGGTCGCCGACCACCGTCGCGGTGATCGGGTCGGCCTCCCCGGCGAGGACCTGGTCGAGCATCGACTCCGCGTCCCGCATGCCTCCCGCCGCGAGACGGGCGATGAGCGCGATCGCCTCCGGTTCCGCGTGGCGCTCCTCCGACGCGAGGATCCGCTCCAGCTTCCC
>Ga0075471_10003151_pt1 | contig 10723 bp, 15 predicted proteins | sample DEB19_08_DNA_2_FD_74787 | JGI IMG/M metagenome (GOLD analysis project Ga0075471, IMG submission 74787) | Aqueous microbial communities from the Delaware River and Bay under freshwater to marine salinity gradient to study organic matter... | ecosystem: Environmental > Aquatic > Marine > Coastal ... | reverse complement strand
AACTGCTTGCGCAACTCGTCGGCGGCAGCCTTGGCGGCGCGCTCCTGCACGCGGGCGACCACGTCGGCGTAGACGACTCCCAAGGCTGCTCACCTCCGTTACAGGCTCAGGCCGATCTCGGCCTCGAATGTGGACTGGGACTGCGCTTGCCGTTCCGCCTCGGCGGCCTTGAATTGCTCGCGGGCGGCCCGGTCTATCGGGTCCATGAACAGCAGCGGCTCGACGTCGAACGTGGCATCCTCGCCGCCATTGACCGCGTGATAGGCCGACCGGAATCGGTAGGACTCGTTGACGGACTCGGCGAGCATCCGCTGCCATCCGGGCCACCGGCCGCCGCGCTCCGCTGCGGACTTGAACGCCGAATGCTCGGGGAGATGCTCGATCAGCTCCAGCAGCTCATAGCTGGACAGGAGCAGGTCGCCATCCGGTCCGCGGGTGCCGCGGTGCCAGTGCTTGATATGAGTGCCGGGGTAGAACCGGCGCAAGTCGGCGGCGATCTGGCGGGGAAATTGCCGCCAGATCCACACCGCTGCCGCTATTTTGGGTCCGCGGCCTGCCGCTCGATCAGGTTCAGGTTGCGCTCGTTCCAGATTTTCCACACCATGCCGGCGCTGCCCCGCTTGCCGTCGACAGTGCCGGCGCGCAACTTGGCGTAGTTGTCCGCGCCGAGCACGATCTGCACGACCTGCACTGAGTGCGGCGGGCTGATGCGCTCGCCGTTCTTTCGATACGGCACCAGCAGCGGTCCGGGCCGGGTCTCGGCGGGCAGCGTGATCGGATTTCCCGCCGAGTCCTTCGCCTGCTGCTCGGGGATGTAGAAGTCGGGGCCGCGGTCGTAACTCTCGGCCTCGAACAGCAGTGCCTCGTATTCGTCGAGCACGTCGTCATCGAGGATGCGCAGATTCGGGTGCGGCGGGATCTCGATCACCGTGCCGTCGTCGAGCACCAGATCGGTCGGGGCGAACGGCGAATCGTATTCGCGCGCTTGGGCGTTCGCCTCCTTGGCCGACTCGGGCGATTTGGTGGCGAGGTTGGTGGGCTGCTTCTCGGGCTGCTTTTCGGACATGGCGGGGTGGAGTCCTTTCGGGCGGTGTCGTTATGCGCGGGCGTGCGCTGGTCCTGGGCGGTGGATGGGTGAGACTCGCAAGGTGGGGCGCCGCCCAGGACGGCCGCGGAACGCGCCCACACGCCCCACCTTGCGAGGTCTGGCCAACTACGAACCGGCGACGGTGATCGTGTTGGAGTTCGGGGTGGTGGCGGTGGCGCCGTTGGTGCCGGTGACCGTGGCGCGCAGCTTGGTGCTGCCCGCGGTCAGGCCGTCGAGGTGGAGGGTGACGGTTCCGCCGGATACGGTGACGCTGTCCGGGGTGATGGCCAGACCCCACGTCACGCCGCCGTCGGTGGAGGCCTGTGCTGTGTACTCCCACGGGTCGCCGGTGCCGGTCGGAACGGCGAACGCCAGTGTGGCCAAACCGGACGCGCCAGCAGTAGCCACCGGAGCGGTCGCGGACAGCTGCGGAATGCCGCCGAGCGCGGTCCAGCCGGGGCCGCCATACCAGGTGTGCATCAGCACCGGCTGGTACTCCAGCAGGCCCTGGTCGTTGTAGGCCATCGCCATCATGATCCCGTCCAGCTCGGGATCGTAGGACAGCTCGGCCGCCTCCGATTCTTTCTTGTCCTTCTTGCTGTTGCCGATGTCCATCAGCCGCGCGAGGCTGTAGCCGTCGACCTTGTAGATCGGCAGGCCGGACACGTTGGTGTTCAGCTCGCGGCAGACGAGGAACTGGCGGCCGGGGTTGCCGCCGCCGACGATGCGGGAGTAGCCGGCGTCGGACTGGCCCGGATCGGGAATGATGATGTTGCCGTTGGCGTCGGACAGGCGCAGGTTCTTGCGCAGATGCTGGACCGCCGGGTTGCCGGTGTCGACCGGGGCGAACGAGAACGACTCGGACTCTTCGGTCAGCGCGGTGTGGTAGGGGAAATTGTTCTGAATGATGCGGAACTGGTCGTTGCGCACACCCGGCTTGTTATTGACGCCGGTGCCATCCTTGAACGCGCCGAGGGACAGGAATCCCTGGTTCTCGTCGGTGACGGTGACCCAGTAGCCGTTCTGCTTGCGGCGGGCCAGCAGGTCACCGCGCCAGCGGTTGTTCTGCGCGAACGGGCTCCAGCGCACGCTGCCGTCGCTGTTGTGCGGGGAGATGTCGGTGGCCTGGCCGCGGTGGTCGCGACTCAGTACCTGCAGCGGGTTCCCGCGCTCCAAAAACTCGGGGCCAAGATCGGCCAGTCCGGCGCCGTTCCAGGTGGTGCCGGTTGTGGGCTGCGTCATGAGACGTTCCTTTCCGATGGGATGAACCGGACAAACCGGCGATTGATGGGCGAACGGGGGCGGCCGAGGATGGCCGGGCGCGGCGTCAGGCCGCGACGTAGGGCAGGCCGATGCGGTACCGGCCGACTTTGCGCAGGATCGTGTCGCTGTAGAACTCCCAGCGCGGCGACTCGACCACCTCGAGGTACTGCACGGCGACGATCCGGCCGCCGGTCAGGGTGATCTGCGGGTCTATGATGAGCGACACCATCCGGCGGTGCGTGGCCGTGGCGGCATCGCGAGCAGCCGGGGCGCCGAGGGACTTGTCGCACAGGGTGTGGACGCTGACCACCGGATCGGCGGTGCCCTCGTCGGCCGACTCGGCGCCGGTGATGTGGCAGACGAGGCGGAACGGCAGCGGGTCGCCGGGGTGGCGCTCGAAGCCGCTGCGCCCCAGTGGGCTTAGGTGCGCGACGATCAGCGTCTCGATGTCCTCGGCGCGGTACGGGTAGAGGGCGGCGGTCATTCGGTGCCGGCCCGCCTGTTCATCTCTTCGACGGTCCGGCGCATCGGGGCGAACTCGGGAGTGTCGTCGGTGCCGTACTCGATCAGGTTGGCCTTGTCATCGAGCGCCGCGACGGCACCATGTCCAGCTTCGGCGGCGTCGACGATCTGGATCGACTCCTTGTACGCGCCCGAGTCCTCGGGGGCGTAGCCGCGCCAGATGGTGACAACCTCGCCCATGACGGCGTCGATGTCGTTGTCGAACTCGCCGGCCTGTGCCGCCGTCTCGATGTCGACGACGATCGTGTCGACGAGGTCATCGTCGGCCATCAGTCGGCGCGGCGGCGCCGCGGCTTGCGGGTGTCGGCGACAGTCTCGGCAGCGTCAGGATCGTCGGCGGGGGTGTCAACGACGACGGCCACGCGCGGCGGGTAGTGCTCCAGGGTGCCGGCGGCCACCAGTGGCGCCGCAGCGTCGTCGTCGAGCTTCACGGGCTGACCAGGCCGTGTCGCGTAGTGACGATTGCCGACCACGAAGGGCACCGACTTCACGGTGTAGTAGCTCATGACTTGAGTCCTGTTCACGCGGTTTGAATCTGGGAAAGGATCGTGACCTTGAACGGGTCGGCGCCCAGGTCGGTGAATGGCTGCGACCCTCCGATGATCTGGTAGGTCTGGCCGCCGACGCTCAGTTGACCTGTCGACTTGGCGGCAATCGCTGCGGCCACCGGCGGCGCGGTGGTTTTCCAGACCTGCGTGGCGACGTTGGTGATCCACTCCGGGGTTTCATCCGCGCGCAGCGGCCGGTGCCGGCATCCCTCGACGACGACGGTCGTCGTGGTCATCACCTCCACGCCGAGGTCGTCGTACACGCCGGTTCCAGCCTTGACGACAAACCCGACCGCCTGCGACCCGAAGCTCATGGCGCAGGCAGGATCCGAAACGCGGCGAACATGGCGGCAAGCTGGTCGTTGGTCGACAGCAGTCCACTGGCCCACTGGTACTCGACGTCGTCGACCTTCTTGGTCGTCAGGTCGGCGCTGTCGCGCTTGGCACTGGAGTCGGACGCCAGCTCGCTGGCCAGTCGCAGCACGGCGCGACGCCAATCGGCCGCCTCCGCTTCGGTCTGGCCGTGGCTCATCGTGACGGTGATCCCGTTGGCGCGCGAGGTCCAGCGCGCTAGGGGGTACTTGCGGACGATGCCGGTGGTGCGCGAGATGTCGAGCGTGCTGACGTCGACCGACTGGCCATTTTCGCTCAGCGCGGTGACGCTGATTAGCTTGCGGGTGGGCAGCGCCAGAACTGTGCCGCCGGGTCCGTCCAGGGTCAGGGTGACCTCGGCCACCGGGCTGACCGTCCAGCCGCAATACCGGCGGGCGGCGGCCAGTGCCGCGGCCAATACGCTGGCGGTTTCCGGGGCTGTTGCCGACAGCCGGCCTCCGGTGAAGGCCGCCAGGTCGGCCGCGGCAAGTTCGGCCATGAGGGTCTGGGTTACTCGCCGTCGGCCTTGCGGGCGCGCACGCGCTGGCGCACTTCGCCGGGTGCGGCGGTCGCGGTCTCGGTGGCCGCGGTGTTGCGGGCCGCGGCCACCTCGACGGCCTCGAACAGGTTCGGGCGCTTGACCACGCATGGGTCGGCGCTGTCGAACAGTTGTCCGGGGTTGACTACACGCGGGGTGCCGGTGCTGTCGGTGAAGGCGAACGGCTCTTTGGCGCGAACGATGCTCACGGGCGTTTCTCCTGGGGGTGTGCGGTGTGACGATGCCCGCGGGCTGGCCGGGCTGGATTCTCAACCCGGCCAGCCGACGGAAGGGTGCCTATTGCTTAGGCGGTGGTGGCGATGTTCAGCAGCTTGAACGCGCCCGGATCGACGACGTTGGCGCCGACGCGGTAGTAGGCGAACCAGCCCCGCTGACCGCTCGGCCGGTTGTTACCGGTGGCGAACAGGTGCGGGATGAACTCGACGGTCATGCCGATACGGTCGGCGATGACGTAGTTGGAGAAGTCGCCGAACAACAGCACGAAGTTGTCGGCCGTAGCCGCCGCGTTGATGCTGCCGTCCATCGCCTCGGCCTCGCCGACCGGGCGGCCGAGCAGCTGCGATGGCCGGCCGTTGCCGACCGTCTCCCACAGGCCGGCGCCGCCGCTGGTGTCGAACTGGCGGATACGGCTGTAGATCAGGTTGTTGGCCAGCCACGAGCCCGAGGCGCGATGCCGGGCGGGCAGCGCGTCGTAGGTGCCGTACACGTCCGCCAGGGCGAACGTCTCGGCGGTGGCCGGGCTGATCTCGGCGCTGGTGCCGTCCAGGGCGGTGACAATGCCCTTGGGCTGACCGTTGCCACTGCCGGTGATGAACGCCGACGCCTCCAGGGTGTCCTTGCCGAACGACAGCAGGCGCGCGACCTCGGCGGTCACGTTGGCCTCATCGGCCAGCGCCTCGATGCTGATCGGCACGAAGCCCTGCGCCTTGTGGACCTCGACGTCCGGCTGAGCGAAGGTCGGGGCGTCGTCGGACACCTCAGACGCCTCGCCATCCCAGGACCACGACACCGCGCCGGCTGAAACGCCGTGCCACTTGTTGCCGGTGGCGACGACGGTACGGGCGAACTGACGGATGTCGTTGCGCGAACCGGCCGACGTGATGATGACGGTCGGGTCGAGCTGGAACGGTACGAGGTAGCCGCCCGCGCTGTCGGTCAGGGACATGGCCCGGACCTCGGCGACAGCGCGCTGCTCGTCGGTGCTGAGCATCGCACCGCTGGGGTTGGCGGCCATCTTCGCCCAGGCCCGCGTGTAGGCCGGGCTGGAGGTCAGCAGCAGCTGGCGGGCCAGCTTTCCGCCCTCGTCGTGGGTTTCGATGATCGTGGTCATCGCCTGACGCACGTCGTCATTGGTGCCGCGGATCTTCTCGATCGCCGACAGCGCGCGGGCGCGCAGTTCGCCCTCGACCTCGCCGGCGTCGCGGCCGTAGGTGCGGACCTCGGCCAGATCCCAGGGGTTGCGGAATCGGCAGTCCTCGATCGAATCCGGTTCGAGGATGGCGTCGCGGTCGTAGTCCGACCGGGATGCCTGCGAGCTGCCGGCCTCCACGCGGATCCGGCGGCCGGGAACCTGCGCGGCGCCGGTGCGGACCTCGGCCAGCTTGGCGGCGCGCTCCAACTTCTTGCGGTGCTCGTCGACCGAACGGAACTCGTCGCCGAGGTCGTCGAACTCGCGCTGCTCATCGTCGGACAGGTCGTCGAGTTCGCCGAGTTCCTCCATGCGGGCGTGGATCTCGTCGAGCCGCTTGACGGACTGGGAATGGGTGAGGGTGGGGCCGGTGGTCCGATCCTCGGTGGCGTCGCTCATCGTGAGCCCTTTCGTTTCAGATTGATCAGGGTGTCTCGCTGGTTCCGCAGCAACAGGGCGTTGCGGGACAGCGATTGCGACGGGCGCGCACCTACCGGGGTGGTGGCTTGCTGCGCGTCGGGGACGGCGGACGGGCGCTTGCCTACCCGTGGGGTGGCTTGCTGCGCGTCGTCGTCACGCTCGGCGAGGTCCGCAAGCAGAACCGCCGAGGCGAGCAACTTCCGTTGCTCAGGATCGTGGAGTCGCCCGAGGTCGATGACCTGTGAGCGGATGGACACCGACGTGTCGGCGTAGGCCGGCCAGGTGACCGGTCCGATTTCGGGAACCTTCAGTTCCTTGAGGGTGCGGACGGGAAGTTCATCGTCCGGCGCGTCGAGCGCCTTGCGGAGTTCATCCATGAGTTGCGCGTCGGTGCGGATGGGGGTTCCGTCGGCGGTTGACCATCCTTCGCGCACGACCGAGAAGCGGAACGACATTCCCGACACCGCGCCGCCGATGATGGCGTCGCGCACGGGTTGAGTCAGCCAGTTGTCGAACACGCGGGCGATGACATGCGCGCCGCCGTCCGGGGCCAGGGTCGGGTGAGAGTCCTCGGTGGCCGAGTCGAGCCGGGCGATCGGGATGGATCCGATCAGTGGGTGGCGGCCGTGGTCGAACTGAACCTTTGGCGGGGTCTCGCGAAACGACCGCTTCATGGCGCCGGGGGCGATCTGCTCGCGGAACCGGCCTTCCCAGCTGTCGATGACGGTCATGCGGTTGAACACCGCGCCGTAGCCGTCGAGGGTGAGCCCGTCGCCGGTTCCATCGCCAGGGTGGTCGTCGCGGACCAGGGCGAACGGCGCTTCGCGGACGCTGTCCTGTGGCGGCCGGGCCGCGCGTTCGGTTGCCGTCACGCGGCACCTCCTTGAGTCGGCGCCACCGTTCCCGGCGGCAACAGCTGCACACTGGTCAGTCCGGTGTGCTTGAGCAGGCGAAGGTCGCCGGCATCGACGGCAGCTACAACGGAATCGGGCTCGTATCCGGCGGTAATGAGTGTCGAGATCGTTTCGGCGCGAACCTTCGCGATCTCGGCGGCATCCTTTTCGTCCTCGCGCAGGAACGGCACGTCGTCGCAGTCGTACCAGAGCCGGAAGTTGTCCGGCGCCGATCGGCTCAGCGGTGAGGATGGCCGGGGCATAACGTGTTCAAGGCTGCTGGCCAGGTTCTGCCAGAGCGGGTGTGCGGTGCCATCGGCGAGGCGACGGCGGGCCTGGCCATAGTTGGAGTAGGTTGCGGCGGCGAGACCTTCGGACAGGCCGACGATGACCGGAGGAACGCCGGCCGCCGCGGCGATACGGGTCTCTCCCCCGCCGCGCACGTTCTTGAAATCGATCTGCTGCAGGTTGGAGCCGACCGGCGCGGCAGCGGCGCCGGGGTACAGGTTGAGGTTTTTCCAGGCGTTGCCGACGCCGCCGTGCTTGGACTCCATCTGCTCGGCCCACCGGCGCACCGCCTCGGGATCCGCAGTCGGCGCGTGCTTAATGATCATGTTGACGGTCGCGCCGTTGCTAAAGAACTTCGACTGGTGCTGCGTCATCGCCTGATCGGCTTGGATCTCGCGCAGGATCGGTGTCAGCCACGACATGCCGCGGTAGCTGGCCAGCGGGTCGGGAATCGGCGCGTAGTGGACAACCTCGCTGGCCAGGAACGCGACCGACTTGGCCATGTTGCCCCGGCCGCCCTCGTGGTACAGGTAGCCGACCTTGCGCCAGCCGACTTGTCCGCCGCCGACCTCGCCGGGTCCGCCGCGCACCATGCGCTCCTCGACAACGACGTCGACCCAGTCCGGGCGCATCCGAACGAACTCGTTGTCGATGATGGTCCAGTAGGAATTGCCGGCAAGGTCGGCGTCTTGGATCATGCGCGAGAGCATGTCCTGTGTCGTTCCGCCGACCCACGGTCGCTCAAGGATCCGCAGCTCGGGTGACCCGAACATATCCGACGGCTTGCCGTCGAGGATGCGCTGCCAGCGGAATCGCACCGACGAGAACACCAGCTGACGCACCAACATGCACGCGAACACGACACCGTTGGCGGCATAGGCCTGCGTGGCCAGCCCGACAAACGTGTTGGGCGCCATCTCCACCTGGCTGCCACCGGCCAGTGTCTGCTGCACGCCGGTGCTGAGTGGGCCGCCGTTGTAGCCGTAGCCGATGCCGCCGAACGCGAACGAGTTGTAGAGATCGGCGTACTCGTCGACGGTCATCCGCTCGGGCTGGCGCGCACCGATCAGGCGGTCGAGCAGGTTCATCCGGTGGCCTCGCCGGCGTCACGCAGCAGCACCCACGCGCCGCCGACAGCGGTCGGACCGATGAGCGCGCCCGCGGCGATGAGCGTCCAGCCGGTGCCGGCGAGGATCGCGACGCCTGCGCAGATCAGAGCAATCGCCACCACGACCGCCAAGGCGGCGGCGGCGAATACCGATCGGGTCGGGGTCACGAGTGGTCTCCTCATCAGGTCCAGAACGGTTGCCACGCATCGACGTCGACAGTGGCTCGGGCGCCGAACTCGGTGAATCCGTGCAAAGCGAGCGTGACGGCCATCAGCTGGGTTATGTCGCTGTCGCGGTCCTTGCGGTCCCAGGCCCAGGCGTCGGATAGTTCGCGCTTTTTGGCCGAGGTCACCGCGCGGGCTAGTGGTCCGGCGCCGCGGTGGCGCAGGCTGTCGTCGCTGTCGCGGTCGGCGGTGACGGCGTCGTAGAACGCTCCGCACGCTTTGGTCAGGTCGGTGGCGTTGGACTTGACCACTTCGACGCCGAGGCCCTCAATCGTGGTGATTAGCGAGCCGGCCGCCGAGTGTGGATCGATGACGACCGCGCACGGTTTCCACTCCTGCGCCAGCTCGCGCACCCGGTCGGGGATCCACGCCGTGCCCGGCAGTGAGTCGATGGCCTTGCCGCGCACCGCGGGGACGACGCCGACGTGGAGCTTCCCGTCCGCGCGGCGGCCAACAACGCCGATCGCTGACTGCGTGCGGTCCAGCTTCACGTACACGCCGAACGCGACCGGATCGATCGGCTCGGACAGCGGATCGGCCAGCGGCGCCCACAACTCGGGGCCGATCACCGACTCGCCGGCGGTGTCCGGCTCGTCCCACCAGCCCAGCCGTTCCCGGGCGAACTCGGCCGGCGGCAGGGCCTCGCGCTCGGCTTGGATATAGCCGAGGGTGATGCGCCGCTCTAGTGCCGGATTCGCGAGACGCACCATCTCGATGTCATCGAGCGCGCATCCCTCGACGCTGAGCGCGTGGGTGCAAGTCGGCGACTCGCAGGTATCGGTCGGTGCGCAGAACTCCATGTAGCCCAGGCGCGGACTGGATCCGGCCCGGCCGCGGTCGCGAATGCCGCGCAACACCTCGGAATCGGCGTGCCCGGCAGACGAGCCATAAACGACCTGTGGATCCTTGACCGCCGACAGCGTCGGCAGCAGTGATCCCATGTGCGCCCGCTTCAGCGCATACGCCTCGTCCAGAATGATCTTGTTGCCGGTAAGGCCGCGGGCGCCGCCTTTGGTCCTGGCCTTGAACTTGATGCGCTGGCCATAGGGGCATTCGTCGCTCGGCCGCAGCTTGATCAGCTCTTTGCCGTTGCCGCGCTTGATGCCGGGATCCTTGCCGAAGTCTGGATCCAGTCGTTTCGAGAGCACCGGCGTGCCCTCGATCATGTTCACGATGTCCTCGAATGCCTCATTGGTCGTGTCCATCTCGTGCGACGACCAAACGACCAGACGCTGATCAGTGACGAACAGCCAACCCAGTGCTGCCTGCTGGAACAGTGCCGTCTTCATGTTCTGGCGCGCGCAGATCAGCGCGAACTCAAACACCGCCGACACGAGCGGATTCGGCGACAACGCGAACAGCACGTTAAGCGCCATCTCCTGCTCAGGATCCGGCGGCAGACCGGCGAGCGCCGCTAGCTCGCAGACCTCGGGGCCGAGGGTCTCGACGTACTCGGGAAAGTTGGCGTAGGCCGGTGGGACGAGAACCGGTCTAACCGGAACGCTTCGCATCCCGGCGCGCCTTCAGCTGGTCGACGCTGTCCTGCTGTGGCTTCGCGCCGGACGCCGACGATCCGAGAGCCGCGGCCATCACTGCGCGCAACTCCCGCGACAACGACGCGATGCCCGCCGGCGTGTCGGTGTCCTCCATCCGGGCCACCAACGTCAGCGCCTGCTGGCCGAGCATAGAGTCGAGCTTGCCCGCGGCGTCGAGTTCCGCGCGGGTCGCCTTCATCAGCGAGTTGCCATCGTTGAACACCGGCGACTCGGGAGCGCCGGCCCCAGCTTTCGCGCCATTAGCCTTGCGACGACGACATGACGGTGAACACGTCTTGGAGTCGCGGCGCGTCGCCGAGTAGTTGCGCTTGCACACAACACACGTCATTCTCATGCGCTCGCCAATCTTGTTGTGTTGCAACATGATTCGCGCGTGAATGTCGTTGTGCCGCAACGCGAATCACGTTGTAGCACAACATGTTTCACTACGCAAGTGTTTGCTAGCAAACTTCGGGGAGGGATATTTACTGCGAT
>Ga0075471_10003149_pt1 | contig 10723 bp, 11 predicted proteins | sample DEB19_08_DNA_2_FD_74787 | JGI IMG/M metagenome (GOLD analysis project Ga0075471, IMG submission 74787) | Aqueous microbial communities from the Delaware River and Bay under freshwater to marine salinity gradient to study organic matter... | ecosystem: Environmental > Aquatic > Marine > Coastal ... | reverse complement strand
CGTACACCGCGAAGTCGTACCACTCGAGGGCGTTGCCGAGCAGGGCGGCCAGGGCGGCGAAGCGCCGCTGGCGCGGGGTGAGGCTGAGCTCCATTGCGCCACTCTGCTGGCCCTCTGCCGCCCTGTCGATTTCCGGCTATGCAGAGGACGACTCCGTGCGGCCCTGATGCCCTCCCCCAGCGATGTCCAGGCTCCGCCCTGGTGGCGGGCCGAGGCGCCATCCCGGGAGCGCCCCGATCCGATCGCGCTCCTGCAGGCCCAGGACTGTGACCGCTTCGCCTGGCTGGTGCCGGTGCGCTATGCGCGCATGGCCGCCGATGCCTTCGCCTGTTTCCGCGGTGCGGCGGCGGTGATGGCTGCGGACCTGGCGGCCCTGCCCCACAGCGGCGTGGAGGTGCAGCTCTGCGGGGATGCCCACCTGCTCAACTTCGGCTACTACGCCTCGCCGGAGCGGGCGCTGCTGTTCGACATCACCGATTTCGACGAGACCCTGCGCGGTCCGTTCGACTGGGATCTGCGCCGTTTTCTTGCCAGCCTGGTGCTGGCCGCTCGCCAGCTCGGGCTACCGGCGGAGCGACAGGAGCGTCTGGCTCGCCGCAGCTGCCGCGCCTACCGCAAGGCGATGGCGGGCTTCGCGGCCCTGCCCCTGCAGCAGCTCTGGAGCCTGCGGCTCGATGTGGACCGCGTCCTGGACGATCTGGAGCGGGGCCCCCTGCGCGATCGCCTGCGGCAGGTGAGCCGTCAGGCCCGCCAGCGCGACAGCCGCCAGGCCCTGCGCAAGCTGTGTGAGCGCGGCGCCGATGGCACCCTGCGCTTCCGCCACGATCCGCCGCTGTTGTGGGCCTTCAACCAGAGCCCCCCGGCGCTGTGGGGTGAGCTGGTGCACCAGCTGCCCGCAGCTTCGGATCACCCGCAGCCCTGGCGGCTGTTCGTGGACTACATCCTTGAGCGCTACGCCCTCAGCCTGCGCGACGACCACCGCCAGCTCTACGGCCAGTACCGCCTGCTGGATGCGGCCGTGAAGGCGGTGGGGGTGGGGTCGGTGGGCACCCGCTGCTGCATCGGCGTGTTTCAGGGGCCGGCGGGTGCCGATGATCTGCTGGTGCTGCAGAGCAAGCAGGCCACAGCCTCGGTGCTGGAGCCGCATCTGGGCTCCTCCCCCTATCCCCATCACGCCCAGCGGGTGGTGTGCGGCCAGCGCCTGATGCAGAGCGCCAGCGACATCTTCCTCGGCTGGACCACCTCTGCCGTGGGGGCGCACGTGTATCTGCGGCATTTCCGCGACTGGAAATGGAGCGTGAGCCTCGAGGAGCTGGATGAAGAGGGTCTGGACGATCAGGCGCGGCTGTGCAGCTGGGTGCTGGCCAAGGCCCATGCCCGCAGCGGCGATCCCCGCGCCGTGGCGGCGGCGCTGGCGCCCGGCAAGGTGATCGATGGGGCGTTGGCTGAAGCGGCCCTGGCCTACGGCGAGCAGGCGGAAGCGGATCATCGCCAGCTGCTGGCGGCGCTGGCCAGCGGCCGCTTGCCCAGCGATGCCCAGGCCGGCTGAGCGCCAGCGCTCCAGGGCCCGCTCAGAAGCTCAGGTTGACCTGCAGCCCGGCGGTGAGGATCCCCGGCAGCGGCTGCCCGGCGCCGCTCGGGTTGAGGATCCACTGAACGGTGGGCTGCAGTGCCAGGCCACCGTTCAGCCGCAGCTGGTAGCCCAGCTCCAGCATGCCCTCGTAGCGCGTGGGCCAGCCCAGGGGCTGGGTGGGGTTGAGGCCGGCACGGCCGGCCCCCAGCACCAGCACATCCAGGGGGCGGCTGGGCAGCAGACCCTGCACCACCAGTCCCCCTGCCAGGAAGGTGGGGGCGAGGCTGGCGCTGGCATCCGGCGCCCAGGCCCCCCCCAGCCACAGGCGCTCATCCAGGCCGAGGGGCAGGCCGCTGCGCAGGGTGACGCTGCCGTAGAGGCCGCCGCGCTGGCGGCTGGTGCTGTACCCGCCCAGGCTGAGCAACGCCCCCGGCAGCTGGTTCTGCACCGCCAGGGCCTGGCGGCAGGGGGTTCGCCGGCGCACCACACCGCTGGCCACGCGGCAGGCCGGCAGCGGCGTCCCCGCCGCGGGTGCCAGGCCGGAGGGCGTCCAGTTCAGCTGCAGCACCTGCGCGGTTCCCCCTGGCACGGCCTTGAAGGGGTTGGGGCTGCCCAGCCAGGTGGCGATCGACTGGGTGCTGCTGAGGTCGAACCAGCCGTAGCGCAGGCTGAGCTCCGGCCCGGCCTGCAGATGCACCAGGCCCCCCAGGGCGGCGTAGGGGCTGATCGGCGCCGCGTTGAGGCTGAGGTTGAGGGTGTCGTTGAAGGCCGAGTGCACGTAGAACCCCAGCACCGGCGCGGCGATGAAGTCCGGGTCCATCGGCAGGATGCCGCCTTTGAACGTCAGCCAGCCATCGCCGCTGCTGCGGCTGATGCTGGCTTCGCTCAGCAGGAAGCCACTGGGGTAGGCGAGCTGCTGAACGGGGATCAGCGCGCCGATCTCCTGGCTGAACCGGCCGTCACCGGCGGTGTGGGTCAGGGTGGCGTTCAGGCTCCAGTGGTCGAGCTCCCGCCAGTGCTGCGGCGGGCGCCCCAGGCCCGGCCCGATGCTCAGGGCGGCGTTGGTCTGCCCCAGCCAGCTCGCCCGTTGGCGCGCCCCGCCCCGGGGATTGCCCATCGGCTCCGCCGTGAAGGTGAGCTTCAGCTCCAGCCAGTCCGGCAGGTCGAGCAGCTGCTCGCCCATCTGCCAGCCCTGGGGCAGCGCCAGGGGTTCGGGCTCCTCAGCGGCCACCGGCGCTGGGCCCAGAGCCTGGGCCAGCAGCCAGGCCAGGGCGGCGAGCCGCGCGGCCGGTCGCTGGATCCTGGTGGGCAGGCCAGCGACCGGCATGGGGTTCAGGCTCAGCCCTGCTGCTTGGCCTTGGCCCGGGCTTTGCCTTTGGCGGGAGCCGCCGCTGCGGGTGCCGGAGCCGCCTCAGCCGCTGGGGCGGCCTCACCGCTCACCACCACGCTCACCACCTTGCCGCCCTGGCGGATCACCCGCTGCAGGGCTTCGTTCATGCGGCTGTAGGGCACGCGGGTGGTGTAAGCGCCGTGGCGCACGAAGCGGTTGTTGGCGATGCCGGTGGCGGTGATCGTCACCACCCGGCTGCCCTCGCCGGCTGCACCGGCACTCGGGGCCGACACCAGCAGCTCGTGGCTGCGGAAGCCGTAGGCGGGGGTGCCGTCGATGCGGCGGTCGCTGGGCAGGTCGCCGCTGGGCAGATCGTTGTGGGAAGCCATGGATGCGCGGAACGGTCCGTCGGTGCTGATGTGGGCGTACTGGGCTGCCGGGGGTCGGCTGACGCCGGTCACGGGGATCGGGCGGTTCTGATGCAGCGCCTGGCCCAGCCTGAACTGGGTGCCGCTGCCATCGCCCTTCACGGAGGCGGCGGCGCCGCGGGCCAGCTGCATCAGCCAGGAGAACTGGCGACCCTCATGGCCCACGGCGTAGCTCCAGCCGTGCAGATGGGGCACGCAGTCGTTGCCGAAGGTGCTGGTGTATTCGGCGCTGTCGAGATAGGAATCGATCTCGGCGTCATACCCCTGCTCCTGCAGGATCGTGAAGTGGTGCAGCATCTCCGCCTTGTTCTGCGGAGCGCGGCCGAGCAGGTGCTTGTGGTTGAGCTCGATGAAGCGGTAGGGATTGCAGTTCTCGAAGAAGCGCGCGCGGTACAGGGCGCTCTTGGCCACGCTGCGCACGAATTCGCGCACCGTCAGATAGCCGTTGAGGAACAGCGATTCGGCGCCCTCGAGGCGCTCGCTGGCCATCAGGTACTGGCCGCCCAGCACCTGCTGGTACACGGCGCGGATGATCGTGCGCTTCTCGCTGTCGCTGGCATGCCGCCAGTGTTCTTTGTTCTGGCCGTTGGCAAACCGCTCGATGCCCAGGTCGGGCGCTTTCACGAGAGACATCAGGGTCGGACAGGCAGGGGGATCGGGCGTCACACACGCCGCCGGCCGGACCGTAGGGAGGGTTGTTTGGGTTGTCTGCCGACCTTTGCGAGCTCTTTACCTGACGCATCGGCGCGGGTTCCGGCGCGGGTTCAGGGCAGGCTGACCACATCAATGGCGCTGCCGGTGAGCCGCGCGATCGTGCGGGCCGCCAGGCTCGCGCTTTCCTGGCAGGGAAAACTCCAGGCGCGCCGGTGATCCACAACGCTGGCCAGGTGATCATCGGGGCCTTCGATCACCAGAAAGCCGTTGCTGCCGCGACGGCTGAGGGCGAAGCGCTGGCCGGTCATCTGGTTCTCCCCGGGGGGATGACCACCGCTAGCAAGGCCGGAAGGCCCTCGATCAGCGCGGTGCGATTTCTTCAAGAACCTGGCCGCTCACGCACACGGTGCGGCAGTGGCGCTGCTGCTGGCGGCTGAGCTTGCGGGCGGCGATGTAGGCCAGCAGGGGATTGGGATAGGTCTTGAGTTGATCCCAGGCACCGTCGTCGCGCTGGGCCTGCAGTCGGGTCTGCATCGGCGAGAGAGATGGGTCGCTGGCCGGAGGTTATGGATCGACCCTGCCCACCCCAGGTAACAGCGGCTACGAAATGAACGGCTTCTGGTTGCCGGCCGCCTGCGCTGCTCAGGCCGGCACGGCGGGGATCAGCCCCGCCGCCTGCAGCTCGGGGATGAAGCCGAACGCCTGGGGATCGCACAGGCGATCGGGAAACAGCACGCCATCGAGGTGATCGCACTCGTGCTGCACCACCCGCGCTTTGAACCCCTCGGCGATCTGCTGATGGGTTCCACCGGCGGCATCGCGCCAGTGCAGGCGAATCCGCTGCCAGCGCTCCACGGCGCCGCGCAACCCCGGCACGCTCAGGCAACCCTCCCAGCCGCGCTGCCGCTCCGGCCCGAGCGGCTCGATCTGCGGGTTGATCAGCACCAGCTCCTCGAACGGTTCGGCATCCGGATAGCGGGGGTTGGCCTGCAGCGCTGCGATCACCACCCGCAACGGCACGCCGATCTGCGGGGCTGCCAGGCCAGCCCCGTGGCAGGCGGCCATGGTGTCGCGCAGATCGCCGATCAGCGCCGTGAGCTCCGGGCCAGCGAACAGGTCTTCGGTCACGGCCTCGGCCCGGCAGCGCAGCTGCGGATCCCCCAGGCGCAACACCGTGCGGATCGTCATGCGGAAGGGAGGCCCCCGGGCTCACGCAGCTCACGGTCGCCCACCTGCGTCTGCTCCCGGCAGCCCAGCACCGCCTCAGGGCGGCTGTAGTGCTTGAACTCCAGCCAGTTGCCACTGGGATCCCGCAGGAAGAAGGTGCGGTGCTCCAGCACCTCACCGGCAAAGCGGCACTTGGGGGCCACGGCGAACGGTTCCCCGAGGGCCACGATCCGCTCCTGCAGGTGCTGCCAGTCCGGCAGGGCCTCGAACACCAGGCCGAAATGGCGGGGATAGATGCCTGGCTGCTCCGGCTCAGGGCCCCCCTGAAGCTGCTGCAGCACCAGCTGATGGCCGCCCAGATCGAGGATCGCCGCCACTGCGCTGCGCCGCCCGGGGCTGCAGCCCAGCACCCGTTCGTACCAGGCCGCGCTGAGGCTCACATCGCCGGCTGGAATCGAGAGATGGAAGCGATGGCTGTGCATGGCGGCCTGCGGCGCCGGATCGCCCTACGGTGACAGCACGATCCTGGCCCCTGTTCCATGTTGCGGATGCGTGCGCTGCTGCGGTTCGCCTCGGCCGCGGCAAGCCTGCTGGCCCTGGCGTCCTGTGGGGCAGCCCCCAAGCCTGAGGCGCAGACCCCGCAGAACAACGGGGTGGTGCGCAGCGTCACCACCATGACCGGCTCCACCGATCGGGCCCGCGATGCGGCCGCGGCCATGAACCAGCGCAGCGCCGAGAGCGCCGCTGCGGCCAACGCGCTGCAGTAGCCACCAGCCCTGCTGACCGGGGCTCTGGCTGCATCCTCTGCCAGTCCGTATCGAGTCCGTATCGATGCCGATCGCTAGCGATCAGCCTCGCGTGGTCAGCGGAGGTGCGACTGCACAGGCACTAGCGGGGCAGCGTGCAACAGGCAGCGATGCTGTCGATTCGTTCCACGCTCGATAAGGTGGGGCCTGAGGCCTGATCCAGGCATGCAGCTCACCGTCGACACCTCATCGCAGCTCACCTGTATCGCCATCGAGGGGGGGCTGGACTCGGCGACGGCACCGCATCTGGAGACATCCATCGAGACATGTCTGGCGGATGGCGCCACGGCGCTGATTCTCGACCTTTCTGCAACCGACTATGTGAGCAGTATGGGCCTTCGGGTGTTTCTCTCCACTCTCAAAACGCTGAAGGCTTCAGGTGGACGCTTCGTGCTCGCCGGCCTCAATGGCGAGGTGCAGGAGATCATCGATCTGGCCGGAGTCGGCCCTCTGTTCGATATTTACCCAACCGTCGATCAGGCGCGTCACTCCCTAGCAGGGTGACTCTGGTCGCGCCGTTTCATCGGCCCTTCATCCCATGCGACTGTTTCGAGAAACCAGTCGGTTCAAGATCAGCTGGGACATCCTGATCTGTGCTGTTGCCCTGATCACGGGTCTGGTGCTCCCGGTCGAGCTTCTGCAGGGATTTGCCTACAGCAATCGGCTGGCCGTCTGGTGGACGGTGTTCTCCGTCATTGGTCTGGTCGACATCATCCTGAGCTTCAACACGACGGTGGAGCATCAAGGGGTTGTGCTGCGTGATCGCCGTGCCATCGCCCGCCGCTATCTGCGGGGCATGTTCTGGCCGGATCTGATCGCCAATCTGCCATTCTTTCTGGCCAGTGGACTGGCGATGCAGACAGGATGGGTCACTGCACTTCCCCTGCTGAGGCTGTTGCGGATGCTGCACATCACCAGCCGATGGGAAGATCTGCAGCTGCTGCAGATCCCGGTATTGCGCATGATTCGCTACGGCCTTGCGCTGATGCTGATCACCAACGGCATTGCCTGCCTGTGGCTATGGGTTGGTCTGGCTGATTCCAGTCCCCTGGGCTGGATTCAGCGTCTACAGCTCTCGCGCACCAACTTCCCTGATCTCTATCTCCACTCGCTGTATTGGACTATTACCACCCTGGCTACCGTCGGCTACGGCGACATCACGCCCAAGACCAGTCTTGAGATTATCCTGGCGATTGTGATGATGATGACAGGAGCCATTTTGCTGGCGTTCGCTGTCGGCAATGTGGTGAGCATCATCAGCCAGCTTGATGGTGGCCGGCTGGAGCACCGCAACCGCCAGTCTGCAATCACCCGCTATCTGCAGCTCAATGGGGTGGAGCGGCAGACGATTGATCGGGTCCGCCGCTTCAACGACTACCAGTGGGCCAGGACCGGCGGCATCAATCCACGCCAGATCCTGGCAGACCTGCCGGCTGAACTGCGCAGCGAGGTCACGATCCGAATCCTTCAGGAATCCATCAGCAATGTTCCCTTGTTTTTGGCGGCGAGCACTCCCTTGCAGAAGCGGCTGCTGGCGGAATTGCTGCCTGTCACCTTCCCTCCCTGCACGGTGGTGCTAGAGGATGAGGCGATGGGTGAGCAGATTCTGTTCATCACCGCCGGCAGCGTGGCGATCAACACCAATCAAGATCTGCCCTCTGATGTGCTCCACTATGGGCCTGGCGACTATGTCGGAGACCTGGCCTTCTTCCTGCGCGAGCGGCGCACGGATCCGGTGCTTTCACAGAGTTATGTGGAGGCCTTTCTCCTGAATCGCCACAGTTTCGATGAGCTCTGCCGCTTGGAGCCCCGCTTCAAGGAGCTGCTGAGGCAGGTGGCGGCCAAACAGACCGCTCGCAACCAGGCTCTGTTGATTGCCGGGGTGATCGTCTGAATGGAGGTCCAGCGCTGATGCAGGTGCGACGCCCGGCTCCCAGCGCCCCCGGCCGCCGTCGTCGGCGGCATGCCGCTGACCTTCCCCTTCCCAGCGCCAGCACTCCGGCCGCCGTTCGAATCACGGCCACCTGCCTGGAGCCCGGCGGATTAAGCCGACATGCAATCGGAACCCCGGAGGCTTTGCGTGGGCTGATCGATGCTGGCCATCCGCTCTGGTTGCAGATTCAGGGCCTGCACCAACCCGCGGTGATCCGGCCCTACCTCGAGATGTTGTCGCTGCCCGCTGATGTGCGTTCATCGTTGCTGGAGGTCTCGCTGGCCAGCCAGATCGACAGTGACGGCCAGCGGGTTGTACTCCATCTGCATCGCCTGCTCTTCGGCAGTCACCCGACCCAACTGCACAGCGAGCAGGTGAACCTGCTGTTGGCACCTCGTCTGCTGATCTCTCTGGAGGAATGCTGCAAGGCCAATGCCTTCCCAGGACTGAATCGCTGGCTGGAAAGCCTCTCCCCCCCGCCGGCGGCGGCCGACCTTGACGACATCCTGCACTTCCTGGTGGATGAGCTGCTCGATGAGGTGTTCCCGCTACTGGAGTCCCTCGGGGATGATCTCAACCTGCTGGAAGAGCAAACGGTTGGCAATGTCCAGGCCAGCCTGCTGCGCCGTGTCTACGACCTACGGACCAACCTCCGTGCGATCAAGCAACAGATCTGGCCGTTGCGTCACCAGATCGCGGTGCTGCTGCGCCGCAACCAACGCCTGATCAGCGACGAGGCTCTCGATGGGTTCCGAGACATGGCTCAGCATGTTGAGCAGCTGGTCGACCAGACAGAGATGCTCCGCCACCAGTGCGAGGCCATCACCGCGACCTATATGGCGAACAGTGCGAACCGCATGAACCAGGTGATGAAGACGCTGACAATCCTCTCCAGCATCTTCACACCGATCGGCTTCATCGCGGCGATTTATGGCATGAACTTTCGTGGCATCCCCACAACCCAACAGCCCTGGGGCTATGGTGCCTGCATTGCATTGATGACGGCCATCGCTCTTCTTCAAGGCGTCTATCTCTGGCGCCGCGGCTGGTTTCAAGACTGGAGTGGAGGCGATCGCCTGGGTCGCTGATCAGAAGCGGAAACTGGTCTTCACCAGCACCCCAAGGTTGTTGAAGCTGGCGTGACTGATGCCCGCTTGCTCACCGATCACGCTGTTGATCTGGCCGTAGGGATTGCTCAGATAGAACAGCGCCGGTGTGATGCTGATGGCATCGCTCACCTGGAACTTGTACCACCACTCCCAGGCAAACAGGCCATCGCGTGGGCTCGCCTGACCCGGGCCCAACAATCGCTCGCAGCTGTTACCGCAGGCGGTGAGAAAGGTGGGCTGGCCGAAGGCCATGCCGGCGGTGTTCCCCTTCACCAGGGCATCGGCCCATTGCAGACCGACGGACCACGACTGTGACGTGAGTCGGTCGAAACCGCTCACCCCTTGACCAGGGTTAATGCTGTTCAGGCCCCAACCGGCGCTGATCGAGGGAATCCAGCCACTCTTTGATGGCTGCCAGTAGGCCGCAATCCCAATGGAGTTCGTTGTGCCGTCGGTGCCGAACGCTGCCAGGTCGGGATCGGCGTTGGTGTCCAGCGCGGCCAGTGGCGTGGCACTGCCGGGATACACCCCACCGGGCAAGCCATTGCTGTAGGTGTAGGCCACCGCGGCGCCCCAGCTGCCGCCACCGCCCACATAGCCCAACTGGACCGTGCCAGTCTCCCCGGCCTGAACGGTACCGAGGCTGGCATCGCCGTTGTAGGCGATGTATTCAGCGCTGAGGCTCCAGCCGTTCTGCTTCCACCAGATACCGGCACCGGAACCGAGATTGGTGTTATACGTGCCGGGGGCACCGGTGTAAGTGAACACATCGAGGATCGTGTCACTGGGGTAAACGCTGGGCCACATCGCCAGCATGTCGTCCTGGCGGACCCGCCCACCCAGGGTGAGCGTGAGGCTGTCGCTCAACGGCATCTGGTAGTAGAGGCGGTAGATGGCGACGACATCTCCGCAGTCGGTGTTCGTGCCGCATGCCTCCTGGAATGCCACCTCCAGCTGATTGAGGCCAGCACTGTTACCGAAGGCTGAGTCGGCGAAGTTGCCGGCTCGCAGTTGGGTGCGCAACAGATCCTTGCCGGTGAAGCTGGTGTCAAATGACAGCCTGACGTCGTAGTTGAATGTGGTGCCGCCTTCCAGCGTGCGCGCCTGCTTCACCAGTGGGGTGTTCGTGCCGCTGAAGGCATTGCTGCCCACCACGAAAGTGGCCAGGCCACTGAGCTTTGTCGTGGTGGAGAAGCGCAGCGCCTCGAGGCTGCCGATGCGCGCCTCCATCCCATCGATGCGGCCAGCGAGGACGGCCAGCTCGCTTTGAAACTCTTTGAGCAGGCGGCGCAGGTCATCGGTCTGCTCGCTGATGCGATCGAGGCACGCCCCCAGCAGGGCCGCCGCCTCGTAGCGACTCAGGCTGCGTCCGCCGCTGAAGGAGCCCCCCGGCTCTCCGGCCACACAGCCGTAGCGCGTCACCAGGTTGGCCAAAGCCTGATAGGCCCAGTCGTTCGGGCGGACATCGCTGAACTGACTGATCGAGGTCACCTGCTCCTCCGACAGGCGCCGGGGGGCCTGGCTCGCGCCTGGCTCAAGGGCTTTAGACCCCACAGGCCAGGACAGGGCGCTAAGGGCCACGCCGAGCATTGCGACAGAACGGTGTCCGAGCATCGGATCGATCGGGCTGGCGCCGACGTTGCCAGAGGAGGAGGGGTCTGCAACGCGACAGTGGCCGAAATCAATGGGCTTCGTCATCCTGAGTTGCCGATCCACTCCAGAT
>Ga0075471_10003148_pt1 | contig 10725 bp, 16 predicted proteins | sample DEB19_08_DNA_2_FD_74787 | JGI IMG/M metagenome (GOLD analysis project Ga0075471, IMG submission 74787) | Aqueous microbial communities from the Delaware River and Bay under freshwater to marine salinity gradient to study organic matter... | ecosystem: Environmental > Aquatic > Marine > Coastal ... | reverse complement strand
CCTACAAGGTGCACCTCGACGGCTACGACCTCGGCCCCGCGCTTCGTGGCCAGGCACCGTGGCCCCGCAAAGACTTCATCTACTGGACCGACGACGGCAGCGTGGCCGCCCTGCGCTACGAGAACTGGAAAGCCACGTTCCTCGAGCAGCCGGCCCACGGGATGCATGTCTGGCAGCAGCCGTTCGTCGAACTGCGGGCGCCGAAGCTCGTGAACCTGCGCATGGACCCCTTCGAGCTCGCCCAGGACATCGGCATGGACTACCAGCGGTGGTATCTCGAGCACATGTTCATGATCGCTCCGGCCGCGGCCCACGTGGGGCAGTGGCTGCAGAGCTTCCGCGAGTTTCCCCCTCGCCAGAAACCGGGCAGCTTCAACCTCGACCGCGTGATGGAAGCGGTGACCGCCGGAACGAACACAGGCCGCTGAGGCGACTCGCGGCCGGCACCGCCGCCGGTACCACAATCAACTGCGGGCGCGTGCGAGCGTCACCGACGGCGATTCGCCGAAGTGACGTCGATACCTCGCCGCGAATCGTCCGAATTCCCAGATGCCGTGCCTCGTGAGGACGTCGGCCACCGTGGCGTCCTCGGAGCCACTGCCACGGAGACTGCGACGCACGGCGTGGAGCTCGCGCAGGATGAGGTACTGGCGCGGCGGCACGCCGAACGCTTCCTGAAACGTCCGCAGCAGCGTGCGATTCGTGACACCGATGTGGCTCGCCAGTGCGGATGCCGTCGGCACGATCGCAGCCGAGTCGATCATAGCCATCGCACGACGCACGATCTCGGCGCGGTCGAGCCGCGGACGGCCGATGCGGAGCGGCGTTGGCTCAGGCACCGGCGAGCACCCCATCGCCGCGGCGGTGAGTTCCCGGCCCGCGGCGAGATGGGCCGCCGTTCCGCCAGGCCGGCCGAGCAGCGAGTCGTCGTCGAGCCGCTCGCCGTTCACCACGTGCTCGGCCGCATGCGTGAGCGGCACGAACAGGATCGGCCCCGGGTGCGTGTTGCCGCCATAGCAGAGTGTGCCTCCCCCCTCCCACGCGATTTGCAGCACGACGCCCGACAGATCGAGAGCGCCGAGCACCCACCCCCGTGTTTCCACACCGTCGCACGCCAGTCGCAGGCTCGCGCCGTTGATCGCATCGCCCCACGCGTCGAAGTCGTCGAACTGGATCATCGCCCCCGTCCTCGATCAAGGTACGCGGCCAACGCCGCACACCGCCGCACGGAAACACGTTACCAGAGCCATGCCACCGATCACCATCGGAACACATCGCACCAGCGCTTGAAATCCCGCTGTTCTGTCCGAAAACGCACAGCCGAATTCGGTCAACGGAGGTCTTCCCGCGACTCATCCGCGACGTACGCCCGCTTCCGTCATCCTGCTCCAGGCGTCGGCCAGCGAGCCGTCGAGATCGACCCCACGGCAGCCGGATTCCACGACGGTGACCTCGTATCCAAGGGCGCGGGCATCGAGCGCCGTGTGAAGAATGCAGTAGTCAGTCGCGAGGCCGGCCACGACGATCTCGCCGACGTCACCGGCCCGCAAGCACGCATCCAAGCCGACCGGCGTCTGGCGATCGTTTTCGAAGAACGCCGAGTAACTGTCGACGCCCTTCCGGGTTCCCTTGCGGATGATCGCGGCATCGCCGGGAATCTCCAAGGCGGCGTGCAGATCTGCACCATGCGTGCCTGCGACGCAGTGATCCGGCCAGAGTTCCTGCTCGCCCTCGGGCAGTGTCACACGACTGAAGGCGGCGGCCCCGGGATGACTCGAGGCGAAGGAGATGTGGCCCGGCGGATGCCAATCCTGCGTGAGGATCACCTGCCGGAATGCCCGCATCAGGGCATTCACCGTGGGAAGGATCCCATCGGCATCCGGTACGGCGAGCGCCCCACCGGCACAGAAGTCGCGTTGCACGTCGATGATGACGAGGGCGGTCTTCAAAGGTCGTGGCCTCGTGCACCACCACTCGCGATTTGGGTCCGAAGCCACCGACTCTCGCCGAGCCAACAGAGCAGGGGTGCCCCCGCGAGCAGGAGGGCATGCATCGTCGAGAGCGCGCCGAAAAATCGCCCCATCACGAGGATGCTGCCGAGACAGGCGAGGCAGACCACGATGCCCCCATCTGCAGTGTGGCTCCGGAGAAACCAGCCGACGACGAGCGGCCAGCCGATGGCCACGCGGCCGGCGTCGCCCGGCCGCTTCCAGCCTGCGGAGCCGAGCAGGATGGCCGCCGCGGCAAACGCAGCGGCGGCCATGGCCTGCACGACGATCAAGGGATCTGGCATCGGACCGCCTCTGGTCTTGTCGACGGGCGCACCGCCTCGGCACTACTTCTTGATCCCCTCGAAGCTGATCGAGAGATACACGTCGTCGCCCACGGGGCCGACCATCGTATTCATCCCGAACTCCGACCGCTTGAGCACCACGTTGGTCGTGTACCCGATCCGCTGCACGCCCTGCGGAAACTCCGCCTTGCCGCCCCCCTCGACATTCAGCACGACGGCCTTCGTCACCCCGTGCAGCGTGAGGTCTCCCGTGACTTCGTAGCCAGCCGGTGTCTGCTTCACCGACGTGCTCTTGAAAGTGATCAGCGGAAACTGCTTGCTGTTGAACCAGTCGGGGCTGCGCAGATGGTCGTCCCGCTGCTGGTTGCCCGTGTCGATGCTGTCGGTCTTGATCTGCAGGGTGAAGGCGGTGTTCGCCGGATTCGAGTCGATCCGAAACGCTCCTTCGCAGGCATTGAACCGGCCATACGTCCAACTGACGCCAAGATGCTGGATCTTGAACGTGAACCCGGTATGGGCCAGATCGAGTGCATACTCCTCGGCCCGAGCGGCCCCGGACAAGCCAACTGCTGCAAGCGCAAACCAGCAAACCACCAGAGCCTTGAGCATGTTCATGCACCAATCCTTTGTCGAAACGGAATCGAACCAATCGGCCCCTCGACGCAAGGAGCAGGGAATCATCAGGGCTTCACCTCGCGAGGAGGCTGCCGCAATTTCACAAGCAGGCGATTGAGTGTGGCGATCTCCGCGGTCGTCAGGTGGTCCATCTGGCGACGGTGCAGATCGAGAATTGGCTTGTCGAGCCGCGCGAGCAGGGCTAACCCGGGCTTCGTGATGTGCACGAGCACGACTCGGCGGTCGGCCGCGGTACGAGCCCGGCTTGCGAGCCCGGCTGCCTCGAGGCGATCGACGAGCCGGGTGATGTCGGGCGTCTGCGTGACCATCTGTGCCACGATCTCCTGGCACGGCAGGCCGGCGCCGCCGTGGCCACGCAGGATCCGCAGCACATTGAATTGCGGCGCTGAAATGCCGTGCTGCTCGAAGAGCGCGGCCGCATCGCGGCCGAGAAAGTCGGTGGTGCGGAGCAGGTTGAGCGCGGCCTCCTGCTCGACGCAGCTGAACGGCCGCTTTTTCCGCAACTCGGCCTGGAGGACGGATTTCGCCATCGGCCGGATTTGTACGTTTCAACAAATATCGTGTCCACTGCGAAATGCGGTGCCGGGATCAACAACAATGCGATCCTGCCGCGGATTCGACGCAGTGCGGGTGACACAGGATTGGGCGAACCGGCGAGCCCGGGCGTCGCCACGAGCCGCGACGCTCCTACGATGTTGAAGAACTTCCCTCAGGAATCATGACGCTCATGCATCGCCCGATCACCGCACAAGAAAAGTTGTTCCAGATTGCCCGTGTGTGCCAGGAGGCAATTCTCGCCCAACGGGAGCGGGAGGCGCGGCAGGGCTACGGACTCGACGATTACACGGAAGGTCGCATCGTCGGGGCCGCCGGCCTCGCGCGGAAGATCACACGGCTGCTCTCTGGCGATCAGCTCGACGCCGCGAGCCTCCGCGGCCGCAAAAGTCGTTCGCAACTCTCGGGTTGAACGACGGGCTGAATGGAATGCGAACGGTTGCCTGCGGTCATTAGCCCCGTAGCATCAACACGGATCCTCCGTTTTCTGACCTGCCCCTTCAACGAGGCCGACTCCGGATCGACAATCGGCGGGCATAAGGACTTTCTCACAGGACCTCGGGCACGATTTGCGGAGGAAATCAGCGATGCGATGTGCTCACGGATCGCACCGCCACGGGTATACTCAGTGACATGACGAACATCGACGAACCCAGGAAGGCCGTCGAACTTGGTCGCGCCTTGCCGAATCAACGGCGCTGGGACCTGTTCGAGGCGATCTGCGGCGACAGGGTGCGGGCTGGTGACGCCGCGTGGGCCGCTTCCCTTTCTCCTGCGGAGCGTCTGGCCATCGCCGACGACCTGCTCACCACGATCCGGGATGTTCGTGTTGCGGCGGGAGACTGGCAGGCGGTTGACGATCGAGCCTGGTGCGAAACGCTCGCCGAGCGGGATCGACAAGTGGCAGCCTTTCGCCGTCTGGACGAGGTGACGCATGGAAGCGGCCCTGTGGCCGACGCTGGCTGACGCGGCGCACGTGCTCGAGACCCGCGGCATCAGGTTCGCCTTGATCGGCGGCCTTGCAGTGTCGCTTCGCGGTCAGCCGCGAATGACGGTCGATGTCGATCTTGTAATCCTCGCCGATATCGATCAGGCCCTGCGGCTTGCGCAGGAGCTCAGTTCGACACCGTTTGAGCCGCTCTTTCCAGGCGTGGAGGAGGTGGTCGCGCGGTCGTACATCCTGCCGCTGCGGCACCGCGCGACGGGAATTCGGGTCGATGTGGCAATCGGAATATCGGGATTCGAGCAGCAAGCCGTATCGCGTGCCACACAGGTCACGATTGGCGACGTCCGTGTTCCCGTGGTGGCGGTCGAGGATCTGCTCGTCATGAAAGCTCTCGCGGGGCGGCCCCAGGATGAGCAGGACATTCGCGGTTTGGTGGCGGCCCAACGTGACGCGATCGATTGGCCCGCGTGTCTCGACGTTGCCGAGAAGTTGGGTAGGGCTATCGATGTCGATATCGCGGGTCGCCTGCGAACGGCCCGTCGCGAGGTGTGACCGCAAGCACCTCCGCAAACATTGCCCAGAACCCAAACGCCGCTGCTAGCGCCATCAACACCGCCATCACCGTACCAATTTCGAATGCCAACGGCTTTGATTCACTCCAGGGAGCCGTGAAGTATCGGCAGGTCTTGTAGCAAGCGATACCTGTGGCTATTGCCGCGCCAAACAATGCCAGGGGCAGCAACAGAAAATTGACTACCATCCCAACGGCAGGCCATTCCATGTCGGGGTAGAGCGTTATCAGGATGGTTTGCGCGCCAAGCAAGCAAGCCGCTCCAACGCACAACCAGAGGATTGGCCAAATCACGACGATGAATATCAACCACGGGGCGGGGCGCTACCGATCGGTTCAAGATGCCGAACGGGCCGCGACCCATCCCGGCATCTATCGGGTCGCGTACGTCAGCTCAGGGCGACGGTGCGACCTCGAGCCGTGCCAGGACGCCCTCGGACGAGCGCCCGGCAGGCTGCCGTGCTGCGGTCTTGCGGTCGCGTTCACCGGCCCGCCACTCCCACGGCGGCGCTCTACCGCCAGTTGCGGAACGGCTCGTAGATGCGAATGGAGATGAGCAGTTCACTCGCACTGAAGGCAGAGGTCGCGGAACCGATTGATTGCGAAAAGACGCCCGTATTCAAGGAGACCGGATTCAAGGCGGGACTCATCGCGAAGAATCGATAGCCAGTGTCGAACGTCACCCGGTCGCTCAACTGATACGCGAAGCCAGTGCCGACCTGCCAGGCAAACGTGTTCACTGTGCTGGAGCCACCCAATGACTGGCCCCCTTCGGCCAAGAAAGTCGAGAACTGATACCCGCCAACTCCGAACCCGCCACCGCCGTACACACCAACGCGGTCGGACAGGAACCAATCCCGCCAGAAATTCGTCATCGCCGACCAGCCACCGGTTACAGCCGTGTCGATCGGAGCGACGTCGGGCTCTTCAAGTACAAAAAACTGCGTCTTTCCTTGCATCGGCCCCCGAGCGCGGCCTTCGATCTCCATGCGAAGCAGTCCGGACGGCTGATCGAGAGCCACGCCGATCGCGCCGCCACCGGTGAACATCGCTTCGTTGACCGATCCGGCGAAGCCGAGCGGCGTCCCGCCAAATCCGCCTCCACCGCCCGTGTTGAGGGTCCCGAAAGATGCCCCGGCGATACCGGTGACATAGGGGCGGATCCAATGCGCACCACCGTCGTCGTAGACCTGCACGATCGGCATGCCGTCAGCCCCGAGCGGCTGTTGCGACTCCTCAAGCGTTGACTCGATGCCAGAAAAACTCGACAGGTCGATCGGCTCGTCCAAGTTGTTGGCGAAAGCGTCGGCGGGCGAAACACTTGAAAATGCGGCCGCAGCAAGCACCGCGCAAGCACAGAAAGAAAATCGCATGGAACGCCCCCTTCAGCTATCGTCGCACACCCAGGGGATGAATTCGTCGCACGACGCCGGAGCGAATCAGAGCACCATGCCGCCACCAGCACGACCGGCAGTTCCGGCCCGGACGATCCCCGCAAAGTCCGCCAAAACGGGACGGCTCGCGGCTCGAATCGCGGTGACAGGATTCCCCTACCGCCCCACGCGCGGCCATGCCGTGACTTGCGGGGCGACTGGCCCGCGATCAACAGCTCGCTCCGCAACTTGCGGCACTCGCCTCGAATCACGAACGAACCAACCAGTGGGCAGCACAGGATTCGAACCTGTGACCTCTACGGTGTGAACGTAGCGCTCTAACCAACTGAGCTAGCTGCCCGGCACTCAACTTTCTGGGATCGTAGCATCCCGGCCTCGGACCGTCACGATGCTGCCGTTTCCTCCGCGGGAGGCGGCGGGTCGAACCGTGGGCCGGCCGCCTGCGGCCCCTCGTCTCCAGCCCCGATCCGGCGCGACACGCGTTTCGCGGCAGTGCCGTCGACGTGGCTCGCGAGGTCCATCTCGCGCGAGAGCGAGGCCATCTGCTTGCGCAGTTCGCCGATGCCCTGGCCGACCGTCCGCCCCACCTCGGGCAGCCGCTTGCCGTAGAGCATCACGGCGATCGCGCCGATGACCACGATCTCCACCGGACCGAGCCCGAACATTCGGTGCGTCTCCAAAAAATGGCGGGAAGAGGGCGGGCGTCGCGGATCAGCGGTTGCCGTCGCCGCGGGTGGCCGAGTTGTCTTCCTCGATGCCCTGCACGCCACGCTTGAACTCGACGATGCCTTCGCCGAGCGACCTCATCACCCGCGGCAGGCGCGAGCCGAAGAGCAGGAGAATCACCGCGGCCACGATGATGAGCTCGACCGTTCCCAATCCCATGAACGCAAACATCTGTGGCACCTGAAGGCACTGCATGACTGGCGGACTGGCGGCTCCGATGCCGCAGATCGCTCACTCCTGAAGTCTAATCCCCGGGGTCTGGGAAGCAAATTGCGGGCGCTCGCGCGACGCCTTCTGCCGCTCGTGAACCGGGGCGTGGCGGTAATACACCTCGAGCGTCATGGCCGATAGCGCCGTCGAGTAGACGCGGCCGCCGTGGCCTCCCCACACCGGATCAGGATCCCAACTGCCGGCCAGCGCTCCCGACGAGGCCCGGCGCTGCATCGGCAGGAGCGCCGCCACGAGCCGCCCGTTCCACGCATCCCACTGCGGGCCGCCCGCATGAAACGAGGCGAGCGTGGCGTAGTACCACGTGTAGGCATTCGGCTGGGCGGCGTCGGGCGGCGAGGCCGCCAGCGAGGTGAGGGCCTCTTGCACGGCCGCGTGCTCCACTGGCAGCCCGAGGAACAGCCGGCAGAGGAGCGCCTCGGCCGTCATCGCCACGCTCGGCCGCTCGCCGGGGCGATACGACGCGAGCCCTCCAGCGCGCCCCGACGAGACACTCTGGAGGAACGTGCGGGCCCGGCCCTCCGCCGCTTCGATCCCCGCGGTGAGCCCGACCTGCCGCGCCGTCGCCAGCACCATCACCTGCCAGCCCAGCTGGCTCGTGTCGCCGCGATCGCCGGCGGCATACCGCCAGCCGCCCGTCGTCGGATGCTGCATCGCGAGCGTGTGACGCACGGCACGCTCGAACGCCGGCTTGAGCATAGGGTCCTGCGTGAGCGCGCAGGCCTCGCCGAGGGCGAGCGTGGCCATACCGTGGCAATAGAGGGCCGCGAAAAACTCGGCGTCGCCGGCGAGCGATCCATCGGCCCGCTGCCGCTCGACGAGAAAGCGCAGCCCACGGGCCACGGCATCGGCATGAGGCCCGTCGCGGTGCGTCTGGCCGGCGCCCAGAAAGGCGAGGACCGCGAGGCCCGTAACGCCATGATCGCTCTTCGCGCCCGCTCCGCGGCGGTCGTGCCCGTGCACTGAGCGCTCCACGCCGCCGCCGTGCTCGACCACGCTCCACCGCCCATCGGCTGCCTGCGCACCGGCCAACCACGCGAGCGCCGCCTGCACGGCCCGCTCCGTCTCCAGCGACCCGCCCCGCGCCGCAGCTGCGGCCGCCTTCTGGCCACCGACACGGCTGGCGTAGAGCGCCGGCACGGCTGCTGTTGGCCCGGCGGGCCGTTCCGCGACGGTGTCGGCAGTCACGAGAGCAGGGGACTGGGCCACGTCTGCGGCATCGGCGAGCGCAGACACATCAGCGGCATGCTCCGCCGCCGGCAGGAGGGGCACGATGTCTGGCGGCGCATCGAGCGGGGTCTCCGCGTCGCTGGCGGCCACGGGCGCGCCGGCGGCCGGCGTGTCTTCCACGAGCGACTCTGCGATATCGACGGCGTCTTCTTCAGACGCCTCAGCGACGGGGACGATCTGCATCGTCATCCGCCCCTCGTCGGCCTGCCCCCACGAGGCAGGCCGCGTCCCGCCGACGAATGCGGCCACGATCGCGAGCAGGGCATGCACGCCGACGGAGAGCAGCACGCACTTCTTCAGCGTCTGCGACTGCAACCAGCGCACATGAGCGAGGGCCGCGAGGCCGCACGCAGCGCACACGGCGAGCCCGCCCCAGAGCAGCCAGTGATGATGCATCGGCTCGCGCCCCCGTCACCGACGGCGAGTCTCGCCCCGCGCCTGCACCGAGATGCCGACGTGCCGCACGTCGGCTGTGCGACAGGCCTCGTAGACCTCGGCCATACGGCCGTGCGACACGGCCTTCGCCCCACGGATCAGCACTGCCATCTCCGGGCGGTCCGCACGCAGCGCCGCCAACCGCGACGAGAGGTCGCCGATCGCCACCTCCTCGCCGGCGAGCCGCAGGCTGCCCGCCTCGTCCACCTCCACGATCTCCGGCCGGCCGCCGGTCACAGCCGCGGCCGCCCCCACCTGCGGCAGTTCGAGATCGAATTTCCGCTCGTCGCCGGAAAACTTCGTGGCGCACATGAAGAAGATCGTGAGCACGAGCACGACGTCGATCATCGGCGCGAGGTTTGGCGCCGGCTCCTCGTCGTCGGAGAGTCGCACGAGTGGCACGGCGGCTACGCTCCCACAGCCATGGGAGCGCGGGGCTTGCGGCGCGGGGCCTCCGCCGTGGCCTCGAGCGAGATCTCGTCGATCACCTGCTGGCAGGTTTCGTCGAGCCGCATCGCAAGCCGGTCGACGCGGCTCGTGAACACCCAGTGGAGCACCATCGCAGGAATCGCCACAAGCAGCCCCATGGCCGTCGTGATCAACGCTTCACCGAAGCCGCGGGCCAGCAGGTCGGGCCGCCCCATCGCCCCCGAGCCTGCCACGTCGTTGAACGAGCGAATCAGGCCGAACACGGTGCCGAGCAGCCCGAGGAGCGGGCCGATCGTGGCGATGCCGTTGAACACGCGGCGATAGCGCCGCAGATGGTTCACCTCGCGCTCGCACGCGTCGATCGCCGCCTGCTCGATCTCGACGGCGGGCCTCCCCCACCGGCGCACCGCGGCCGCAAACACCCGCGCAGCGGGGCTGCCGTTTTCGTCACAGGCGTCGAGCGCCTCGCCGCGCGAGAGCGTGCCTGCTTGGAGCTGCTCGATGAACCGCGTCACGAACGGCCTGGGCACGACGCGGCTCCACCGCAGGCTCACGAGCCGCTCGAAGCCGAACGCGGCCAGCAGAAACGAGCAGCCGAGCAGGGGCACCATGAGGATGCCGCCATCGCGGATCGTGGCGAGCAGATTGCCCGTGGGAATCGCGGTGTCGGCCGATCCGGGGCCGTCGAGGCCGGCTGGCCGCGACGATTCGGGCGCCGCCGCGATGCGGACATCGGCACGGCCCTCGCCATCAGACAGCCGCGGAGTTGCCGTCGATCCCGCCCACGCCCGCGGACTCTGAGCCCGTGCCGAGCCGGCCGCGATAAACGTCAAACAACAAATGATCGCGACCGTCTCGATGGACGTGCGACCGCGCGGTGACCGATCGCGGGCCATCCGTGGCACCATCGGCTCGATTCCGGAGAGATCTCGGGGACGCGCGGACCTCGATCCGTCGAAGATCGCTCTTCCCCTGAGAAGAGCATCGACCGCTGCGGCACCCCGCGGCGAATCCTGTGCCAGCATCGCTCGCCACCGTCACGACCCGCGCAGTCGGCAAGGCTACGGCGTCGCCTGACAGGCTCCAGCCTGTCAGGCTCGGGTCACACGCCGGCTTCGGGCTCCCCATATCCCATCGCCGGACGTTCGGCCGCGATGGAATCGCGCCGGCTCGGGGTTACCCCGTACCGTCTCGCCGGACGTTCGCCTCCGCCCTCCAGGCTCCGGCTCACTCGGATGTGCCTGCGCTCCGGCATCCATGCCTGCGCTGGTCACATACGCCG
>Ga0075471_10003145_pt1 | contig 10733 bp, 20 predicted proteins | sample DEB19_08_DNA_2_FD_74787 | JGI IMG/M metagenome (GOLD analysis project Ga0075471, IMG submission 74787) | Aqueous microbial communities from the Delaware River and Bay under freshwater to marine salinity gradient to study organic matter... | ecosystem: Environmental > Aquatic > Marine > Coastal ... | reverse complement strand
GGAGCGGCATTTGCTGCTCTCCACACCACATCACGAAAAGCAGCCCATAGCACAACATGGTCAGTCCCTTCTGAACTCCGTGTCGAAAGCAGCATCAGATTCTTCCCCGGAATGCTCCTTCTCCGCCTCATCCTTCGCCACTTTCGCCTTCCCCACCACCTCCGCCACTTCCTTCGCCGTCTCCTGCAGGACCTCCCCCTTCCCCGCATCAAACTGCTGTTTTGCCTTCCACCAATCAAGCACCTTCGAGATCAATCCCGCAAGACTTGCCAGCATAGACAAAACAGTCGAAATCATGGCAGATGCTCCTTCACATGTTCCACCAACACAGCAACGGCCTGTCCCAAGGCCACAACACCAAGACAGATCACAAATCCTGCAACCATCATGGTCTTCGTCATTGCTGCTTCGTGCCCCCAGTCACATTAAAGTCCTTCGCCACAACAAGGCCAAGGCCCACAAGCGCGGTCTGGAGGTCCGCCCAATTCAGCGTTTTTGTCATCCACGCGTTCCACAGCACTGACAACAACGCCAAAACCCCAGTAATCGTGGTCATCGGATTATTCATCAGCTTACCCATTTTCCGCTCCTCTTCAACGGCAGAGCCCGTCCCTGCACGTATCTATGATGGTCTTTGCCGTCTGGCAGGCCGTGAACGAAATCACCAGCCCAACAGCCAACACGCCCCAAAAAAGCTTCTCCCACTTCGTCATCGCAGCCTCGCAAATTGAAAGTGCATCCCATCGCACGACCGTTCGTCGAGCGTGTCGTGGTCCCCGTCCCAATCTCCTCCCCACACCCCGCCAAGCGCAAGGAACGGGTCTACGACCTCCTTCCGCAAAGCGGCGAAGTGCGGCCTGCGGTTGTGAAAGCCGTTGCGCGGAGCGTCGAAATCCACCGCGCAGCCGTAGGAGTGCATGGAGAGCGCTCTCCCCCCTCGCATCACTCGGAAATTATACGCCCCGGAGAAGTTGCTCATGCCCCAGAGGTCGATGGTCCTCTGATCTTCCTTCGCGTTCTTCCAAACCGCCTCCAACCACATCGCAAATCCATCTGCGCATTTTTTATGCACACGGAGCTTCGTTGGCCTTCCCAAAAACTTAATCACAAACGGCGCAGGCAGAAGAACAAGGTTGTTCCGTTCCCAACGCGCCGACGCCTGCCCGTTCATCCCTCTCGGGTTTCCATAAAACCCATCGCAATCTGATTGCAGCGGCCACTTTGCCATTTGAACCTCCTTGCGGAAAAGGGGGGCGTTGCCCCCCTTCTTACTCCACGATAATCTTGTAAAGTCCGGCGATAACCGCCGCGTCGATTTTTTCCGGGAAAACCTCGACCGTCAACTCCTTCATCTCCACATCAAACTTTTCCTCCAACGCATCTTTTAGCATCCCATTGAACGCTTCCTGATCCGTCAGCACAAATTGATTGTTTTCAACCTTCAGCTGCCCGTCCTCATCCCTCTCCCCATAAACCTCCAACGCCTTCTTCTTCACATCCTCGAAAGAAGAAATAATCGGCTCCAACTGCTTTGCGTTGTAAGCCAATCGCAGCCCCAAGGTCAAAGGAGCGTCTTTGAGGTTGTTAATCGCGAAGTAGAGCGCGTTGTTAAGCGCAACTGCTTCATTTATCGTCAGATTCAGTTTCATGTTTTTCCCTCATTTTTGCCCTTTTCCCTCTCCTCAGAGACCTCGGGCTTGGCCCCTGAAAACTCACTTTACACTCGGCACCAACTCAATCGGTAGCACCGAGCTTCTTGCCTTCTCCTCTGCTTCCCGCAGAAACAACGTCTCAACTTCCCTCTTAATATCCCCATAAACTCGATCCGTAATCGCTTTAAAAACCTCTTCCCCCGTCGGCATCCTTACGCTATCCGGGATCGGAGGATCAGCTGCCGGATCACCTGGAACCGACACACCGGAAGGGAAATAAGTTTTTGCTCCCCAATAAGCAACACGGTCATAGTCCGCATCACTCATTCCCATTTTGTTCACAGCTTCCCCTTGGTCTGTGTCGCGCTTTCCTGCTAGAATAATGTAAGCCATTCTACCTTCTCCAAGGTTGCCAATCTGGTGGAGATACGACGCGGGCCGGATGAGCGCCTCCCGCGCCGAACCGTTAAACAATCGTTGTTGCCTGTTCAGAGTTGTTGTGAACCTTGTAATAAACAAGGAACTTCGTAGGAGACAAAGAGGTGTCTGAGGTTAATTGCATCGTGACTTTATTTGTCCCGTCAAGGAAAGCCCACGTATTGGACAGCGTTCCAGCGCTTAAAGCCGAACTTGTAGTCTGCACATCAACATCCTTCGTGTAGGCGCCGCCCTTATTAACCGCTGAATATGTAATAGTTTCCGTAACAGACTGCATGTCTGTTCCATCTGTGCAGATAACAGTGGCCTCTATCACTCCGCCAGCCATTGAAAGCGTAGGGAGTGCAATTTCAAATAGCGAAGTTGCTGTGTTATCTGTAAGTGATTTACCGGCAGCAACAATTATTTGCCTGTCTATAGCCGTGTTCTGTGACGTTCCAGAACTACCCGCCGGGGCAGTCTTGAAGATGATCGACCCACCCGCGCCGGTTCCTGTGCCGCGCGAACCTTGGATCGTAAACGCCGCGCCAGCCGTGTCGCTCGTTCCGCCAACAACGGATTGAACCTGCAAGGTTTGCGCGACTGGAGCGGCAGCGTCGGCCGCGCCAAATTGGATCGTCGCAGCCGCCGAGCGTGTTAAAAATGTATCCGCTGTGCCAATATCTGTTGAACTCGTCCATGCCAATGATTTTGTGCTTGCTAGCTGCGCTCCCGTTGAAACAACCGCAAAAGAGTTCGCCCCACCATACAACCTAATTGTGCTTGCGGTTCGCAAATCACATTCTGCAGTGTCTGCAGCGTTTTGAATATACGCGCACTTAACCCAACCACTTCCTGATGTGATCTGTGTGTTAGCATTAAGATTAAACACGCTCGCCGTTGTGACGCCGTAATCAAATACCCCGCCGTTCAAAGTCAGTTTCTTATCAGATGAAATTGTTAAGACTGTCGCAAGCGGGTTCGGGGTGGTCCCACCGCCTGTTCCAGCAGGAGCGACTTGAAAGATAATGGACCCACCTGCCCCGGAACCAGTGCCACGGGAACCGTTGATCGTGAAATTGGCCCCGGCGACGTTGGGTGAACCAGTGGCGGACTGAACCTGTAACGTCTGAGCGACCGGGGCGGCGGCGTCGGCAGCACCTAGCTGGAAAGTCGCAGCCGCAGCCCTGGTGATAAGCGTGTCCGAATTAGCGTTAGCGGTGCTACTGGAAGCGAACCCATAACTGGCGTTGAATGGAACGACAAGCCCAAGAGTTGTGCCAGGATAAATTCCAAGAGAAGCCGCGCCCCCTCTATAAACCATAATTGTAGAATTTCCACCTCCTAACCATTCAATGCCATAGGTTTTTGATGTATTATTGAAAAACCCAATAGGGTTATATGTCAACCCATCCTTTTGAACACCAGCCTTACTTGTTCCTCCAACCTGCAAGTCAAGAAGCAAAGACGCAGTATTGCTTGACGTATCAGTTACGTTAAGTTTCAGACCTGTAAATGTTACAGCGGCGTTCCATGTCTGAGTCAGATTCAGAACCGGGTTGCTCGTCGTAACCGTCGCGCCGCCAACACTCAGAGAGCCGTTCGTGCTGTCAAATGACAGCAGAGAGCTTTCCGTAACAGTATTGTCGGATTTCTCGAATAGCAGGCGACCCGCCGTGCCGCCCGTGATCGCGGTCGTCCCAATCGTCAGGCCGCCTCCGCCAACCGCCCATGACGTTCCGCCCGCGCCGTCGGTCTGTAGAAACTCGCCGCTATTGCCGTTTGAGGCCGGGAGCTGAAATACCGTCGCCGTCCCCGCAGCCGCAGCCGGTTTCAGCGTCACATCGCCCGAGGTAGAACCGAACAGCTTGATTTGCCCGAGCGTCGTCGCATTGACGCCGAGCGTCAGTTGCGGGGCCGCGCTCGTAAGCGTCAGGGCGCCGGAGATAGACTCAGCCGTGTTGTTGCGAACGAAGCAGCCAGCAGAGCCTGCATTGACCGCAAGCGCAGTCGCAACGCCGGTCCCAAAAGAACCTGCTTGCAGCAGCGAACCATCACTATACAAATACTGCCCTGCGGTAAAGCCACTTGTCGCAGTCGTATTCGCGGTAAGCGTGCCGGACCCACCAGATTGTGCGACCCAACTTGTAACTCCCGCCCCATTCGTCTGCAACACCTGCCCATTCGTCCCTGCGTTCACAGGAAGGGTCATGGTCCAAGCAGCCGTCGCAGAATTACTCGACTTCAGCGTAACGCTATACGCCGCTGCCGCTGTATTCGCCAGAACAAGACTGCCTTGCGTAACCTGCTGCTCCCCAATCGTCAACGCCGGGGAAACCCAGGTCAAATTTACAGACCCACCAAACGCACCACCAGTATTATACTGGACCTCTGTGGCCGAGCCGCCAGGGTTGTTTGTGATGTTGTAGGTCGTGGAACCTGCGCTGTCAAACGTCCCGGTGAAAGGATTGAAAACCCACGTCATTTTTAGCTCCGTGTGACAGAGATCAGGTTGTTCGAACCATCATACGCCAGTGTCAACGTCACCACTGTCGTTCCACTTGCTCCGCCCAACTTATACACCACAGTAGTCAAATTCGCTCCAGTATATGACATGTCGATATAGTCATAATCTGCTGGGGCTAGCGGTCCAAACGCCACAACCGCAGGCGCATACATTCCCTGTCCATCAGACATGGGCACGAGCTTTGTTTTCACGCCCGTCTGATAATCGTAAAATCCTGCGTCTGACATAGCGTTTCTCCAAAATAGCCTAAAAGGGAAGAGGCGGGGCGAAATGTGCCCCGCCTTTCAGCCTTACAGATCGGCGCTGACCAGCAGCTTGCCTCCACCACCGGCGCCGCACAGCAACACGCCACGGCCCACCGTCTGGCTCGCACCAGTCGTCGCGGTCAGATTGATGTTCGCCACAGTGTTCGCGGTGTAGGTCGCAAGGAACGGCGTGGAAAGCACAATCGGCGTCGCCGCGTCCTGCACCTTCCAAGTCGTGTTCGCCAGCGTTGCACCAATGCTGCTCACCGTCGGCGCTGCCCGCATCGTGACTGGGTTAGCAATCACAATCCTCGCACCAGTCGTAGCCGTGGAATAGCCAGCACCCTGACACACATCAGCCGCCGGTTCCGTCAGCACCCACGCATGACGCTGCGCACGCACCTGGACAAAAGTCGGGTGCATCGTCTCGAACACACTCGCAACCGCCGTCGAGACCGCCTGCCCCGTTGCTTCCAACTGAGCCTGACCGAACTCCAGCCAGTCATTCGCACCAGCCGTTCCAACCGGAGTGTAGCAAATCTTCACACCGATCTGCTTCGCGGTCGAAGGAATCGTCGCAGTCACGGTGTTGCGGACGAAACTCGTCGTCAGCGTCACCGCCCCCGTCGCGCTCGACGTGCCGTTCACGTAAAGCGTGGGAACTGCGTAACCCGTCCAGCTTCCCGCCGCGAAATTCGTGCTGGACTCGTTCGTGCCGGTGCCGTAAGCGATCGTCACGTTCGCAACGCTGTTCGCGGCGGAATAATTCGCCCCGACCTTCGCAGTGAACGAAAAGACCGCCGTATTCCCCGCGAAGCGCAGCGAATCAACAGTCTCCATCACCTGCCCGGTGCAAATCGCCGTTGTGTCAGCGTTGCCGCTCTTCCGCTGAAAACGCAGCGTCGCATACGTCCCTGCGAATACATCGGTCGAACCCGTCTGCTGTGACACGTTGATTGCGCTCGACGCGCCACCCAGATTCCACCACCGATCCGCGTGATAGGTCAAGGTGTTGGCAATGTCCGCGCTCGTGCTCGTGCCGCGAACCCAGGGATTCGTGCCGAAGTCGCCGCCGATAAGCACATTTCGATACGTGCCGTTGTAACCGCTTGCGTAGACTGCCAGCTGCGCCGCGGAAATCACTTCCGTCTGCGGCATGATACCGCTCGACAGCTGCGTATCCGCCGGGATCAGCTCGTTTCCGGTCAGCGGGTAGGTCGTGGCGTAGCCATTAGTCGGACTTGAAGTGGCCTGCGGGTAATTGGGGAACTGGCCCCCGGCATAGGCAGCCCCAACGCCTACAAGCGCCAGAAGCCCGCCAAACAGCGCAACTTTTTTCATCTTCTACCTCATCCCTTTGCGCAGCGCCTCACCGCCCGCGGGCACAAGTCCAGACTGGGTGAGGCCAGTTCCGGGAGCACGAAAAAAGCTCGCGCTCGAAGCTCATTTCGCCCCAAAAGGGGAGGGGCCGCTCTCTACATTGCACGAGGAAAGGAAAAAGCGCAAGGCGGGAAGAGGGAAAAGGCGGAAAAAATGGCTCTCACAGCGGCGTCCGCTCTAGCCAATGCAGCACCGGCACAATTCCTTCCCGCTCCGCCCGCAAAATCGCCGCCTCAAGCGAGATTTCTACAAGGCTTTCGTCGTGGAGGCGGGTGAGATGCCGCGCGGCGACCAGGCCAAGGGGCTTTTTCTCCGGCCAACACATCTGGACGACCGGGAAATACAAATCCTTGATCTGGGCTTGGCCTTCCGCCACGTTCGAGAGCTTGCATTCAATCACGACGACCCGTTTCGAGCCGACTATTAAGAGGTCCGTCTGGCAGTGGCCCGGCCCGTTCGCATCTCGGAACTCAAACCACTGGCCTGCGAGGGCCTTCGGGATCGCTTTAGCGACGGCCCGCTCGTAACGAAGCCCCGCAGCCTTTGCGCCACGGGGCCTCCCTTTCGGGATGAAGGCTGGTCGGGTGCAGAGAGCCGCGTATTCCAGCCCGGCTATCGCCCGAAAAGCCATTTCAGCACTTCCATGCACGCAGACTTTTGTTGATCCGGGAATCTGGATCGTTCGCAGTCTTTTTTCCCGTGAGTTTCTTCTTCATCCCCTCCATCCGCGCGCAGAAACTGTCTTTCCTTGCCCCGCCTTCTGGCTGCGGCGGCTTCAGCCCCGGTTTTCCGGGATTCGCTGCGTTGTAAGAGGCTCGCCCCTTCGCATTCAGCCCACCAGAGGGATTTTTTCCTTCTTTCCGCTGCCAAGCAGGAGTTTTCGCCATTTCACTCTCCTCTTTCGAAAAGCCGTTGCTTCAGCAAATAGCCTTCAAGCGCCCAGATCTTCTGCCTCGCGTTGTCTCGCGCGATTTTGCGCCCGATCGCCTCGTCGAAATTCTCCGGGCTCGCGCACGCGGCCTCGCCGATCACCTGGAACCCATTCACCAGCGTCAGGCAACAGACCGTCATCACAGTCCCAGGGAACACATAATAATACTCCACGAGGATCGCATTGTCAATATCCTCTGGCGTCAGCCGCGGAGCAGTCAGACCTTTGTTCTTGATCTCCTGCTCCACGCTTTCTTCACTCAGCAGTCCCATATCCTTGCTCCTTCAAACATCCTCCAACACCCTCTCAGCCTGGAGCGACAGGAGGGCTGGGGGAATATCCAGATACCGGAAGCGGGAAAGGGCGAAAGCCAGCGACAGAAACCCCCATGGCGCGACGCTCACCCGCTCCGTCGGAATTTCCTCAAGCAAACACCCTTTCCCCGCCACCGTATCAACAATCCCGGCCACTGTATAATACGCGCCCTTTTCCAGCATCGACAGCCCGTAAGGGCCGGGCGAGGCGTCAATGCACACAACTGGTGTGCCAGGCGGGGTGGAGGGGGAGATCATGACGCTTTCGGCAAGCCTCCTTGCCCCTGCGTCCAGATCCTGACCTTCCCATCCCGCAGCTCCACGATCATCTCGCTCGCGGGCGGGGCCAGGGGGTCGAACTGGACAAAGCCCTGCGCCGTCGCCGGGAGCTTGAACTCCCCCTGCATCTTGTCGAGGTAGATTTCCGAGCCGAGAACCCGGAGCTTGTATCGGGGCATGTCACTTACACCTCGGCGCTTTCGCGGGGAGCTTCTTCATCGCCCCCTTCCCTTTCACCTCGAACTCCTTGCCGACGGCCTGGGGAATGCCCAGCCGCTTCGCAGCCTTCGGATCATGCGCCACCATCCCCATCAAGCGGGCCTGGGATTTGCTTTTCGCTGGCATTACACAAGTCCTTTCGTCATTGCCCTCGAAGATCGTCATTACCCTCGAAGATTTCGACTGGGTAAGATTAGGGCTGGGGGTCCAGCACGATTTTGCCCTCGATCATGTCGGAAGGCTCGGGGGAAGCCCCGACAAAGTTGATCTGGAGGTTCAGCGCGCCCCCAGGCGCTCCAGTGGCCTGGCCTGGCTTCGGTCCGCCTTTGGCAGTCGGAATCGACCGATCTGCCATCGTCGTGAAGATTTCCAGCAGTTCCCGTTTCGTGAATTTCTCCGGCTCCTGCTCAAACCGATCTTGCAGTTCCTCCATCACGCTCGTCCCGAACGCAGCCATTCGGGCGTGCACATCGACATAGATCTCGTGAAGCTCTTCCGCGTAGAAGCTCACGAGTTCTTGGAAGGCCGGATCGTTTTTGAGGTCTGAGACGCGCGAAGCGGTCAGGCCGGAAATCCTGGAGCACTCCAGAAGGCTCTTCCCGCCTGCGACGGCCTTGGCGAGCAGGTGATGGTTGTAGCGGAGCGCTTTGATCCGGGGGAGCGGGCTCGCCCCGCCATCCGCCCACATCTGCGCCACATCCGCTTCCGTCAAATGCCTCGTTCCCCCGAACAGCACCGGGGCCGGTCTGCGTCCCCGACCGGGGGGAGAAATGTAAGTCATGCTCGCCTCCTCTTTTAGGTTAAGCCCCTTCGGGCTTGGGGCCGGGGTGGATTTAACCATCCATAACTCGGGCGGGGGAAAGTGTCAAGGGCGAGGGGAAGAAAAAGTGGAGAGGGATGGGGATTTAGGTCCATCACCTTTTCATGACTCCTATCAAAACGGGATGGGCTAAGCATTACGACCTGGACCTCCCTGGCCAGTCCCCCGGATGGTTGGCAGCTGGCCGAAGGCCAGCTAAAAGGATGACAAGGCGCTGCCGCAAGCGGAAGGCTGGCAAGAATTGTGCCAGCCCTTCGGGCGGAATGGCAAAGGTTGAAAGGGAATGAAATCAACGAGTTAGGGATGGGCAAGGCCCTGGCATGTTGCGGGATCGGGCGGAAAGGGGCCGCCCATGCGTCGAAGGCGTTCCCGGTAGGGATATACCGGGCCGCCCCCTTTCGCGCACCACGGGCCGCCCTAGGCCCGTCAACGCCCGATCGACCCCACATAGGCCCATAGCGGCGTAAGGCCCGAATGGGCTTAAAGTTTTTTCGTTCAACCTTTCACTTTTTTGTTGCATCGGGAGCCCGAACGTGATTTAAAGATGATGCAAACCAAATCGGTTTGCTTTCCCGGCATTGCCGGTTCGCCAAGGCGCAAGCGCCTTGTCATGCTGTTTGACATTGTGAACCGGCAAGGCCATTTTTGACATGGAGTCGAAAATGACGCTTGCAAATCTTAACCTCGATTTCTCGGGCTTTTCCACGGCATGGAATGATCTACCGGAAAATTCAAAGGTCGCTTTGGCGACCCTTGGCTTTTCGACAAAGATCAAAAATTCTATTGCCGGTGTAAAGGCCGGAATTTTGGGAACGTCTAAGACGCCTTGGAGCCTTGAAGATATAGAAGAAGAGGCAAAGAGGATCGGGCTCGCCACGTTCGGCCCGGACGAAGCGACGGCGAAGGCAATTTGCGATGCTTTGCAACGCGAAATGTTCGAGGCCATCGTTTCGGGCATTGAACCTTCGTCACGGCGTGGCGGGGGTCCGAGGCTTTCGGACGATGACAAGCTCCGTCGCGCGATTGCCATCGAACTACTTGAAAACGGAGTCCGCGCCGAAAACGAAAAGCGCAAAGCCAAGGGGGAAACAACCCTTGTCGAAATGCCGAAGCGTTCGAAGCCGGACGAAAAGGCGACTTTCGAGGCGCTTTTGGCAAAGGCGCTTCTTGCGCCGAAATTCGCCGCCGCCGTCGAAAAGGAGTTCAACACGCGGAAGAAGAAGGCGGCGCAAGGCGTCGAAGGCTTGGACGATCTTTTCGCGTAACAATGACGGGGGGCTACGGCCCCCCGTTTTCGTAATCTTCAGGAGCCTACAATGCGCACAGAGCTTTACGCGATTAAATATCGCGTGCCCTATGAGTCCAATGACGTTATGGGGCTTTTCGTTTACCGGCATAAAGCGGAAGCGGTCTGCTTTCGCCTAAACAGGCGGGAAAAATACCGGAGTCTCCAATCCTATGCCGCTTACGTGGCAAGCTGGAAGCCCGGACTTTTTGCCAATGAAATGCTGGAGTATTCCCCCTCAGACTGTGAATACTATGTCGAAGCTATCAGGGTTCGCTAATCCACCCCCGGAGTTAATTCTCCGGGGGTTTTTCTTTGTCCGGGCGCTGCCCGGCCTTCGGCCCAGGGGCTTTGCCTTGTGCTCCCGCGAAATGGTAGCAGCACTTCGTGCTTCTTTCCGCTCGCCCGAAATGGTAGGGCCGCAGCGCGGGGCTTCTCGTGCTCGCGAAATGGTGGCGCTATCGCGCCCGCGAAATGGTAGAGCCGACTCTAAAGGGGGATTTATGAAAAGCACAATAGAGTCGTCTTTTTGTGGGGTGTTTTGAAAAGTAACCCCTTCCCCTCTCCAGCCCCCTAGGGGTGGCCCTGACCCTAAGCCCCCCCGGTCCTGACTCCCGTATGGGTCTAACCTTGGCCTTCCGCCAGTTTTTCTCTTCCAGATTTT
>Ga0075471_10003141_pt1 | contig 10755 bp, 4 predicted proteins | sample DEB19_08_DNA_2_FD_74787 | JGI IMG/M metagenome (GOLD analysis project Ga0075471, IMG submission 74787) | Aqueous microbial communities from the Delaware River and Bay under freshwater to marine salinity gradient to study organic matter... | ecosystem: Environmental > Aquatic > Marine > Coastal ... | reverse complement strand
GATCGTTTCATCATGAAAGGATTGGAAACTGCCCAACTGTCTCCTGCACCTGCGGCTGATCTGGATACACTCGCCCCTCGCGTATCGCTCGACTTGGTGGGTTTGCCACCCACGGCTGAGCAAATGGCTGAACTACGAGCCGACCGCAGCGCGCGGGCCTACGAGAATTTCGTCGAACGCCTGCTAGACATGCCAGAGTGGGGTGAGCATCGTGCCCGCTACTGGTTGGACTACGCGCGTTATGCCGACACGCATGGTATCCACTTCGATAACTATCGCGAGATGTGGTCTTTCCGCGACTGGGTCATCGGTGCCCTGAATCGCAACATGCCATTCAACCAATTCACCATTGAACAGTTGGCAGGTGATCTCCTACCCCAAGCAACTTTGGATCAGCGCATCGCATCGGGCTTTAATCGCTGCAACATCACGACCAACGAGGGTGGCGTCATACCTGAAGAGTACGTGGTGCTTTACGCGCGCGATCGCACGGAAACAACCAGCACGGTATTCCTGGGGCTGACCGCGGGCTGCGCGGTATGCCACGATCATAAATTTGATCCGCTGACTCAGCGCGAGTTCTATGCTCTATCGGCATTCTTCAATAACACAACCCAGAATCCCATGGATGGCAATATCAAGGATACGCCTCCCATCATACCTGTACCGATGAGCGAGGATCGGGAGCGTTTAGTCAGTGCCCGGGGTGAACTCGAGCAGCAGGATGCGCAGTTAAAAAGCCTCCGCGAGGAGTTGCGAGTTCCCTATGAGGCTTGGTTAAAAGACAGTGCAGCTCAGTACGCGCTCGGTTGGAATGCCTTGCCGGGTGATGGATTGGTAACACATATCCCGTTGGATGAAGGGGGAGGCGATAGCCTGCATGTTCTGGCATCGGGGCAATTGCAGCGTGTGGGTTGGCGAGCTGCCAGCACGTGGGAAGCAGGACACGTCTCGGCTTCGGCGTGGGTGGTTACGCCTGGTGCCTCTCCCGAGTTTCCTGCGCTGGGTGACTTTGAGCGGGATCAAGCTTTTTCCTACGGTGGTTGGCTGCGCGTGAAGGAGAATGCCAACGGGGCCATCATGGCCCGCATGGACGAACAGCAAGAATTCCGTGGCTGGGACCTGTGGCTGCAATCCGGACGAGTCGGCGCGCATTTGATTTCGGCTTGGCCCAAGAATGGACTGAAGGCAGTTAGCAAGAATCCCTTGCCGGCCAATCGCTGGGTGCATGTCATGATCACCTATGACGGCTCGAGCAAGATCGAGGGATTGAATATTTATGTCGATGGCAAGCTCCAGGAGAAACAGGTCGAAGCCAGCGAGTTGAGTGGCTCGATTCGCACCAGTACTCCGTTGCGTCTTGGTCAGCGTAGTCAGGCAGCTGGGCCCGCTGGTTCTCGCGTACAAGATTTAAGGTTGTACAACCGTGTGCTGTCGGGCGAAGATTTGGCTGACTTGAGTGGCAAGGGACGCATGTTCTACCTCCGCAGCAAGCTAGCCGCGCGATCGGCCGAGGAGGATAACGAACTGTATGATGCCTATCTCAAAACGCAGAATGTCGCTTATCAACAACTGGTGACTAAGCGAACCGCCACGCAGGGCGAAGTGGATCGTCTCGTCGCGCGGGGAACGATCGCTCATGTAATGCAAGAAAAAAACGCCTCCGAACCAATGGCCTTTGTGCTATTTCGCGGTGAGTACGATAAACGTCGTGACGCGGTCAAGCCCACGACTCCGGCGGTGTTACCGGCTTTCCCCGACGATTTGCCGCGCAATCGACTGGGGCTTGCTCAGTGGTTGACTCGTCCAGAAAACCCGCTGTACGCACGAGTTACCGTGAATCGGTTTTGGCAAGAAGTATTCGGTACAGGGCTGGTGCGCACGGTGGGGGACTTCGGCGTCACCGGAGAACTTCCTAGTCATCCCGAGCTGCTCGACTGGTTGGCGGTCGACTTCCGGGAATCGGGTTGGGATATCAAGGGATTTTTCCGTCAATTGGTGACATCAGCCACATATCGCCAAAGCGCTCAGGCCACGCCTGAAAAGATTGCTCGCGATCGCGACAACCGTCTGCTCTCTCGCGGCCCACGTTTCCGTATGGATGCCGAGATGGTGCGCGATTACGCCTTGGCTGTCAGCGGCTTGCTGGTTCGAAAACAGGGAGGCCCCAGCGTGAAACCCTACCAACCGCCGGGAGTGTGGGAAGCGGTGGCCATGATCGGTAGCAATACGCGAGACTATCGCGAAGACCAGGGAGAAAACGTCTATCGCCGCAGTTTGTACACTTTCTGGAAACGATCGGCTCCGCCGGCATCGATGGATATTTTTAATGCGCCCAGTCGCGAGACCTGTACGGTACGACGTGAACGTACCAATACCCCTTTGCAGGCACTGGTTACGCTGAATGATCCGCAGTTCGTGGAAGCTGCGAAGAGACTTGCAGCCACGCTCGTTGCGCAGTCCGATCTTGATGATTCAGGCCGTATTGATTGGCTTAGTCAGAGATTGCTTTGTCGCCAACTGGAGACAGCAGAGCGGACGATTGTTCTCGAAAGCTTGGAGGGATTGCGTAACAGCTACCTCCAGGATGCTGCGGCCGCCGGCCAATTGTTAGGTGTGGGGCAATACAAACTGGATATTCCAGCCAACGCGCATGAGTTGGCTGCTTGGACGATGCTAGTCAATGAACTACTCAACCTGGATGAAGTGCTGAACAAGTAAAGACTCTTGAGACGCTGTTCGCCAGTGCAGCCAATCAGAGTTTAGCGTTCGAATGCACGATGGAATTTACGATGGGGAACGGACATGTCTATGTTGCATGATTACGTTAAATATGAAACGCGGCGTCAGTTTTTCCGTCGGGGAGGTAACGCCCTCGGGTGGGCGGCGCTGGCTAGTCTGTTGGGACGCGGTGATCCGCTGCGCGCAGCTGAGCCAGGGCTGGTTCCGAGTGGACCGAGTTTACATTCGGCTCCTGGAGCTCACTTTGCCGGCAAAGCTAAACGCGTGATCTATCTGCACATGGTTGGTGGTCCACCGCAGATGGATCTGTTCGACTACAAACCGAAGATGCGAGAATGGTACGACAAGGATCTGCCCGAGTCGGTACGCAATGGCCAGCGATTGACCACGATGACCAGCGGACAAAAGCGATTTCCCATCGCCCCGAGCAAATTCAAATTTACCCAGCATGGTCCCGCAGGTATGTGGTTTACTGAACTCTTACCCTGGAAAGCCAAAGTGGCTGGGGATATGTGTTTTATACGCAGCATGCACACCGAAGCTATCAACCATGAGCCGGCGATCACGTACATGCAAACGGGTAATCAGGTCACGGGCCGTCCCTGTCTCGGGGCTTGGTTGTCCTACGGTTTGGGTAGTGAGAACGATAACTTGCCCACCTTCGTTGTGATGGTTGCGCGGCCTTCCAATACCGAGCAAGTGCAGGCGATTTCAGCCCGGCTGTGGTCGAGTGGTTATCTATCGGGCGAACATGCAGGAGTATCACTGCGCACGGCGGGTGATCCAATTCTGTACATCAACAATCCACCCGGCGTATCGCCAGAGGTTCGTCGCAAGACTTTGGATGGTTTGCGGCAATTGAATGAACTGAACTACCGTACGGTGGGCGACCCCGAGACCCACACGCGCATACAGCAATACGAACTTGCCTTTCGCATGCAGTCGAGCGTGCCTGAATTGACCAGCATTGCCGATGAACCGGAACATACCTTCGGGCTCTATGGTGAGGCAGCCAAGAAACCAGGTAGCTTTGCCAATACGGCTTTGCTGGCACGCAGGATGGTCGAACGCGGCGTCCGCTTTGTGCAGATCTATCACAACAATTGGGATACCCACGGTAACGTGGCAGGCCGCCTACCCGATCAGTGTCGCGATGTCGACCAAGCTTGCTATGGCTTAATTCAAGATCTGAAGCAACGCGGTTTGTTGGATTCAACGCTCATCATTTGGGGTGGGGAGTTCGGTAGAACTATTTACTCTCAAGGGGGCTTGAGCCACGAGAACTACGGTCGTGATCACCATCCACGTTGCTATACCATGTGGATGGCCGGCGGAGGTGCTCGCGGTGGTATTGTGTATGGCGAGACCGATGATTTTTCCTACAACATCGTCAATCAACCCGTACACATTCATGATTTCCACGCTACCGTACTTCATCTGCTCGGCTTTGATCACGAGCGATTTACTTATAAGTATCAAGGCTTGGATCAACGTCTGACCGGCGTGGAGCCATGCCGCGTCATTGACGATTTGCTGGCTTGATAGGGTGGTAGATCGCACTGGTACATACTTGGTGGTTTCCGACTTTTATTGGTTCTTTGGGGTAAATGGATGCGGCATATGTTTCGATGCTTTGGGAACCGAGCTTGGTTAGCTGGATTCGTCTTAATGGGCTTTCTGCGTGTCTTCAGCATGGGAGTCTTAGCCCAAGCACCCCAGGCGGATCACACGCACGCGCACGGGGCGAGCAAGGTTGATGCACCCAAGGCACCGAAGATTTTTTTGGACAAGAGCCCCAAGGTGATCGAATATCAGCTGAAGCGACTCAGCAATGCAGAATTGTTGATGGTGGAACGCCAACCGGATGATCCCAAGTACGTCCCTGTCTACGCCGCCATCATAACGCGATCCGGTTTGCCTGGCGGGGAACGCCGGGCCGCTGCCGAGGCGCTAGCCAAGCTGAAATCAACCAGTGTGGTACAGGAGTTATTAGCGGCTCTCGTGCCGCTGGTGACAGAGGATAATGACACCACGCGCTCTGCTCGTGATTTGGTGGCGGCCATACTCGCCGAGCCCCAACAGGAACTGTCGCGACAAGGTCAAAGCTTCCGTGAGCAACTTGCCTCCCCTTCGCTGTGGGCGCGGCGAGCATCGGTGGTGGGTTTGATCCAAGCTGGCGAAATCGGGGCTGTACGCGATTATGCAAAACAAGGCCCCGCTCAAGCGGTCGATTTTTTGATTGCCCTGCGGTGGCTCAATCAGGCTGCCAGCCGCGATGGCCTGCGCGCTGATGTAGTGCGATTCACAGCCGAGGAGCAGCCGATTGAGGTGAGGCGACAAGCCATCCGGAGTTTGGCAACTATTGAAAGCCAAGCTGCTGACAGTTGCCAGCTTTGCTTTGGCTGGATCGATCAACCGGAACTGCGTGGCGACGCGATCTCAGCACTCTTGCTACTGCCAGCCAGTGGCCGCAACCTGGACAGCGGCCGGCGCTGGATTCCTCGCTTGGTGGAGTTGGCTGAAGCGACGCCCATTGCGCAACGGACTTCGGACGCATTTATCGATCTCGTGCAACTGGCCGAAAGCCTTATGGGTAGTTTGCCGGGAGATCAGTCGCGTGCGTTACGGGAGCGTTTGCGTGCTATCGCTGTCCGCGTCGTCCGCATTCGTACCGTCGAAGAAGAGATGCGTTACGATCTCAAGTTCTTCGCCGTTGAGGCGGGCAAGCCTGTGGAGATTGTGCTCAAAAACGAAGATCTGATGCCTCATAATCTTGTGATTACTGTCCCAGGTGCGCTCAAAGAGGTTGCCTTTGCGGCCGCTAAGATGCCCCCGGATGCAGCACCTGGAGGTAAACAATATGTCCCTGAGAGTTCACAAGTTTTACAGGCGACAGGGATGGTGCCTGCCGGCAAGCAAGAACGGTTGGCATTCTCTGCACCGACCGCTCCGGGGGAATATCCCTTTGTCTGCACATTCCCCAATCACTGGATGCGCATGTACGGTGTGATGATCGTTGTCTCTGACTTGGATGCCTGGCAAAAGTCACCGACAACTCCTGCCGATCCAATTGGTAATAACCGATCTTTCGTGCGCAAGTGGACCGTGGCTGACTTGCAGGATCAGTTGGCTGAGGGCTTGCGAGGTCGCGCGCCGGCCATCGGCGAAAGACTTTTTAAGGAGGCCACCTGCCAGCAGTGCCACAAGTTGCGAGGTGCCGGCGGTATCGTTGGTCCCGATTTGACCGATGTCGCCCAGCGTTGGAAACAGGATACTCGGGGGATCTTGCAAGAAGTCTTGGAACCTTCCCACAAAATCGATCCCAAGTATGCGGTGCAATCGGTGCTCACCACGGACGGCAAGGTGTATAGCGGCATCATCATCGTCGAGGATAAAGACAAAGTAGCGTTACTCACTAGTCCCGAGCAAACTGAGCCAACCCAAATTCCACGGGCGGACATCGATGAGATCGTCAAGTCATCGAAGTCGATCATGCCGATTGGATTGCTGGACCAATATACGCAAGATGAGATTTTTGAACTGATGGCCTATCTCGTGCAATAGAACCATCGACCGCTGGCAGTACCACGCACGTTCGTACTGCGAGGCGAAGCTAGGGGTTAGGGGCTGGTATTTCCATACGCCAGCGCTTGCCGGTTGATATGTGCATGCACCAGCGCGTTCCGGCGGATATATACCCCGTTGGCAGCAACCATCAGTCGTGGGGCGTTATTCACCTAGTTGCTGCGATCGCTCGGTGGCTGCAGCTACGGCTTCGATAAAACCACTGCGAACGGCTGCCTGTTCCAGTGCACGCAAGCCGGCGATCGTGGTGCCTCCAGGGCTAGTGACTTGATCGCGCAACATACCTGGATGCAAGCCAGTCTGCAGTACCATCTGCGCAGCGCCTAAAACAGTTTGAGCTGCCAAGCGGGTTGCCAGTTCGCGTGGTAAACCTTGGGCGACACCACCATCGCTTAGTGCATCGATCATCAAGTAGACATAAGCTGGTCCGGAGCCCGATAGTCCCGTAACGGCATGCATCATCGCATCGGGTACACGTACGCTCATGCCGACAGCCGATAGCAGTTGTTCGACAAAAGCAATATCGGCTTCCGTGGCTCCCACTGAGGCAGATATTCCAGCGGCTCCCGCGTTAACTTGAGCCGGTGTGTTGGGCATGACGCGAACGACTCGGTCGCTCCCGAGGAGATCGCGCAGTTTAGCCAGGGAAACGCCGGCGGCTATAGAGATCAAGAGGTGCTGCCCACATCCCGCGCGGCGCAGCGCCTCGCAGACGCTGGGCAATATCTGAGGTTTCACCGACAGTACCAAGCGTTGTGTCAACGGCAAGGTCTCTTCGGCGCTACCCACGATGCGCGCTTCCGAAAATCGTTTGGCCAGTTTATCGCGTTGACTGGTCACCGGCTCGGCAAACAGGATGGCTGATTCTTCCAGCAAGCCACCTTCAATCGCGCCAGCTGCTAGTGCGGTGGCCATCTGCCCGCCACCAATAAATGCTAATTCGTATTTCATGAAGGCTGACTTTGAATAAGTGGTGAATGATCTTCAATCGCACACGGGGCAACGCGAGTGGGCCAACGAGTATCGCTATCGACCAGTCGCGGTTCAAGCAACGCCAACGTGCGATCGAGAGCTCCTTGATGAGACTCGATCCATTGGACGGCGCGCTGGCTGCGTGCCTGCCCTTCTTCTGGCCGCGTTAGTTGATCATCGACCCATTGCGGTAACTCCGCAAGATCCGCTAATTGCCAAGCAGCGTTCTGTTCCAGCAATGATTGCACAATATGGCGGAAATTCCAGGTGTTCGGACCGAATGCGACTCGAGACCCGTAAGCGGCGGGTTCTAGCATGTTTTGTCCGCCACGGTTGCCGAAGCTACCACCGACCAAAGCCAAATCCGCCAAGCCCCACCACCATTTCAATTCGCCCACCGAATCGACCAATAGGACTTGCCAATCAGCAGGTGCCGGCTGATCTACTAGTTGACTACGGCGACATCCGCGCAGGCCGCTGGCCTTGACTAACTGGTGGACTTCTTCGAATCGTTCTGGATGGCGTGGCACCAAGATCAATTTCAGTTGCGGATGTTTCGCTTGCAACTGCGCAAACGTATCCAGGGCCGCTTGCTCTTCAGGCGCCTGAGTACTGCCAGCTAACCACACTTGATCTGTCGTGGTCAAGCGAGCCAATTGTCGCAAGCGTTGCACTTCGACATGTTGGCGATCTCGATTCACATTGTCGAACTTCAAGGAACCGGTGACAGAGATCCGTTCGCTCGGAACGCCCAAACAATGGAAACGCTGGGCGGTCGCTTCGTCTTGCGCTGCGACTATCGCCAGTTGAGAAAAAGCTCGACTGAACAGCCGTTGAAATTTGCGATAGCCCTGAAAGCTGCGATCGCTCAAGCGGCCATTGACGATGGCTACGGGAATCTGTTGTTGGTGCGCGCAGGCAAGCCAATTGGGCCAGAGCTCTAATTCACCCAGCACGATCAACTTGGGCTTGAGCCGCCTCAGGGCGTTGCGCATGGCCCAACTGAAGTCCCAGGGGCAATAGAAGGCGGGTACCTCCGCTAGCGAGCTGCGGGCGACTTGCATACCGGTGAGCGTCGAAGTGGAGAGCACCGGTTGGTACTGCGGGTAGCTACTGAGTAGGCGGTGCACTAAGGGACGCAGCAATTGGACCTCGCCCAAGCTGACTCCATGGACCCAGATACACGGGTCGGGTCTGGGCGGTGGCGGAACGGCACCCCAAAGACGCTCGTTCCAGCCTTCGCGATAGCGGCCGGTGCGGAGCGCGCGCCAGGCAAGCCACGGCGCCGCTATTGTTAACGCGGAGGCGTAGCCAACATCCAAGGCCCATCCCATGACTGGTCGCTCCGTCGACTCGGGAAAAGGAACTCCAGGCTTAGTTCTTGTCCATGCAGCAAGCTTTGAACTTCTTGCCACTGCCGCAGGGACAAGGATCGTTGCGGCCGACGCGTTGACCCATGTTGCGAATCGGTTCAGAACGCGATTCCTCACGACCCGCTTGATCGGCCATTGCCAAATCAGCTTGTTGCTCTTCAGCTAGTTCCGCCGGGGAAGCCGGCGCGTCGTGACGCGCCGAGGTTTCCTTCATGGTGCTGCTGACAAAGTTTTCGTCCAATCCTTCCATGCGGAAGATCAAGTCGGTCATGCGTTCGCCGATGGCAAACCACATTTGACCATACATCTTCATACCTTCTCGCTTGTACTCGACCTTGGGATCCATCTGCGCGTAGCCTTTCAGGCTGATCGCGCTGCGCAGGTGGTCCATCGCCAGCAAGTGGTCTTTCCAAGCGGAGTCGACAATGCCCAGCAGCACTTGTCGCTCCATGCGGCGCATTTCTGGATAGTAACGATCGTCGAGAGCTTGGAGCACTTGCCTTTGCAATGCTTCGCGCGTTAACGCTGCGAACTGGTCAGGCTCCAGCGACAGGGAGAGATTCTGGTTGAACCAGTTTCTGAGCGAATCCTCAGTGCCACTTCCTCGAGCCGCATCGCGTACGGTGCTGGACATCGAGAGGCTACCGAAGAATTCATTTAGCTTGGCATTGGCGGCTTGAGTCTGAACCAGACCTTGTTCGTAATTCGCTTCACTGTACTTCAATAAGGCTTCGCGCACGTCATTGAGCGTGTTGCCGCGCAATTGATCAGGCGTGATTTCGGTTTCAAACCGTTGTGTGGCCCATTGGGCGAGAGCTTCATTGTCCAAGCGATATTGGTTTTGACCGACCTGGATACCGAAACGCGTGACTCCTGCCAGCACGGGATACTCGGATTCCTTGCGGCGATAACCTTGCTCGGCTAACGCCACCAATCGTTGACGAATCTGGTCAGGCTCTAAGGCGCGCAACTGTTCCAGTGGTACTTCGATGCCGAACTTATTGCGCATCCAGGCAATCAGCATATTCGTGCCGTAGTCTTCGTCCAGCAGAGGCGCTCCCTCGCTGAGGTTAATGGCGTGCAGTACTTCAAAGGCACGCTCGATCAGCTTTTCGTCGATTTCCTCACGCGGGATTTTCTTGAGATCGCTGCTGCGATAGTTCGTGCCGTAGCGCGTATTCATCCACTTGCTGAGGGCTTCCCAATTCCATTCGGTTTCTTCGTCACCTTCGGGCAAGTTTTCTTCGATGGCATCCAGAATCTGGGTTTCGGCAGCTCGCTCCGCCAGGTCAATCGCAAAGGCAGCCGCCGTTTGCGGATCGAGGTTTCTGAAATCGCGAGGTTCCAATTGGCAGGAGACCTTGCTGCTGGCCCACTTGGCGTAAGCTTCCGCACCAAACAGTGGATCGGTATACGTTTTCACATAATGATCGATCTGCTGCTGGATCTGTTCCAAAATTAAATGACGGCAGCTAACACCTTCCAGGATTTGCTGCCGGTAGCCATAGATGCGCTTGCGCTGCTGGTCCATGACTTCGTCGTATTCCAGCAGATTCTTGCGGATATCGAAGTTTCGTTCTTCGACTTTCTTTTGAGCGCCCGTGATGCGGCGACTGACGAAGGAGTTCTCGATCGCTTCGCCGTTGCCCATGCCGAATTTTTCCATCCAGTTGCGGACCCAGTCGCCGGCAAAGATGCGCATCAAATCATCTTCCAGCGATAGGTAGAAGCGACTACTGCCCGGATCGCCTTGACGACCGCAACGACCGCGCAACTGCAAATCGATCCGCCGCGATTCATGCCTTTCGGTGCCGATTACATACAGTCCGCCGATTTCCCGTACCAGGCGTCCTGCTTCCTTCATTTTCTCACGAGCTTCGATCTCCCCGACCAGTGCATCCCACTCCTCGCGCGGCACATCCAAACGCGTGGGATACTTGTCTTGGAGCTGAGCCCAAGCCATGGTTTCCGGATTACCGCCCAAAATAATGTCGGTACCGCGACCAGCCATATTGGTCGCAATGGTCACAGCACCCATCCGTCCGGCTTGTGCGATGATCTCAGCTTCGCGGCGATGGTGTTT
>Ga0075471_10003140_pt1 | contig 10755 bp, 9 predicted proteins | sample DEB19_08_DNA_2_FD_74787 | JGI IMG/M metagenome (GOLD analysis project Ga0075471, IMG submission 74787) | Aqueous microbial communities from the Delaware River and Bay under freshwater to marine salinity gradient to study organic matter... | ecosystem: Environmental > Aquatic > Marine > Coastal ... | reverse complement strand
GCGCGTGCCGTGGCCCCATCGGGAATGGCGATCGGGCTCTCCTGATCGACGCGAACATCGAGCATCGAACTCATCATCTCGTCCTCGGAGACCTCGTACCAGAGGAGCGGACTCGGAGTGCAGGCCGGCGTGATGACGCGCGAGAAGTTATCCCAGACGTCGACCTGCGAGTTGGTGTCGCCCAGGTAATAGAGGATCTGCGGGTGGGTGGCGTTCACGTGGTAGGCCTCGCAGAACGCCTCCTGTGCGATCTTCCAGTTGGCGGCGATCACCTTGGTGACGTGGGCCTCGATGTATCGATCGGCGAGATTCCAGACCTCGAACTGTTCGTCGAGACCGGCGATGAAGTCGGCGAACGGCTCGCAGTCGGGGTCGGGATTGATGAACACGAATCCGGCCCAAGTGGCCACTTGACACTCGGGCAACATGAAGTCGTCGTTGCGCCGCTCGTCGACGTGCGGAAAGTCCCAGCCGGCCGGCACGTCGGCGAGTTGTCCATCGATCGCCCACGCGAAACCGTGGAACGGGCAACGGATCTCGGAGCAGTGCCCGTCGTAGTCCTTGAGGCGACGACCACGGTGCAAGCACGCATTGGGAAAACACTTGATGGAACCGTCGTTCTGTCGAACCACCACGAACGACAGGCTGCTGATCTCGTAGAGCACGTGGTCGCCGGGCTCGGGGATCTGCTCCTCGCGACAAGCGAACTGCCAGACGCGCATCCACAGCCGCTCGCGCTCCATGTCGTGCCACTCGCGGGAGATGTACCGATCGATCGGCACGTCGGCGTCGCCGAGGAACCGTGGAGACTCCAGCCGCAGGACGTCGGGCACTGGATGGGTGTCGGTGTCCAGCAATTCCTGATACGTGATGCCGGGGGACCGGGCCGGTCGAGGGTCGAGAGCCGTCATGTCCTCATTATTGACTCGGTGATCACTTTCGTCCAGCACCGAACTACGCTCGCTTCAGGGGTTCGAGGGGGACCCAGGGGGGTTGCAATCGTGTTGACGTTCGCTGACATCTTCGAGGCTCACGCCGATTCGATGCCGCAGGCGGTGGCCGTCTCGTGCGGCGACCGCGATCTCACGTGGGCCGAGTACGACGAAGCGGCGGCGCGACTTGCGTCGGCCTACGCACAGGCCGGCATGGGAGCGGGTTCCAAGGTCGGCATGTTCATGTACAACTGTCCGGAGTACCTGATCACGCAGTATGCGGCCTTCAAGTCGCGGGTCACGCCGGTGAACGTCAACTATCGCTACCTCGACGACGAACTCTGGTACTTGCTCGACAACTCCGATTGCGAAGCGGTGGTCTTCCATTCGAGTCTTGGTGATCGCATCGGTCGCGTGAAGGATCGACTGCCGAAGTTGAAGTTGCTGATCGAGGTGACCGACGGCCCGACCGCCGCGGTACCCGGCGCGTTGGCATGGAACAACATCCTGACCTCGCACGCGCCGGCGGCGCGTCAGACGCGCGAAGCCGACGACCTCTACATGCTCTACACGGGTGGCACGACCGGCATGCCCAAGGGCGTGATGTACTCCACCGGAACCTTCACCGAGGGCTTCCTGGCGTTCTACACCGGACCCATGGGACGTGGCCCCTTCACCTCGGTCGCCGAAATCGCCGCCACCGCCAAGGGGATGCACGCAGCCGTCGGCCAGCCGGTGGCCATTCCGGCGTGTCCGCTCATGCACGGCACCGGCGTGTGGCTCGGTGCATTGCTGCCGCACCTGATGGCCGGCAAGGTCGTCCTTCTCGAGGGCCGTTCGTTCGACGCGCACGAGATGTTCCGGGCCATCGAGAAGCATCGTGTGAGCTCACTCGTGATCGTCGGTGACGCCTTCGCACGTCCGATGATGAACGCGCTCCGTGAAAAGGCCGCCACCGGCGCGTACGACGCGTCGTCGGTGACCACCATCGTGTCCACCGGAGCAATGTTCTCGGCCGAGATCAAAGCCGGAATCTTCGAGCACATGCCGGGTGCCGTCGTCATGGACATCCTCGGATCGAGTGAAGGTGGGATGGCCCAGACCATGGCCACCAAGGACAACGTGAACACCACGGCGAAGTTCGGCGCCATGCCCAATACCAAGGTCTTCGGCCCCGACGACAAGGAGGTTGCGCCCGGCTCGGGTGTCGTGGGCATGGTGGGGGTGAGCGGGGCCAATGTTCCGCTCGGCTATTACAAGGACCCCGAGAAATCGGCGCGCACCTTCCGCGAAATCGATGGAGTGCGTTACTCGTTCCCGGGCGACATGGCCACGGTCGAGGCCGATGGCACCATCAACCTTTTGGGCCGCGGCTCGAATTGCATCAACACGGCTGGCGAGAAGGTCTTCCCCGAAGAGGTCGAAGAAGCCGTCAAGACGCACGAGGCCGTGGCCGATTGCCTCGTGTTCGGCGTGCCCGACGAGAAGTACGGGAACCGTGTCGTGGGAGTGGCGTCGATCGCGGCCGGTGCCACCGCGCCTTCCGGCGACGAGGTGATCGCCTACACGAAGACCAAGTTGTCGAGTTTCAAGGTGCCCAAGGAACTCGTCTTCGTGACCACGGTGCCGCGGGCACCCAACGGCAAGGCCGACTATGCGACGGCGCGCAAGATGTTCGAATCACAAGGAGGCAAGTCATGACGGCGATCGACGATTCGATCGGCTCGGCACGTAGTCACGGACCGAGTGTTCAGGATCTCTTGGCCGCCGACTCGCGGCCGGTCCCGGCTTCGCTCAAGGACCACTCGTACGCACCGCAGGGCCGGGCCGACGTCCCGAAGTCGCGTTACACCGCCAAGGAATTCGCCGCCCTCGAGAACGAGTACATGTGGACCAAGACATGGCAGATGGCTTGCACGGTCGACGAACTCGCCCAGCCCGGCGACCATGTGGTGTACGACGTCGCCGATCAGTCGCTCATCGTCACACGGACGCGTGACGGCGCGATCAAGGCGTACCACAACTCGTGTCTCCATCGCGGCACGAAGTTGCGCACCGAGGACGGTCGAGTCGCTTCGTTCCGGTGTCCTTTCCACGGCTGGCGCTGGGACCTCGACGGCAACCTCACCGAACTGCCGGCCGAGTGGGACTTCCCCCAGGTCTGGCAGCAAGCCGATTCGTGTCTGCCGCAGGCTCAGGTGGCCGAATGGTGCGGATTCGTGTTCGTGAATCTCGATCCCGACGCCACACCGTTCAACGTCGTGGCCAAGAAGCTCGTCGAACATTTCGATCGCGACTTCGCGATGTCCGATCGTTACAAGGCATTCCACGCCGTGAAGGAAGTGCCGGCCAACTGGAAGGTCTGCATGGAAGCCTTCGCCGAGGGCTACCACGTGATCGCGACTCATCCGCAGATCCTCGAGTTCGCCGGTGACGCCAACAGCGAATACTCGATCTGGCCCGATTCGCCGTTCGTCACGCGCTTCGTCAACGGATTCGGCATCCAGAGCCCGCACCTCGGCAATCTCACCGAGCAGCAAGTGGCCGACGCCTACCTCGAGTTCTCGGCGCGTTCGACTCGCGGATCGGTCGAGGTTCCCGACGGCAAGAGCGCACGCGAAGTCGTTGCCGAGGTCTTCCGTTCGTTCATGGGCCCGCTCTTCGGTGTCGATCTCTCGACCGCCTCCGACTCCGAGATGCTCGACGCGCACCTGTACCACCTGTTTCCCGCCTTCGCGCCGTGGGCCGGAATCGGTCAATCGCTCGTGTACCGCTGGCGTCCGGGACCCACGCCCGATACGTGCTTCATGGACGTGATTCGGATGATGCCGGTGCCCGATGGGCAGGAACGTCCGAAGCCGGCTCCGATCCAGCGCTTGCGACTCGAGCAGTCATGGCACGAAGCCGAGGGCATGGGTGGTCTGGCATCGGTGTTCGAGCAAGACATGGAGAACCTGCCCAAGGTTCAACTCGGTCTCAAGATGACCGCCAAGCGCGCCCAGAAGGGGATCAAGTTCGGCTTGTACCAAGAAGCGCGTATGCGACTCATCCATCGACACATCGACGACGCGATTCTCGAGGGCCTGCGGGCCGACGGTCGCTCGGTCGACGAAGTCGCGCCGTACCTCATGCCCGAAGGCTGATCGTGCTCGACGAGAGTTGGGCCACGCTCTGGGAGGCTCTGGCCACCGCGCAACCCAATCACGTCGCCGTGGTGATCGGCGATCAACACATCACGTGGGCCGAATTGGATGGCCGGGCCTCTCGTCTGGCCACGGTTCTCTCCGAATACGGGGTGGGACTCGATGCCAAGGTCGGGCAGTTGCTCTACAACTGTCCGGAGTACCTCGAGTCGGCGTATGCGTCGTTCAAGGTGCGGGCGAGCACGGTCAACGTGAACTATCGCTACAAGGCACCCGAAATCGTCCACGTCTTGTCCGACTCGGGGGCGACGGCACTCGTGTTCCACTCGTCGTTCGCCGACGTCGTCGACGAAGCACGGCGGAGCCTTCCGAATCTGAAGTTGCTTTTGCAGGTCGACGCCGGCGACGACCGTGCTCTGCTCGACGGTGCCGTGGCCTACGAGTCGACTCTCGTGTCGGCGCGGCCAGCCGCACCGATCGAGCGCTCGGGAGGGGACTCGTTGCTCCTGTACACGGGTGGCACGACCGGGTTGCCCAAGGGTGTGGTGTGGAGTCATCGGGGACTCTTCGGCGCGCTGGCCTTCACCGGCTACGCGTCGATCGGCATTCCGGTGCCCGAAACTCCCGAAGAAGTCGCGCGCGTGGCGATCGAACTCAAAGCCGCGGGGCGTGGTCCGGTGAACATGACCGCTCCACCGCTCATGCACGGCACCGCGATGTTTCTCGCGTTCTCCACCTTCGTTCTCGGCGGCACCGTGGTACTGCTCGGCAGTCGGCGCTTCGATGCCTCCGAACTCCTGCGACTCGTCGAGCGCGAGAAGGTGAGCCAGGTTTCGATCGTGGGTGATGCCTTCGCTCGGCCCGTCGTGGCCGAACTCGAACGTGTCGAATCGGCCGGCACGCCGTATGACCTTTCGTCGCTCACTCGGATCGTCTCCACCGGTGCAACCTTGTCGAGTGAGATGAAACGAGCGCTCATGACGCGTGCTCCGTCGGCACTCGTGCTCGACATGATCGGCGCCTCCGAAGGCGGGCCGTTCGCCGTGGCCATGACCATGCCCGGTCAGGATCCGGTCGACACGGCTCGGTTCATGGCCACTCCCAACACCGCGTTGTTCGACGAGACCACGTGGGAGAAGATTCCGTTCGGTTCGGGTCGGGCCGGTGTACTGGCCGCATCCGGATCCATGCCCGAGGGATATTTCGGCGATCCCGACAAAACTGCCCGCACGTTCCGAATGATCGACGGTGTTCGATACACGGTGCCCGGCGACTACGCCGAGATCGATGCCGACGGTGGGGTGCGATTGCTCGGCCGGGGATCGGTGTGCATCAACACGGGCGGGGAGAAGGTCTACCCCGAGGAGGTCGAGGTCGCGGCGCGATCACACGAATCGATCGTCGACTGCGTGGCGGTCGGTCTGCCCGACGAGCGATTCGGTGAGAAGGTCGCGCTCGTGGTGTCGCGAGTCGATGGTTCATCGATTGGTGCCGACGAGGTGATCGAACATGTGAAGAAGTCGATCGCCGACTACAAGGCTCCGCGCGTGGTCGTGTTCGTCGATCAGGTGTACCGCAGTCCGTCAGGCAAAGCCGACTACCGTTGGGCGCGAGACGTCGCGCTGGCCGGTTGATCGATCAGTCGAACGACGACGTCGCTTTGAAGTCGGGTCCGTACACGGGCGCCGACGCGTCGATGCGGTGCTTTCGACTCACGGCCGACTTCAGGCCGAACTTGCCGAGCATGTCGCGCATGTTGTGATAGTTCGGGTGATCGAAGTGAGCGGCGAGCGTCTCGGCGTCCTCCCAGAGTTCGTACACCTGGATGAGGTCTGCTTCCACCGGATCAGCGGCGAAGCAGTACACGATGCAGCCGGGTTCATCGTCGCGAGTGGCCTTCTGGAAAGGAATCGACGCCTGCACGGCGGCATCGCGCTGAGCCGGGTCGTTGATACGGATCGCTGCTTCGATGGCGATGAGAGCCATGGTTCCCCCAGTGGTGCGCCGGTTCGTCCGGACGGGGCGAACGATAGGCGAACCGTCACGTACTCTTGCGGTCGTACGACGTGGACGCGGGCGGCGTCCCGAGAGGGGGCTACATGTTCGCGGCGCTGATCACCGGCCGACACCAACTCGAACTGGTGGAGTTCCCCGACCCGACGCCGGCCGACCGTGGTGTGGTGGTCGACATCGCTCTGTGCGGAATCTGCGGCACCGACATCCACGCGTATCAGTCGGGGCAGCCCTACAACCCGGCGATCTGTGGACACGAATGGGCGGGCACTATTTCCGCCACCGGCCGCGATGTGAAGGATCTCTCGGAAGGCGATCGCGTCGTGGTGGCGGTGGCGCCGGCCTGTGGTCGGTGTGCACCGTGCCGCGCGGGTCAGTCCGACCGATGCATGGTGTCGTTCATGTCGGCTCTCGGTCGGGATCCGCTCGCGCCACCGCACGGAGGCTTCGCTTCCCGGATTGCGGTGGCCGCCGAACGCGTCGTGCGCACGCATGCGGGCCTCACCGATGCGCAGGCTGCGCAGGTCGAGCCGACGACGGTCGCGTTCCATGCCGTGCGTCGCAGCGGCCTACGGCTCGGCGATGTGGCCGTGATCCAGGGTGCCGGCCCGATCGGTCTCGGCACCATGCAGTGGGTTCGCGCGGCTGGCGCAGGCGTCGTGGTGGTGGTCGAACCCAACGAACAACGTCGCAAGCTCGCCGGTGAACTCGGCGCTCACCACGCGGTCGAGCCCGGGGCGGCGGCCGATGCTTTGGTGAAGGAGCTCACGCACGGACTCGGCGCCGACATCGTGTACGAGTGCGTCGGTCGGCCATTCGCCGTGCAATCGGCGGTCGATCTCGCGCGGCGCGGCGGTTCGATGTGCCTGATCGGTCTGGCCGACGAGAACGCGCCGATCAGTCCGGCGGCATGGCTCATCAAGGAGATCGCCGTTACGTCGGCCCTCGCCTACACGAACGAAGAGTTCGACATGGCCATGGGCATGATCGCCGACGGCCGATTCCGCACGGAGCCCCTTCACTCGTCCACGGTCGGTCTCGACGGACTCGACGCGGCCCTCGCCGATCTGGCCAGCGGTCAGTCGGCGCAGACCAAGGTCTTGGTGGACCCGCGCCTCTAGGCGCGTTCGCGGATTCCGGCTTCGCGCATCAGCACCGCGTCCTGTTGGTGGAAACGGCCGTTGCCACCGATGGCGGTCTGGCCAGCGTCGACCACGAGTGTGTGGGCGGTGATGTACCGCGCTTCGTCACTGGCCAGGAACACCGCGGCATTCGCGATGTCGACCGGAAGCCCCGGAATACCGAGCAGCGATCCGGCGGCGATGTGTTTGGTTGCCATCTCGATGGCGTTGGGATCACCCGTCATGACGGCCGAGGTCATGGCGGTCACGGTGTTGCCGGGGGAGATCGCATTCACGCGGACGCCGTGCTGGGCGAGCTCCGATGCGACCGACTTGGTGAGGCCGATGACCGCATGCTTGCACGCGGTGTAGCAGTGGGGTCCGAGTCCACCGAGAATGCCGGCGGTGCTCGATGTCGAGACGATCGCTCCACTGCCCTGCGGGACCATGACGCGTGCCGCGTGCTTCATGCCGAGGAACACGCCGCGCATCAGGATCGCGACCGTGCGATCCCATTGATCGGTCGAAGTTTCGGAGATGCGACCCACTGCACCAACGATGCCGGCGTTGTTGAACATCACGTCGAGACGACCGAATTCTTGGACCGCGGTATCGACGGCACGAGCGATGTGGTCCTCGTCGGTGACATCGGTGTGCACGAAGCGGGTGGCCGATCCGAGTGACTCTGCGAGGGCTCGACCGGGTTCGTCCTGGAGGTCGGCGATCACGACTCGGGCGCCCTCCTCGACGAAACGACGGACGGTGCCTTCGCCGATGCCGCTCGCGCCGCCGGTGATCACGGCGACCTTGCCGTCCAATCGTGCCGAACCGTTCCCCGCCATGGCGCCCCCTCGGGTCGTGGTCGCCCTGTGCGACACTGTTCCCGTGGATCAAACTAATCCGCGTCGACTACCGCCCGAAGCGTTGATCCTCAGTCACTTCACGTTGGCCCCGATGCATCCGATCGAGGAGCGGATCGAATTGGCGGCTCGGAACGGTTTCGCTGGGATCGGATTGTTCATCGGTCACTATGCCGAACTCGAGAGGCAGGGAATCGCGCCGGAAGTGTTGGCCGAGATGCTCGACGCGCACGGTGTGTGTCTGGCCGAGATCGAGGTGGTGTCAGGACTCGGCGCCGACGGACCGGGTGGGGAACGCGCCGCCCAACTCGAAGCGATTGCGTGGCGCATGGCCGACCGTTTCGGGTGCCGTTATCTGCAAGTGATCGGTCCGGCCGGTGACATCCATGTGGGAGCGCGAGCTTTCGGTGCACTGTGCGACCGCGCGGCCGATCACGGACTCGTCGTCGGTCTCGAGTTCTTGCCGTTCACCGACGTGATCTCGGTGCACGACGCACGGCGCATCGTGGAGGAAGCCGATCGATCCAATGGCGGGATCTGTGTGGATGTGTGGCATCACGAACGCGGCGCGAGGGACCTCGCCGCGATCGCCGACCTTCCGGGCGAGCTCATCACCGGGATACAGATCAACGATGGGAGTCGAGTCCCGATCAACCCGGATTACTACCGCGATTGTCTCGAGAACCGAGTCGCGCCGGGACGTGGCGAGTTCGATCTGAAGCGGTTCGTCGAAGCCATCCGATCCACCGGAACCACGGTGCCCTGGTCGGTCGAGGTTCCGTCGTCGAGCGGCTGGTCGGATCCGGCCGCTCACGTCGAATCGTGTATGAACGGCATGAGAAGTCTCTTGGAACCACGAGGAGGACGAGATGAGTGACTACGGGAAGTTCTCGGGTGCGGTGCTGGCCGCCGAATACCGCAACGCTCGTGAGCGCATGCAGCAACTCGCCGCCGAGATCGACGACGCAACGACGTCGACGGTGGTTGCGGCGTGTCCGGCCTGGACCGTGAAGGATCTCTTCTCGCACGTGACCGGCATCGCCGTCGATCTCGGTTCGGGCAACTCGCCCAAGGGTGACACCCAGGCGTGGGTCGACCGCCAGGTCGACGAGCGGCGGTCACGGAGCCTGTCCTCGATCGTCGACGAGTGGTCGCACGCGGCACCGCGATTCGAGGCCATGATCGAAGCGGCGCCACCTCAGTTGTGGGGTCTCACGTACGACACCGTCGTCCACGAACACGACCTCCGAGCGGCCATCGCTCGACCGGGCGCGCGCGACTCGGAAGGAGTCCGCGTCGCCGCCGAACTCGGCCTCAACCTCGTGAAAGGTGATCTCGCCAAGGCCGGACTTCCGGCAGTTCGGGTGTCGTTCGGAGGTCGCGACTATCTCGTCGGTGCCGGTGATCCCGAGTTGGCGTGGAGCGGTTCGGCCTTCGAGTGTCTGCGACTGCTCGGTAGCCGTCGCACGGCCGACGAGATGCGATCGGCGGGATTCGAGGGCGACCTCGACCGCTTTCTCGCCGGGCTGTTGCACATGGATGTTCCCGTGCGGAGCCTCGGCGAGTAGCGATCTAGTGTCTCGCCGGGCGCAAGGGGCGCCCGGAGCAAGGGGAGTGACATGGGCCAGTTCACCGGCAAGACCGTTCTGATCACGGGTGCGTCCTACGGACTCGGCGAGGGCTTCGCCGAAGGATTCGCCAAGGAGGGCGCCGACCTCGTTCTCACGGCGCGTTCGAAGGACATGCTCGAAGCGGTCGCCGAACGCTGTCGGAAGCTCGGTTCGAAGGTCACGGTGGCCACCGGTGACGTCGCGGTCGAGGACGACGTGAAGCGCGTCGTGCAGACCGGAATCAAGGAACACGGCAAGATCGACGTGCTCATCAACAACGCCGGAGTGAGCGACCTCCGTGGACTGGCCGCCGAGGTCTACGACACCGCGACCTGGAACTGGATCCTCTCGATCGACCTCACGGGTGCGTTCATGTTCCTGCGCGAAGTCGGACACCACATGTTGCAGCGCCAGTCGGGCTCGATCGTCAACATCTGCTCGATCATGGGCAGCGGTGCCAACGAGTCGAACATCATCGCCTACGCGGCGGCCAAGGGCGGTCTGCGCAACGTCACCGCGCAGGTTGGTTGCGAATGGGCCGATCGCGGCGTGCGCGTGAATTCGGTGTCACCCGGATTCATCATGACCGAGATGGTGCGGCCGGCTCTCGAAACGTTGGGCATGGACAAGTGGATCGCCAGCCGCACCCCGATGCGTCGCATCGGTGATCTCCACGAGATCGTCGGACCGGTGATGTTCTTGGCCTCCGACGCGGCGAGCTACATCACGGGTCACGATCTGCTCGTGGACGGTGGCACCAACGCGGCCAACGGCTACTACCAGGTGCCGCCGATCCATCATGAGTGGAACAAGGGCGACCTCGAAAAGGTCGGTAAGGGCTATCCGGGTGTTCAGCCCCGCCCCGATTGGTACGAGGCGCTCGCACCCGGCATCCCGGGTCTTCACTACCCGCTGCCCGAGGCCTGACCGTTCGATGAGATCCGCCGGAACACAACCGGTGGTCTCGTCGAAAGTCAGATCAAGAAGTCGGAGACCGAGTGGTCGCGCATGGCCGCCTGCGCGCGCTTGATCACTTCGGTCCACAACGCCATCGCCCGCTCGCTCGACGAGTCGAG
>Ga0075471_10003139_pt1 | contig 10758 bp, 13 predicted proteins | sample DEB19_08_DNA_2_FD_74787 | JGI IMG/M metagenome (GOLD analysis project Ga0075471, IMG submission 74787) | Aqueous microbial communities from the Delaware River and Bay under freshwater to marine salinity gradient to study organic matter... | ecosystem: Environmental > Aquatic > Marine > Coastal ... | reverse complement strand
CATGAAGACGAGGCAGTGGCTCGACCTCAACATCGGGGATGTCATCACCCTTGAGACGAAGCCGGACGAGGAGGCTCACGTGCTCGTTGAGGGGCAGCCGAAGTTTTATGGGTTTGTTGGAAGCTGCCGGGGGAACCGCGCGATACGCATTACGCGGGAGATCCCCAGGGCAGACCTGATTAACATTCGCAACAGAGAGGAGCTGATACGCAATGGCGGATAACGACAAGGACGTTGAGCAGAACCTGGAAGACGTTGCCAAGGCGGCGGGAGAGGTTGCCGAGGCGGCTGCCGAGGCAGCTGCCACCGCGGCGGCGCCTCCCGCAAAGAAGAACCCCAGCCGGGCCCTCGAGTTTATCCTCGACGTGCCGCTGCAGGTCACGGTCGAGGTCGGGCGCTCGCGCATGACGATCCACGACCTGCTGCAGCTCGGGCAGGGCTCTGTTGTCGAGCTTGAGAAGCTCGCCGGGGAGCCCCTCGATATCTACATCAATGGCAAGGCGGTGGCGCGCGGCGAGGCTGTCATCGTGAACGAGAAGTTTGGCGTTCGCCTGACCGACATCATCGCTCCCGAGGAGAGGATCCAGGGGCTCGACCAAGTTGCTGTTGGCTAAGGAAGGCATGTCATGAGAGCTCAGGCTGCAGTGTTGGTTGCCCTCGGAATAGCCGCAAGCGCGCTGCTGGGAGGCGACGTGGCTGCAGCGCAGCAGCAGGGGCTTGGGCTCGCCGGCCTGCCGGCGGGGGAGCCGTTCAGCATGTCGGGCTCGCTGCTCAGGATGCTTGGCGGGCTCCTGCTGTGCATCGGCGCATTCACTGGGGGGATGCACGTGTACCGCAAGCACGTACTCAAGGCGCCAGCGGGCATGCGGCGCAGGCTCTCCGTCCTTGAGCGGGTCTCAGTCAGCCAGAAAGGCGCGGTGCTCCTGGTCGCGCTCGACGGCAAGGAGTTCCTGGTGACGACCGGCGCGGACTCGCCGCGAATCCTTCCGGCAGCCTCTGTTTCGAGGCCTATGTTCGACGACTCTCTCGACGAGGCATGCGCCTCTCAGGAGGCGTTCAATGCGTAGGAGCGCTGTGACACGCATCGGGGCCGTGGCGCTGCTCGCTGCGGCGCTGCTCTGCCCTTCTGCGGCCCCGGCGCAGCAGGCTGCCCTTCCGGATCTCTCGATCGCCGTCGGCGGCAGCGAGCTTGCGGGGGGCGGCTCGGTTGCTGCAAGCCTCAAGATCATGCTGCTCCTCACGGTGCTCTCGTTTGCGCCGGTCATGGTGCTGTGCATGACGTGCTTCACGCGCATCGCGGTCGTGCTCGGAATGACGAGAACTGCGATCGGCACGCAGCAGCTTCCGCCGAACACGGTGATCACCGGGCTCTCGCTCTTCCTCACGATAGCCATCATGTCCCCCGTGTTCGAGCGCAGCTACGACCAGGGAATACGGCCCTTCATGGAGGGGCAGATGGAGCAGGGAGAGGCGGTCCGGAAGGCCTCGGCCCCGATCAAGGAGTTTCTCGTGAGGCACTCGCGCGAAAAGGACCTGGCGCTGTTCATCCAGATCACGAGATCAGACATGCCGAAGGATCCTGCGGATGTTCCCCTGTATGTTGCCGTGCCGGGATTTATCCTGAGCGAGCTTAACACCGCGTTCCAGATCGGGTTCCTGATCGCGCTGCCGTTCCTCGTGCTCGACATGGTGGTTTCATCGGTCCTGACCTCGATGAGCATGATAACCCTGCCGCCAGTCGTCATCTCGCTGCCGCTCAAGCTGATGCTGTTCGTGATCGTTGACGGCTGGCACCTGATCATCAGTTCCCTCGTGAAGACGTACAACGTGAGCTGACGCCATGAACATTGACGACTACCTGCACCTCGGACAAGTTGCCATTGAGACCGCCCTCTACACGTGCGCCCCGATCCTGGTCCTTGGGCTCATTGCGGGCTTCGTCGTGAGCGTCTTCCAGGCGGCCACGCAGATTAACGACCCGGCCCTCGCCTTCATCCCCAAGATCGGCGCTGCGATTGCCGGCATGCTGCTCTTCGGGCACTTCATGATAAACCGGATCGCGAGCTTCACGGTGTTCGTCATCAGCCAGATCGGCAACCTGGCGCCTCACTAGCATGGGTGCCGGCGTGCCACAGTTTTTCGCCATCCCGCTCCTGCTCCTTGAGCGCCTCGATGTCGCATGGACCTTCTTCCTGCTCCTCACGAGGTACGCGGTCTTCATGATGCTGGCGCCAGGCCTCGGGGGCGGCATGATGGGGTTCGTCATTAGGTACCCAGCAGCCGTCATGCTTGCGCTCGTGAGCCTGCACCCCTCACAGGCCGTTCCCCTGCCGGGAGACATGGCGATTATGGGAGGGCAGCTCGCGTCCGAGGCGCTGCTCGGCTCTATCGTTGCGCTCGTGCCCCTGACGATCGTCGCAGGCGCCCAGACCGCAGGGCATCTCGCCAGCGGCACGATGGGCCTCAACGGCGCGCAGCTCATCGACCCAACAACACAAGCAGCGCTGCCGGACCTGGCGCGCATCTACTCGGACTTTGCGATCGTCGCCTTCCTTCTCGTTGGGGGGCACTACGTTGCGATCGCCGAGCTGGCGGGGCTTGCGGAGACTATTCAGCCCGGGTCCTTTGTCCTGACCGACACGCGGCTCGACGTCCTCATCTCGCAGACAGCTCGCATCTTCCAGATTGGGTGTCTGTTGGCGTCTCCCGTAATCGTTGCGCTGCTGCTGACAAACTTCGTTATGGGCATCATCTCAAAGGCAGTCCCCACCATTAACATCTTCATCATCAGCTTTCCTCTCACAATCGGGGTTGGGCTCTTTATCTCAATCATCGCCATGCCCGAGGTAATGCACTTCCTGGGGCGCGAGTTCGCGCGCCTGGAGGAGGTGCTGCAGGTGGCGCTGCGCTAGCTTTTTGACACAAAAAGAGCCCTAAGTGCCCAGAATGACGGGCGTAGCCTCGGGCATGCTCCTTGCTCCCAAGCCCTTGGATCTACAGGTGTGCCACCTCCCTGACGCCAAGCATGAGCGGGGCGGGGGAGGGGCCAGGGACGAGTGATGGCAAAAGAGAGCCTGCCCGAACAACGAACTGAGCTGCCGACCGAGCGCCGGGTGGCGGAGCTGCGCCGCACGGGGTCGATCTTCCACTCGATCGACCTTGAGCAGCTCTCGGTGCTGCTCGCCGGGTTCCTTGTGGTTGGAATGTGCTGGAACGTGCTCTACCGCGACATGAAGTACATCCTCGTCCGCTCATTCGTGATGATCGGCGAGAACCAGCAGCTGCAGGTCGAGGACCTCATCGCCGGTTTCCTGCGGCTCGTGCTCCTGATCGGCCCCGACCTTCTCATCATCACGGGCGTTGTCGCCTTGGTTGCGGTCCTTGCAGTCATGCTCCAGACCGACTGGAACCGGCGTGACCAGTGGATAAAGTTCCGCTGGGACTTCGTCAATCCCATCAAGGGCATCAAGCGCATCTTCTCGGTCATAGGCCTCACGAACCTGCTTAAGGCGGTGCTCAAGCTCGCGCTTGTGCTGCCTATCGGCTACTGGGCGCTTCAGGGGTTCGCCCCCAACATGGTGATGCTGATCCACATGTCGATCTCCGACGTACTCAACCTCACGGGGGACGCGATCGGCACCGTCTTCTGGAAGATCATGTACGTGCTTGGCGCGCTCACCATGGTGGACATCGCGTGGGGCAAGTACCAGTGGCTTCGGCAGAACAAGATGACCAAGGAAGAGGTGAAGGACGAGCGCAAGGCGGTGGAGGGAGACGAGACGATGCGCCGCAAGATGATCGCAAAGGGCATGTCACGCATCGTCCAGAAGCTCAAGACGTCAGTCCCGAAGGCTGACGTGATCATCACCAACCCGACGCACTACGCCGTTGCCATCCAGTATGACCGCAAGAAGTTTTCGGCCCCGATTGTGGTCGCGAAGGGAACTGACTTTATCGCCCAGCGCATCCGCGAGATCGGCAAGGAGCACAACATCCCGATCCTGGAGCGCAAGGCGCTCGCCCGGGCGCTGTACTCCTCGACTGAGGTGGGCAGCGAGATTCCGAGGGACCTCTTCCGGGCTGTGGCGGAGGTTCTGGCGTACGTGTACCGGCAGAAGCGGGGCGTGACAGGGCGCCCAGAGGCAGCGAAATAGGAGCACCTAGGCATGGCAACAGCGGCAGCGACCTCAGGCTTGAAGAAGCTCAGCGTGAACAACCTCTTCATACCGATTGCGCTCGTGGGGATCCTCGCGATCCTGATCTTTCCCCTGCCGACCCCTGTCCTTGACGTGTGCATAGCGATCAACATCACCCTGTCCCTCATCGTTCTCTTCACGTCCCTCTACATCGACAAGCCGCTGATGTTCTCGTCGTTCCCCGCCGTGCTGCTCGTGACGACCCTCTTTCGGCTCTCCATGAACGTGGCATCAACCCGACTCATCCTCCTCAACGGCAACTCGGGCATGGATGCCGCCGGGCACGTCATCGAGGCCTTCGGGCAGTTCGTGGTGGGGGGCAACTACATTATCGGAATCGTGATGTTCATCTGCATTAACTTGGTGAACCTGAAGGTCCTCACGAAAGGATCCTCGCGCATCGCTGAGGTGGCGGCCCGGTTCACCCTCGACGCCATGCCCGGAAAGCAGATGGCGATCGACTCAGACCTCAATATCGGCCTTATTACCGACAAGGAGGCGCGGGCGCGCCGCAAGGAGCTTTCGCAAGAGGCAGAGTTCTACGGGGCGATGGACGGAGCCGCGAAGTTCGTGGCGGGAGACGCGATTGCGGCGCTCTTCCTGGTTGGCATCAATATCGTCGGCGGGCTCCTCATCGGCATCGTGCAGCACGAGATGAACTGGCGCGAGGCGGCACAGACCTACACCATCCTGACGATAGGTGAAGGGCTTGTTGCCCAGCTTCCCTCGATTATCATATCGGCGGCGTCGGGCTTGATCGTCGCGCGCGCGGCGTCGGGTGACGACCTTGGCAGCGAGGTCCTCTCGCAGCTCGGGCAGAGCGCCCGGCCGCTCTTTCTCACGTCTGCGGTTGCGGCTGGCATGGCGATCCTGCCGGGGCTGCCCTTCATTCCATTTATGCTGCTGAGCCTCGGCGCCGGCTCGCTCGCTGTCATGAAGAAGCGGGCGGCAGACGATCTCAAGGTCAAGAAAGATGCTGAGGAGAAGGCGAAGGCCACCGAGTCAGCGGGGCCGAAGCCCGGGAGCACCGAGGAGGTCACGGGGCTGCTGGCGGTTGACACCCTGGAGCTTGAGGTTGGCTACGAGCTTGTCCAGATCGTTGAGGCCGGGGACCTCGTTGAGCGCATACGGTCGATCCGCCGCCAGTTTGCGATCGACTACGGCTTCATCGTGCCGCCGATCCACATCCGCGACAACGTCCGCATCAAGTCAAACGAGTACCGCTTCATGCTGAAGGGGACGACTATCGGCGGGGGAAACCTGAAGCCCCACCACCTGCTTGCGATGGACCCAGGCAACGTGCAGACCCCGGTTCCAGGTGTTCCCACCAAGGAGCCGGCGTTCGGGCTCGACGCGCTCTGGATACCGGATGTGGACAAGGAGCGGGCGCAGTTCTCTGGCTACACGGTTGTTGACCTCTCGACGGTCATCACTACCCACATCACCGAGCTCACGCGCTCGCACATGCACGAGCTGCTTGGCCGGCAGGAGGTGCAGCACCTGATGGACAATCTCCAGAAGCAGGCCCCGAAGGTCATTGAGGAGCTCATCCCGAGCGTGGTCACCATCGGCGGCGTGCAGCAGGTGCTCTCGCTCTTGCTGCGCGAGCAGGTAAGCATCCGCGACCTCAGGACCATCGTTGAGACCCTGGCGGACTGGGCCCCCAACGTCAAGAGCCCAGAGAAGCTTGCTGAGTTTGTAAGGCGCAAGTTTTCGAGGGCCATCACGGCGAAGCATTCGACGCCGGATGGCGTGCTGCCGCTGGTCAGCCTCACGCCGCAGCTTGAGCGGTCGATGAGCGAGGCGCTCCAGCAGACCGACGAGGGATCCTTCCTCGCGCTCGAGCCGGGGATGGCGCAGGTGATTATCAACAAGCTTGCCAAGGCCGCAGAGAAGTTTGCGGAGATTGGGCAGACCCCGGTGCTGCTTGCGCCAGGGCACCTGCGCCCGGCCGTGTTCAACTTTGTTGATAGGTTCGCTCCAGGGTATGCGGTGATTAGCCACCATGAGATAGCCGCGAGCACCCGAGTCCAGTCGCTCGGCGTAATCGGGGTTTCAGAGTAGGCGCAAGAAGGGGGTACACATGAGAACAAAGACGTTCAGGGGAGAATCGGTTCAGGAGGTCATGCAGCAGGTCCGCGACGAGCTCGGGGGCCATGGGCTGATCCTCAACTCGCTCCGCAAGGACGAGAGCGTGATAGAGATCGAGGTCGAGCTGGTGTCCCTCGACGGGTCCCAGGAGCAGGAGGCCGATGAGCCGATGCCGCTGCAGGACGAGGCCGATCTCGCCCGTGACTCCGACGCAGCGTCAGCGCTGATACTCAACCGGGTGGGGCGCGACATACAGGTCGTGTGCCGGCGTTACCTCACTGGCGGCGAGAGTGATCCCGAGATGCTCGCCAAGGGCCTCGGCGAGGCGCTGTCGTTTGATGCCTCAATGCCGCCCAAGGCCCGTGCAGTTGCGCTTGTTGGCCCATCCGGCTCCGGGAAGACCACCGCCGTTGCGAAGCTGATAGCCAATATCCAGGCCGCATTTGACATCTCGATAGGGGTAATCCTCGCGGATCAGGGCCGGGGCTCGCGCGAGATGAGCCTTGAGACCTTCGCGCAGGTTGTCGGCGTTCCGGCAGTGAGCGTGGATTGCGGGCTCGATGTGCGCCAGCAGATTCCCGAGGCGTTGGCGCGCCTGAGGGACTGCGAGCTGGTGTTCATCGACACCCCGGGTGTCGGGGCAACGGAGGAGAATCGCTTGCGGTACGTAGAGCGGCTGCTCGACGGGTGCCACGACCTCGAGACGATGTACGTCATGCCGGCGCCGCAGCAGGAGCGGGAGCTCTCGGCGCTGACCGCAGCGTACCGCCGCTTCGACTGCTCGCGCATCATCCTGACCAAGGTTGACCAGGCTGGCTACATGGGGCCCGCGCTCAACGAGACCTTGCGGTCGGGGCTCCCTCTGGCATTCGTGACAGGGGGGGCGCGGGTGTCCGACGAGATTGAGCCGGCATCGGCTCGGCGTTTGGCGTGGCTGCTCCTGAGGCAGATGCACTAAGTGGCTGAAACGACGGGCCGCCGGGGGCGGCGAATGTGGGCACAGGAAATAATAGGAGAGCCAGAAGCGGGGGAACATGAATCAAAAGAGGGAACGTAACGGCGCAGAGCGTCTAGAGGGCAAAAAGGATTCGCACGTGGGCAACACTCCAAGCAATCACGCAGGCCAAGGGGTAACCAGGGTCTTGAGCTTCACCAGCGGCAAGGGCGGCGTGGGCAAGACGCACTCCGTGACTAATGTCGCGATCGCGCTCGCAAACCAGGGGCTCTCGGTGCTCCTGCTCGACGCTGACCTGGGGCTCGCCAATGTGGACGTGCTGCTCGGGCTAAAGCCGAAGGGCACCCTTCACGATGTGCTCAAGGGGGCCATCTCGCTTGACGACATCCTGCTGGCGGGGCCGGGGGGCATAACGATCATTCCGGCAGCGAGCGGGATCGAGGAGATTCACGCCCTGAAGCCCGAAGAGAAGATGTTCCTTCTTGAGGAGATTGAGAGGGTCGCGCACCGCTTTGACTACCTCCTGATCGACACGCCAGCGGGGATCGGCCCGGACGTGATGTACTTCAACAGCGCTGCGGCTGAGGTCGTGTGCGTCATCACGGGCGAGCCGACCTCACTGACCGACACGTATGCCCTCATTAAGGTGCTAAGCACGACGTACGGCGAGAAGCGCTTTTCAGTTGTCGTAAACAATGTGGACTCTGAGGAGGAGGCAACTGCGGCCTTCACGAAGCTGGCGCGGGCAGTAGACAGGTTTCTGCAGGTGGATGTGCGCTACCTCGGATGGGTGCCCTCAGACCCGACGGTTCGCGACTGCATTATGCAGCAGAGGCCCGTCTCGTGTGAGTTTCCCTCGAGCCCTTCGGCGCGGGCGCTGGCAGCAGTGGCGCGCCGGATTGACGATGAGGCGCCCCAGCGCAGGCTGAAGGGCGGCATGCAGTTCTTCTTTCGCCAGCTGCTGGAGATGAGCGCGTATGGCGAAGAAGCAAGCTGCTAAGGGGGCCGGCAGGCACGTTCGTGCCGGCTTCGCAAAGACGCTCTGCTGCCTGACGATCCTCACCAGCATCGCCGTCCTCTTCTGGGGCGGGATCGACCGGGGGGTGAGGACGGCGAAGATCGTCTACGTGTGCATCGCAGTGACTGCAGTTATTGGTTTCGCTTTCTGGGCAGTGATTCGGGCTGTTGGCAGCTATGAGGAGATAGACGGTGGTTAAGCCTAAACGTTCAGCCGTAGAAGCATACAAGAGCATCGACGACTTCGAGAAGGAGGAGCTGATCAAGAGCTACCTTCCGCTGGTGAAGAAGGTTGTGCACCGGCTCTCGGGGCGGCTTCCGAAGGATGTCGACATGCAGGAGATGCTCAACTCGGGCATCATCGGGCTTGTCGACGCGCTCGAGAAGTACGACCCGAAGCACGAGACGAACTTCAGCACGTACGCGCAGTTTCGCATCCGAGGCGCGATCCTCGACAGCTTTCGCTCGCAGGACTGGCTGCCTCGCTCGCTGCGTTTCAAGTCGCACAAGATTGAGCTCGCCTACCACCGGATCGAGCAGCGCCTCGGGCGCCCTGCCTCAGACGAGGAGGTCGCGGTGGAGCTTGGCGTGACTATCGACGAGCTGCAGGCGCTCCTCGGCGAGGTCGGCAGCATCGTCATGCTGAGCTTCGAGGAGCTCGGCTTTGGGCACGGCGAGGAGCGGTTCCAGGCCGAAGACTGGCTGGCGAGCAAGGGCCAGGATCCGCTGCACAGGCTGCTCGGCCACGAGAAGGTGAGCGTCATCGCCCGCGCGCTCGACAGGCTCCCAGAGAAGGAGCGCCTCGTCATCAGCCTGTACTTCTACGAGGAGCTCAACCTCAAGGAGATCGGCGAGATACTGGGGGTTACTGAGTCGCGCGCCTCCCAGATCCGGTCTCGGGCCCTCATTAGGCTCAAGAACTACCTGCGCAAGGCGATGTAGCCGCCCCCTGCGATGGGGCTTTAGAGAGGAGCAGCGATTGGCTTCTGACCGCAGTCCCGACCGAGTGCTTATCGTCCACGATCCGGCTGCTGCTGGGGCGGCGCCGATCCCGCTAGCGCTGCCGGGCGCGCATGTCGTCGAGGCGCACTCCTTTTCGCGCTACGAGGAGGAGCTGGCAAAGAGCGACTTTGACGTGGTCGTGCTCGACTTTGACCTCCCCGGGTCGCAGCGGCCGGAGCTGCTCGCTGAGCTCAAGGTTCGCGACCGGGCCCCCGACGTGCTCCTCATGTCGCGCTGCAGCGATGCCGAGACGGTGCGCCGCATCTCCCAGTCGCAAAAACGGTACGTCGTGCGGGACGAGCTGTGGATCGAGTCGGTCGGCCGCGCCGTGCGCGACATGCTCCGAATTCGCCGGCTTGAGGAGGAGAACGGCATGATTCGGGCGCGCCTCACCGAGACGAACCGGCAGCTCGAGGAGCGCAACGCCAGGCTCGACGAGTTCTGCTCCACTATCGCCCACGACATTCGCGGCCCGCTGGCGGGGCTGATCGTCAAGCTTGACTACATCCTGGAGCGTTTTGGCGCGAGCCTGGACGAGAAGTGCTCGGCGATGCTCGGCCGCTCGATGGACTCGGCACAGCGCCTCGTTGGGGTTGTGCAGGCGATGTACGAGTTCGCCAAGCTGGGGCGGGACGGGACGGAGTTCTCGGACGTGGATCTCGGCCCGCTGGTGCGCAGCGTGGCGGCTGACCTGAGAGAGAGCTGTGCCTGCCAGATCACCCTGGAGGTGGCGTCGTTGCCCAGGGTGCGGGGAAACCGAGAGCTGCTGCGCCGGGTGTTCCTCAACCTCTTCAGCAACTCGATCAAGTACGGCGATCGGGAGTGGGTGATACTCTCTGTGGCTTCCCCGGAGGTCGTGAAGCGGGGCGAGGCCCCGATGCTTCAGGTGCTGGTTCGGGACAATGGCCCTGGCATACCGGATCTCGACTCGGCTGCGCTCTTCTCAATGTTCTCTCGTGGAGAGCGCGCCGGCCGTGAGACAGAGGGGGCGGGGATCGGGCTGGCTGTCGTCAAGCGCATCCTTGAGCTGCACGGCGGCGCTATCGAGCTGGTCAGGGATGGCATCCCTGGCTGCGGCTTCCGGCTCCTCCTTCCGCTCGCATAGGGCACCCGTCAATGACTCCTGCTACGGGGCTGGGCACGTTGATGGCGGGCATTGGGGCACCGGCTGCTCGCGCGGATCTGGGCGTTCCCCGGGCCGGACCGGATCCCTGGTGGGGGTCGCCGGTGAGGGCTTGGTTGGAGGCGGCGCTGTCTTTGGCTCTTTCACGGGGGCCTCAGGAGCCATCTTCGGCAGCTGCAGCGAGCCCCACGGCGAGTTTTCAGTCAGCATCTGGGCGGTCTTGCTCATGGTATCCTCCTTCGCCTAAGCGATTCCCTTGATATCCTTGGTGCCGATGATAGCGAGCTCGTAGTCCCCCTCGCGCTCGAACCCGTCCGGCGCTGTTTTGGTGAGAATCGGCCTGACCATCTCCCTCCAGACATTGAGCTCCCTAT